>Ga0193716_1001526_pt1 | contig 13454 bp, 9 predicted proteins | sample U2c1metaG_FD_145901 | JGI IMG/M metagenome (GOLD analysis project Ga0193716, IMG submission 145901) | Soil microbial communities from a riparian zone of the East river system, Colorado, United States - U2c1 | ecosystem: Environmental > Terrestrial > Soil > Riparian zone | place: USA: East River...
AGGCGCTCGGCAAGGGGCTGCTCAAGATCATGTCGAAGATGGGAATCTCCACGCTGCAGAGTTACTGCGGCGCGCAGTTATGGGAGGCAGTGGGGCTGAGCACCACGCTTGTCGATCAGCATTTCGCCGGCACACCGTGACGGGTGGGTGGTATCGGCATGGATCTCATCGCCGAAGAGACGCTGCGCCGGCATGCCTTCGCCTTCGAGGAGGACGCAGTCGCTTCCACCAGGCTCGATCCGGGTGGTGAGTACCAGTACCGCGTGCAGGGCGAGCATCACAACTGGAATCCGATGACGATCGCGAAGCTCCAGCACGCGACGCGCGGCGACAACTACTCGACGTTCAAGGAATTCAGCGCACTTGCGAATCAGGAAACCCGAGCGGCGTCGACGCTGCGCGGGCTCGTTGATTTCGTCGAGCGGGAACCCGTGCCGCTCGATGAGGTCGAGCCGGCAAGTGCGATCACGCGCCGATTCTGCACGGGCGCTATGTCGTTCGGATCACTGGGCAAAGAGGCGCACGAGACCCTGGCGATCGCGATGAATCGGCTCGGCGGCCGCAGCAACAGCGGCGAGGGCGGTGAAGATCCCGATCGCTTCGGCACCGAGCGCAACAGCGCGATCAAGCAGGTCGCGTCGGCGCGGTTCGGCGTCACGGCCGAGTATCTGGTGAATGCGAGCGAGCTGCAGATCAAGATTGCGCAGGGGGCAAAGCCCGGCGAGGGCGGCCAGCTTCCGGGGCACAAGGTGGATGCTGTCATCGCGAAGACGCGGCACTCGGTGGCCGGCGTGACGCTCATCTCGCCGCCGCCGCACCACGACATCTACTCGATCGAAGATCTCGCGCAGCTGATCTACGACCTCAAGGCGATCGCGCCAAAGGCGACTGTGTCGGTGAAGCTGGTGGCCGAGGCGGGAGTGGGAACTGTCGCGGCGGGCGTGGCGAAGGCGCGCGCGGATCTGATTTTGATCTCGGGGGACTCTGGCGGCACGGGTGCTTCCCCGCTCTCGAGTATCATGCGCGCGGGAAGTCCGTGGGAGCTGGGTCTTGCCGAGACGCAGCAGACGCTCGTGATCAACGGGCTACGCGGTCGCGTGAGGTTGCAGACGGACGGCCAGCTCAAGACCGGACGCGACGTCGTCGTTGCGGCACTCCTCGGCGCCGACGAATTCGGGTTTGCTACGGCGCCGCTGATCGTCGAAGGATGCGTGATGATGCGGAAGTGTCATCTCAACACGTGTCCGGTCGGCATCGCGACGCAGGACCCAGAGCTGCGCGCAAGATTCAGCGGCCAACCAGAGCACGTCGTGAACTACTTCTTCTTCATCGCCGAGGAAGTGCGCGAGCTGCTGGCGCGACTGGGCTTCCGCACGATGGACGAGATGATCGGTCGCAGCGATCTGCTGCGCGCCCTACCGACGCCGGACCAGGCGAAGGCGAGCACGCTGGATCTCTCCGCGCTCCTGCACCTGGCGATGCCCGCGGTGCGGACGCGCGAGGACCGCGTTGCACGCCGGTACGTGAGGCTGCGTCTGGACCAGACCGAGAAAGAAGGCAAGTTGAACAGGAAGCTCGTCGAGCTTGCGCAGCCCGCACTCGATGACAGGGAGAAGGTGAAGTCGACGCTGACCATCACCAACGCCGATCGCGCCATTGGTGCGACGCTGTCTGGCGCAATCGCTCGCCGGTACGGCGACGTGGGGCTGGCGGACGAGACGATCTCCTTCAAGTTCGTCGGATCTGCGGGTCAGAGCTTCGGCGCATTCGCGGCGCGCGGACTTTCCCTCGAGCTCGAGGGTGAGGCGAACGACTACGTCGGCAAAGGACTTTCCGGCGGACGCTTGATCGTGCGGCACCCGCGGTCGGCCCAGTTCATCCCCGACCAGACCGTTCTTGTCGGCAACACTGTGCTCTACGGCGCGACGTCGGGCGAAGCGTACTTCGCCGGAATCGCGGGCGAGCGCTTCGCCGTCCGCAACAGCGGTGCGATTGCGGTGGTCGAAGGCGTCGGCGATCACGGCTGCGAGTACATGACGGGCGGAACGGTCGTCGTGCTCGGCCGCACCGGCCGGAACTTCGGCGCCGGAATGAGCGGTGGAGTTGCGTTCGTGCTCGACGAGTTCGGCGAGTTGGAGCAGCAGTGCAACAAAGCACTTGTGGAACTTGGGCCGATCACCGACACCGCCCAGCTCGACATGCTGCGGCGCCTGGTGGAGCAGCACGCGCGCTACACCGGCAGCGCGCGCGCCAAGCGTGAGCTCGGGCGTTGGGAGCGGGCGCAGAAGCTGTTCGTCGCCGTGGTTCCGACTGAGTACCGGAAGGCGCTCGAGCGCAAAGCGGATGCTGACGCAGTCGATGCTGCCCCGGCAGCGCGGCGCGGGTTGCTAATCGGGGAGGCGCGTCATGGCTGATCCGAAAGGATTCATCACGCTGCGCCGAGCGACGCCGGAGCGACAGGCGGTAGATGAGCGCGTCCGCCACTGGGGCGAGTTCTATCGCCCTGTTGCTGACGACGCGGTGCGCACGCAGGCGGCGCGTTGCATGGACTGTGGCGTGCCGTTCTGTCAGGGCGATTCCGGTTGCCCCGTGCGGAACATCATCCCCGAATGGAACGGCCTCGTGCAGCACGGCGAATGGCGCGACGCCCTCGAGTCGCTGCACGCGACGAACAATTTCCCGGAGCTCACCGGCCGGCTCTGTCCCGCGCCATGCGAGTCTGCGTGCGTGCTCGGTATCGTGAACGAGCCCGTCGCCATCCGGCACATCGAGCAGACGATCGCCGATCGCGGCTTCTCGGAAGGCTGGGTTGTGCCGCGTCCACCTCGGCGCGTGACGGGGTTCAAGGTTGCGGTGATCGGCTCCGGGCCCGCGGGCCTGGCCGCCGCCCAGCAGCTTCGCCGGTCGGGGCACACCGTCATCGTGTTCGAGAAAAACGAGAGAGTGGGCGGACTGCTGCGCTACGGAATTCCCGAGTTCAAGCTGGAGAAGTCGATGCTCGACCTTCGCCTCGGCCAGCTCGAGGCTGAGGGGGTGCAATTCCGCAGCGGTGTCGACGTTGGCGAGGACATCACCGTCGAGGAGCTACGCGCTGAGTTCGACGCCATCTGCGTGGCCACCGGAGCGGGCGCCGCCCGCGATCTCGACGTTCCCGGCCGCCAGCTCGAGGGCGTCTACCTCGCGATGGACTTTCTCACCGCGCAGAACCGTAGACTCGAGGGCAATCCACTTGGGGAAGCGATCGCCGAGGCGCGCGACAAGCGCGTCATCATCATCGGCGGCGGCGACACCGGATCGGATTGCGCGGGCACGTGCGTCCGTCAGGGCGCACGCAGCGTGAAGCAGTTCGAGCTCCTGCCGGCGCCGCCGGCATCTCGCGCGGCGAGCACGCCGTGGCCGCTGTGGCCGATGCAGCTGCGCACGTCGCACGCGCACGAGGAGGGATGCGATCGCGATTGGAGCGTCGCTACCACCGCGTTCTCCGGCGAGGACGGGAGGGTGGAGCGGATTCACGCTGCCCGTCTCGAGAGGCAGGTTCGCGCCGATGGGCACACTGATTTTGCGCGGGTGCCGGGGACCGAATTTGAGCTCGAAGCTGATCTTGTTCTGCTCGCGATGGGGTTCACTGGGCCGGTGAAGAGCAGGTTGATCACTGATCTTGCCGTTGAGCTCGACGGGCGCGGGGCGATCGCAACCGACATCGCGCACCGCACCAGCGTGCCCGGAGTTTTTGCCGCGGGCGACGCGCATCGTGGGGCGTCGCTGATTGTGTGGGCGATTCGTGAGGGGCGGGACGCTGCTGAGAGTATCGATAGCTGGCTACGCAGCCGGTAGAGAGCAACTGAAACTGCCCTGCCACGTGCCGCCCGCTAAACGCTGACTGCTACGTGCTGCGAACGCCCTGACCGATCATTGTGGCGCTCCGCGGAACGACAAAGAGCCACGCACGTAGTTGCCTTTCCGATGAATCAACAAAGACCGGTCACGTCGTAGGCAGCAGACAGCGGTCAGCGTTTAGCGGGCGGCACGCGGCAGGGTGGTTCCGTTCAGCGACTCAACTCTTGGATGGCAACGAGTGAATGTCGCGCTCATCGAGGAGCTTCTTCCGATCAGCGAGCTCCTTGAACCGCGCAAAAACCGTCGTGAGCTCCTCATCCGTTAGCGCGTAGCCGAGCGCCTCGGTCTTAACCCGCAGCGCGTGGCGGCCCGAGTGCTTCCCGAGCACGAGCCCAACACCGTCCCACCCGACAGTCTCGGCCGACATGATCTCGTACGTGAGGCGGTTCTTGAGCACGCCATCCTGATGGATCCCAGCCTCGTGGGCGAACGCGTTCGCGCCGACGATCGCCTTGTTGGGCGGAACATCAATGCCCGTGCACTCCGAAACGAGACGTGAGGTGCGCGCCAGCTCGCGCGTCTCGACCGTAGTGTGGAGCCCGAAGAACGGCTCACGCGTGTGGAGCGCCATCACCAGCTCCTCGAGCGCCGCGTTCCCGGCGCGCTCGCCGATGCCGTTGATGGTACACTCCGCCTGCCGCGCCCCCGCCCGCACACCCGCGAGCGTGTTCGCCACCGCGAGCCCGAGATCGTTGTGGCAGTGCGCCGAGATCGTCGCGCGCTCGATCCCGGGGACGTTGGCGCGAACGCCCGCGACCAGGGCGCCGTACTCGTCGGGAGTCGAGTAGCCGACAGTGTCGGGCACGTTGAGCGTTGTTGCTCCACAATCCAGCGCGGTTGCGAGAACCTCGTACAGAAACTGCGACTCGCTGCGCGCCGAATCTTCCGCGGAAAACTCCACCTCGGCGCCGAGCGAATGGGCCTGGGATACAGTTGCCGCCGCTGCCGCGACGACCTGCGCGCGCGTCATCCCCAGCTTGTGCTTCATGTGCAGATCTGACGTTGCGAGAAAGATGTGGATGCGTGCATTGGCAGCGGGCTCGACGGCCGTCCAGCAGCGATCAACGTCGCGCGCGGTGGCGCGGGCTAGTCCGCAGATGGTGGGGCCACCTTCGCCGCCGACTTCGCGCGCGATCTGGTTCACCGCCTCCCAATCGCCCTCTGACGCCGCCGGATATCCCGCCTCGACAATGTCTACCCGAAGGCGGGCGAGCTGACGCGCAACCGACAGCTTCTCGCCGATCGTCATCGTGCAGCCGGGCGCCTGCTCACCGTCGCGAAGCGTCGTGTCGAACACGCGAATGCGATCTTCCTCGCTCCGTGTGTTAGTCATGCGCTCGCCGCGCCAGGTACTACTTCCTTCGCGTTGACGAACGTCATCATGCGACGCAGCGATTTACCGACATCTTCGATGCGATGCTTCGTTTCCGCCGAGCGCGTGCGCTTGAAGTGTGGAAGCCCTGAATCGTTCTCGGCGATCCATTCGCGTGCAAAGGATCCGTCGCGAATATTCGCGAGCAGCTCGCGCATCACCTCGCGCGTGCGATCGTCGACGATGCGCGGCCCCGCCACGTAGTCGCCGTACTCGGCCGTGTCCGACACCGAGTAGCGCATGTAGTTGAGGCCGCCCTGGTACATGAGGTCGACGATCAGCTTGAGCTCGTGCATACACTCGAAGTAGGCGACTTCGGGTTGATAGCCGGCGTCGACGAGAGTTTCGAATCCCGCTTTCACCAGAGCGGAAACTCCGCCGCACAGCACCGCCTGCTCGCCGAACAGATCGGTCTCGGTTTCCTCCTCGAAGGTCGTGATCAGCGCGCCGGCCCGCGTGGTGCCGAGCGCTTTCGCGTAGGCGAGTGCGTCTTCGAGCGCGTGTCCCGATGCGTCCTGATGCACCGCCACCAACGCGGGCACCCCGCCATCCTGCTGGAATACTTCGCGCACGCGGTGTCCCGGAGCTTTTGGCGCGACCATGCTGACGTCGACGCCCTCCGGAGGAACTATCTGGCCGAACCGGATGTTGAACCCGTGCGCGAACATCAGCGTCTTGCCGGGAGTGAGGTGGCGCTGAACGTGGTCGCAGTAGATGCGCGCCTGCCCGGTGTCGGGCGTCAGGATCATTATGATCTGCGATTGCTCGGCGGCGTCGTCGACGCTCGCGACGGCAAGTCCGGCCGCTTTTGCGGCATCACGACTGCGCGAATCCGGCCGCAATCCTACGACGACATCTACTCCGCTGTCTTTCAGGTTGAGCGCGTGCGCGTGACCCTGGCTGCCGTAGCCGATGATTGCTACTCGCCGCCCCTTGAGACGGCCTACATCCGCGTCAGCATCGTAGAAAAGTTTCGTCATGGTTTCCTCAGGAGACTCCGTCTGCCTGCGACCACCAGGCTTGATTTGCATCATCGGACCCCGCGGCCTTCGCGCGCCGCGCCGGGCCGCCGAGCGCCATCGCCAGGCTTCCGGACCGCATGGTCTCGCAGGCGCCGATCTTCATCACCCGCTTTATCATCTCGCCGAGTCTGTCCGGTGTGTCCGTCATCTCGACGACGACCGTCTGCGCAGAGCTGCCGACGATTCTTGCGCCGAAGCCCTCAGTCACGGTTCTGATCTCCGCGCGTCGTGGCTCGGGCGCCTGGATTTTTACCAGCGCCGTCTCACGGATTACGTACTCTGCATTCGTCACGTCTGTCACCTCAAGAACCTCGATTAAGCGGTTTAGTTGTTTGATCGTCTGTTCGGCGGATTCCGTATCGACGAGCACCGTCGTGCGCTTCACACCCGGTGTCTCGCTGTCACCGACAGCGATGCTGTGGAGACCAAGTCCTCGCCCGCGAAGGAGGCCGAGCACGCGATTCAGCGCGCCCGGTCGGTCCTCGACGAGCGCAATCAGTGTGTGCCTCATGCTGGCGCTTCGCGTGTGATCATCTCGCCGATGCTGAGCCCCGGCGGGACGAGCGGGAATACGTTCGCCTCGCGCTCGACTCTGAAGTCGAGCACCACTGATCCGTCGTGATCCCAGGCAGTGTTGATCGCGCCTTCGGCATCCTCGATGCGATCGACAGTGAAGCCGCGGAGCCCGTACGCTTCGGCGAGTCCGGCGAAGCTCGGTCCGGATAGCGGGGTGCCGCTGTAGCGTCGACCTTCGAACAGCTGCTGCCACTGCCTGACCATTCCCAGATAGCCGTTGTTCACGATCGCGACTTTCACGTTCCTGATTCCTTCCTGGCCGATCGTCGCCAGCTCCTGATTCGTCATCTGGAATCCACCGTCGCCGACGATCGCCCAGATCGTTTCGTCGGGATGCGCGATCGCCGCGCCCATCGCCGCCGGCACCGCGAAGCCCATGGTTCCGGCACCGCCGCTCGTGATGTGCGTCCGGGGGCGGCGCCACTCGATGAGCTGCGCGGCCCACATCTGATGCTGCCCGACGTCGGTGACGACGCGGTATCCGCCGCGACCGTTAAGAGCAGAGTTCAGTGCCGCATAGACATCATGTGGCATCAGCTCTTTCGTATCCGGTCTGTGCAGATACGGCTGTCGGTGCTGATGCGTCGCCTGGGTCTCCCGGATGTTGCGGAGCCAGATCGCGGCATTGCGCGGCTGCATCTCGTCGATCAGCGCGCGCAGAGCCGCGCGCGCGTCACCGATGATCGCGACCGCAACTTTGACATTCTTGCCGATCTCCGACGGATCGATGTCGATGTGAATGACCCGCGCGCGCGGCGCAAATGTCGATGCCTTGCCTGTGACCCGGTCGTCGAAGCGCGCGCCGATGCTCAGGAGCACGTCGCACTCCTGAATCGCGCGGTTCACGTGAACCCAGCCGTGCATCCCCGGCATGCCGATGCTGAGCGGATGATCCTCGGGAAACGCGCCAATGCCGTGCAGCGTCGTGATCACGGGAATTCCCGTATGCTCGGCGAGCGACAGCAGCTCTGGTGTGGCGTCGGAAATGATGACGCCCTGCCCCGCCAGAATGAGCGGCTTGCTCGCGCCCGCGAGCAGACGCGCCGCCTCGCGCAGCGCGCGCGGGTCGATGTCGACTGGAGCGCGGAAGCCGGGGACGTTGAGCGTCGTGTTCCAGTCAGGTACGAGACGCGCCTGCTGCGCGTCCTTGGTGACGTCGATCAGCACCGGGCCCGGCCGACCCGTGCGCGCGATGTGAAACGCCTCATGGAAAACGCTCGGCAGATCCGAGGCGCGACTCACCCGGTAGTTGTGCTTCGTGATGGGAAGCGTGATCCCGGTGATGTCAGTCTCCTGAAACGCATCTTTACCGAGCACGGCGCTCGACACCTGCCCCGTGATCGCAACGAGCGGCGTGCTGTCCATCCACGCGTTGGCGATCGGCGTCACCAGATTCGTGGCGCCCGGTCCGCTCGTGGCAACGCAGACGCCAGGCTTCCCCGTCGAGCGCGCGTACCCTTCCGCCGCATGGCCCGCGCCCTGTTCGTGGCGACACAGAACGTGGCGAAAGCGATCGCGATATTCCCACATCGCGTGGTAGAAGGGCATGATCGCGCCGCCGGGAATGCCGAAGATAACTTCGACATTTTCGCGCACGAGGGCTTCGCACATCACCTGTGCGCCGGTGCGCTCCGCGGACACTGCTGCGGGGGGAGCCGGAGGCGAAAAGCGGGAAGCGGTCTCGGTCATGAGGTCGCGCCCGCCGTTGGCCTGTACAGCTCGCGCGTCGAGTGCGTGATCGCGTCGATCGCTACGGCCATCTCGTTCGTCGGCTCGGCGCTGTCGAGCGACGCTGGCACGTCGAGCACGGCGCCACGCGCGGCGTTTGTCACCATCGCCGCGTAACGCGCCAGCCATCCCCGCTTGTAACGCGCCGCGGGTGCGGTCCACTCCGTACGACGGGCGCGCAGCTCCGCCGCGCTCAGCTCGACCTCGAGCTTCCGCCCCGGCAGATCGATGCACACCATGTCGCCGTCACGTATGAGTCCGATGGGCCCGCCCTCAGCAGACTCTGGTGAGACGTGGCCTATACATAGTCCGCGGGTTCCACCCGAAAACCGCCCGTCGGTTAGCAAGGCCACGTCACCACCAATAGGCATGCCCTTCAGCATGCTCGTGAGCGACAGCATTTCGCGCATTCCCGGGCCGCCGCGCGGCCCTTCACCGCGCACGACCACGACTTCGCCGGGGTTAATCCCATTCACACGCACCGCCGAGATCGCCGATTCCTCGTCCTCGAAGACGCGCGCCGGCCCGCGGAAGGTGAGGTCGTGGTGCTCGACCGCACCGATCTTTATCACCGCGCCATCCGGCGCGAGATTGCCGAACAGAACGCAGAGCGATCCGCGAACAGAATGCGGATCCGTGATCGGCCGGATGCACTCCTCATCGAGATTCCGGACGTCCTCGAGATTCTCCCCGAGCGTCTTGCCCGTGACCGTGAGCGCGTCGAGGAAGAGCGTGTCCGGCTTCTGTGCCAACTCCTTGAGCAGCGCGGGGACGCCGCCGGCGGCGCCGACATCCTGGATGTGCCATTGCCGGTTCCCGTCCCAAGCCGGCGACACCTTCGCAAGATGCGGCACACGCTCGGCCACATCATTAAACCGCGCGAGTGGATATTCCACTCCCGCCTCGTGAGCGACTGCGATGACGTGAAGAAGTGTGTTGGTGGATCCGCCCATCGCGACATCCAGAGCCACCGCGTTGTCGATTGCGTCGGCGGTGACGATGTCGCGGAAACGAATGCCACGATCGAGAAGCGTGAGCACCTGGCGCGCGGCCGCACGGGCCAGCTCGTGTCGCTGTGCCGAGACGGCGAGGATGGTCCCGTTGCCCGGGAGGGCGATGCCGAGGGCCTCGCAAAGACAGTTCATCGAATTGGCGGTGAACATGCCACTACAGCTCCCGCACGTCGGACAGCCCGCGATCTCCAACTCCTCGAGACGCGCGTCGTCGATCGTGCCCGCCGCATGCGCACCAACGCCCTCGAACACGGAGATGAGATCCACCTTCTGGCCGCTACGGTCGACGCCCGCGCGCATCGGCCCGCCGGAGATGAAGATCGTGGGAATGTTCGCGCGCGCGGCCCCCATCAACATGCCCGGCACGATCTTGTCGCAGTTCGGGATGCACACCATCGCGTCGAAGCAGTGCGCCTGCACCATTGTCTCCACCGAGTCCGCAATCAACTCGCGCGACGGGAGCGAGTAGCGCATCCCCTCGTGTCCCATCGCGATGCCATCGTCGACGCCGATGGTGTTGAACTCGAAGGGAATTCCGCCCGCCTCGCGCACAGCCTCCTTTACGACACGCCCGAACTCCTGCAGGTGCACGTGACCGGGGATGATGTCCACGTACGAGTTGCATATCGCCACGAACGGCTTGTCGAAGTCGCCGCGATCGCGAATCTGACCGGTGGCGCGCAGCAGACTGCGGTGCGGCGCACGCTCGAATCCCTTCTTGATCGTGTCGGATCGCATTGCGTTTTTCGGAGTCGGCGGTTGGTTGATAGACATGAAAAGGCGAAGGGCCTCTTCCCGTGTGGGGAGAGGCCCTTCGAAACCACCGAGCGCCTCTCCCGTTGCGGGAAGAGGCGGTTGTCAGCGTTTACATCTTTGCTAGACCAGGTCTCTTCCCAATGCCGATAAGCCCTACGCTAATAAGCGAAAGGCTAAGAAGAAGGCTAAGGAGGAGCTGGGTGCGGATCATTATTTCGTTGAGTTCCGTTGTCTTTTGTAAACTTGATCTAATGTGAGCATAACTCCCGTTTGACGAGTCTGTCAAGAGCGGGTCACACGACGACCGGCCCGGGATCACGCAGCCATCATCATCGATGTGCCTCCGAAAGGGACATCCCGCACGGTCCGGGCATTCGATTTAATGAAGGACTGCTGCCTGCTGCCTGCTGAACGCTACCTGCTTCCCGCTGCCTACAACGGGACCGATTTGAGTGGCGTTCAGAATGCGAACCATGCAGTTCGCCCTTCTCTAGTCCTCGACCCTCGATTAGTCCGCGATGATCGATGCCCTTAGTCCTCGACCCTCGACTAGTCCGCGATAGTCGATGCCCTTAGTCCTCGACCCTCGACTAGTCCGCAATCAGCAATGCCGTTGGTTCTAGGCCCTCGATATTCGTGTCCACTGCCACCAGTTTCTGCACATTCTGCACGAAATGCCACGATTTCGCCCTAGTTTGCCAGAAATTGTGCAATCTGTCTTGACTTTGGTGCACATTCAGCACTATTCTCTTGACAGACGAGCAAGCAAACCCTATCGTTTGCTCGCGAGGAAATCACCCGTCCTGGCAACAATCAGCCGGTCAAGCTCAGCAATGCGCCATGTAGCTCTCGTCCTCTCAAATCCAGGCAACAACCGACCGCTCCCACAGAATCTGTGGGACGTGATCGAACGTTCCGGGTAGAGCCGATGAGTTAGCACCCCAGCTCGATTTCATTTTCCCCCGCGTTCGATCGATGAACTCGGGGGTTTTTTGTTTTGTCGCGGGACCGCCGATCACCCAGTGCAAGGAGACCCAATGGCGACCATGAGCAAACCGGCGAAATTGACGCGGAGCATCGGAGCGAACAGCCCGGCCGATGCCGTGAACAGCGTCATGTCGCTGATCAAGGAAACGGGCGTCAAGGTCGTGGACGTGAAGTTCACCGACCTTCCGGGACAGTGGCAGCACTTCTCTCTCCCCGCGGCGAGCTTCGACGCGGACGTCTTCAAGGAAGGACTCGGCTTCGATGGCTCGTCGATCCGCGGCTTCCAGGCGATCAACGAGAGCGACATGCTCCTCATGCCCGACCCGTCGACGGTCTTCGTGGATCCCGCGCTCGAAGTGCCCACCCTCTCGGTGATCTGCGACATCTACGATCCCATCACGCGCGAGCCGTACTCGCGCGACCCGCGCTTCATCGCCTTCAAGGCTGAGGAGTTTCTCAGGATGAGCGGCGTCGCGACGACGTCGTACTGGGGGCCGGAGGCCGAGTTCTTCGTCTTCAACTCGGTGCGTTTTGATCAGAACGCGCACGAGGGCTACTACCACATCGATTCGGAGGAAGGTGTCTGGAACTCGGGCGCGAATGGCGCGCCGAACATGGGACATCGCCCTCGCCACAAAGAGGGCTACTTCCCCGTGCCGCCGGTCGACCGGCTCCAGGACGTGCGCTCGAAGATCATGCTGGCGCTGATCGAGGCGGGCGTGCCGGTCGAGGTGCAGCACCACGAAGTCGGCACCGCGGGGCAGGCCGAGATCGATTTCCGCTTCGGCACCTTGGTGCAGACGGCCGATCGGATGCTGACGTACAAGTACATCGTCAAGAACATCTGCCACAACCTGGGCTACACGGCCACGTTCATGCCGAAGCCGTTGTTCGGCGACAATGGGTCGGGGATGCACGTGCATCAGTCGCTGTGGAACCGCGACGCCAACCTGTTCTACGATGAGAAGGGGTACGCGCTCATCTCCGACGCCGCGCGCTGGTACATCGGCGGGTTGCTCGCGCACGCTCCGGCGCTGCTCGCGCTCTGTGCGCCGACCACCAACAGTTATCGCCGGCTTGTGCCTGGGTTCGAGGCGCCCATCAATCTCATTTACTCGCAGCGCAACCGCTCGGCGATCTGCCGCATTCCGATGTACTCGTCGAGCCCGAAGTCGAAGCGCATCGAGTTTCGTGCGCCCGATCCATCGTGCAATCCGTACCTGGCGTTTTCCGCGCTGCTCATGGCCGGGCTCGACGGGATCAAGAACAAGATCGAGCCGCCTGCGCCGATTGACGCGGATCTGTACGAGCTCGAGGGACCGGCCCGCGCCGGCATCAAGAATACACCCGGCTCGCTCGCCGAAGTTCTGACCGCGCTCGAGGAAGACCACGACTTCCTGCTCGAGGGAGATGTGTTCACCTACGACGTGATCGAAACGTGGGTGAACATGAAACGCACAAAGGATCTGCCGGCCGTAAATCTGCGGCCGCATCCGTACGAATTCTTTCTGTACTACGACACCTGAGTCAGCGAGTGCAATGAAACTAATCTGCTGCGTCATCCGTCCCAGTCGCCTCGCCGCCGTCAAGGAAGCTCTGTTCCGCGTCGGCGTCACGGGAATAACAATCACGCGCGCCAACGGTCACGGTGGGGAGCGTAACAAGGTGACGGTGAAGCGAGGGGCGAAACGCCTTGTGGAATTTCATCAAAAGATCAAGATCGAGATGGCCTGTTCGGAGCCGTTCGTCGACAAGACCATACGAGCGATCGTCGACGCGGCGCGAACAGGCAGGGTGGGCGATGGAAAAATCTTCGTTCAGCCGCTTGATCGCGTGATCCGCATCCGTACCGGAGAGCGGGACAATGCGGCGCTGACACCTGTGACCGCCGACGTGGTTCAAAGGCACTCATTGCTGATGGCCGGACAGTATTAGAGCAGCTCAACGGATTCCGCCGTACGTGCACACAACGGGGAGCACGTGGCAGGGTTCATTCTGGATACCAAGGGAAAGAGTTTTTGCAGGGTGCTAGTGAATTCTTGCACATTTTGCACAAAATGCACATTAGAAGCCCTCATTGGCGATGAATTTTGTGCAAAATGT
>Ga0193716_1001527_pt1 | contig 13447 bp, 16 predicted proteins | sample U2c1metaG_FD_145901 | JGI IMG/M metagenome (GOLD analysis project Ga0193716, IMG submission 145901) | Soil microbial communities from a riparian zone of the East river system, Colorado, United States - U2c1 | ecosystem: Environmental > Terrestrial > Soil > Riparian zone | place: USA: East River...
CACGACGCGGGCCAGCGGCATCTTCCGGGGTCGCGATCTACCCCGCGGTTTGGAAGGCGAGTTCGACTGCGCCTGCGCGGCCAGCGAACGCTAGCTAGCCGTCCAAAGGCGGCGGCGCGACTTCGTCAGGGGATTCGGCGGGGCCCGGCGCCTCGGCCGGTGGTTCGGGGTCGCCCTCCGGTGGGGGCTCGTCCTCGGCGATCGCGGGTTCCTGGTCCGGTGGCGGCTCCACCGGTGACGCGTCGGGTGCGGTGGCGACGTCCGCGGTCGGCGGAGGCGGTGCCGGCGCGGCGGGTTGACCGTCGATCAGTAGTCCGGTTCTCGCGCTGCCCACCAGGGTTGCCCATCGGTCTCCCGGTTCGGCCGAACCCAACCGGCACGCGACCTGGCGGCTTCCCGCCGCCCAGCTGGCCTCACTGATCGGGGTGTAGCGCACGGTCAACGACGTCGCAGCCGCGGAGTCGGCAGGCAGATACGCCTCCGTCGTGGCCGCACAGCGGTCGCGAACCACTCCATCCTGAGCGGCGATCGCCGGCGGCGGGCCGGAGAACACGTCGGCCAGGCTCACTGCCCCGGTGATCTCCATTGCGTGTGGCGAAGCGCAATCGACCGGCACGTCGGTCCCCTTGCCGTCCAGAATTCCGAGGCACGTTCCGGCGGGCCAGATCGCGGATTGGTCGAGGTCCCGCACTCTGCCCTGAAAGGTGCTCGAGGCTCCGGGATGACTCAGTTGCAGGCCGCACAACAACAGTCCGCCGGATTGGGGTTGAGGTCCGGAAGGCGACCACACCATGCCGACACCGAACCTGCCCTCTGGGTCGAAACGGCTTCCCAGATAACGATTTACCGCAGCAGGGCAGACGTCCCTGAAGACCCGATCGAGGTGGGCGGCTGGGTCGGCGCCGGATGGGTCGGTCAACGTGTCGATCTCGACGGCATCGGCCACCTCGAACCGATGATCACCTCGGCAGTCGACGGCAGCAGGTCGGTCGGGTTCTCCCGACGGCCAGGTCAGGCAATCACCGCTTGTCGCGTGCGTGGCGAGCGCGCGGGCGGTCGCAGACTCGTGATCGTCCAACTGCAGGGCGATGGCGATCGAGCCGGCAACGGTGATGGCCGCGACGACGATCAGCAGCATCAGCATGCGAAACCGCGGTGATCCGACGAACCGGGGCGGCGAATCGGCCTGCGCCTGGGCCAGTGCGGTCACCACTGCCTCGGCTCGGGACGGGGCATCGCGAATGGCAAGCCCGACGGGCACCATCAACGGCTCGGTCAAGGCATCGGTCACCCCGTGCCTGCGCGCCATCACCGCGTCATTGTGCGCTGAAATCCACGACATTGCCATCAGGGCAAAGAATGTCCATCTCGCTGACCCGGCGCGACGCAGGATCAGCAATGATCTGCCATCGAATTGATTCGTAGCTAGGCGTCCAACGCCTCGCCTGGCGTGCCCGACGTCCGCTCCAGCAAGCGCATCGAACCGGTGGCGGCGACCTCTCGGAACGCAGCGGCCTCCAGTGCGCGACGGTAGATGCGGTACGGCGCCTGCCCGCCGTCGTTGGGGTCGGGGAACACGTCGTGGATGACGAGCGCGCCACCGACGGCCACCCACTTGGCCCAGCCGTCGAAGTCCTTCTGCGCCGCCTCGTCGGTGTGCCCGCCGTCGATGAACACGAACTGCAACGGGGTTCGCCACGACCGCGCGACGAGTGCGGACTTGCCGACGACGGCGATCACGTTGTCGTCCAGCCCCGCCGCGTCGAGGGTGTGGCGCAGCGTTGGCAGCGTGTCGAAGAGTCCGGTCACCGGGTCGACCATCGAGGTGTCGTGATACTCCCAGCCGGCCTGGTGTTCCTCGGAGCCGTGGTGGTGGTCGATGGTGTAGACGAGGCCACCCGTCTGCTGGGCGGCGGCGCCGAGCAACACCGTCGACTTGCCGCAGTAGGTACCGATTTCGACGCCGACGCCGTCACCCAGGTAGCGCAGTGCCGCGTCGTACAGTGCGCGCCCCTCGTCGGCGGGCATGAATCCGATGACGTCCTCGGCGAGCGTGAACAGGCGCGCTGCAGCGCTCGGCAGGTCGGTGTCGGCGGGGCTCATGCGGGCCAACTTACCGTTGCCGGTAACCCCCGGCTGTAGTAGCGTCCAGACACGTGTCCGATCCGGCCTTGGAGTCGACTCGGCGCCGACTGACCGCCAAGCAGGCCGACACCGTCGAGCGGCTGGGCAAGGCCGCGGTCGAGCTATTGAACGGCGAGGGCTTCGCGGGTCTCACGGTGCGTCGGGTGGCCACGGAGGCGGGTGTCGGCGCCGCCACGGCCTACACGTATTTCTCCTCCAAGGAGCACCTCGTCGCCGAGGTGTTCTGGCGCAGGCTAGCGGCTTCACCGCCCGCCGGGCACGACTCCGACGATCCCGCCACGCGCGTCACCGACGTCCTTCGCCACATCTCGTTGTTGGTCGTCGACGAACCGGAGTTCGCCGGTGCGGTCACCACCGCCCTGCTCGGCCGCGATCCCGACGTCGAGGTGTTGCGCCAGCGGATCGGCCGCGACATCCGTGATCGGCTGAGTTCCGCGCTCGGCCCCGACGTGGATCCGGACGTCATCGACTCGCTGGAGATGCTGTACTCGGGCGCCCTGGTCCGGGCCGGGATGGGGTACGCGTCCTATCAGGACATCGCCCGCCGACTGGAGAAGTCGGCGCGACTCATGCTGGGCTGACGCCGGCTCCTACGATGGCGATCCCCGCGATGTAGGCGGGCTCGCTGATCTCGTGGAGATCGCGACCGCGTTCGACCACCTGCGCGGTCAATTCACGCAAGCCGCCCAACAGGATCAGCGCAAGGGGGCGGGATATGGGTGACAGCCCCGCGCGCCGGAATCCTGGGCTGTCGGTGAGTACCACCAACATGTCGGTGAGCTGCTCCATCGCGATGCGGTGCAGCGGCTGAGCGACCGCCTCGAGTGCGGGCGCCTCGCGGATCCAGCTCAGCGTGATGGCAGGCCGCTTCGAGATGTGGTCGACGTAGGCGCGGACTGCGCTGCGGATCTGGTTGTCCCACTGGGCATCTGGATCGACGGAATCCTGGATTGCGGTGATTAACGCGTCGTTGTTGGTGCGCAGGAGCTCGACGAAGCACTCCTCCTTGCTGGCGAACTCGCCATAGAAGGTGCGCTTGGAGGTCTTGGCATTGCGGACGACGTCGGCGACGGTGGTGTCCCGGTAGCCGCGCTCGACGATCGATTCGGCGAGGCCGTCGAGCAGCCGCTGCCGGAAGGCGTGCGCACCGGAATCCGTCTTGGCGGCTTCGATCACAACGGACGACATGGCGTCACCTCCAAAGCCTTGCGCGTGTGCGGTACCAAGCGGTACCGTACAACACGAACCGATGGTACACCGTAGTACCACTAAGTGGGTTGGAGAGTCCTGTGAGCCAAACGACCATCGATGAAGCTTCCGCGGCAGCCTTGACCCGCGCGGTGAAACTTCCGCCCCGGCCGCGTCTTCCCAAGCTCGTGCAGGCCGTCGGGTTCTCGGTGTCGCGGCGACGGACCGTGGACTACATCGCCCGCAGGCATGGTGACGTGTTCACGCTCGACCTCCCGGTATTCGGCAAGACCGTGATCGTCGCCGAACCGCTGCTCGCCAAGCAGCTGTTCACCGCCAACATCGACGACGTCGGCAACATCCAGCCCAATCTGAGCCGGATCCTCGGATCGGGCTCGGTGTTCGCGCTCGACGGCGCGGACCATCGTCGGCGCCGCAAGCTGCTGACCCCGCCGTTCCACGGCAAGAGCGTCAAGAACTACGAGAAGATCTTCGAAGAGGAGACGCTGCGCGAGTCCGCGACCTGGCCAGAGGGGCAGGAGTTCGAGACCACCGAACCGATGATGCGGATCACGCTCAACGCCATCCTGCGCGCGGTGTTCGGCGCCGACGGCGAGCAACTCGACGAACTGCGCCGGATCATCCCGCCGTGGGTGACGCTGGGCTCGCGCCTGGCGGTGCTGCCCGTGCCGTCGCGGACGTACGGCCGGTACAGCCCATGGGGCAGGCTCGCCGCGTATCGCCGCAAGTACGACGCCGTCATCGACCGGCTGATCGACACGGTGAAGGCCGACCCCGACTTCGAGGCTCGCGACGACGTCCTGACGCTGCTGCTGCGCAGCACCTATGAGGACGGCTCGGCGATGTCCCGCCGCGACATCTCCGACGAGTTGCTCACGCTGCTGGCTGCCGGCCACGAAACCACGGCGTCCACGTTGGCCTGGGTGTTCGAGCGCATCATCAGGCATCCCGACGTGCTGGCCAAGCTCGAGGCCGAGGCAGCGACCGACGGCAACGAGTACCGCCAGGCGGTCATCCTCGAGGTGCAGCGGGTCCGCACCGTCATCGACTTCGCAGGCCGACACGTCTACGCACCGACATTTCAGTTAGGCGACTGGGTGATCCCCCGCGGCTACTCGATCGTGGTCCCCATCGCGCACATTCACGAACGCGAGAACGACTACGCCGATCCGGACCGCTTCGACCCGCAGCGCTTCGTCGGTAACCGGCCGTCGTCGTCGTTCATCCCGTACGGCGGGGGTACCCGGCGCTGCGTGGGTGCGGTGTTCGCCAACGTCGAGATGGACGTGGTGCTGCGAACGGCATTGCGGCACTTCGCGATCGAGACCACCGCCGCACCCGACGAGAAGGTGCACTCCCGCGGCGTCGCCTACACGCCCGCCGCGGGCGGTCGCATGGTGATGCGCCGCCGGGTCACCCCGCTCGGAGCCTAGCCACCCCCGTAGGCCTAGCAATCCCGTTGACTCTGCGTCCAGGGCGCGCGCCACTGGCACGTTTGCGCCCTGGACGCAGGATCAGCTAGTGAGCCGCGTTTTCGCGCTTCGGCAGCTTCCAGCCCGCCCGCGGGAAGTGGCAGGTGTACCCGTTCGGGTACTTCTCCAGGTAGTCCTGGTGCTCGGGCTCGGCCTCCCAGAAGTCGACTGCCGGTGTCACTTCGGTGACCACCTTGCCTGGCCACAGACCGGACGCCTCGACGTCGGCGATGGTGTCCAGCGCGACCCGCTTCTGCTCGTCGTCGGCGAAGAAGATCGCCGACCGGTAGCTGCTCCCGACGTCGTTGCCCTGGCGGTCCTTGGTCGTCGGATCGTGGATCTGGAAGAAGAACTCGAGAATGGCGCGGTAGTCGGTCACCGCGGGGTCGTACTCGATCTCGATGGCCTCGGCGTGCCCGGGATGGTTGCGGTAGTTGGGGTGGTCGTTCTTGCCGCCGGTGTAGCCGACGCGCGTCGCCACCACACCGGGCTGCTTGCGGATCAGGTCCTGCATGCCCCAGAAGCAGCCGCCGGCCAGGATCGCGGTCTCGGTGTTCGTCATGCCTGTGCCTCCTGGTTTGAAAACAGCGTCTTGTACTCGCCGTAGCCCTCGGTCTCGAGGTCGTCGAGGTGGATGAATCTCAGCGAAGCGGAGTTGATGCAGTAGCGCAACCCACCCGCCTCGCGCGGCCCGTCGTTGAACAGGTGGCCGAGATGGCTGTCGCCGTTCGTCGACCGCACCTCGGTGCGCACCATGAACAGCGAGCGGTCGCGCTTCTCGACCACGTTGTCGGCATCGATCGGTTTGGTGAAGCTCGGCCAGCCGGAGCCGCTCTCGAACTTGTCCGTCGAGGCGAACAACGGCTCGCCGGAGACCACGTCGACGTAGATGCCCGGTTCGTGGTTGTCCCAGTACTCACCGGTGAACGGGCGCTCGGTGCCGTTCTCCTGGGTGACCTGGTACTGCTCGGGTGACAGCGCCTGCACGGCCGCGGGGTTCTTGTTGTATTCCTTCGCCACTCGTCCTCCTAGGGTTGGCACTTCTATAACCCCGGGTGCCGCCCAGAAGTTCCTCCGTTACGGGCGTCCGCGCACCTCGTCGACAACCGTCACGATTTGGTCAGCAATGGCCTGCGGTTGGTAGAGCATCTGGTTGTGCCCCGTGCCCGGCACGATGACGTTCGTGGTGCCGAGCGCGGCGGCCAGCAGGTCGTTCGCCTGGTGGATCTGGGCCTGGGTGTAGTTGTCCGGCTTCAGTGCGGATGGCTGTGCGAACTTGTCTGCGCTCAGCACGATGGCGGGCACCCGCGGCAGCGGTGGTGCTGCGGCGATCCTGCCGAATGCGTCGTCGGCAAGAACGGCCTCGTCGCCCGGATCGGCGATCTGCGCGTCGGTGTTGAAGGCGCTGTTCTGATCGGGCCTGCCGACGATGCGCAGGAACTCCGACGTGGGTTCGGTGAAGACCATCCCGCTGACCAGGTCAGGGTGCGTGCGGGCGAGCAGGTCGAGGACGAGCCCGCCGTACGAGTGCGCGACGAATACCATCGGCGTCGGAAGATGTGCCGCCGCAATCAGATTTACCACGTCATCGACGTCGGACTGCACGGTGTGGGGCTGTGCGACGGGCGTCGAGCGGTCGTCGCCGTCCGGCCTGGTGTTGGGCCTGTCGTAGGTGCAGATCCGGGTCGTCTTCGCCACCAGCGGCTGCGCCGAGATCGGACTCGGGCCTAGCTTTGCCTCCTCGATCAGGTCAAACGGCGACGAGCGGATCGGGTCGCCTGGCGGGACCGCGGCGTTCCAGGCGTCGGCATAGCTTCCCTTCCCTGGGATGACGAACACCGTGGGCGACCCTTCGCCCTGGCAGTTCAGGAACAGGCTGCGGCCATCGCCGACGTCCACCAGGCCCGCAGTGTCGTCGGCGTGGGCGCGGGGCGCGGCGAGGGTCATGGCCGCGACGGTCATGGCCGCGACGGCGAGCAGGACCGCGAGCGGAATCCTCATGCGGGTCGACGTTACGGTGGTCGCTCGACAAAGAGCAGTAGAACGTGTTCTAGTTCTGGATGTGACGGGTAGCACTTTCAGCCGCGACGAACTGGCAGACGCATTCGCTCAATTCGAGGCAACGGTGGCAAGGGCCGCCCAGACGCGCGACTGGGATCCCTGGGTCGACCAGTACACCGACGACGTCCTCTACGTCGAGCACGCGGCGGGAACCATGCGCGGCCGCGAGCAGGTGCGGCCCTGGATCTGGCAGACCATGGAGAGCTTCCCCGGCAACTACATGACGTCGTTTCCTTCGCTGTGGAAGGTGATGGATGAAGCGCGAGGCCGCATCATCTGCGAACTCGACAACCCCATGCGCGACCCCGGCGACGGCACGATCATCACCGCAACCAACATCTCGATCATCACGTACGCGGGCGACGGGTTGTGGTGCCGTCAGGAGGACGTCTACAACCCGTTGAGGTTCGTCTCCGCGGCGGTGAAGTGGTGCAAGAAGGCCAAGGCGCTCGGCACGTTGCCCGATGAGGCGGAGGCCTGGATGCGACAGGTAAGCGTGCAGAAGTGACCGCTCTCGTCATCGGCGCGAACGGATACCTCGGTTCGCACGTCACCCGCCAGCTCGTCGCCGACGGGCAGGACGTCCGGGTGATGGTGCGGCCGAACGCCACCACGATCGGCATCGACGATCTGAAGGTGACTCGGTTCCTCGGCGACATCTGGGACGACGACGTGCTGCGCGAGGCGATGGCCGGTTGCGACGTCGTCTACTACTGCGTCGTCGACACCCGTGGCTGGCTGCGCGATCCGTCGCCGCTGTTCCACACCAACGTGGACGGCACACGAAACGTGCTTGAGGTCGCCAAGGATGCCGGCCTCAAGCGCTTCGTCTTCACCAGCAGCTACGTCACCGTCGGGCGCAAGCGGGGTCGGGTGGCCACTGAGGACGACCCCATCGTCGACCGCGGGCTGACGCCGTACGTGCGGTCGCGGGTGCAGGCCGAGAACCTCGTCATGGAGTACGCGCGTGACCACGGTCTGCCTGCCGTCGCGGTGGGCATCTCCACGACGTACGGCAGCGGCGACTGGGGTCGCACCCCGCACGGGGCGATCATCGCGGGCGCGGCGTTCGGCAAGCTGCCGTTCGTGATGAAGGGGATCCAGCTGGAGGCCGTCGGAATCGACGACGCCGCACGGGCGATGATCCTGGCCGCCGACAAGGGCCGCGTCGGCGAGCGCTACCTGATCTCGGAGAAGATGATCACCAACGCCGACGTCGCCCGAATCGCCGCGGAGGCGGCAGGCGTACCGCCGCCTGCCAAGACTATCTCGCTGCCGGTGGCGTATGCGATGGCGGCGCTCGGCAGTGCCAAGGCCCGGCTGAAGCGCACCGACGAACAGCTCTCCATGGGCTCGCTGCGGCTGATGCGTGCCGAGGCCCCCGTCGACTGCAGCAAGGCCAAGCGCGAACTCGGTTGGCAGCCAAGGCCCGTCGAGGAGTCGATCCGCGAGGCGGCCAAGTTCTGGGTCGGTCTGCGCGAGGCCAAGCGCAAGAGCAAGCAGGCCGGTTAGCCGAGTCCGAGCGGCGTTGGCCTCCAACGCTATTCGGTTGAACGCCACGCCGGGGAGTGTTCAGTGAATAGACCCCGCGATCAGCATCGGACTAGCGTCGGATGACATGACCGACAAACTGCACGTCGACCTCAGCGGAGCACCGCAGACGATGCTGGCGACGTTCTATGCCAAGGCGCTGGACGCCGGCCTCCCCGACCCGATCCTCGGCGACCGGTTTGCCAAGGACATCGTCGACCGCATCGACTACGACTGGAAGAGAACCTCGATCACGGCGGCCAACTCACCGTCGGTGACGACGAGGTCCGCGCATTTCGACGACTGGGCCCGCCAGTTCCTGGCCAGTAGGCCGAAGGCCTCGAAAATCACTGTGCTGCACCTGGGTTGCGGTCTGGACAGCCGGGTCTTCCGGATCGACCCAGGGCCCGACGTGGAGTGGTACGACGTGGACTACCCCGAGGTCGCCGACCTGCGCAGGCAGCTCTACCCGGCCCGCGATCACTACCACGTCATCTCGGCCTCGGTCACCGACCCGGCCTGGTTCGCCGACATTCCGCGGGACCGCCCGATCCTGATGGTCGGCGAGGGCCTCACCATGTACCTGACCGAGGCGGACGGCGTGGCACTGCTACGCCGCGTCGTCGACCACGCGCCATCCGGGGAGTTGCAGTTCGATGCGTTCAACACCCTTGGCATCAAGTCGCAGTGGATCAACCCCGTGGTGCGCCGTTCTGGGGCGACGCTGCACTGGGGCATCGACGGGCCCGATGACGTCCTCGACAAGGTGCCCGGTACGCGGCTGCTCGCCTGGGTGTCCGCCATCGAGTCGGACACCTTCAAGAAGCTGCCCGGGTACTACCGGCTGATGGTGAACGTCATGTCCAGGGCCAAGGTGCTGCGCTACATGGCGCAGTACCACCGCTACGCGTTCGGCCCCGTCAACGCCTCGATGACCTCGCCGTAGAGGCGCGCCTTGATGGCGCCCATCGTCGGCCCCGCCTTCGCGGCCCGCTCCTGCGCCCGCGCGACGGCGATGTCGAGGATCTCGTCCTCGGCGCCGACACCCGCGACGATGCCCGCGGCATGGGCCTCCTCGCCGCCGTAGCGGCGCCCCGTCGTCATGGACTCGTGGGCCGTCGCGATCGGCAGCCTGGCGCGGATCAACGCGTTCATGCCAGGCGTGAAGGGAATGCCGAGATCGACCTCCGGCAGACAGAAGTAGCCACGGTCGGACCGCATCACGGCGAGGTCGTGCGCCAGTGCCAGCATCGCGCCCGCCGCGAACGTGTGTCCCTGCAGCGACGCCACGATCGGCGCAGGGAACGCCAGCACCCGCGCGAACAAGGCGTGCACGCCGCGCAGGTTGGCTTCTGCGGCATCGGGATTGGCGCCCATGAAGTCGAGGTCGAGGCCGTTGGAGTAGAACTTCCCGACCCCGGTGGTAACCACGGCCTTCGGGCCTGGCGCAGCGTCGACCTCGTCGAGCGCGGCGTTGATGGCCGCCAGGCGGTCGGGATGGAATCGGTTCTCGTCGTCGCCGAGGGTCAACACGAACACGTCGTCGCGACGGTGCAGGCCGGTCATGGGCTGATTACACCACGCCCGAATTGACCGTTGACCGGTGCTGCAGAATCGTCCGGTGCCCACCCCATCCGCGCCAACCCCGCTCAACGGTCACGTCTCGCATTGGCACGACGAAGTGCCGCGCCGCAGGCCACCCCTTCCCGGCGACCGGGACGCCGACGTCTGCATCGTGGGCGCCGGCTATACCGGACTGTGGACGGCGTACTACCTCAAGCGCGCCGACCCGCAACTGCGCATCGTGGTGCTCGAGGCGGAGTTCGCAGGCTTCGGCGCCTCTGGCCGCAACGGCGGTTGGCTGTCGGCGCTGGTGCCTGGCGACCGCAACGCGATGGCCCGCCAGCACGGCCGCGAGGGCGTGGTGGCGTGGCAGCGCGCACTGATCGAGTCCATCGACGAGGTCATCGACGTCGCCGCGCGGGAGGGCATCGACGCGGGCATCGTGAAGGGCGGCACGCTCGACATCGCGCGCAACCGGGCGCAGGCCAGTCGTCTCGCCGCCCTGTTCGAGGAGGAGCGGAGCTGGAAGGTCGACGGCATCGAGCCGTTGACGGCCGACGAATCGGCGAGGCGCATCGGGTTCTCCGGTGTGGTGTCGGCGTACTTCAATCCGCACTGCGCGCGGATCCAGCCTGCGCGGCTGGCCCGCGGACTCGCCGACGCCGTCGAGCGGCTCGGCGTGCAGATCTACGAAGAGTCACCGGTCACCGAGATCAGTCAGGGCCGTGCGGTCACGAGGTCCGGCACGGTCAGCGCGCCCATCGTGCTTCGCGCCACCGAGGCATTCACCGCCGCACTGCCGGGCCTGCGCCGCCGCTGGTTGCCGATGAACAGCTCGATGATCGCGACCGACCCGATCAGCCCCGAACTGTGGGCGAGCATCGGCTGGGACGGCCGCGAGACCGTCGGCGACGCCGCGCACGGATTCTTCTACGGCCAACGCACCGTCGACGACCGCATCGCCGTCGGTGGCCGCAGCGTGCCGTATCGCTATGCGTCGCGCACCGACGTCGACGGGCGAGTTCCCGAGCGCACCATCCAGCAGCTGAGCCAGGTGCTGCACGACGTGCTGCCTCAGGTTCGCGACGTGCCGATCGCGCACGGCTGGTGCGGCGTCCTTGCGGTGCCACGCGACTGGGCGGCGTCCGTCGTGCTGGACCGTGCGACCGGGCTTGGCTGGGCGGGTGGCTACGCCGGGCACGGGGTGACGGCGACCAACCTCGCCGGGCGCACGCTTGCCGACCTGGTCCTCGACCAGCGCACCCCGCTGACCGAACTGCCGTGGGTCGGCCACCGGTCGCGCAACTGGGAGCCAGAGCCGATGCGGTGGCTGGGCGTGCGCGGCCTCTACATCGCGTACGGGTTGGCCGACCGGCACGAAGCCGGTGGCCGCGCCACGACGTCACCGATCGCGCGCGTCGCGGACGCGATCACGGGCAAGCCCTAACTTGCCTCGGCCTTGTCCTTCAGCCGCTGCAGCGTGAGTTTGATGTGTTCGGTGTTGGTCGTCGGGCGGTCCATCACGCCCGTGGCCACACCGCCCGGCTTCACGAACCAGCCGGGGCGGTGATCCCACATCTGCTCGGTGACATGACAACCGCCATCCGCAGGAGCGATCTCGTAGCGCCAGTGTGAGACGGGGATCCCGAGGTACTTGACGTCGAAGGCGAAAGCGCTGCCGGGTTCGGCGTCGGTGACCGTGCACACGGTCGTCCAGCGGCGGATTCCGTTGCGGTTCGTCCCCTTGAACACCGCTCCGGGGGCGGCCTTGTCCCCCTTTCGCCACTTCATCACCGTGGTCTCCTCGGCCAGCGCCGACAGTGTCGGCAGGTCGGTGATGAGGCCGTACACGTCGCCGCAGGGTGCGGAGATGCTGACGGAGGCTTGCGCGCAGGCTGGACCTGGTTCATTCATGCGGCGATCGTAATGAGCCCAGTGAATTCCCGGGTCGCTTCGCTCCTGCCCTCCGAACACGGAATCCGGGGCGGGTCCGCGGACGTTGGGTTCTGTATGACCGAGCGCACCGTTCTGCTTCCCACCGCCGCACATCCGATCACCATCACCCCGACCGGCAAGCACGTCACCGTGCGGGTCAACGGTGAAGTGGTCGCCGAGACCGACGCGGCGTTGACGCTGCAGGAGTCGACGTACCCCGCCGTGCAATACGTACCGCTTGCCGACGTCGTCGACTCGGCGTTGCGCCGCAGTGACAACACCACCTATTGCCCGTACAAGGGCGAGGCGAACTACTACCACGTGGTCACAGGGGAGAGCACCGTCGACGACGCGATCTGGACCTACGAACAGCCGTACCCTGCCGTCGGCGAGATCGTCGGTCACGTCGCGTTCTACGCCAACAAGGCCGACGTCACGGTCGGTTAGCCTGGGGCGGTGCCCAGCTCCGCCAGCGTGACCTTCGGCGGACCCGCGAGCCCGTCGATGACACTGTCGCCGTTGCGGCGCGGTCCTGGCGATCCCTGCTACCAAGTCGTGGACGGCGCCATCTGGAAGACCAGCCTGATGGCCAGCGGCCCGGTCACCGCCAGGATCGCCGCGGCCGCGCGCAACGTCGTCGATTGCGAGGCGTGGGGTGACGGCGCCGACGAGTTCTGCGTGCGACTGCCCGCCATGCTCGGCGTCCACGACGACGCGACGGGGTTCGCGCCCGTCGAACCGACCATCGCCGAGGCCCATCGCAAGGTGCCGCACCTTCGGCTCGGACGCACCGACCGGGTCCTCGAAGCCCTCATCCCCGCCGTTCTCGAACAGCGAGTGTCGGGCAAGGACGCGTTCCGTGCGTGGCGCCTGCTGGTCACCAAGTTCGGCAGCCCGGCGCCAGGCCCGGCCCCCGGGCCGATGCGGGTGCCTCCGTCGGCCGACGTGTGGCGGCGCATCCCGTCGTGGGAGTTCCACCTCGCCAACGTCGACCCCGGGCGGGCCCGAACCCTGGTCGGGTGCGCGCAGCGGGCCGAGTCCCTCGAGCGCCTTTCGGACCGTTCTGCCGCCGAGGCGCGCACCGCGCTGATGTCGCTACCGGGGGTCGGGGAGTGGACCGCCGCCGAGACCGCCCAGCGCGCGTTCGGGGACGCCGACGCGCTATCGGTCGGCGACTACCACCTGTCGAACGTGATCGGGTCCACGCTGCTCGGGCATCGGATCGACGATCCGGAGATGATCGAGCTGCTGGAACCGTTGCGCCCGCACCGACACCGCGCAGTGCGGCTGCTGGAGGTCAGCGGGTTGGCCCGCAATCCCCGGTTCGGGGCCAGGCAGGCCATCCCCGATCTGCGCGCGCTCTAGTCACCCAAACGAGCGGCGACCCACTCGACGAGCGGACGGGCGGCCTTCCAGTCCGCACGGACGGCGTCCACGAGCTCGGCGGTGTGGATGACCGGCTCGAACCCGTAGTCCTTCCCGATCGTCAGGGATCGGTGCCGGAGCAGGTCGATGCGTGACGATCGGGAAGG
>Ga0193716_1001529_pt1 | contig 13435 bp, 13 predicted proteins | sample U2c1metaG_FD_145901 | JGI IMG/M metagenome (GOLD analysis project Ga0193716, IMG submission 145901) | Soil microbial communities from a riparian zone of the East river system, Colorado, United States - U2c1 | ecosystem: Environmental > Terrestrial > Soil > Riparian zone | place: USA: East River...
GTGCCAACCACGTCACCGCTCTTGAGATCGCGGACGATTAGATGATCGCAAACAACATCGAACTCGTCGACGTCCAGACCACGTTGGTAGGACGACTTTAGCCCTTTGTTCAGTTCCAAATTGAAGACTTGGAACCTCAGTCTCTGGGCTTCTGCGATTTCCTCAGGAGAGGTGGCAATTTTGACTTCGAAGTCAGCCATTGTTGAAACCTAACATACGTCCATATATTTAAACACTCGCGGGCGGCGAAGAATCTCGGGGAACGACTGCGGCGTTATTGGTGGCGCCAGCGCGGAGTGCGTTTTTCGAGAAACGCTTTGATCCCTTCTTCCACGTCAGCAGTTTGGAGCAGCTCACTGCAATAAATTTCTTCGGAGCGTTGAAGCGCCTGCTCGAAGCCCCGCAGCGATAGTTCGCGCAAACCTTTCAGCGTCAGGCGCAGCACGGCACCACTCTTTTCAAGCAAGTCTTGTACCAGCAGATCTAGGGCCGTCTCTAGGTCAGTTTCGGCACAAATCCGGTTGATAAGGCCTATTCCTTGGGCCTCCCGTGCAGAAATGCGCTTTCCGGTAAGAATCATCTCCGCGGCGCGGTGATAGCCGATCAAATTTGTAAATCGTGCTAGCGCAACCGGAGGATAGCAGCCAACGAGAATTTCCGGTGTAGCAAAGCTGCTCGCTTCCGTGGCAACAACGAAATCGCACGAACTCGCCACTTCGCAGCCGCCGCCGAGACACACCCCGCGAACTGCGGCGATCGTCACTTGCGGCAGGGCCAGCAACTTACGAATTACGCCGTGGACGACCGCGAGCATTTCAGGGACTTTCTCAACCGTATGGTCTCGGATGTCGACACCCGCGGAAAAGGCGCGCTGTCCCGCTCCACGTAGAATAACAACATCGGCGGACGCCGCTGCGCAGTCCACCAATGCGTCCGTCAATTCGCGCAGGAGCGCAACATCGAGCACATTCAACGGCGGCCGATCCCAGGTAAGCGAAATAACCCTTTCCTGCTTTTCGATCAGTATTGGCATACAAATCCCACCGCAGCACTAGGGCTGGAAAAATCTAAGAAAATCGACTTTTCTCTTAAACCATGCTTCTCCGACTTACAAGCAAACGCAGCGAAAAGTTTGACAAAGCCCGGCGCAGCACCTAAACTTAGGGGCCTATAGGGTCTTACAGGAGGGGCTGGTATGAAACGCTCACAAATCCCGTTGATTGCTGTCGCACTATGTTTGACGATCGGCGCTAAACCGGGCCTAGCCGCGCCTGACGAGTACGACGATAGCCAATCGCATCCGTTGCGAGTGGTCGCCTATTTGTTGCATCCGGTCGGATGGCTTAGCGAGTGGATCCTCTACCGCCCGTTTCATTTTCTCGTCAGCGCAACCCCACCGCAGGAAGCGTTTTTCGGCCATCATCCCCATCCGCCGGTCCTAGGCGAGCCACAACCGCTCCAAGACTATGGTATGCCGAAAAAAATCCCGATGGCGCAAACGGCATCGCAGCCTTCGCCGCCCGTGGTGCTACCGCCGCCGGAAAGGGTGAAAATTGTCGAAGTGCCGGTTGAAAAAGTCGTTGTCCGCGAAGTTCCAAAAACGATAACTGTCGAAGTAGAGAAGGTCGTCTTTCCGCCGGTGGCGTTTGCTTTCGACTCTGCGAATTTGACCGACTTGGGTAAAGGCCAGGTTTACTTGACAGCCCAGCGCCTCAAGGAGAAAGCCGATTTGACCATTGCTATCGAAGGCCATACAGACAGTCAGGGCAGTGATGAATACAATCAGAAGCTCGGTCTGCAGCGGGCGCAAACCGTGATGAACGCGTTAGCCGCCCAGGGAGTCGATCGGAACCGGATTTCCACGGCGAGTGTCGGCGAAGCCAAACCGCTGTTGGACCAGAACGCGACCTGGGCGCGAGCGGTCAACCGCCGTGTCGAGTTTCAGGTGAAAGCAATCCAATAGTTCATCTTCCCGTGTTTTTTCAAAAGCCCGGCCTGAATCTTAGGCCGGGCTTTTTTTTCGCGCTAACGTTGTCAGTCAAATGGCCTACAACCCCCAAGACCGCTATTTTAAAAAGGCTAAACTGGAAGGCTATCGGTCACGCGCAGCCTATAAGCTTATCGAATTGCAACAGCGCTTTCGCCTGATGCGCCCCGGCGGCGCCGTGGTGGACCTTGGCGCAGCGCCGGGTGGTTGGTTGCAGGTGGCCGCCAAGGCTGTCGGTCCCCAGGGTAAAGTCATCGGCGTGGACCTGCAATCGATTCAACCTATCAATCAAAGCAATATCATTCTTGTTCAGGGCGATATTACCGACCCGCTTGTGCAAGCCAAAATCAAAGAGTTGATTGGCGGGCCGGCGGATACCATCTTGTCCGATTTGTCGCCCAAGCTCAGCGGCATTCGCGATGCGGACATGGCACGCTGTTTCGAGCTCAATCAGACTGCGCTGCAAGTTGCCATCGCCTTATTGCGCCCCGACGGCTCGTTATTGATCAAGAGTTTTATCAGCACCGATCTCCAGGCGTTTACCGGGACGCTAAGACAATATTTTTCAGAGGTGCAGAGAACCAAGCCAGAAGCGACCCGCCAAGGTTCCTCCGAATTTTATTTTTATGCCAAAGGATTCGCGCCTTCGCCAAAAGCAATCGAATAAAGTTTCGCCGATGTGAGTGTTATTTTTATGCCCGAGCTTAGACAAGATCCGATCACCAAACGATGGGTGATCATCGCCTCGGAAAGGGCGCACCGGCCGCGCCAGCCAAGCGTCATCGACGCGGCCTCGAACGCGAAGCCTTGTCCGTTCTGCGCCGGCCATGAAGACATGACGCCGCCGGAGGTGTTGGCGTTTCGCGATGGCAAAGCCGCAGCCAACTCGGCCGATTGGAGCGTGCGCGTGGTGCCGAATAAATATCCCGCGCTGGCACCGGACTCGGCAGCGCAAATAGATAACGCTGATTTCTACCGAGCGCGGAATGGCGTCGGCGTCCACGAAGTGATTATCGAATCGCCGGCTCACGTCACCAGCATGGCGGGCTTGGATGAGCGGCAGTTCAATCGAATATTGCGCGCTTACCAGGAGCGCCTGCGCTATTGGCAAACCGATCGGCGCTGGCAATACGCGCTGGTCTACAAAAACCAAGGCGAGCGCGCCGGCGCGACTTTGGAACATGCGCACTCTCAGTTGATCGTTTTGCCTCAGCTACCGCGAGAAGCTGCCGACGAACTCGACGGTGTCGAAAAATATTTCGCCGAGACGCGCAGATGCATCTACTGCGACGTAGTGGGAGTGGAAATGGCGCGCCCAGCTCGCCTGGTGTCGAACCTCGACCGCTTCATCGCGTTGTGTCCGTATGCGCCGCGATTCCCTTACGAGGTTTGGATTTTGCCGAAAACTCACGCTGCGGCATTTGAAGACTGCTCCGAGCAGGACATCGCGGTGCTGGGAATGGTTCTGCGCGACGTAATTCTCCGATTAAAACTGAGCCTCGAAGACCCGCCGTTCAATTTCGTGATTCATTCAACTCCATGGAATAAATCGGCGAACACCCGCTATCATTGGCATATCGAAATCATGCCGCAGCTGGCTCGCGCCGCCGGCTTCGAGTGGGGCTCGGGCATGCACATCAATCACATATTGCCGGAAGCGGCGGCGAGCCTATTGCGCCACGCGCGGCTCTAAGGTTTCCGTGGGCGGGTTCTCACGCGCCTGTCTTTGTTGGTAGAGCAACAGCGAAGCTGCCAGGGCGCAACAAACTCCGGAGATTGCGATCGCATTGGGCGTGCCAACCAGGTGAGCGACGCTGCCGATAAACAATGTGCCGAACGACCACATGCCCTTATCCATGAAGAACAAACTGAGCATGCGGCCCAACAAATGCGGCGGCGTCTCCATTTGCACGACGGAATTAGCCACCGAGCGAAATGCGATATTGCTCGCGCCGACGAGTACGAGAAAGAGCATCGACAGCGGCAGCGAACGGCAGAAGGAAAACAAAATCAGCCATAGCGAGAATGAATAGACGCTCATCGCGACAAAATGCGTGCGCCGCCTGAGCCTGCTGAACGAGGCGATTCCCAAACCGGCGATTACCGCGCCAATGCCCGGCGCAGCCAGCAGCAAACCGAACGTCGACGGCCCCGCGTGCAGCACATCGGTGGCAAACACCGGCAAGAAACGCGAATAGGGCGTGCCCACCAGCGCAACGCCATAAGTCAGCAAAATAATCGCAAAGAGGCGCCGCTGACCGCGCAAAAAACGATAGCCCTCGCGCACCTCTTCCCAGAACGGTGCTTCATCGTTGCTCTTCAATTTGACTGTAGGGAAAACCATGACCAGCAGCGTTACGATGATCGCGAGAAAACTCACGGCGTTGACAAACAAACAGCCGGCTACGCCGATCACGCTGATGAGCACGCCGCCGAGCGACGGCCCGGCGATCTTGGCCAGGTTCGCCATGGAGGAATTGAGCGCGATGGCGTTCATGAGATCGCCGCGCGGCACCAAACTATTGATCAACGAGTGGCGCGCGGTCTGATTGATGGTGTTCACCGTGCCCAGAAAAAGCACCAGGATTATGACATGCCAGAACTGAATGCCGTCGAAATAAACCAACGCCCAGAAAACAAACGCCTGGAGCATCGCGAGAATCTGCGTCGACATGAGCAGCCGGCGCCGCTCGATACGGTCGACGATGGCGCCGCCGACCGCGCCCAAGAGCAGCCGTGGCAAGGCCTGACAAAACCCGACCACGCCGAGCAAGAACGGCGAGCTGGTCATGGTCCAAACCAGCCAGCTCTGTGCCATCGCTTGAATAAAATCGCCGACGTGGGAGAGGCTGGTGCCGAAAAACAACAGTCGGAAGTCGCGATGTCGAAGCGAACTGGTGGTGCGTGCGAAATTGACCGACCCTCTTTCGAAGAGGGCCATTATTCGACCGTGACGCTTTTTGCGAGATTGCGCGGTTGATCGACGTCGGTGCCGCGGTGCACCGCGATGTAATAGGCCAGCAATTGAAGCGGAATCGTCATCACGATGGGCGTAAGATAGTGCGACGCTTTGGGCACGGTCAAGACCCGGTGACCGGCCATTTCACTGGTAGTCTTGGCGTCGTCGGTGAGCACGACGATGCGGCCGCCGCGCGACTCGACCTCTTTTAAGTTGCTGACGGTTTTTTGAAAATAGCGGTCGCGCGGCGCCAGCACCACCACGGGCATCTTCTCATCGATCAAGGCGATCGGCCCGTGCTTCATCTCCCCGGCCGGATATCCTTCGGCGTGGATATAAGAAATCTCTTTGAGCTTGAGGGCGCCTTCGAGCGCGATCGGATAATTGACGCCGCGGCCGAGATAGAGAAAATCCTGGCTATGCATCAGCTCACGCGCCAATTCCTTGACTTCGTTCTCGATCTCCAGAGCTTTTTCGACCCAGCTCGGCAGATGCATCAGATCGCGCAATAGTTTGCGTGCGTCCGCAGCGCTGAGCTTGCCGTTGAGCCGCCCCAAAGCCACGGCCAGCAAGTAGAGCGCGGTCAATTGAGTCGTGAATGCCTTGGTGCTCGCCACACTGATCTCTGGTCCGGCATGGGTATATAAAACGCCGTGGGATTTGCGCGGGATCGAAGCATCGATGACGTTACAGACGGAGAGAATCTTAGCTTTCTTCGCTCGCGCGATATCCACTGCCGCCAAGGTGTCCGCGGTTTCGCCCGACTGGCTCACCATGAGCAATACCGATTTCGGATCCATCAGCGGCGAACGGTAGCGAAACTCGGAGCCGTAGTCGACTTCCGCGGGGATGCCGGCAATTTCTTCGAGCATGAATTTGCCGACCAAACAGGCGTGCCACGCCGTGCCGCAGGCGACCAGATGGAAGCGTTTAATTTGCTTGATTTGGGCGGAACTGAGCCGAATATCTTCGAGCGCCACCCGGCCGTCTTTAAGCGAGATACGGCCGCGGAAGGTATCCGCCAAGGCGCGCGGCTGATCGTGAATTTCTTTGAGCATGAAGTGCGGGTAACCGTCCTTGCGCGCCGCCACTGCGTCCCAAGTGATCTCCTTAACCGGGCGGTGGATTGTTTTGCCTTTGCCATCCAATAGGCGATAGGAGCCCAGCATCACCTCGCCGATTTCGCCGTCTTCCAAAAACGTCACCTTGCGCGTGTAATCCAACAACGCCGGGATATCCGAGGCGATAAACGTTTCGCCCTCGCCCCAACCGATGACAATCGGCGTCGAATTTTTCGCTACGATCAGGCGCTTAGGATCGCGCCGGTTGAGAAACAGCAAGGCATAAGAGCCGTGGATTTCACGCAGCGTGCGGCGCACCGCTTCGAGAAAATCCATGCCGCGTTCGATTTTTTCGGCAACCAGATGAGCGACGATTTCACTATCCGTCTCCGAGCTGAAGTGGGTGCCGCGCTTGGCCAGCTGTTCTTTCAGTTCGAGGTAATTTTCAATAATGCCATTATGCACCACGACGACGTCGCCGGCGCGGTGCGGATGAGCATTGGTTTCCGACGGTCTGCCATGAGTCGCCCAACGCGTGTGGCCAATGCCGATGACGCCGGCCATCGGCTGGCGGTCAAGCAGCTTCGCCAGATTACCGAGCTTGCCCTCACAGCGCTGAATTGCCACGTGGCCACCGTTGAGCACCGCGATGCCGGCCGAGTCGTAGCCACGGTATTCGAGCTTGCGCAAGCTGTCTAAGATCAAGGGTGCCGCTTGTCTGTGGCCGATGTATCCGACGATGCCGCACATTATTTTTTATTTCCTTTCATCTTCCGGCGCTTTTGCTCGGTCCAGCCCTCGCGCACGCGCTCCTCGCGGTCGTTGAATACCAAGGCTCCCGCGGGTACGTCATGGCGCACCGTGCTCGCAGTAGCGACATAGACGTCGTCGCCCAGGGCGATCGGAGCGACCAAAGTGGTATCGCTACCGACTTGCACGCGGTCACCGATCGTCGTCTGATATTTTTGGAAACCGTCGTAGTTGCACGTGATCGTGCCAGCACCGATGTTGGTGTCGCGGCCGATGGTCACGTCGCCGAGATACGTGAGATGGTTGGCCTTGGTGCCATCACCAACATGGGCGGCCTTCGCCTCGACGAAATTGCCGATGTGAACGTTACAGCCTAAATGGGTTCCCGGTCGCAGATGGGCGAACGGTCCAACGATCGCGCCGCGATCGATACGGCTGCCGGTCAACACCACGGAGAATTTCAGCGTCACCTCATCGCCAATCTCCATATCGGTCAGAAAAGCGCTGCCGTCGATCTGGCACCGCTCGCCGATCGTCGTCTTTCCCTTGAGGTGGGTGTTGGGCCCGATCACCGTATCCTTGCCGATGCTCACATCCGCATCGATGTAGGTCGTGTCCGGATCGCGCAGCGTCACCCCGGCCGCCAGCCACTTTTGATTGATGCTGTCGCGCAGATTCTTTTCCATAAATGCGAGCTCCTGGCGCGTGTTCACGCCCATCATTTCGTAGGCATCTTCAATCCGCGTCGTTTGTATCGGCTTGCCCTGCTCAAGACCGCTGGCGATAATATCGGGCAGATAGTATTCGCCCTGTTGATTGTGATTTTTAATCCCCGTCAAGGCCGCAAACAAAAACTCTGTCGACGCGACATAAATGCCGGCATTGACTTCACCAACCTGTCGCTGCTCGGCAGTGGCGTCTTTTTCTTCGACGATGCCGGCGATGCTGCCGTCGCGGGTGCGCAAAATGCGCCCGTAACCCGTCGGGTCATCGAGAGTTGCCGTGAGCAATGTCACGGTCGCTCGCTCGCGCCGATGAAACTCGATCATGCTCCGTAAGGTGGACGCTCTAATCAGCGGCACATCGCCGCTCAAGATAACCACGTCGCCGCCAAAGTCGTGAAAAATATCCCGCGCGCACAAGACCGCGTGTCCGGTGCCGAGCTGCTGCTCCTGCACGACCCAGCCGACATCGTTGTCCGGATAGGCTTGGCGAACGGCGTCAGCGCCGTGGCCAATAATTACCGCAACTCGACTCGGGCTAAGCCGCCGGGCGGTCGACAAAACGTGCAGCAACAACGGCTTGCCGCCCACCGAATGGAGCACTTTTGGCAGGCACGACTTCATCCGCGTACCTTGACCCGCTGCTAGAATGATCACCCCAAGTTCTTGCATAATCGCTGATCCAAATCGTCAAAAAAATGATTATAAAGGATGTAGAGAGCCAATCAAAGGGAAGAGTTGGACAACTCGTCGGTCGAAAACAAGTATTGGATTTTTTCGCGATTAACGATTGACGTTCTCGGCCGGTGCGTTATTCTCGGTGTGATGGATCGTTCTGCCAAATTCGGAGGAGGATCTTTAGTGGATCACGCTGAATCATCACGGTCCAACCTCGAGTCACCAGAAAATTGGTGGGATTACTGCCCGATTTGCAATGCGAAGCTGGTGAATCAGAAATGCAAATATGTCTGCCCAAGTCCCAAGTGTAATTTTTTCATGAGCTGTAGCGAATTCGACCGTTAACCGGCCTTGCGCTAAAAGATGGCCAGCATGTCAAAAACCTCCGGCATCGTTATCATTGGCAACGAAGTCCTCTCCGGCAAAACTCAGGACATCAATTCCTATTTTCTCTGCACCGAGCTCCGCCAGCTCGGCGTCGAGGTCCGAAAAATCGCGACGATCCAGGATGAGATCGAGCTAATCGGCCGTGAGGTTGCGGAATTCTCTCGACGCTTCGATCTGGTATTTACCTCCGGCGGCGTTGGCCCTACCCATGACGATGTCACCATCGACGGCATCGCCCACGGCTTTGGCCTTAAAGTCGTTCGCCATCCCGACATCGAACGGCGCATGCGCTTGCGCCTTGGCGGCGACGTCAACGACGCGCGCCTGCGTATGGCCAATGTGCCGGAGGGGGCAACCTTGCTCGCCACCGAGGCGCTGTTTGCTCCGGTGGTCAATATTCATAACGTTTACATCTTTCCCGGCATTCCAAAAATTCTGCAAGAACGGTTTCACGCCATCAAAGAACGCTTTCGCGAGGCGCCCTATTTTCTAAAAAATGTTTACGTGCGCTACGGCGAAGGCATCATCGCCGCCATGCTCAACGATCTGCTAGTCAAATATCCCCAAATCATGCTCGGTTCCTACCCAGTGCTTGACTTACCGGACTACAAAGTAAAGGTGACTCTGGAATCCAAGGACGCGACCTACCTTGAGCAGGCGCTGCAAGCCTTCGTTGCCTCGCTACCAAAAGACGGCGTACAGCGCATCACTTGACCGATAAAGATGGCAGGCGATTCCTCCTGGGGCGTGTTGCCGCCGTTCAAGAAAGCCGCCCTCCCCGCACTGCCGAATATGCTCAAGGCCCTTGGGCCCGGTGTCATCTTTATGGCTCTAGCTCAGGGCAGCGGCGAGCTGATTTGGTGGCCGTACATTATCGCCAAATACGGCTTGAGCTTTCTATTTCTGCTGTTGCCGGCCTGCTTGTTGCAATTTCCCGTCACCTACGAAATCGGTCGTTACACCGTCCTTACCGGAGAAAGCATTTTTCAAGGTTTCATTCGCTTGCATCGATCGTTTGCCTTTTTTTTGTGGATCTTGATGACTCTCTCCTTTCTTTGGTTTGGTGCGTTTGCCGCGGCCGGCGGCACCTCGTTGGCGGCGCTGACCGGTTTCCCGGCGGGTTGGTCGCCGCGCGGCCAGACGCTGTTTTGGGGCTACGCGTCCATATCGGTATTCCTGGCGGCAATCCTGTTCAGCAAAGTCATTTATCAAATGGTCGAACGCTTTATGTGGGCCGTGGCATTGCTCACCGTTTTCGGGTTGCTTTGGGCGAGCGCCAATGTCGAGGTGCTTAAGGCGGTTCCTGCCTTTGCCAACGGACTGATCTTTCCCGATCTATCACTGCCGCGACCGTGGGATCCTGCTGACGCGACCAAACTCCTGACCGCGATAACGTTCGCTGGTTTGGGCGGATTCTGGACACTTTTCTACTCTTACTGGGTGCGCGACAAGGGCGCCGGCATGGCGCATTACATGGGCCGGCTCACCGGACCGATCACCGGTAAAGCCGAAGCGATCCCCGCCTCCGGGTTCTTACCGAGCGACGACACCGGGTTGGCGCACATGCGCCGTTGGCGCCGCTATTTGTTCTGGGATGTCAGCATCGGCATCGGCGGAAATTTGCTCACCACAGTGATGACTTGTCTGCTTGCCTATGCCTTGCTCTTTCCCAAGGGATTACTGCCGCAAGGATACGAGCTTGCTGTGGTGCAAAGCCGTTTCTTCGAAGTGAGTTGGGGCGTGCTTGGAAAAACTCTATTTTTAATTGTCGCCGCGGCTTTTCTATCCGACACCTGGCTTGCCACCGCGGATGCCGTGAGCCGGATTCATACCGATTGCCTCTATGCCTTCTTTCCCAAGTCGCAATCCGTGTCCCCGCGTAGTTGGTATCTGCTCTTTTTGTTTTTATTGACCGGTGTAACCTCTGCCACCATGGGTTTTGCCGAGCCGGGTCCGTTGATTCTGTTGTCCGCCGTCATCGGTTTCATTGGCACCGTGCTGTTCTCGATCGCGCTGATCTTCCTCAATCATGTTTATCTGCCACGCCATCTCCCCAGTGCGGCGCGGCCGGGGCATTTGAACCTGATATTTTTGATCCTTTCCTGCATAGCTTACTTCGTTCTGGCCATCGGATATTTTCTGACGATCCTGAGAATGATCTAGCTGGCCGGCGATGGCTCAATTTGCTTTAAGCGTGTTAACATCGGAAGATTTTTTGGAGGTGGCAACGTGACAGGAATCATTGACTGGATCATGGAATCGATTCGCGCCTACGGGCCCTGGAGCGTCTTCGCCGGGGTCATTATCGAATCGGTGATCGTGCCGATTCCTTCGCCTTTGATCATAATGGGCGCGGGATTTATTTTAATCAGCTCGGAGTTGAGCTTCCTAGAAGCCTTGGTGCCGATTGCGCTGCAGATTGTTCTGCCCGGCGCGATCGCCTCAACGCTGGGTGCCTACATCGGTTACGCGATCGGCTATTACGGTGGCAAGCCGTTGGTCGATCAATGGGAACGGTTCCTCGGTTTCAGCTGGAGAGATGTCGAGGCCTTGGAACGGCGTTTTCAAAGCGGCCAGGTGAAAAACACCATCTTTTTCCTGCGCGCCCTGCCGATCTTTCCATTGTCCGTGATCTCCGCGGCGGCCGGACTATTGCGCTTGCCACTGAATCAGTTCAGCGTCTGGACCTTCTACGGCGCCATCCCGCGCTGTTTACTGCTCGCCTACCTGGGTTGGGGTCTTGGCGAAACCTATCAAGGCTTCGCCAAAGGCATCGATCGGGCCGAAGGAATCGTCTCAGGGATCTTGCTGGTAGTGATTTTGGGCGCGATCCTTTGGCTGCGCGCCCGAGTGAAAAGCAATATGCTCGATAAAGGCTAGGGAAATAACACCAACGGCGGCCAGGCTCATCTAGGTCCTAATTTTTCCTTTTTACTTTGCCGCTAAAGGTTGTCCGGTCTGGGTGCCGATCCAAACCTCACCGCCTTCGAACACTTCCTTCTTCCAAATCGGCACAGTTTTCTTAATTTCTTCGATGGCAAAACGACTGGCCGCGAACGCCGCGTCGCGGTGTGCGGATGAGACGACGATGATGACGCTCGCCTCGCCGATCTGCACGGGGCCGAGACGGTGCACGATCGCCATCTTGCAGATTGGCCACTTGTTTTTCGCCTCCGCGCCGATGCGCGCCAGTTCTTTTTCGGCCATCTCCGGATAACCGTCGTAATCGAGCGCGAGTACCTTGCGTCCTTCGTTGTTGTTGCGCGTCGTGCCGATGAACGGAACGATCGCGCCGGCTTCCGCATCGGCGACGTAACGCACCAGCTCGTTCAAATCGATGGGTTGATTGGTAACCCGGAACATCGAATCTCAACCTCCGCTCACCGGCGGAATAAAAACCACTTCGTCGCCGTCGCTCAGCGGATGACTCGCATCGACGTAGTTTTGATTTACCGCATAAAGCAGCCGAATGCCCGGCACGTCCAGCTTCGGATAGTCCTTCTGCAATTCTCGCCACAGCTCACCCACCGTAGCGCCCTCGGCAAGTTCTTTGCTGACATTCCCGCTGCCGGCACGTTCGCGCAGAATCGCGAAGAACCTAACTTGAATCTTCATTGGCCTTGCAACTGAGATACCATGTGTCCGATTTCCGGTAGGATCAACTTTTCCATGGCTAGGCTGACCGCGCCCTTGGAACCGGGCAGGGAGATCAAAACCTTGCCGCGCGCGGTTCCGGCCGCGGCCCGGCTCATGATCGCCGCGGAACCGATGTCCAGGTAGCTCAGATAACGGTAGATCTCGCCAAAGCCATCGAGCTTTTTCTCCAGGAAGCGACTGACAACTTCATAGGTGCCGTCGCGCGGCGAAATACCGGTGCCGCCGTTGACGATGACGGCGTCGACGTCGCTCCGGCCCAGAGCCTCGTTGAGTAGCTTTTCGATTTCTACGGGTTCATCTTTTACAATGCGATAGCCTGTCGTTTCGTGCGCTTCGTCCGCGAGTAATTTCTTGATCGTTTGGCCGCTGGTATCGGTGTTTTCGTCGCGGGTATCGCTGACGGTAATGACATAGCAGCGAATGTTTTTCCTGCCCTTTTCTTTATGTTCATGAACAGACATCGCACCTCTCCCGGAAAAATCTCAGGTCGAATCATACCAACACCGGGCATGAATTCAAAGGTCGACCGAACCGCTCGAATCGACCGACGATACGTTTTGCAGCGTGCCAGCGAGTTGCCCGCGCGCTGTTGGCCGACTATGATACCTAGCAATGCTATCGTCCTTCTCGCTATACATCCATATCCCCTACTGCATCAGTAAATGCCCCTATTGCGACTTCAATTCGCACGTCGTCGCGGAAATCCCGGAGGATCATTACACGGCGGCGTTGCTGCAGGAGTTAGCTCACTATGGAGAGTCCGCCGATTGGCAAGGCCGCACTGTGCAGAGTATTTTCTTTGGCGGCGGCACACCGTCGACCTTCAAACCGGAAAGCATCGGCAAACTTCTCGCTCGGACGGCGGCAACTTTTCCGATCCAAGCGGATTGCGAAATCACCTTGGAAGCTAATCCCGGCACGGTCGATGGCGAGCATTTCTTTGGCTATCGCGACGCCGGCGTCAACCGCATCAGCGTCGGCGTGCAGTCCTTTCAGCCTCGCCTGCTCAAATTTCTCGGGCGGATTCATTCCGCCGACGAAGCGCGCAACGCTTTAGAAGTTGTTCGCCGAGCTGGATTCGATAATTTTAGTTTCGATCTGATTTTCGCCAATCCGGACCAAACGCTGCGGGAATTGGAAGCGGATATCGACACTGCAATGGAATTTCGCCCGCCGCATGTGTCCGCCTATAATCTAACCTTTGAAGAGGGCACCCCTTTTCACCACGAATATC
>Ga0193716_1001530_pt1 | contig 13425 bp, 14 predicted proteins | sample U2c1metaG_FD_145901 | JGI IMG/M metagenome (GOLD analysis project Ga0193716, IMG submission 145901) | Soil microbial communities from a riparian zone of the East river system, Colorado, United States - U2c1 | ecosystem: Environmental > Terrestrial > Soil > Riparian zone | place: USA: East River...
CGGCCGCGCGATCGCCAAGCGGAGCGTGTGGGAACGCGAGGCCCGCGAGCGGGAACGCGCGGCAGAGGCGTCGCGGCGTGAGCTGGTCGCGTGGATCAGCCACGACCTGCGCACGCCGCTCGCCGGCATCCGTGCGATGGCCGAGGCGCTGGCCGACGGCGTCGTGTCGTCGCCGAGGGAGATCGCCGCGTACGCGAACCGGATCGGCGGCGAGAGCAAGCGGTTGTCCGGCATGGTCGACGACCTGTTCGAGCTGTCCAGGATCACCGCGGGGGCGCTGCGGCTGACGATGTCGCAGGTGGCGCTGCAGGACGTGGTGAGTGACGTTCTCGCGGCGCAGGTGCCGGTGGCGCAACGGAAACGCGTGCGGGTGCTGGCGAACGCGAACATGGCGCCGATCGTGCTCGGCAGTGACCCGGAGCTCGCCCGCGTGGTGCGCAACCTGGTGTCGAACGCGATCCGGCACACGCCGCCGGACGGGACCGTGGCCGTGCAGATCGGCGTGGACGGCGCGGACGCGGTGCTGGCCGTCGACGACGCGTGCGGCGGCATCCCGGCCGGTGAGCTGGGGCGGGTGTTCGACGTGGCGTTCCGGGGGAGCGCGGCCCGCACCCCGAGCCGGTCGGCGGAGGAACAGGTCGGCGGCGGCCTGGGGCTGGCCATCGCCAAGGGACTGGTCGAAGCGCACAAGGGCCGCATCGACGCGCACAACCGCGGCCCCGGCTGCCGGTTCGAGGTCCGCCTGCCACTGGCGCCGGCCTGAACCGGCACCAGCGGCAGGTCAGACCAATGCGGCCGACGCGCGCAGCGGGGCCGTCGCGAAGTCGGCGATCCCGTCCGCGAAGGTGGTCCGCGCCGTGAAGCCCAGCTTGGCCCGCGCGGCGGCGGGGTCGGCGACCACGTGCCGGACATCGGCGGGTCGGGCGCCGCCGATCACCTTCGGGGCCGGGCCCGCGCACGCCTTCGCCAGTTCCGTGGCCAGCTCGCCGACGGTGTGCGGGTCGCCGGAGCAGACGTTGACCGGCGTCAGCGCGCCGGGTTCCGCCACGGCCTCGACGGCGAGGACGTTGGCCAGGGCCACGTCCGTCACGTGCACGAAGTCCCGCCGCTGGCGCCCGTCCTCCAGAACCGTCGGCGCCTCGCCGCGCTGGAGCGCGGAACGGAACAGCGACGCCACGCCCGCGTACGGCGTGTCCCTTGGCATCCTTGGGCCGTAGACATTGTGATACCGCAGCGCCCACACGCCGCCGCCCGTCTGCCGCGCCCACGCCGCCGCCAGGAACTCCTGCGCCGCCTTCGTGGCCGCGTACGTGCTGCGCGGGTCGATCGGCGCGTCCTCCGGCACCAGCCGCGACGACAGCGCGGCGCCGCACACCGGGCACGGCGGCTCGAAGCGTCCGGCGTCCACATCGGACTGCCGGCGCGCGCCCGGCCGCACCACCCCGTGCGTCGGGCACGTGTAGCGGCCCTCGCCGTACACGACCATCGACGACGCGAGCACCAGCCGGCCCACTCCGGCCCGGTACATCTGCGCGAGCAGCACCGCGGTGCCGTAGTCGTTGTGCAGCGTGTACTCCGGCGCGTCCGACGGGTCAAGGCCGTGCCCGACCACCGCGGCCTGGTGACACACCACGTCCACGCCGCGCAGCAGGTCCGCCAGCAGCTCGGGGTCCCGGACGTCGCCGAGCACCACGCCCGGCGGCGGCTCTGTCTCGGCGCCGTGCGCCTTCGGCAACAGGTTGTCCAGCAACAGGGTTTCGTGGCCGCGCGCGGAAAGCGCCGCCGCCACATGGGATCCGATGAAACCGGCGCCGCCGGTGACCAACACTCGCATGCGCATGACGCTAGGTGCGCCGCCCGGCCGGGGCGAGCCGAGCGGCGTCGCCGTCACAGAACCGTCAGATCCGCGGCGTAGTCCTTGACCGGCACCCGGTCGTGCGAGTTGTCGTCGGTGTTCGCGGCGGCCATCGCGTCGAACATCTCCTGCGTCGGCGGGAGATCGAACGACGAGACGGCGTAGCGGCCCATCTCGTGGTTCATCTCGACGTAGTCCCGCAGCGCGCGCTCGTACTCGGCGAACGCGGCCGTGTGGTCCGCGCCGTTCGCCAGCTCGCCGGCCAGCACGTACGCGCCGATCAGCGCCTGCGAGGTCCCCCGGCCCGACATCGGCGACGCGCAGTAGCCCGCGTCGCCCAGCAGGACCACCCGACCGGTCGACCACCGCGGCATCCGCACCTGGCTCATGTCGTCGAAGTACAGGTCCTCGGCCCGGTCGAGTGCCGCCAGCAGCGTCGGCACCTCCCAGCCGACCCCCGCGAACACCTCCGCGATGACCTGCTTCTGCGCCGCGACGTCACCTCTGGCCAGCGCGCCCGGCACGGCGGGGAACATCAGGTGCGCGCGTAGCTCGGTGCCGCGGTTGACGGGGGCGACACTCACAGACTTGCGCCCGTTCGGGTGGGACAGGCCGTCGCGGGTGAGGCCGAGGTAGTTCTCCAGACCGAACGCCGCGAACAGGTACCCGAGCGAGTTCGCGAACTCCTCCTCCGGCCCGAACGCCAGCGCGCGGACCTTCGAGTGCAGCCCGTCCGCCCCGACCACGAGGTCGAAGGTTCGCGAGGCGCCGCGTTCGAAGTCGACCAGCACGCCGTCCGGTCCCTCGGTGAGCGCGCTGATCGAGTCGCCGAAGATGTACTCGGTGTCGTGCTTGGTGAGGTCGTACAGGATGCGGGTCAGGTCGCTCTTCAGCACCTCGAGCTCGCCGGAGAAGATCTCGCCCGGCATCGTCGCGACCGGGCCGCCGGCCTCGTCGACGATCACCAGGTTGCCGGACTCCGTCTCGTGCGCGCGCAGCTCGTCGAGGATGCCCATCCGGTCGAGCACGGTCATCGCGGTGCCCCGGAAGTCGACGGCCAGCCCGCCCGGCCGAACCGCCTCGGCGCGCTCCACGACCGTGGCCCGCGTGCCGTGGCGGTGGAGCCAGTAGGCCAGGGCCGGACCCGCGACGCTGGCCCCCGAGATCAGCACGTTCTTCATGGTCGTTCTCCCCGTTGTTGTCGGTGTATGTACACTGTATCCGCACTAGTACACCGGGATTTTCGCTAGGATTACCGGACTGGTGCACTAGTGCGAAGGGGAGTGCGGGATGACCGAGCCGGTGTCCGCCCAGATCCTGGCCAGCATTCGGCGGCGCATCACGTCCGGTGAGCTGCGGCCCGGCGACCGGGTGCCGTCGACGCGGCAGATCACGCGGCAGTGGGGTGTCGCGATGGCGACCGCGACGAAGGTGCTGACCGCGTTGCGGCAGGAAGGACTCGTGGCCGCGCGCGCCGGGATCGGCACGGTGGTGGCCGCCGCGCAACCGATCGAGCCCGCCGCGCCCCGGCCGAGGGGCGCCGCGCCGGACATCGACCGCGAGCGGGTGGTGCGGGCCGCCATCGGGATCGCCGACGCCGAGGGCGCGGCCGCGCTGTCGATGCGGCGGGTCGCCACCGAGCTTGGCGTCGCGACCATGTCGCTGTACCGGCACGTGCCGAGCAAGGACGAGCTGGTCGTGCTGATGGTCGACACGGTGTTCGGCGACCACCCGTTCGCCGGGCCGCCGCCGGACTGGCGGGCGGCGCTGGAGACCGCGGGGCGCCGGCTGTGGACGATCTTCCGGCGGCACCCGTGGTCGGCCGTGGCCATGTCGCTGACCAGGCCGCAGGTGACGCCCAACGCGATCGCGTACGCGGAATGGGTAATGGCCGCGCTGCTCGCCGCCGGCCTCGGCGGCAACCGGATCTTCCAGGTGCACCTCACGCTGTTCAGCCATGTGCGGGGGCTCGCGGTGAGCCTGGAGCCGGAGGCGGTGGCCGAGCAGGAGACCGGCATCTCCTACGAAGAGTTCATCGACTCGCAGGACGCGGCGCTCTCGGCGTTGATCGCGTCCGGGCGCTATCCGACGTTCCTCGCGGTGGTCAGCGCCGTCGACGTCGATCTCGACCTGGACGAGCTGTTCGAGTTCGGGTTGCGGCACCTGCTCGACGGGCTCGCCGGGTTGCCGGCCCTTGGGCCGGGGCGCGCGGCCGATCCGGCTACGGTGAGCGCATGGAACGCAGCGCGCAGCGGCTCGGCAGGGCCCTCATCGTGATCGTCGACGACCGGGTGGCGCACGGAGAGCACGAGGACTCCGTGGGTCCGCTGGTCACGGAGCTGCTGGAGGAGAACGGGTTCATCGTCGACGGGATCGTCGCGGTGGCGGGGGAGATTGTGGCCATTCGCAACGCGCTGAACACCGCGGTGATCGGCGGCGCCGACGTGGTGGTCACCGTCGGCGGCACCGGGGTGTCCCCTCGGGACGTCACCCCCGACGCGACGCTGGGCGTGCTCGACCGGCCGATCCCGGGCATCGCGGAGGCGATCCGGTCGTCCGGGCTGGCCGCGGGCGCGGTCGACGGCGGCATCTCCCGCGGGATCGTCGGGATCTCCGGCAGCACGCTCGTGGTCAACCTGGCCGGTTCGCGTGCCGCCGTGCGGGACGGCATGGCCACGCTGTCGGCGCTCGTGCCGCACGTCATCGACGAGCTGTCCGCGCTGGAGTGAGCGTGCGGTCGGCGATGCGGGAGGATGGGTGGGTGGCTGACACCGACCCGCCCCCGCAGCGCCGGCCCCACCGCGCGCCTCGAGACCTGGACGACATCTTCGGCGACGTGCTGCCGTCGACGACCTCGGACGAACGCGACCCCGCCGCCGCCCCTGACGACTCGTGGTACGAGCAGAACCGACCACCCCACCACGAGGGCTAGTGCTAGTCCGCCGCTAGTCCGCCTCCCCGGAATTAAAAGTGCTGGTCGCGTTCCAGCGAGCGGTGCGGACCGCCGGTGGTTAGTGGCTGAGTGCCGTCACTAGTCCGCCTCCCCGGGATTCAAAGTGTTGGTCGCGTCCCAGCGGACGGTGCGGACTGGTGGTGGTTAGTGGCTGAGTGCCGTCACTAGTCCGCCTCCCCGGGATTCAAAGTGTTGGTCGCGTCCCAGCGGACGGTGCGGACTGGTGGTGGTTAGTGGCTGAGTGCCGTCACTAGTCCGCCTCCCCGGGATTCAAAGTGTTGGTCGCGTCCCAGCGGACGGTGCGGACTGCTGGTGGTTAGTGGCTGAGTGCCGTCACTAGTCCGCCTCCCCGGGATTCAAAGTGTTGGTCGCGTCCCAGCGGACGGTGCGGACTGCTGGTGGTTAGTGGCTGAGTGCCGTCACGGTCCCCTTGGGTTCCGCTGCTCAGGGCGAGACTGTGTCAACCCGTTCGCGATGATCCGTCAGACACGGCCTAGTACGGCCTGCGTTGGGGCGGGCCCTGCGGGGGCATGCCCTGGGGTGGCAGCGGGCCTTGGGGTGGCATGCCCTGCTGTGGTGGCCGCTGCGGGCCCTGCTGCTGGCGGAGCAGGTCACGGATCTCGATGAGCAGCTCGACGTCGGTCGGCTCGGCGGGGCCCGCCTCCTCGCCGCGCTTACGTCGCTCCTGGATGTGCTTGATCGGCAGGACGATGAAGAAGTAGACCACCGTGGCGACGATCAAGAAGTTGATGGCCGCCGTGATGATGGCCGCGAAGTCGACCTTCGAGTCTTTGTTCCCCGCGACGATCGTCCACGACAGGCCGGAGACGTTCGCGCCACCGATCGCCGCGATCAGCGGCTTGATCAGGTTGTTCGCGAGGGCGGTGACGATCGACGTGAACGCGGTACCGATGATCACTGCCACGGCGAGGTCCACGACGTTCCCGCGCATCAAGAAGTCTTTGAACCCTTTGAACACCGCAGGCTCCCTTCGTCGATTCCGAGTGTGTCGCAGCGTAGTGAGCGACAGAGGGTGTCCGAAGGCGGGCGAGGTTTCACTCGGATGGGTTGAGGCGGTGAGTTTGCCGGGCGGCAAGGATTCACCGAGTTCGCGAGGACCCCAGGTCAGTGCAGGGTCACCGCCACCGGTTGGCCCAGCGCGGTCGCCGCCACCTTGGTCGCTTCCGCCGCCGGGAGGGCGATCACCACCAGGCGACCCTCCGAACGGTCGCGCGGCTCCGGTGGCCGGACGGTCAACACCGTCGCGTCGTGGGCCAGCACCACGGCCTCGCCTTCCTGCGCCACCGTCACCACGTCGACCCGTGCGCCGGGCGCCAGCAGGCCCGCCACCGCCGGGTCGGCCAGACGTACCGGGACGGCCACCGCGGTGGGGTCGCCGGTGGCCAGCCTGCTGTTCTCCGGACCGACCAGTCGCACTCTGGTCAGCGGCTCACCCGCGGTCGTGGCGCCCGCCAACACCCGCCCGCGTGCCTCGTCGACAGCGGTCAACGCCGCGGCCGGGCGTAACGACGACGGCGACCTGGCCACCCGGACGTCGTCCTGGCCCAGCGTCACGCCGGGCGCCAGGTCTCTCGCGGCCACCAGCATCGGGACCGTCGGCGCACCGCCGGACGACGGCGGACGTAGCGCGAGCACGGCCGCCAACAACACGAGCGCCGCGGCCGTCACGCGGCGCAGCGCCAGCCGGCGCGGCCAGCCTCTCGGGCGGAACAGGCGGTCGCGGAGATATGGGGTCATCGACATGCCGGCGACGCTACGGCCGGGGCACGACGAAACCGCCCGGTGAACGGGCGGCTGTGGACAACTCGGTCGGTTGTGGACAACTCGACCGTCAGGACGCGATGGCGGCCTTGCCTGACGTACCGCCGGAGGAGGATGGCGCGTCCTTCTTGGCCGGGGCGGGCTTCGAGTCCGACTTCTTCTCCGTCGAGGACGACTTCTCCGAGGACGACTTGTCCGTCGACGAGGTTGACGACGAGTCCGACTTGTCCGAAGACGCTGCCGCGGGCACGGTCGAGGCCGCCTTCGCCTCGGACCGGCTGTCGGTCCGGTAGAAGCCGCTGCCCTTGAAGACCACGCCGACCGAGCCGTACAACTTGCGCAGCTTGCCGCCGCACGCCGGGCACTCGGTCAACGACGCGTCGCTGAACGACTGGACCGCGTCGAACCGGTGCTCGCACGCCGTACACGCGTACTGATAAGTGGGCACGGGTGGCTCCCTCTCCCCAATCCCTGGCACTCGTGAGTCAAGAGTGCCAGAAACATGATGCGTCAGATCGGGCCTCCGACGCAAACGTCCTCTACTGATTCTGCCCCGTCACACGAACCGGAGTAGACCGCGGTTGGGTGTGAGCACGGCGGTCATCCGGATGTCGTGCGGCTCGGCGGGCAGCGCCTCGAAGATCTCCTGGTCACGGACGATCGCGACGAGGTGGGTGTCGCTGGCGGTGTCGGCGAGCGAGCGGTCGTAGTGACCAGCGCCACGTCCCAGCCGGATGCCGTCGCGGTCGACGGCGAGCGCCGGCACCAGCACGAGGTCGGCGATCCGCAGCGCGAACGACCCCAGTCGCTCGCCGATCGGCTCCCACAGCCCGTACGGCCCTGGCCGCAGCGAGTCCTTGCCGGCGTACCAGCCCCAGTCGAGCGGGCCGGCGCCGTTCACGACCGGCAGCAGCACCCGTGCGCCGTACTCGGCGAGATCGTCGAGCATCTGCGCCGACCCCGGCTCCGAACCGATGGGCACGAAGCCGCACACGGTTTGTCCCGGACGCACGATTCGACCGCTCGTGAGGTGTGTGGACAGCGCCAGCGCCTCGGAAAAGCGCACGCTCGCGGGCACTCTGCGCCGTTCGGCGAGCAGCTCTTTGCGCCACCGCCACTTGGTGTGTGCGGCTGTCTGATCTGGATCACTCCCAGGCCGGGCCACGTGATGAGGTTAGAGTCGCTGTCCATGGCGCAATCCACCGCAGTCACTTCCGGCCACGGCGGCGCCCCGCCGGCCGGCATCAGAACGGCCATAGTTCCGGCCGCTGGCCTGGGCACCAGGTTCCTGCCGACCACCAAGTCCGTCCCGAAAGAACTGCTCCCGGTCGTCGACACGCCCGGCATCGAGCACGTCGCGACCGAGGCGGCGGAAGCCGGCTTCGAGCGGCTCGTCCTCGTCGTCTCGCCGGGCAAGGACGCCGTCGCACAGTACTTCCAGCCGCAGCCCGAGCTAGAGGAGACGCTGCGCGGCCGGGGCAAGGACAAGCTCATCGCGAAGATCCAGCGGGCCCCCAACCTCATGAAGAAGGTCGAGACCGCCCTCCAGAAGGAGGCGCTCGGCCTCGGGCACGCGGTCGGCTGCGCCGAGGGCAACCTCGATGACGACGAGGAGGCCGTGGCCGTCCTGCTGCCCGACGACCTCGTCCTGCCCCGCGGTGTGCTCGGCCGGATGCTCAACGCCCGCGCCCGCCACGGCGGCACCGTCCTGTGCGCGTTCGACATCCCCAAGGACCAGATCTCCGCGTACGGGGTGTTCGACGTCGAGGACACCGACGACCCGGACGTCAAGAAGGTCAACGGCATGGTGGAGAAACCAGCCGCCGACAAGGCGCCCTCCACGTTCGCGGCGGCGGGTCGCTACCTGCTCGACCGGGCCGTGTTCGACGCCATCAAACGGATCACCCCGGGTGCCGGCGGCGAGCTCCAGCTCACCGACGCGATCGCCCTGCTGATCTCCGAGGGACACCCCGTGCACGTCGTCGTGCACCACGGCGGGCGTCACGACCTGGGCAATCCTGGGGGTTTCCTGCGTGCCGCGGTGGACTTCGCACTCCAGGACCCCGAGTATGGGCCTGATCTGCGCGAGTGGTTGCGCGGACGGGTGGAGGAATAGCAAACATACGGTGAGGTCACCGCGATGAGGTCAGTCGACGAGCAGTTGGGCCGGGCGCTTGCCGCCGCGGTTCGTCCTGCCCCGGTACGGGTGGCCATCTCCGAGGCCCAGGGCCTGTTGTGCGCCGAGGAGGTCGTCGCCGAGCGAGCGCTGCCCGGCTTCGACCAGGCGGCGGTCGACGGCTACGCGGTACGCAGCGTCGACGTCCAGGCGGCCGGCACCGATCCGGTGCTGCTGCCGGTCGTCGGCGAGATCGCGGCGGGCTCGCGCCAGCCGAGACGGCTCCAGCCGGGGCAGGCGGTGCGGGTTGGCAGCGGCGCGCCGCTGCCAACGCTGGCCGACGCGGTCGTGCCGATCGGTTACACGGACGGCCACCACGCGCGGGTGACCGTCAACCAGCCGGTGCCGTCGGCCGCGTTCGTGCGGCGCACCGGTGAGGACGTGCAGACCGGGGACGTCGCCGTGCGGCGTGGTTCGGCGATCGGTTCGGCGCAGGTCGGGCTGCTCGCCGCGGTCGGACGGGCGAAGGTGCTCGTCTACCCGAGGCCGCGGGTGTCGATCATCACGCTCGGCGACGAGCTCATCGACATCGACCGAACGCCAGGTCAGGGCCAGGTGTACGACGTGAACTCGTACTCGCTGGCGGCCGCCGCGCGGGACGCGGGCGCCGAGGTCAACCGGGTCGGCATCGTGCCGAGCGACTCGCGGCGGCTCCGGGAGATCGTCGAGGGCCGGCTGCTGCTGAGTGAGATCGTGGTGATCGCGGGCGGCGTCGGCGGCGAGCTCGCGGAGGAGATCCGCTCCGCGCTGTCCGACCTCGGCGACGTCGACATGGCGCGCGTGGCCATGCACCCCGGGTCCGTGCAGGGCTTCGGCCGGCTCGGCCCGGACGCCGTGCCCACGTTCTTCCTGCCGAGCAACCCGATGAGCGCGCTCATCGTGTTCGAGGTGATGGTGCGGCCGCTGATCCGCGCCGCGCAGGGCAAACGGAACCCGCACCGGCGCCAGATCACCGCCCGGCTACTGTCGCCGATCGTGTCGGTCAAGGGACGCAGGGGATATCTGCGCGCACAGCTGCTTCGGGACGAGACCAACGGCGAGTACCTCGCCCAGCCACTCGGCATGTCGGGCTCGCACCTGCTCGCCTCGCTCGCCGAGGCCAACTGTCTGATTCTGGTGGACGAAGAGACCACGGAGATCGTCGTCGGGGAAGAGGTCCAGGTCAGCTTCCTGGCCCAACGTGGCTGAGAAGTTGAGCAACCGCCAGGCGACGATCGGGCGCCACCCAGGCTGGCCGGAGCGGCTCGGGCCACTGCGAGTGGCCGCCGGGGTCGTCGAGGTCCGCAAGCCGAAACTGTTGGACGCCACCGCGTGGAGTCGGGTCCGGCGCCGGGACCAGGTGCACCTCGAGAGCTGGGAGCCGACCGCGCCCGGCACCTGGGACAACAACAACGCCGCGCTCGCGTGGCCCGGCCAGTGGTCCACGCTGCGCGCGCTCGCACGGCGCGGCATGTCGTTGCCGTTCGTGATCACCGTCGACGGGCAGCTCGCCGGGCAGGTCACCGTCGGTAACGTGGTGCGCGGCTCGCTCTGTTCGGCCTGGATCGGTTACTGGGTGGGAACCCATGCCACCTCGGGCGGTGTCGCGACCGCCGCGGTCGCCATGGTCACCGACCACTGTTTCGCCGCCGCCGGGCTGCACCGGCTCGAGGCGACCGTGCGGCCGGAGAACACCGCCAGTATTCGGGTCCTCCGCAAAGCCGGCTTCCGCGAGGAAGGCCTGTTCCGTCGATACCTTGACGTGGCGGGAGGTTGGCGCGACCACCTCTGTTTCGCACTGACCACAGAGGACGTTCCGAATGGACTCGTCGCCGGTCTCGTTCAGGCCGGACGGGCCGAACGCGCGTAGCTCTCGGTGATGATCACGGGGACGCGCGTCGGCGCGCCTCCGACACTGCTGTGACTGTTGTGACTAGCGTGGCGCAGGAGTCGTCGGACAAAAAGTGTTCACATGTCATCGCAGGGGAGGTGTCGAGGCATGCCGAGCTCACTTGTCGTGGTCGCGCTCGTGGTGGCGTGGCTCGTCGTTCTCGTGCCGATGATCGTGCGCAAACGTCAGGAAGTGGCGAAGACCGGGGACTCGGAACTCGCCGCCAGGGTGGTGCGCAGCGGGAGCGGCGCGACCGAGGCGGGGGCCGAATTCGACACGGAGGAGGCCGCCGTGAGCGAAGAGGATGAGATACAGCAGGATTTCGAGGAAGAATTGGTGGCGGAAGTCACCGACCACGCCTCGGAGGATGCCGCCGATGACGACGCGAGCCAGCCGCAGGACGACATGAGTGCCGCCTACTACGACGACGGCTACGCCCCGAGGTACCGCCCAGGGCGAGGTGGGTTCGATCCAGAAGCCGCCGCCGTCATCGCGAGAGCCAAGTACGCGTTCCGGCAGCGGATCGTCCTCGCCATGATCATCGGCGCGATCGTGACCGCCGTGCTCGCCGCCGTCGCGTTCCCGCAACTGTGGTGGGGCCACGGTGGCATCGACTTCGTGCTCGTGTCATACCTGGTTTACCTACGCCGCCAGGTCCGCATCGAGAACGAGATCCGCGAGCGCCGGCTCGCCCGCATGCAGCGGGTCCGCCGTGCCCAGGCCGCCCGGCCCCGGCACGTGGAGCAGCCCGTCGAGCAGTACGACGAGCCGCCGAGGTACGTCGAGGACGAGTACGAGGAGCCCGGCCGCCGCGAGCGCGTCATGGACGGGCCGTCCGCCCCGGTCATGCACCACGCCGGCGCCGTACTCGTCGACGTCGACGACGAGGACCCCGCCTTCGACGAGCTCGACGAGCCCAGCACCCTCCCCTACCGCCGCGCGGTCGGTGAGTAAGCCCCTGCTATGCTCTTTCAGCACCACAGACCAGGGGCTGTAGCGCAGTTGGTAGCGCGTCTCGTTCGCATCGAGAAGGTCCGGGGTTCGATTCCCCGCAGCTCCACAAGTGCTAGGCGAGTGCTCGCGTAGAGCGCTCGCCTTTCTTGTTTCGCGTCGTCTCTGGGGGCCGAGCCCCCAGACCCCCACGGTGCGGTTCGTTCCTGACCCGGCGTGGTCTCGTTTTTGATCCGTCGTCCAATGTCTTGCGGTGTGGTTGTCTCTCGCGGTGCGGTTCGTTCCTGACCCGGCGTGGTCTCGTTTTGGTCTGTCGTTGTCCATCGTCTTGTGGTGCGGTTGTCTCTCGCGGTGCGGCGCAGCTTGTTGGGTGTCAGTTCCAGCAGCCGTACAACCGCGCGTCTCTGCGCGCAACTGCGTTGTCAAGGCATGGAGTTGCGCGACCTTCGCTGGCTGGGATCGTCTTCCACCGCACTTGCCGTTGCTGGGCTGGTCAGATGCCTGCTCGGTTGAAGCGCTCGATTAGGGTGGGTTTGCGCGCGTGTGTTTGCCGCAGCGCGATGGTGCGCAGGGTGAACGTGTCGTAGTGGTCGTCGCGTTCAGCGAGTGCCTGGAGATCGGTGAGCAGCGTGATGGCGGCGTCATACTCGGCCGGTTTCCGGGTGGCGATCAGCGCGTCAACGCGCGACCACGCGGCCTCGTCCTCGTCGGCAAGTTCGTCGAGTCGTCGTGCGCGGGCCTCGAGGCGTGTCTGCTCGCGGCGTGCCTCGTCCTCGGCGCGTTGGGCGGCCAGCCGACGCTCGCTGTCGGCTCGTTGTCGCGCCGCGTTGTCGAGCAGGCCGGCCACGGTCCGGCGGGCTGGGACGGGGATGGTCGGGGCGCTGTCCCCACGGCCGTGTTCGTCGCGGAAACGGCGCAGCAGCTCCATTCGCACGCGCGCGGCCGCACCCTGGACAACCCGTGCCAGAAGCAGGTTCTTGTCGGCGGCTGGCAGGCGGGTCACCCAAGCGGCAAGGTCGTCTGGATCGTCAGCGGTCGCCGCGAGCGGTGGAGAAGTCTGGGCCGCGACCGCGAGCAGGTCGTCGTCGAGGCGGAGGAAGTCCGCCAGCGCCCGCTGCGCCGCGGTGAGCGCGCCCAACCCGGGCGGTACCGGCGGCTCGAGGTCTTCGTCGGCGTCGCGGTCGAAAACGTCCTCGTCGCGTTCCCACGCGCCGTATGCGGCGAGCCAGGCGAGGTAGAGCGGACGGAGATCACCGGCGGCGAGTTCGGCACGAACTCCGACGATCGCTGACAGCAAGGTCTCAGGGGCGTAGTCGAAATCGAACTCACCGGACTCGTCCTCGCAGGTGAAGTCGAGCACCACGAACTCGGCCACGTCCCGGGCACTCACGTGGTCGCCGATGCAGTAGTCCTCGACGACATCGGGATCGAGCAGATCACCGGGCAGACGGAACATCACCCGATGCGTACCCCAGTTGGCGACATACAAGTGTGCGTCGTAGAAGCGCTCCATCAACCGGTTCGGATCACCCTTGAAATCGCCCCAGTGGTACTCGTTCACGAAACCGGTGGCAGTGATCCGCGCCCGGGTGGACAGCGACCGGATCTCGGCCTGCTCGTCGTGGTCCAGCGGCCGGTCGATTGCCAGGAACTCGTAGTACTGGTATTCGCTCACTGACCGTCCAGTTCGTCGGCGCTGGTAACGGGCGTCAGGGTAGCCACCGCGTGGCGGATCGTGCCGCCAACCTGGTGATCGATCGGTCGTCGTCCAACCTCTCGCGGTGCGGTTGGTTCCTGAGCCGGGCGTGGTCTCGGCGCTTCGGCTTCGTTCGCAAAAG
>Ga0193716_1001532_pt1 | contig 13424 bp, 14 predicted proteins | sample U2c1metaG_FD_145901 | JGI IMG/M metagenome (GOLD analysis project Ga0193716, IMG submission 145901) | Soil microbial communities from a riparian zone of the East river system, Colorado, United States - U2c1 | ecosystem: Environmental > Terrestrial > Soil > Riparian zone | place: USA: East River...
GCCATAATATAATAATATTAATAAGCAGCACCAAATTACGGGAATGACCATAACAGGTAGTCACGTGATCAAAACCACGACCACTGACTACGAGTTCCGACTTCGGCGTCGATTCTCGAAGCTCGTTTTTTTGCCGAAAAATGCTGTCATACATAGTTGTACATCGCGGGGATATCCGGATTGCCGCCGGTACCTTCAAATTGATCAACAAAATTGGTGTTTGGTCGGCGCTTGTATTTTTTGCTACTTCTCTTCAAGAGATGGTATCAATGCTACCGAATATCGTGCGGATTGTGCGGGTTGGAGAACCGCACTGCTTGCTTCACCCAACAGTCAACAAGATCGTAGGCTTTTTTTTTTGAAATGTCGTTTCTGAACGATGGTAGGGCGGATGGATATCTGCCGCATCGCTCTGTCTCCCCGTCTATCCTAAAAGCTGGTTTCCGTTGGCCGACGGTCCGTGGACGACGCTTACTATTCGCAATATGCGCTTGTCTAGCTGTCGCTTCGGTTTCTGGTCTGCTGCTCATGATGGTATTGACCAATCTATCGAAAGCTCAGATGGCTCTAGGTCAACAAGCTCGAATATCGGAGCTACAAGTGGACGAGTGGAGTCCTCTATCTGTACTACGAGGACCTGCGACCGAGAGTCTTTGGGGTGGGTTCAAATGTGCATCTTCTAGTCAACTGCAGTCGAATGCTTTCTGGCAGATAACTTGCGCAACGACACAAAGTACATCACATCATGGCCTTCGGCTGGTTGGAGTACGTAATTCGGTTTGCTTCGATGATACGTTAGAGGACTCATTCCGTTCTACATCGTCTCAGCAAATGATGTCATGACTTATGTATGTTCAAAGTCTAAGCAAGCGCACTTGCCATCTCACACCTTTCCAGGCGAATATGATTTACCTTGCGAGGATCACCGACCGTGTCCCTGTTATACCACCTTTTGTGCCATTGCACATTGGTGAAGATGCGGGGTCTCTTCCGTTTGGCGATGTCTTTAATATAACTCGTCTTAGTCGAGCCATCGAAAGTCCTGTAGTTCAGTGGAGCGACGTAAAAAAGCCTGGGAGTCGTATTATGGATGAGGTTGGTTGTTGGGATATTTGGCAGCCAACCCAATACGAGGAGCAGGAGCCCCGGGATAGTAGAATGCCAAGACAACTAAACCTAGGTGTGCTCGAGTGTTTTTACCCTGTTCCATCTACCGAAACGACATTTTTCATTAGACATATCGTATACACGGGCTCCGGATTGGATCAAATTAATACCGAAAGAAGCCAATGACAAACACACCACTTTCTGGGCACTGGCTTCCCTTGCATTCCCTAATGTTCGCGATGCAGAGCTTGTGCCACCACGTCCTTCAGATCAACATAGAGCCACACTGCCGCCAAATCTGCATTTTCTCTGCTTCGACTATCTGTATTATGTTTGCGCACAGAAGGTACGCACGCCTTTTTTCTGATTGGAGTAATTTCAACTTCACAAACCGTCGATGTATAATCAGCCTTTCGAATATTCGTTTGATTACAGTCCGGCGTGGAGATATTCTGCGCAGCATATGAGATGGACAGATCGTCTGGACCAACTCGCAGACAAGTATGTTCGGGAGGCGCTAGGCGTTGCCGACGGTGTGCCAACTCCTCCGGTAAGCATTCTTTTTTTCAGCACAACCCATTTGATCTCACCGTCACACCTTGTCAAATAGTATATTGCTATCCACGTCCGCCACCACGATTTCGCATCATGGTGTGATGAAGTCCCTCTCACAGATTGTTTCGCTCCCCTGTCGGCCTATGCACACCGCGTTCGCGAGATACAAGAAGAGCTATTGTCGAAGAAAGGTCTCGTTGTGAAGGACGTTATCGTGTTGGGCGACGAGTCCGATCTTGCGTGGTGGGTTGATGTCACGAAGATGGGATGGACATATCCTGACCATTCGAAGACGGAAGAGGAGTATGGCCGATGGTACGTTCTTGACTATATTAGTATATATCTCGCTCCACGTATCTCATCAGTATGCCTTATTTGCAAATAGGTATACTGTTCTCATTGATGCCGTCATCCAGTCTGGCGGCGTTGGTTTCGTCGGAACTGATAGATCAACGATGTCTGAATTGGCTATGCGGAGATGCCAGTCATGGCATGGTGGTGTGACACGGACTGTACAGTGGGGATCCATTGGGGCGGACGACCATTAATTGAATTTAGATACTCTCTTCTCGCCTTCGCAACAGCCTCCAATTCATCAATTTTTTATTTTTCAATTCACCTACAGTAGATCTTGTATAGGTGCAGTCTAGTTATTTCATTTAGATACCGTGTTTACAAGTTTACAAATTGATAACCGCCTCCGTATTTAATGTATTTAATTATACAGGTATTTTCTCCGTCCATATCCAGGATAAAGCGAAAGGAATAATACATAAGTACCTGGCTAATGATAGTTAAAAGTATATCACACATTCTCAGGTGCTGGGAATTCCAGTGGACATCAAGTCAGTATAATATGAGCGATCCTAGACACGACATGCCGTACCTTGTTTGAATTTTCCCCGTTTGCCTTTCCTCGTCTTGTGGAGCTGTTTGAAACCATGTTCGGAAAACGCGTTGAACACAGCCAAAGCAGATGGAATGATAACGATCAATGCTAAGATCTGGAGCAACCAAACGCCGTTCTAAGCATTGTGCGAGGCATACGCAGACAGCTTCATACCTGGCCAAATCCCCATTTATTTCCATCAATTCGATACGGATTCCACTGCAGGAGCAGCTCAGTCGACACAACGAAGTAGGCAAAGACCACGAATTGGAATACGGCGATGCCAAGTAACATGGGATCCCAATTGCCTGACCATTGTTTTTTTTTGGGACGGTGTGTCTTCGTTGAGCTGGAGTTCTTTGCATGGCGATCTTTCGGATCGATTACTGTCGCCTGCTGAGAGGGTGATTCTAAGACGTGATTAGAGATGGGAGCGATGAGACTCGAGGATCTGTTGGATTCAATGCCAGACATGGGTCGCGGAGAGATGGAAGTGGGGCTGAGAATAGATGCCGGTGACAATATATTTGAACTTTTATCGTCCGGGTTGGAAAGATCCTTTCTATGATGTTGCGGAAACTTGCGATGCTTGTAAGAAAGGTAGTAAGCGCGCAGCTCGTGAAATGTGACTGCAGCATAACCAGCTGTGAGCACAGAGGTTAGGATTAAGGATACAATTCTGCCGGCCTTGAGTGCATTTGCTTTGATGACGAAAATAACATATTCGACGTTCGGGGAGCATTCATTGTTGAAAATAGAAGTATGGACCCTGATACAACATCAAGGTGAGGTCTATAAGAAGTGGGATGACATACCACAACCACTCAGTAAGAATCATCGAAAACAGAGTCTGAAGCATGGCTCCAAACTTGACATAGTTCTCCGGTTTATACAGCTTGCCTTTTCTGCTTTTTCTGCCTCCGCCTTTGTGATGGCTGTGACCGGATTTGCGACGCGAGTACGATGCCAGAGCAAGAAAAGTTCCGAAGTTGGCGAGCCTGCAAAGTGTTTAATGCACAAATTTTTGTGATTGAGATAGTAATACAGACCAGACCAGATTCAACACTTGCAGGGCTTGGAACAGTGTTAAATTATCCTGAGCAGCTTGGACAAGGGCTGCCAGGGTGAGCCCAAAACTTGTCGCGATGAAGGTCCATAACGCGCTCGGTGCGTCCTGCCACGAGCGGTCTACAAGTAAAACTGATGGGAGAAAGTCTCATCAGTAATCCCTACAAGTTGAATGGACGCAACTGACCGAGAAGAAATGTCTGCAGATAAAAACTAATTCGAACACCTACCCCAGAAATGTCGGGGTTCAGAACATGAAGCTTAAAGGGGAGCTCAGTACAATTCGAATTTGAAGAGCTCATCACAGGATGAGAGACATAGAAGTAATCAACTACTAATGACCCAGCGGGACAGTGCTGTAAAGCGGCTGTTCCAAGTCTCAACACACCCGATCGGGCGAATTCCAAACCTTGTTCATATAGCAGTTCATCTGTAAACACCATATCATTTCTGATAAAACTGTAACATTGACGTTTAGGAAGAGGTTTGATCAAGCCGCATCTGGTGTCTTAGGTCTGGTTCCGATTTTCACAAATCTGCCCACTGGTAACAGCTTTGTGGCCGCTCTTTATTTTTCACGAAGTCTTTCGGACACCGTAAAAACGTAGGGGTAAATTGACTCTGGTGGATCACGACATTTTAACCAATAACATGAACTTGTTCCTAATCTCTCCACCGTTCTGCAAGCGTTCAGATGATAATTCGGATTCAAAAAAATGTGTGCTGCAAAAAGATTCTGACACAGGACATGTGTCAAGCCATCGGAGTGGCACCACATAAAATTCCGAAAATCCCAACAAGCATTGGATATGAGGAGCATGAACGCCCCAAGGCCTTCTGGGTCGGGTTACCACAGAGTGATGCGCAGACCTCGTGTGTTCGTAGTTCTATAGTATCTGATCCAGCGGAATAGCACTGCGCATTTTGACCAGATTAAGCAGCATTGCATTGCCCGGCATTGGGATCCGGTGAGTTTCGCCCAGGTGCAACAAATACCCATTGATAAAGTCGATTTCCGTGGATTTCCCTTGCCGAACGTCGCTCAACATCGACGAAATATTTCCCTTTGTTTTCTCCGCAACACGCAAGCACTCCTTCTCCAGGGCTGTTTGCTCTAAAGCTCGAGGTAAACGGCCAACTGGCACTTGCCCTTGGTTGTCCTCGTCTCCTATTCTCTCTAGCGTTGCATGCGTCAACGACTTCAACTCGCATGCGTACGCAGCGGACGCCTCGGAGCATATTCTTTGCACAATCCGCCGAGATGCCATGTGCGTAAATATTTCTCCATTGCGACAACCCATAAGCGCAGTGAGTGGGTTAATCACGGCATTTACAACAAGCTTTCGTCGCATGGTCACATAGACCTCGTCAATCGGCCTCCATTCCGTGCCGAGTGCTTCCATGGCAGACAGTGCTGCCACCGTGAGTCGAAGGGAGCGGTAGCGGGGAAAGTGTGGATCATCACGTTGGACGATACCATCGATTTGTAAACGCCTGTCATGTTTCGGCACACGCTCGTCCTTCAAAGAAGCCTCGAAGTCGCGATTTCGAGGATCGGGAACTATCCCGAATTCGATTTCACCAATACCCGCATGAACCACTTGACTGTAATTCTTCAGCCACGCTCCGTGAGTGTTTGAGGCCAATATGAATTGTGGTCGAGTTTCTGGATTACGAAAGACATTTTGAATCATTCGTTCGTAGACTCCCAGTCCATTCTGTAAAAGGACAATCGTGCTATCTGCGGACAATCGCGGAAGCAGCCTTGTGATAGCAGGCATTGTCGAGTGCGCCTTGGTCGTAATTATGAGAGACTCGATGGTCTGCAAAGGGTCAACTGGTTTGCGTTGTTTCTCCGGCATATTAAGAGTGTATCCCAACGATTCCTTTGTACTCTTTACACCAACTTTCGTAAGCTCCTCCTCGTCGAACACTTCTGAATCATAACCTGTTGACGACATGACAATTCCATTGTTCTCGATGCGTATTACGCCTTCGTCGAAGCGTTCCCTAGTGGCCAGTCGCTTCGATCTGTGTATAAGTGTGATTTTGTGCTCGCGGGGAAGGGCGAGACGTAGGTGATGTGCTATAAGGGAGCCAATGGGACCGAGGCCAAGGATGTGAAGGCGCATGTGATGCTGGCAGCTGGTAGAGATAACAACAAAAAACCTTGAATACGCAAGCCGTTAGAAAGTTAGGCCAGTCTTACCGTTTATGCGACTCGCGTCCACGCTCAGAATCTTCCGATGACCGTGTGTGGAACGAGGAGAATAGGCGCTCGAAAGCTCAGTCCGAATTTTTATCTATGTTACAATCGTCTGTCTTTGCTTATACCAGTTTCGCTGGTATAGAAAGACCTGTGCATCGAAAATTCTAGATCCTCTATGCCACATACTGCGCGAATTAGCTACGCCGGGTCCAAATCTATGGAGTCAAAGGTTGGAGCTCAGCCGCAGTCTGCGGACTTTGAAATTGGAGTACAAGAGCGCCAATTATTGGTGACGAGTTGGCTTCAAACAACGATGGCGTCCACTCAATTCAAACTCACCAAACCTGATGGACTTACGAGGCGCATTCACTTTGAAGGCCCAGAATTGCCTTCATGGTTCGCACTCGCTTCCAAAATCGAGTCACTCTACGAAATCCCAATCGAGAAGATTGGTGTTGCCTATCTTGACAGTGATGGCGATGAAGTCACTCTCAGCTCTGAGCATGAGTTGCAGGACTTCTACGCAGCTGCACACAAACCATCCGAGACTATCAAGCTCGTTGTCCAGGACTTAGGATCACTCAGGGACTCTCAGCACCCTTCTTCCAAAGCTGAATCAGTGACGCCGCAGAACACTCATTATCGGAACACGTTTGGTGGCGAGGATGCTGTACCGATGGCGTATGAAGTGGAAGATGATTGGCAACGTCTTCCTCGTAGTCTTGGAGGACTATTTGGACGAAACAATTCGGATTCGGATGGGTTTTACGGAGCTCCCGACAGCCCACACGCGTTCATAGAAGTTCTTGACAGTGATGTCAACAGTGTCATCAAAGATGGCGGAGACCCTGCTGATACGACAATGGAATCGGACCTTCTGTCATCGCTCGCCACTCCCACCATGGGTAAGGGGAAAGGCAAGGCTCGAGCTGAGATGCAGCCAAGTGTTTCGGACGATGTCTCTTCCACAGGCTCAGTCCTTGTGGCAGAAGAGCCTGTCAAATATCCAGTTCATGTTCTCGACGTTGGACACGAGGGCATGGTTGAGCCTGTCCACGTCGAAGCCACTCCACCCCATCCAGGTGTCAATTCTACTGCCGTGTCCATCCAGGCTGAGAGTACACCTGTCGCTGTTCAACCCAGTCTTCCTGCGGAGATAGGGAAAAGGGAGAATGCTGCCAAGACTGTCCAGGCCGAGCTCGGAGCAGCAGATCCTCCTCTTCCTTCCCTTGATTCCGAGCAGTCGGCACCTTCCGTTTCCCTCACAAGCGATGTTGCAGCTTTCTTGACCTCTCTGTCGGAAGTATTTTCATCGCACCCAGAACTGTCTGAAGGGCTTCGTAACATCACACGCAATGCTGCCAATGGCGCCTATTGGTCTGCCCATCGTGAGGCGGTGTCTCGTGCAGCCGAAGAACTTCGCCGAAGTGCCACTGAAGAAAGTGGCAGAGCAGCCGGAGAATTTCGCCGCGCTGCAGAAGAGGAGGCAGGCAGGCGGGTTGCAGCTGCACTTGGTGGTTTGATGCGATTGTTTGGAGATATGACTACGGGCGCCCATGGCAACAGTGGTCCTGACGCATCTACCCAGCCCACCACCGTCGACTATGGAGATCTCAATTCGACTAATTCCGTCCTACCTCCCGGACCTGGGGACGGGACTCCTCCGGGACGTCCATTCTCTTGGGGAGCCCAGGAGAGGTTCGCGCCTCCTCCGGGAGCGCCACCCCCACCGGGCCCCCCTCCCCCACACCGACACCATGGACCTTTCGGGCCAATGCCACCTCGTCCGCCTCCACCCCCTCATTTTCAAGGTCATCCTGGTCCTTTCGGACCTCCTCTTGGACCTCCTCATCGTGCACATTGGGGTTCCCCATTTTGGGCCCGCCCATCGCCTCCAGGTGGACATCGTGGCGCCCCTCCCTTCTTTACATCTTGGGGACCCACGGGTCCTAATGACTCGTCCCCTCCAGCCGATGCTGTCGGTCCATGGGGTGGCCCGAGCTCAAGTGCGACACCCTCTCCTGCAGAGTTGAGGGCCAAGGTTGAAGCCGCCAAACACACTTATAAGAGGGAAAAGGAAATGTATCGCAGAGCGAGAGATGAACGAAAAGCAGCTGAGCAAAAGCTGAGGACTACTGGTGGAACGTACGTTAATTCCCTTCCACTGCGGATAAAATAATCGACTAAAAGTATAGTCTATTGCACAGGACTGCTCAAGATGGAATCAACGCGAATGGGAACGCTCAGAGTACTTCTGCACCTGCACCTGTTTCGCACATTGTCAGCAATGCACGTGGCCCGTATCCTGAGCTCGAGATGATTAGTGTTCCCCGCAACCAACATCGTAACGGCTCGACATCAGCCGACAATGAGGCCCACTATGCTCGGCGCATCACTCGCAGACTGGCCGACGTAAGTGCTTATATTTTGCGCGCAATTCGCTCGTTTACTAATATGCTCTTTCTAGATGGGTTTTACGGAGAACGCGTATCCCACTTTACCGACCAGAATCAAAGACCTTCTGGATGTCAACAAACCTGTGACCAAAGATGGCGAGGATGATATCGTCACAACTCTTTTGGAGGAACTGCTTGCGACAGCTCCGCAACCTTCTCCCGCCTCGAGATCTGGCCCACGCAATGACAAGAATATCCCTGGAGCCTGGGACTAAACTGTTGGCAACAGGGGACAGATGTACGAATATGACGACGATTGTAATGATTTTCATATCTTGCCTTACTGACTTGTTTGTATGAGTAACTTTCGTAGCTTGTTTTTTTGTTTTACTGATAATACGATGTATTTGATCGTTCTGTGTAGCTGTGGACATGTAGCGGCGCGGACATGGTGTTGACCGAATAGCTTTTTTGTACATATTACACAAGTTTACGAATCAACTTGCGCCAGGTCAAAGATGTGGGTGCGGGGTCCATGGGTTTGATCCCAATTTGGAGAGGATGATATGATGATAATATCGTTAGGCTTGTGTCACATTATGATCGTGCAACATACACAATAGCATTCAAGTTGGACTTAGCTTGCATAGTATTCGTTCGCGCTTGACCATGGTGCAAAATATACCGGCGATCTGGCCCGAACGCGGAGTTCGGCCACGTACTTAGTATCTCGCGATTTGTTTGTGTTGCTGGACCTCGTCTATCTTCATTTTAAGGATGGCGCAGAACATTGGTCCTGACCGTCTCTTTTTGAACCCCAGTTTTAACTGTTTCGCCAGTTCAGCTTCCAGCTTGAATCCAGCCATCCTCCGATTTCATCAGACTTTATCTCAGTATTCTCGGACACCTCTCGTCAGCCTACCTAAAGTTGCCAAGGAGCTTGGGCTAGGTGGCGTCTTCGTGAAGGACGAGACATCTCGGTTTGGCTTGCCCTCGTTCAAGATACTTGGTGCCTCGTGGGCTACCTTCCGTGCAGTAACCGAGGCACTTGGCCTACCCACCGAGACATCACTTGAAAGGTTGGCCCAAGCTGTTCAGTCTGCATCAGTCAAAGTCTTTGCAGCTACAGAAGGAAACCATGGGAGGGCAGTAGCTCGCATGGCAGCAATTATCAGTGCCCAAGCATCGATATTCGTGCCTAAACATGTCGATCACCACACCATAGCTCTAATAACTGGTGAGGGTGCCAATGTCGAGGTAATCGATGGCGATTACGACCAGGCCGTTCGCGCTGCGGCATGTTGCTCGAAAGAGGAGAGTGGGGTGCTCATCCAGGACACAGCTTGGGATGGATACGAGCAAATACCTCAAGTAAGGTGTCTCTTCGTGATCTTCGTTCACCAACTGAGATCTACTATGACTGCATTGCTTTATGGGGATGAAGTGGGCTGTAGATGGTTACGACACCATGCTGCAAGAAATCGACGAACAAGCTCCCGTCACCATCAAAGAACCTATCGACTTCATCTTCGTCCCTGTTGGAGTTGGGTCATGCGCTCAAGCAGTCGTGGCGCATTATAAGTCATCGAGAAAATCTCCTGGAATTATTACCGTTGAGCCTGACAATGCCGCCTGTTTGAAAAGCAGCTTGCAGTGTGGAAAAGTCATTACCATATCTACTGGTGACTCGATCCTGGCGGGTATGAACTGTGCTACGATGACTAGTATAGCTCTGCCCATACTACAAACAGGATTAAAAGCTGCCACGACCGTGTCCGATTTTGAAGCTCATCTCGCAGTAGAGGAGCTTGAGGTTTATGGTGTCAGAGCGGGGCCATGTGGTGCTGCCACCCTGGCAGCACTGCGATCCCTGACTGCCCAAGCCCGCACCGATCTCGGATTAAATGCAAGGTCTAATGTCATCCTAATCTGCTCGGAAGGCTCAAGGAAGTATACTACGCCACTTGACATCTCCATAGACGATCCAGTTGCCCTCACTCAGGCACTTGTCCGTATCAATTCGTCCAACCCTGGTCTTTCTAAAACTGGTGCAGGCGAAAAGGCTATTACCGAATTTGTAGCAGCATGGCTCGCACACCGTGGATTCGAAGTTCACCGTCTAGAAAAGCATCCGGGCAGACTTTCCGTTGTTGGTGTAGGAAGAGGATCCGGTGCAGGACGATCACTGATGTTCAATGGCCACGTAGACACGGTTACCCACGACAGCTACGAGGGCGACCCGCTCTGTGGAGACATCCGCGACGGGTCTGTATTTGGCCGAGGTTCTTTTGACATGAAAGCAGGTTTAGCAGCTTCCATGGTCGCAGCCGTTAGAGCACACATGTCTGGCATTCGAGGGGATATAATTGTTGCTGCAGTAGCTGACGAAGAGGATGGGAGCATAGGAACTATGGAGCTGCTGGATGCTGGTTGGCGAGCAGATGGTGCCATTATCAGCGAGCCATCTCACCTTCAAGTCACGCTCTCACATCGCGGATTCGTATGGTTTAATGTCGATATTGTTGGCAAAGCAGCTCACGGCTCCAGACCAGAACTCGGAGTGGATGCCATCGTCTACGCCGGATATTTTCTGGTCGAGCTAGATAAGTATGCCCAAGAGCTCGCTGCAGGACCGCAACATCCATTGCTTGGAGCAGGGACGGTGCATGCGTCACTGATAACCGGTGGCGAAGAACGTTCGTCATATCCTGCTCTATGCACAATCTCTATCGAACGTCGTACAGTAGTTGGCGAGACAGAATTAGTCGTAGAAGAGCAACTGCGTGGTATTCTCGACACGCTGGCTGCTCGTCTTCCGGACTTTACTTATCGTCTGCACGCTGGACTATGCAGGCATCCGTTCGAGGCTGATCGTGAGACTGCGCTCACAAAAATCATGCTCAGAGAGGCAGAGACGATACTGGGTTACCCGCCTATAATTCGAGCTGAGCCCTTCTGGACCGACGCTGCTCTGCTGGCTGAAAAGGGCATTCCTGCGTTGCTATTTGGAGTTGATGGAGGTGGGGCCCATGCGGCTACTGAATGGGCGACTATTGACTCGATTGAAAAGGTTACGACTACGCTGACTCGAGTTGCACAGGACTTCTGTCGATGAGCACAGCTTATGACACCAACAAATCTCCATTTTCGTAAGCTTGTGCACCAAATAGAAGTTTTACGCGGCAGACACCCACCAATAAAATGTCATCACATATCCGTCACACATTTACCTATTTAAAATATGTGTGACATTTATAGTACCACAAAACTATTTCCAATTCCTTCACTTTGGTCTATGAAAGCATTTTTCATTGAAAAATCTTAGTTTATGCCATTTTTGTAAGTTTGTGCACAAAATAAAAGTTTCAGTCATTACTTTTGTGACAAATCAACTTGTTACTCACAACTTCATCCAATTTCACAACTTGTAAGTTGGAAGTTAGAAGTTTTTTGGTTTGTGACGGAACATGCTATACCTAAAAGAGAAATTTTTGGCATGTACTTGCCATGCAGGAACTGCTTGGTTTTCCCTTTGTTTGCCCTTGGTTCCAACTTGGTTCAGCAATTGGCCACAATTTTACCATTTTTGGAAGCATCTACCATTTCAGAACAAGTGAGCATCTCAGTGAATTCAGTAATTTGCCATAATTTCCCCTTTGCCAGTTACTTGTGACTCTTATATGGACCAAAAATATATTAAATAAAAGCTACAAATAGATGTGTGACTCAGGAAGCCAGGAAGTGGTGGTGTATCCAATGCTGGTGACCAAGGATTCCCAGCTTCCCAATCAGGTATATATTTTCCCAAAATAATCTTAACCAGACCAAGCCCGCTATCTGAGAAACCAATTATGTGAGAATGAACCAAATTCTGCTCTGATTTACTTTGTAAGGACTTCAGTGCTAAACTAACTTGTTCATAGCAGAACTTCCAAATTTGGACAAACCCACAAGTTCCGACTTCTGCATATGAGCTCGTTTTTTTGGTGAAGAATATCGTCATATACTTACCATAATTTTAGGTCTAGAAAGCGAAGGACTCGGAAATGGTTTTGTGCTACTAAAATCCAACATTATGGTCTGGTGAGACCAAAGTTCGTCTGATGAAATGGTTTGGTGATACCATAATGGTTCAGCAAGACCAAAGTTTCTCTTCTGGAATGGCATCATGGTCTTACAGTAGAAATGATCTTGCCACACCATTTTCAACATGACCAACAGTATGAGCAAAATATAGTTTGGTGAAACTAATTTAGCACACAAGAATGGTTCTGGCAGACCACAACCATATACGGTATGTCGGCCTGAGTGCTGGTCCTTGCCCCTCCCAGACTTCGTGCCCGGAATCTGTAGCTCTAGCTTGCCTTGCTCCCGCTTCCCGTCAGACCTATTAGTAGTATTCGCCACTAAGACTGCTTTAGAGAACAAGGAGGCAGCGTAGCAAACAACAGCTGAAAGGATTTTCGCGGAGTGCCAACGCGGGAAAGCGGAAGTAAATCGACGGCGGGGTTGAATCTGGGTTGAATTTGTTGCGTCCGGTTTTGTTACTAGGTTTCCGACCCGTTGTTTGTATCTTTATCAACGGCCAGTGGTCATTCAGGCTCATCTGAACGGTAGGATACGACCTTGTGGACACGTCAGACTCTCGAAAACACCTGTGGCACGCAACCAACGCGGGTTCACCCATTCAAGGGAGCGGCTGAAAGAAGGTGAAATTCATACCAGTCTTGCTTTGCATATCGCGTCTTTCTTAGGCCTGTTCCGTCTAGCCTGCGTCCTCGTCACAAATTGAAAGGGAGAGACAATCTGTGATCTGTGGCTGATCTGCTGCCTAGAGACAGGTCGGCACGCGTCCAGTTATCGGGAACCTTATTGTTGACGCATTGCCATACTACTTCCCCTTCGTTTGCAGGAGAACATACTATGATCGTTTGGTGAGTGGATTGTCAATCTGTGTTTGCCGAAACATAAAGTCACGGGCTCACGAATCGTGTCTGACTTGCTCGCTTCGATAACAATCTCATAACGACCTGCCACTAGTAAATCGTCTTTAACTTGTGTGGTGCTGCAGAGACAAGGACAATAGATCTAAGATAAAGACCGTGGAAGGAAGACGAGTCGGAGGTCGAGTCTTGGTCGAGTCCGAATAACTTACCACAGGACGAATTAGGGATCCGGGGACCCACCAACCTAAACACAG
>Ga0193716_1001533_pt1 | contig 13421 bp, 6 predicted proteins | sample U2c1metaG_FD_145901 | JGI IMG/M metagenome (GOLD analysis project Ga0193716, IMG submission 145901) | Soil microbial communities from a riparian zone of the East river system, Colorado, United States - U2c1 | ecosystem: Environmental > Terrestrial > Soil > Riparian zone | place: USA: East River...
GTGCGGGCATAGGAACTATCTTCAGGATATGACATTTATCGTGAAAGATCAGCGACAGATATTGCGAGAAGCAGCACTAACGGGTTTTGAACCTGTGCTTGTCAATGTTAGAGTTTCTGATTTTGTAATCGAGGGTCGATGCAGGCATATTTAGTCTGGCAGCGGCGCCTCTTGGGCCGGATACTCTGCCCTCGGTCTCAGCTAAGACGGCTTCGATAGTAGCTCTCTCGCTAAGCTTTGTGGTGGACGTCTGACTCCAAGGCACAGGTGATTTCGATATCGCAACAGGGCAGAATTCGAGCCAACTCTCATCGACGGTGAAAGTATCTGTTTCGCAGATAACCAACGACCGTTCGATCACATTCTGCAGCTCGCGAACGTTTCCCGGCCAGGGATAGGATAGCAACCGATCCATAGTTGTTTTCTTTATTCTGCGGATCTTCTTTCCCATTTTCCTCGCGAATCGGTCGATGAAGGATTGGACCAGCATGGGGATGTCTTCTTTGCGTCCACGCAACGGAGGAATCTCAATCGGAAATACGTTAAGCCGATAAAAGAGATCACTTCGAAAAGTGCCATCAGCAATAGCATCGTGTAAGTTGCGGTTCGTGGCAGTGATCACCCTCACATCAGTTCTAATCAGCCGATTTCCCCCGACTCGTTCAAATTCACGCTCCTGAAGGACCCGCAGAAGGGCAACCTGCGTCTCGGCCGGAAGCTCACCGACTTCATCGAGGAAGATCGTACCTCCATCCGCCAACTCGAAGCGCCCCAGCCGCCTCTGCTGCGCTCCTGTGAACGCTCCTTTTTCATGACCGAACAGTTCCGATGCGATCAGCGACTGTGGGATAGCCGCGCAATTTACACTCACAAAAGGCCGTTCGGACCGAAGTGAAGCTTTGTGGATGGCGCGGGCGATGAGCTCTTTCCCTGTACCAGTCTCTCCTGTAATCAGAACCGTGGAATCAGTCGGCGCAACCTTGGAGGCACGGCTGAGCACGGTTTCCAGCGCCGAAGAACTTCCCACAATCTCTTCAAACATGGAGGATTGCTTGATCTCTTCCTTCAGAGCTACGTTCTCTCTATGAAGTTCGTCCTTCAACTCTCTGATCTTCTCAAAGGCTGTCTGAAGCGCCTCTTCCGCTCGTCTGTGATCTTCAATATCAGTATTGGCTCCATACCATTTCACGATCTTTCCCGTTTCATCGCGTAACGGAAACACGCGGACGAGAAAGTAGCGATACTCACCGTCAGTCCGGCGGATCCGAGCCTCAAACTGATAGGGCTTGCTGGTAGCAAGCCCCTCATCCCTGATCTTAACCACTCCCGCGATGTCATCAGGATGAATTGCAGCAAGCCATCCGTCACCAAGTGCCAGGTCGCCAATCAAACCCGTATATTCCAGCCAGCGTTGATTGACGCTCTCAACAGAGCCGTCAGCCGAATTACTCCAAACCATCGCTGGGATCGTGTCGATCACAAGGCGCAGGCGGTCTTCTGATTCCTGGCGCACCTTATAAAATCGAGCGTTTTCTATAGAAATAGCGGCCTGCGACGCCAGCAATTTCAATACCCCTACCCAATCTGGGGTGAATGTATAAGATGTCGTGGAGTTTTCGAGATAAAGCACGCCCACGACGTTCATTTGTTTCACCAGAGAGATGCACAGAATTGAACGGGCCCGCTTCTGCGCAATATAGCCGTCGGAAGAGAAGAGATTCGGAGTCAACGCGTCATCCAGGATCACTGTCTCTTGGGCCCGGATGACATACTTGAGGACTGATTCGGGAAGGTCCGAGGATATCAAGGTTCTTCCGACGAAACGGACCGTGATCCCCTCGCGGCCAGTTATTGCCTCTGCCTCGAGCCTTTGCTCATCGTCTTGCGGAAGAATAAAAAGGGCTCGTTCTGCCCCGGCATGTTTAACGACGATCCTCATGAGCGTTTGGATCAATCTCTCGAAGACGATCTCGCCAGATACTGCCTGAGAAACTCTAACGACCGTTGCGAGATCCAGGTGCTCGACTGGCGACCCGATCGTGGACGTGGAACCGAGCACCATCGGTTCTTCCCGGAGGTGCGGGTGAAGCCGGTCGAGTTGCTTCACTTTGCCATCTGCGCCCCATCGAAGATAGCACTGCCGCGCGTTTCGCAGATAAGCATGAGAGCTTGCTTGGAAGCCATGCCCAGCACAGAACCATGCAGCGTGTTCGTTGGCCAGGCCCTCGTTCTGGATGAAACTCTGCTCGCGTGCCAGTCGAATAGCATCCTCGTATAGGCGCATTGCGTCCAATTCGCGGTGTTCCAGACGTGCGATCTCGGCAGCAACGAGCGAAGCGCGGTTTGCGAAATTCTCTGGGCAGCTCTCCGCCCATATGACGAGCTGTTCGTAATGGTTAAGGAGCGCTTCGATGTGCTCTTGGCGTCGATCAACCAGCGCAGCGTCAGAGGCCGCCGCGGCACGTGTTAGAGCGGCATAGAAATGATAATCCGCTTCTTCCAGGAACGACTTCGTAGCCCAGAGAAGATCATGAGCTTTGAGAGCCGCTTCGACTGCACCTGTGTGATCTCCGGCAAAAAAAAGAGCTTGCAACTTATGAATCCAGTAGCAGCAGGCGGGAAACGATAGGTGCGGCTTTTCTGCCAAGTATCGCTCGAACCTGATCTCGTTTCCCTCTTCTTCGTCATTTAAGACGAAATCTGGTGTTAGCCCGCGAAGGGACCGGATAAGCGCAAGCTGCCCGATGAAGCTGTCGACGACAAGACCGAACTGCGCCTTCCTGGAGAATGTGAGACCGTACTCGGCTTCCTGTTGCACCTCACCTAATGGAACCCCTGAAACAAGAAGGTTCGTGATCAAGTTCTTGGTGCTATAGGCAGCGAAGGTGAGGTCACCCATGCCATTGGCCGTTGTGAAGCTGCGCCGCATCCAGTCGCGGCGGGATGGTGCGTGTTTGGTCCAAGGCATAAGAAGGCCGAAACACATGTAGACACGGGCTTTGAAGCGATCCAAGCCGCGCCTGTCTACCAGATCGACGCCGAGCTTACCGAAGCGGAACCCTGTTTGGTAGTCGTTGAACCGATGTCCCAGAACAATTGGAAGACAGGCATAGGCATAGCATGATCCGTCGCAGTTGCCGTGTTCCAGACTGAGGTTTGTCATGCGAAGGAGGAGAAGATGGTGCAGATTCCCGCCAGTGAATCGGGCCGGAGGAGCGATTTCTACTAGGACGTCCATCGTTGCACGCCAATCCGGGTCGTTCATCAAGGACAAGTCGATCAGCTCTTCAATCGGCCGGTTTCCAAGCAGGTGCCACATCCGCTCACATTCCCACCGAATTTCCTCATCCGTCGGGTGCGGGGACCACTCGATGCCAATACTCTGCAGGTACTCAAGACCAACCTCTATAGCACGATCCGACCGATCTAAAGTCGTATAGAGAGCCACACGCAAGCGTGTAACGGCAGCTCGGTCGACAAGAGCTATCGCATGGACCGCCAACGTCGACAATCTTTCTTCCGCGGCAGCCGTCTCGCCGATCAGGAATTCGCATTCGGCTCGGCTGAGTTCCATCGCGAACATGAGTGCGTAGTGGCGCTGCCAACAATCCTCCCCCAGCAAAACCATTCCAGTACTGACATAGACCAGCGATGAGCTATAGGCCGTTGCCGTTTTAGCACGCTTTCCCGCAATCAAATTCAAGCCAGCTACAAGTTCACGCTCTTGTGGCGACGTTATGAGTTCAACACCACGGTTAAGTTGATTCACGATCTCGAAGATATTCTCTTCGCGCTTTTCCACTGGAGTATTTTCTGTCAACAATCTGCCAATCCGCAGATGGATAGGGGCTTGCTCATCTTCCGGGACAAGAGCATACGCTGCTTCCTGGATCCGGTCGTGCAGGAATGCGTAAGAGTTATCTCGGCGGGAGACAAGCCCTACGTTCACAGCCTCCCAGAGCGCTGAGTGAATCTCTTCCACTGACACCCCATGGACCATACCTAGCGTTGTTGTTTCCGCACTACTTCCCAAAGACGCAAGCTGTTTTAGGACGTCCCGTGTAGTTACTGACAGCCGGTTCAGTTTGGCGATCATAAGATCGACGACATTGTCCGTATGACTCTTGGCCCGAATACGTTCCAAATCCCATGACCAAGCCGCTATCTCCGGCATATATAAGATGAGGTTTTCCTCAGCCAGGGCGTTGAGAAACTGCATAGCGAAAAAAGGATTGCCCGCCGTTTTCTCATATATCAGCCCAGCCAGACGCCCAGCCCGTTCCGGTGTGCAGTTAAGCGTATCCGCGACAAGTCGATCCGTGTCGCCGAGATCAAGGGGCGCCAATACGATCTCGTCCATTGCGATTTCAGCCTCGCGAAACACCTTCAGCGTGCGTACCAGCGGGTGAGTGGGGTCGACCTCGTTGTCCCGATAGGCGCCAATCAATAAAAGATGCTGTACGCCTGGTTCCACCAAGAGATATTCCAGTAGCACAAGGGTCGCTGAATCCGTCCATTGCAGGTCGTCAAGGAAAAGTACGAGCGGATGTTCCTGTTGCGCTAGCGCGCCAAGGAACCGTCGCAGCACCCCCCGGAAACGCGTCTCCGAGTCATTACGTGCAAGGTCCGCAATAGGAGGCTGTCTCCCAATGATCAATTCCGCTTCAGGGATGAGATTCACGATGAGTTGACCGTGGCCGCCCACGGCTACCTGAAGCAGCGTACGCCAGTTAGCCAGTTCCGTATCACTCTTGCCCAGGAACCTGAGAACAAGGCTGCGGAGCGCCTGGCACAGAGTAGCGTATGGGATGTCCCGCTTGTATTGGTCGAATTTTCCGGATGCAAACAGACCGCGTGCTGGAACAAGCGCTTTCCGCAGTTCGTTGACCACCGAGGATTTGCCGATGCCTGAATATCCTGAGACGAGCACGAGCTCAGGCCTCCCAGAAGTCACAACGCGATCAAATGCGGCGTGTAGTCTGCTGACCTCAGACTCGCGTCCATGGAGCTTCTCCGGAATAAGCAGACGGGCCGAAGTGTCGTGTGAGCCAAGTGTGAAAAGGTCAATCTTTCCGTGCGTCTCCCATTCTTCGAGACACTTCCGCAGATCCTCTTCCAATCCATGCGCAGTCTGGTATCGGTCTTCTGCATTCTTTGACATGAGCTTCGAGACGATAGCAGAGAGCACTGCTGGGATCCCATCTGCTCTCTCACTTGCCGGCACTGGATGTCTGGCAATGTGGCAATGGATCCACTCTATCGGATCAGATGCAGTAAATGGCAGCGCTCCCGTCAGCATCTCATACAGAGTTATGCCCAAGGAGTACAGATCGCTTCGGGAATCGATCGACCGATTCATGCGGCCAGTTTGCTCAGGCGCCATGTAAGGAAGCGTTCCGCCGATCATTGGAGGAACCTCCATAGCCTGTCGGTCGCTTACGATGGGTGATTCACTTTCAGAACCTGCTAACCATGCGTTACCCGACACCCTATCCACCAGGATGTGTGAAGGGTTGACGTCACTGTGAAGGAGACCTTGCCTGTGGAGGTGGCCCAGGGAAGACGATACTCCGATCGCGACACGCAGAAGCCGCGTTAACTCCCACGGCTTTCCAAGCGTGCCGGCAAGGAGTTCACCTGTTTGACATTCCATCAGAAGTGCCTGCTTTCCATCATGATAACTATGCGGTAACAGGGGCAAGTGTCCGGACAGCCGACTTTACGTCCATGTGACGAGAAGAGCGTCTCAAAGGACGGAACCGCACCTATGCTGACAAGACCGCCTTCTCAATCTGCTTCCAGCCTATCCGCCAGCAATTCCTGTCTCCGCAGATTTTTAGTCATTGCTGTTGCTCGTTGGATTTCTTCACGAGCCTCAGTGAACTTCCCCATAGGTGAAGATGTGCGACTTCAAGTCCTTGGAACTCGCGATCGTCCCGAAGCAACACGTAATCCTGCCAAACCATTGAGGAGCTTGCGGCATAGGCGTACTTTGGGCAGGAATACGATGAGCTTATTTGAGACGATCTGATGCTCTACGCTTCGAGGGAGGGCGACGTCGGAAGGAAGAGGCGCGGCGTTCTGAGTGGCAGCAGCCGTTATGGCTAGAAACAGTAATGTGGTTAACCACATTAATTGGCTACCATTCAATGTAAACATAGGAAATAAATACTCATTACATAGTGTTGAAAAAATGGCTAGTTCGCAGTCCATCTATCCGGGCGGACGGCTGTATTGGACTGTCGGGTCAGATAAATCGACGCGAGCGCCAATAATGCCGGCATTCCCATGGAGAATAGAGCAACCAACTGAAGTGCTGGAACACGATCGGCAGCGATGTAGCGAATCGCATACAACGCATACACCATGATAGGTAACACTGAGAATCCTCTGTCCACAATTGTTCTTTGCTGCTTTCCATTCGAGAGAATGCTCATCGCCCAATAAATAAGGAAGGTGGTCAATATCCAGCCGAGATAATTCTGACGGGGAACGCCAAAATAAATTCCGCCCCGCTCCCACACCCATAGGCCAGCCGCCGTATTCCCCGGATCCATCACCATGTCCCATGCTGTCATCACCATTGCCGCGATAAGAGCTTGCGTCGAACGTCCGAGAAGTGAGTCGCTATTTATTGCACGGGTTAGCACGCCCGCTACCCTCCAAGACGGATATATCATCATGAACCATGCCAGCGGGATGATCATAGGGACAGAGCCTAGTTTCGGCCCCAACATGTTGCTGTAGTGATAATGCCCATAAATAAATCCTGTGCGGACACTAATCTCCTCCATGACATAGGAAATGAAAGCAGATATACCAAAGAAACAAGTTGTCCGTTTTTGGCCTTCCAGGAGGGCACAGTGAACCAGAGAAAAAAGTACGAATACTATCGTAAATCCAACGTGGTCTAGCTTTGGAAGGTGCATCCATGGCTGAACTGCATCTGCCAGTATTGCGTACAGAGTAATAGCGAAGAACAGCCACGTTATTTTTTTCCACACGTCGTTCAACAAGTCCTCCTCTCTATTTCAGGTATGAACTTTGCAAAGCAGCGGAACAGTTTGGTGATCCAGCCACGATGACTGGCACATCGAGCGCAGCGTGAGCCAGATTCGTTCATTGCTACACGGTCCTCGACGATCTCCCCGAGATCTGGCTCACGACGCTCGCAGACACCAACTCTCGTGCTCGAGAGAGGTTGAATGCCTGCTCCAAGAGATCTGCTGCCATTTCGAGCCCGTTTGCCTTGGCGATTGCTTCCCGCATCCTGTTGGCGTTCTGTCGATACTCTGGGTTAGTTAGAACTTCGTCGATGAGAGCCGAAAGCCTCGTAGCCGTCAACTCTTGTAGCGGCACGTATGAACCCGTTTTCGTATAAGCAATCCGCGCTGCCACGCCAGGCTGGTCGGTCGAAACCGGAATCGCGACCATAGGAACCCCTTGTGCCAGAGATTCAAGCGCGGTGTTGAGTCCCGCGTGCGTAATGCATAGTGCCGCACGCTTGAGAAGTTCTATCTGCGGCGCATTCTTCACGACGATGCAGTTGGCAGGTAACGAGTTGATCTTTCCGGGTTCGAGAGACTCGCCGATGGAGAGGACAAGCTGCATTCCGGGCCTCGTCCCTACCGCCTCCGCGATCGCACTGAAGACAGATTCGAGACCGTTCTGCAGAGTTCCCATCGAAGCATAGATGAGGGGTTCACCCGTCAAGCGATCCCATGGAAAGTTCGATTCAATCCTGCCAAGCCCGTCGTGAAGCGGGCCGGTGTAGTGAAACTGTGCTGGCCAGTGAGAACTTTTAAAGTCGAACTCTTTAGGAGTCTGAGTAATCCAAGCCAGTTTTGACATTGAAACGAATGGCTCGTTCCAGTCGATATCCAATCCAACCTGCTTTGCATAGTTGTGCGCTACCGACGTAGCCGGCTCATACACCTGCATGAATGCCTTGAGACCAGCCTGATTCCGGGCCAGTGCTTCCGCCGTGGTCTCATGCTGCCAATCAACGGTACAGATCGGAGTAACTGCGGAGAAATCAAGGTGAAGAGCGTTTGAGACATGGAGATAGGGCATGCCGAGATGCATCGGAACAAGACCGAGTCCATAGTCTGCCTGATCGAGAACTAACGCATCCACTTGAGCTTTCCGGAGAGTCTGAGGCAGGTTCTTGAATGATGAACTCAGATTATTGGCGACCGAGCTAAGAGCGAACTCCAGGGCAGCATGTCCCTGCAGCTTGCTCAATTGACCTATAGCTTTCCGCACTGAGCCTAATGGAAAGTCTTCTTCGCAAAACGGAACGAAGGGAAGGTCTGCCGCGGTTACGAAGGGCTCAGTATCGAGAACAGATATGAACACTACGTCATGGCCTCGAGCTTTCAGCTTGCGAGCAAGTGTGGTCATTGGGTAGAGGTGTCCAGGCACACGAACTCCTAAAAATGCAATTCTCATCAAATCTCCTATTTCTGGTTAAGAGTCTGCAGAAAGATATTTCCAAACGCGCAATGAGAGTCGCGGACGTTCCGCCTGGAGGGCAACGACACGATACAAAATGCGATACACCTGAATGTTAAGGTGTATCTAAGAAAGTTCCTATGCTCGAACGGCTACACAACTAGATTGATCGGCCAAATATCTAACCGGCTGTCGCACAATCCGAGCATGGAGAAATGGAGAAACAGTATCGGACGAAGTATCCGAGCGATGCGAGCGACGGGGAGTGGGCGTTTGTCGCTCCGTCTCTGACCCCTGTGTCGAGAGGTCGCTCCGCAACGGAGCACGCGTTACGGGAGGAGTTTAACGGCCTTTCGCTGCATCGTGCGCACCGACAACCAGTGGCGTTTCATGCCCGGCAATCTGCCGCCATGGGCAGTGGTCGATCAGACGCAGCGCCCGGTGTCTTTTAGTGATGGAGGAGGATTTGCGCTTTCTTCTACGCCAATTTGCCTGGCGCAAGCCCCATCCCACGGCTACGATTGTGGATGGCCACACCGGGCAGTCCACGTCGGAGTCGGACGCACGGGCCTGATACGACGGCGCCAAGCGACGCAAGGGCTTCGAAGGTGCATACGGCGGCACAAAATAAGATGCCGCGAGGGAGCGAAGTTAGTGCTTCGCGGGTGGAAACTCTGGCATCTGCGCGGGCGGACAGGGATTTTCGAGCCAGGTTCCGGGTGATATCGCCGGGATTCTTCAATACGTTCGGGGTGCCGATTCAAGAAGGGCGCGACTTCAACGACGCCGACAAAGACGGTTGCGAACGCGTGGTGATCATCAGTCAGAGCCTCGCCAAGTTGCTCTACCCGGGGCAGGACGCGGTGAACTGGCAAGGTCATTTGCTTCCCTATCGGTCTTTGATAAAAGACCAAACTGTTCGGACCGCTGCCATCGGAGAGAACAAACGGCTTAGGCACGCCCTTGCCGTAGTCAAAGTTAAACAGGACCAGAAGCAGGCCGTGAAGATCATGAATAATAGTGAGAAAATCGGCTACAAGAAGCGCCCGCATGCTGTCTGCGGTCCCGATTGTGCACCCGATATCATGTCGTTCGCTCTTTGAAGACACGCATTGTCATACCGCACAGTATCCGGAACTATTCCGATATGGGGCTCATGAAGCGTCCCATGGAAGAAGCATATGCCCTGCCCACTTAGATATATTGAGCAACGTTAAACGAGTCAACGAATATGAACCACTCGAAAGGTCAGACACGTACCCCTTTCCATGTGATGACAACTGTCAGAATGCAAACTTTGCAGCTAACTGAACAAGTCTAGGAGCAGCCGCACTGACGATTGTTCCAAACGCTGGATCTTGCTTCTGTCCATCAACAGCCGCAGGGCCAAAGAATTGGGCATGATTAAATACATTAAAACCCTCGAACCTAAGGTCTAGAGACGTGGAGTCATGGAAGCGGATGCTCTTTTGCAGACTCGCATCGCAATTGTCGATCCCAGGACCGTAGAAGATGCGTCGCTGCGCGTTCCCTAGTTGACCGAGGATCTCATCGGGAAAGCTTGCAGTATTGAATGCCGGCTTCCCATTGCGGGCATTTCTGTTGATCCGTAAATCTCCCGGGATATATCTCGGCGTGTCGATGAGGAAGTTGTTCGCACCATTACCCAGCGTTCCGAGCAATGAGTTGTCGGAGTTGTCGGAAAGTGTAACGGGAAGGCCGCTTGCGAATCGAGTGGTGCCGGAGAGACTCCAATCGCTTGTCCATCGGTTTGTTTGGTGCAATAGCCTTTTGAATGGCAGTGCAATGTTGTATGTAGCAACGAAGTCATGTTTCATGTCATACGCTGAGATCGTGCGGGAGTGTCGTGGATTGACGGGATCGAGTTGCTCTCCAAGGTTCGAGCCCTGATCGATCGATTTCGAATACGTATAGCTGAGAAGAAACGACGAACCAGCGTGTTGGTATTTCAACGTTGTTTGCAAGGCATTGTAGTTGGAGTTCGCAATGGACTTATCTGCAGTGTTATTGGCATAAGCCGAGCCCTGCCCAACACGGGTTCCTTGTATGGCTTGCCCGCTCGCGTTGGTATAGGTCCCGTCCTCTCCGAAGGGGACACATCCTGGAAGAGATAAGCACAATGCGGGATCACCGACATTTACCGAAACGAGTGTGAGCAGACGATGGCCTTGATTACCAACATAGCTTGCAGTCAAGACAATGCTGCGCGTGACCTCTCGTTGGATCGAAAGCATATAGTTGTTGATGTATGGAACCCGATTGCGATAGTAAAAGAATGGGTCTGCTGCAATCGGTGTGAAGTTCGACCAATCTACGTCATTGTCCGGATTGGACTGTGAGACGTTATGGGGTGGAAATGGAAACGGAAACCGCTGGCTATTATCGAAACCTGTCGCAGCTGTAATGAATGGGGTTGCAAGTAGTGGAGGGGCTGGGCTGAGATAGTTATAGCCGAATGGGGGAACTGCATACATGATGCCGGCGGAGAGACCGGAAAAAGCAGTGTAGAAGATTCCGTAGCTAGCGCGAATGCTGCTCTTCCCCGATTCACCGAAGAGCAGTCTTCCGATCACGTTCTCCAGATGCGGCGCATAGGCTAGTCCAATGCGAGGCGCAAAGTTTCTGAAGCTCGTAGGAGCGAGAGTCTGCGGGACACCCGGATCTCCGGCTACGACAAAGCCTGGAGGAACGCCGGGATAGAGAACAGATTGTTGGCCGGGGATATAGGTCTGAAGTTGATGGTTCTTTTCAGACCACGGTTCAATGATGTCCCAACGCAAGCCTGCATTGAAAGTAAGACTGCCGCCGACGCGCCAGCTGTCCTGGCCGAAGAAACCGAGATAGTGATTGCGCAGATAGAATGGCTGACCAGACGATTGCGTGAAGTTGCTGGGAGTGCCGAGAAAGAGATCGGCATAAGCTGAGCCGGTTTCGGTTCCGTTAATGTTGAAGGTTCCGTTGAAGGTTGCATTCGGATGTTCATTGACCTGATCTTCATGGAACTGCGCACCTACCTTGAGGGTATGCGAGCCGAGCGCCATTGAGAAGCCATCGCTAGCATAGAAGGTATTATTCACCTGCGTCAGGTTGGTGATGGGAACACCCATGACGAATGTAGGGAACGTGATGTTCTCAACTCCTTCGAATTGCGGGTCCTGCACAAAGATACCGGAGGTTCCCGCTCCTGTAGTAAAACCTTGCGACGCAAGCGTGACGCCAATACCTCCTTTCGGCTGACCAATCACGTTCGCATACCGAAGATAGCCCGCGTTGAACTCATTCACCGAATTCGCACCGACGACTTTCGTATCGGAGAAGGAGAACAACTGTGCGCGACCGATTGTAAGAGCATCAAAGCAGGGGATTGAGGCTCCGCCCTGCGCGCCAGGATAGGGGTTGTCGAGCGTGTAGTCGTCCACGAAGTAATATCCCGAGATCCGGCCAAGGCGCGTGTCAGAGTCCAGTCGGAACGAACCTTTGTCATCCCGATTTGTCTGCGCGAAGGCTGAGCTCGAGAACTGTGTCGCATTTACGTTTGGCTTAGGAATGTATTGCAGAAGAGATCGTCCGGGTGCAGACCAGGCAGCTTGCGGTATAACCCCGCCTGGAAAGACGCCGCTGTAGGCTTCGCCCGAAGTTACGGCGTAACCAAGCTTTTGCGAGAGCAGCGAGGCCAGATAGGGACCGCTTACATTGCCGGTAAGCTCCCCGGCAAAGTTGCCAGAGCGCTCGTCCAGGGTCGGCACCGAGATGTTACCTGTGGAGACGCCTTGTGTCTTGCGAGTTCCCTGATAGTCGGAAAAGAAGAAGAGATTAGCTCGCTTAATAGGACCGCCAACCGGTCCGCCGAGTGCGACGCCGAACTGATTTTGCTTAAACTCCGGGCGAGTGAGATCAAAGTAGCCTCTCGCGTCGAGCGCCGTATTACGGAAGAATTCGAAAACCTTTCCATGAAGTTGGCCGCTACCCGATTTGGTCACAACCGTGACCATGCCTCCGTTGTAGTTGCCATACTCCGGATCGAAGTTGTTGGTCAAAACTCGGAATTGTTCAATAGAGTCGAGGTCTGGGACGACTGAGGTTCCGCCGTTCATGTGCTCCTGGACATCTACACCGTTCACGATGAAGCCGTTGGAGGATTCCCTCTGACCGTTGATCGACACGTTCCCAGGGTTCTCGTCACCAGACGGAGAGATGCCACCTGTAACTCCCGCCATAATGACAGCGTTCGGAAGCAACGTTGAGATGGGTGAAACGCCAGGCTGGATCGAAAGCAGATCGGTATAGCTTCTTCCGTTTAGCGGTAGCGCTGTCATCTGACCACCCGAGACGACCTCTCCAAGATGAGTTGCCGCAGTCTCAACCTGAATACCCGTCTCGGTGCTAACTGTCACGGTATCGGATAAATTACCGATCGTGAGAACTGCATCCACGCGGATAACCGAGTCGGTGTCCACGTTTAGGTTGGTTTTTCGTTGCGGAGAGAACCCGTCCGCGGAGATAGTCAAATCGTAGTGTCCGATCGATAGGTTCGGAAAGGAATAGAGACCCTGAGCGTTTGTTACAGTCTGGTAGGTTGTCTGTTGGCCAGTATTGACCAGCTTGAGAGCTGCTCCATGGACAACCGCACCACTGGGGTCGGTCACCATGCCTGAGATGCTTCCACCAGTTGCTGCCGAAAGTCTAACTGTCAGAGTAAGGCAGAAGAGAAAGCTGATGGATGCGAGAACTCGCCGGGCTAAACGGAATGAGACCTTGAACTTCAAGAACCGCACATGCACCTCAAATCGCAGGAACGACGAGGCAGGATGGCTCCGGACAGATGAGCGATCAGCCCCGTTTCCTCGCGGGGTAGAATCACAAAACTCATCTCAGGTAGATCTCCTGACTTACAGGCGAGCTTATGCTGCCAGCTCTAAAAACTTTCGCATTCCCCGATCATCGAG
>Ga0193716_1001535_pt1 | contig 13413 bp, 6 predicted proteins | sample U2c1metaG_FD_145901 | JGI IMG/M metagenome (GOLD analysis project Ga0193716, IMG submission 145901) | Soil microbial communities from a riparian zone of the East river system, Colorado, United States - U2c1 | ecosystem: Environmental > Terrestrial > Soil > Riparian zone | place: USA: East River...
CACGCAGGAACTAAATGGACCACGAGGCATTGCTTACGTCTATGAAAAGACGCTGAAGCTCGATGGTGCCGTAATGACGTTAGAGCATCGCCTGAAGAATGTAGGGCAGAAGACGATCGAAACCGAAGTCTACGATCACGACTTCCTTATGTTTGATGGACATCCTATCGGCCCCGGGATGACAATTCGATTTCCTTTCAAGCCTGAGTCGGAGACGCCGCTTGGCCCTGCAGCAAAGATTGAAGGAAACAACATCGTATACCAGGAGGAATTGCAACCACGACAGACAGTCGCCAGCTATTTGAAAGGTTATTCAGACTCTCCAGAGGCTTATATTCATCTAGGCATTCCCCCTGGAAAAACTATGCGGTGGAAGATTCACTACCGTTTCTTTGCCCAGTCTAGTTTGCCGTAGAACACAAGACAAACTCACGCAGTTTGCCAACAATCAGTTCGACCTTTCGAGGAGACCAAAAAAATGCAAAAGATACATAAATATGTCCAGGCGATAAGAATTGGAGTCATAGCGGTGCTACTTTGCGCCGGTATCGTCTCTCAAGCCCAGACTATTACCGGAAGCGTGAATGGCACTGTTACCGATCCTTCGGGCGCAGTCATTCCAAACGCGAAAGTAGTGGCGACCAACGTCGACACCGGCGTCGCGACGGACACGACCACCAACAACGATGGTATCTACAACATCCGCTTTCTACAGATCGGCAACTATAAGGTCACGATCGAATCGCCAGGCTTTGCAGCGGCGACGTTTGGACCGTTTGCACTGGAAACCGGCCAGAACGCGAAGGTCGATGGAAAATTGGGACTGGCAGGCCAGATGCAGAAGGTGGCCGTTGAGTCTGAGATTACCCCTCTGTTGAACACGGAAAACTCCACTCTAGCAACAACGCTCGATACACGCGCCATCGAAAATATCCCGATGGTCGGCCGCAATATCATCGCGCTGACGATGTTCCTGCCTGGCGCGGTCAGCACCAATCCTAATGGTTTTGTGAACCAGGCCTCAGTCTCCGGGCCACTGAGCACAACTGGTGGGACGAGTAATGGCAATACGGTCTCCGTCAATGGCAACCGCCAGCAGGCAAATCAGTATCTGCTCGACGGTATGAATATCAACCAGACCCTCGACGACACCCCCGGTTACAACCCCAGCGTCGACGCAATTGGTCAGGTGCAGATCATCTCTGCAAATGCCAACGCCGAATACGGCAACGTCAACGGCGGCGACGTTCTCTACCAGACCAAGAGCGGTACCAACAATTGGCATGGAAGCGCGTTCTACTTCCTCTCCAATTGGAACCTCAACGCGAACACCTGGGCGAACAAACACACTTCTACGATCACCCCGAAGACATCGTTCACCCGCAATATCTTCGGAGGCACCTTTGGTGGACCAATCCTCAAGGATAAGCTGTTCTTCTTCGCTGACTATCAGGGAGGCCGTTATCACTCCGGTGGCGCATCCAATGCAACTGTGCTTACCGTGAAACAACGTCTGGGAGACTTCTCCGAGCTGCTGGATCGCAGCCTGATGTGCCTCCCCTCAGATAGCAATGACGCATGCACAAAAAAGCTGATTCAGCTCTACGACGCAACCGCCCCAGGCTCCCCCGCCTTTCCCAACAATAAAATCCCAATCACCAACCCAGCGGCGCAGTATCTGCTTGCAAATCCTGCGCTTTATCCCACGCCCAATCAGGCTCCCCAGCAGGGCTCGCCCGCTCTCAACAACTATCGTGGCGCCCAAAAGAACCGCAATTACGGCGACCAATTCGATGTTAAGGGTGATTGGAGGGCCACCGAAAAGGACAACCTTTCGATTCGTTACACGCAGAGCGATAGCGGCCAGACCACAATCAATCCGCTGCCAACCAGCTTTACCAGTGCGCCCACCTTCCCCGTCCGTGGTGTAGCCATCAATCAGGTCCACACCATCAACTCTTCCATGGTGAACGAGTTCCGTGCCGGGTATACCCGCATTCAAAACAACGGCGCTGTCCTCCTTGATCCGACCGGTGCCTTCGGACTTAATGGCAATAAGCTTCTTGGCATTGGATCGAACGACCCGAACGCTGCACCCCAACCGTTTGCCGGCTTCTCTGCGCTGGGATTCACCAATTCAAGTAGCCCCCAGGGCTTTTCGGCTACAAATGGCACAGAGTACACCACACTCGGTAACGCCAATCTCGGAACCAATTACACTTTAAACACCTTCCTGTATGGAGATAACTTCACCTGGTTGAAGAATCGGCACACCTTCAAATTTGGCGTTCAGTTCCAGCGTCAGCAGCAGAACAATTTTTACCCCGGTAACGATGGCTCCATCGGCGGCTTCTACTTCCTGGGTGCCGGAACAGCGTCCCCGACCGCTCCAATCACCACTCCAACCGGTGCATCCCTACCTGCAACGAACGGATACACCGCGGCCGACTTTCTTCTGAACCGCGCGGGCTTCGTCAGCAAAGGCGGCGTAGCTGGACCGGTAGGCATGCGTTCATGGCGTAGCGCTTACTTCATCCAGGATGACTGGAAGATCCTTCCAAATCTCACCCTCAATCTCGGCGTACGGTATGAGTTCGTCCAGCCGATCTACGAAGTCAACAACAAGATGTCGACGATCGATCCGAATAACCCTTCGGTCATCCTGCTTGCTGGCAGCCCTCAGGCCAAGGCCGCTGGCTATAACCGCGCACTTGTCGATCCCTACTTCGGCAGCGTGATGCCTCGTATCGGCTTCTCCTACTCGGCAACTCCTCGCCTTGTAGTGCGTGCTGGATACGGCATCCAGAACTTCATGGAAGGATCCGGTGCGAATCTTCGGATGACCACCAACCTTCCCTTCCAGAGCACCTACCAGGCCAGCGGAAACCCGGCTCAATCAGGCACCGCAGGCAGTTTCTTCGATGTCAGGAACGGATTCAGTAATCCTGCAACGACAAGGGCCTCAGGAGCGGTCTACAACGTCTGGAACAAGAAGATCAAGCCGGCGTTCATTGGGGAGTACAGCCTGACCCTGGAGTATCAGCTCAGCAACACCGCCTCCATCCAGGTCGGCTACCTCGGCGAGTCTGGACAACACCTCATTACTGCAAATCAACGGAACCAGCTACACAATCCATGCGTCATCGGCGGCGTCGTGCAACCCGTCAACGTGCCCAATCCACCCGCGGCCTGCCTCACCCAGGCCCCGGCCCCGTTCTACAACACTCCGGGCGTGGGATACAACGGCGTCGTCCGCTACACCGACTCCAACGCTATGATGAACTACAACGCGCTGCAGACCAGCTTCCGCCAGCGTGCGTGGCACGGTCTGCAGTACACCGTCAACTATACGTACAGCCGGGCTATGACGAACAGCATCGGGTTCTATGGTGCTCCTAGCATCGACGGTGCCAGTGCTTATGCTGAGAACGTCTACAACCTTCATACCGAGTACGGGCCTACGGGACAGGACGTTCGCAATTCGCTCAACTGGAACATGGTCTATGACCTTCCACTGGGTCACGGGCGCATGGTCGGTGCCAATATGCCTCTCATCCTCGATGAAATCGTCGGGGGATGGAAGATTGGCATGACCGGTGTAGCCTATTCCGGCTTCCCGGTCAACATCAACACGGGAACCAATAACTCTGGCGTCAACGGCAACTCCCAGCGTGCCAATCGCTACCGGCCGCTGAAGATTGTCAATCGCTCCATTGACAACTGGTTCGGTACCGACCCTTCGGCCACTCCCTGTAGAACAGCTGGCGTCGATAACGGCGTCTGCGCTTATGGTCAGCCCGCGGCTGGAACCTTCGGTACCACTGCTCCCAACTCGGAGCGGGCACCAGGTTTCCAGACATATGGTGCGTCTGTCACCAAGGACTTCACCATATGGCGTGAGCATCAGATCAACTTCCGGGTGGATGCCGATAACCTCTTCAACAGCGCATTCTTCAGCGGCCCAGTCAACAATATTGCCAACACTCAGTTCGGTAATATCGGAAACCGTACCGGGAGCGCGACTCTCCCCGTACGATCTCAACCCAGGCAGCTGCAGCTCTCCATGAGGTACCACTTCTAACCCCTAACCGAAAGGCCCGGTCTCCGCGAGGAGGCCGGGCCTTTTTTCGTGCTGTATCGTCGCCCACCTCTACAGTGGAGGCGTAAAGCGCACGTCGGTAGCCATCCAGCCACCATCCACAATTGTCAGGTTCCCGTCATAAGGATCCGACATCTGCAATAGCGGCTTTCGCCCATTGTCGCGGGCGTACTCACCAACACGCTCGGCTAACCCCAGCTCGCCGGGATCTTCTCATGAGAAGACAATTTTCAATCGTCATAGCCCCCCTGAATAAATACGAAACGTATGCAGATTTGCGTTTGTTGTCGATAAGGACGCAAGATATTCCGAGTAGCTAAAAGAACCCGGAGACCCGTGTCTTCCCGTTCTTGCGGTGTATTTATACAGAACAGGGCCGGTACAGGCCTTCCATGAGGGGTAACCACTATGCGATTCTTTTCTTCGGCTCTTCTTTTGACTCTCTGTGCGGCAGGCGCAACTCTCGCAGCGCAAACGCCCGTCAGCCCTCCGCCAGCGGAAACGCAAACGTCAAGAACCCCATCCGAGATCTTGCAACCCACCCTCAGCACGTTGCAGCCAACCCTCGACGCGCTACGAACGGACAAGTGGAAGATCTCCGGGGCCGTGCGCGAAGAGACAGAGGCAAACATCGGCTCCATCCGTCGCGATCTGGAAGTTACACTCCCGCCGCTCCTTGCAACCGCCGATGCGGTACCCGGCTCGATTGCGCAGGTGCTGCCGGCCTATCGCAACATCGAGGCGCTATACGATGTCCTTCTCCGCGTCGCGGCAGTAGCCAGGTATTCTGCTCCCAGCCAGCAAAGCGCGCCGCTGGAACAAGCGATGGCAAGCCTTGATGCAGCGCGGCGCGACCTCGGCGACCAACTGCAGTCTGCCGCGCTCACACAGGATCAGCAAGTACGCAATCTGCAGGCTAAGCTTCACGCGATCCCCGCCGCCCCTGTTCCCGCCCCTGCCGTCTGCCCGCCGCCCGAGCCTCCTGCGAAGAAGCGCAAACCCCACGCAAAGCCCGCACCGAAGCCCGCCGCCCCGGCACCAACGGCCTCACCGAGTGGAGCCCCTCCTTCACACTAGCCTGGGACGACCATCGCCTCATCGATTCCACCCTCGAAAACAAACCCGGAAAAGTTGCCGAATTTTAGAGGGTCAAAGATGGACAGTACGATGTCCGGCTTTGCCAGACATCGCGCCACATCCAGACCACCAAAAACCACCCTGTTGCGCCTTGTTATCCCCAAAACACCCAGGAAAACAAGCGTTTAGACAACAAAACCCTCCTCCAATTTAAAGCCTGATTCCAGAACAAAAGCCCCATCTAGGTCAAATCAAGCGACCGGTAACGACCCTATGGAAAAGCCGCGAAAGAGGATAATACAGATGAGACCTTCATGTTCCAAACGCCGCAAACCTCCCGAACGGGAGTTCGTCTTTTGCCCTATCAGCAACCCAGGGATGCCGTGCCCAAGCGTTTGCTGATCGTTTTAGCCTCGACCTTCAAAAATCTTCAACAAAACATTGCGCGCAGAAGCCTTCAGGCACTCCTGGGCGCGGCATTTTTTCTCTTCCTTCCAGCCTCTGCTCTCGCCCAGGCAACCGGCCAGATCGCTGGCGTCGTTGATGATCCAACAGGAAAGGTGATACCGGCTGCCAGCGTGGACCTCATCAGTCCAGCGACGAGTCAAATCCGTACCGTCACATCTGGCCCCGATGGCTCCTTTTCGATCCCGCTGGTCAACCCGGGGATGTATCAGGTAAAAGTAAGTCTCTCAGGATTCAAGACCAACCTGATCAAGGGAGTAGAGGTCTTGGTCAACGGCACTACGCGAGTCAACATCGCCCTCCAGGTCGGCAACACGTCACAAGAGATCACAGTAACGGATGCCGCTCCGCTGGTGGAAACAGGAAACGCGACACTTGGTACTGTCGTTGATCATCAGAGCATCGTCGACCTTCCGCTCAACGGTCGAAACTTCGCTCAGCTCGGCACGCTGATTCCTGGCGTCGTTGCCGCCCCAGCGGGCCTTGGCGGCGCTAATGGAAACGCCACTCCTGGCGGCTTCGGCAACTCCACCGGGAGCTTCAACGTCAATGGGATGCGCAATCAGTCGAATAACTTCCTTCTAGATGGTGCACCAAACAACGACTCCTTCAACAGCGGATTCGTGATGCGACCGCCGCCCGACGCCATCGAAGAGTTCAAGATCATGACGCACTCCTACGAGGCGCAGTACGGCCGCAACGCAGGCTCCGTCGTCAATGTCGTCACCCGTTCCGGAACTAACCAGGTTCACGGGAGCATCTGGTGGTTCAATCGCGAAGCCGCCCTCGCGGCCAGGAACTACTTCACGTCGTCCGATCAAGCAAAGCCCACCTATCTCCAGAATCAGTTTGGAGGAGCTGCTGGCGGACCCATCCTCAAAGACAAGCTCTTCCTCTTCGGCTTCTATGAGGGCTTCCGCCTGAAGGACGCAACTAGCAATGTGTTGAACGTACCCGTCCTCAGCGCTGCAGAGCGCAACGGTGATTTTTCCGAGATCACGGCCCCAATTATCGACCCACAGACTGGTTTGCAGTTCAACTATAACGGCAGGCCAAACGTCATCGATCCATCGCGCATCAGCGCTGTCAGCGCCTATCTACTGAAGACCTATATTCCTCTACCAAATACGCCCGGCCCACTCAATCAATACTCCGCGGCCCCACCCAACATCGACAACCGAGACATGTACGGCTTTCGTGGTGACTGGAAGCTTGGCTCAAAGCACTCGATCCTGGGCCGCTACATACACAATCACCAGAATCTCTTTGGCCCTATCACCCCATCCAACTTCGCCCCAGCCGGTAACCGACAGATCATGACATTGAAGGACTACCTCATCTCCGACACATGGGTCGTAAACGACCATATGATTAACGTGGCCCGGTACGCACGCCAAACTATCGATGGCAAACCAAATGCCACGAGCGGTCTCGATCTCGCGTCCGCCGGATACGCTTACAACTCCACGAACGTGTCTGCTAAGGGCCTGCCCAATGTCACTGTTACCGGCTACTTCACCCAGGGCGATGCGCAACAGCCCTTCGCGTATCGAGCCAATACCGTCGACACGATCTCGGATGACTTCACCTTGACTCGGCATAGGCACACGTTCCAGTTCGGCGGCGAGATTCGGCGAGACCGAATCAGCCTCCTCTACATCAATCGCTCCAATGGAGCCTTCACTTTTACGAACAACTTTACAGGCAATGCGCTCGCAGATTTCTTCCTCGGCACCCCATACATGTTTCAGCAAGGATCCGGCGATCCCAGCATGAACGGCTCCTCGTGGACCTACTCCGGGTACGGTCAGGACCAGTTCCGCATCAACAGGCACATCTCTATCGAGGCGGGCGTACGATACGAGGTCAACCGGCCTTATGTCGAAGACAAGAATCACCTCGCCGCCCTGCATCCTGGCCAGCAATCGACCATTCAGCCAAACGCTCCCGTAGGTCTCGTCTACCCGGGCGACACAAATGTTCCTCGTTCCACCTACTACACCGACACCAACAATCTCTCGCCTCGTCTTGGCATCATCATCGACCCGAATGGAGACGCCAGGACCAGCATCCGTGCCGCTTGGGGTATCTACTTCGATTCACTCCCGGGCCAGGGAGACTTCTTCCAAAACGGCACGCTCGCTCCGCCCTTCCAGCCACTGCAGGAGATAGATTTCTACGCGAACACCACCAAGCCGACCTCCACCTATTTCTCAAACCCATATAACGGCGTCGCTACTGGAGCCGTCGGCTTTCCCCCCGGCCTGACCTTCATCGGTTGGAGCCTGCCTGACTCATACAAAGCGCCGAACATTCAGCAGTACAACCTGAGCATGCAGCATCAATTCACCGATCAGACAGGCTTCGAACTTGGGTATGTCGGCTCTCGCGGCCAGTTTCTTCCCATCTTCATGGAGGTCAACCCAACCAACGTCCTCGTAGGAGGAGGATCAATTCCCTCCAACGCCTACCGCGCCGGCTCACGTGCTGTCTTTCCTCAATTCGGCCTTACCCGGCCTACCTTTTCGGCCGCGAAGTCCTGGTACGATTCGCTTCAGGCCAGCCTCAATCTACGCAACTGGCATCGCGCCCACGGAACGCTTGCCTACACCTGGAGTCACTCGATGGATCACGTCTCCGGCCTCAATATCGGAGGTGAGCCGCGCCCCGTTCTTCCCGTCACCATCGGCGACCAGTCGTCTGTCGACGCAGCCCTCGTTCGCGAAAAAGGTAATTCACTCTATGACACTCGCAATCGTTTCGTCCTCAGCTTCGGCTATGAACTGCCAAGGCTGCTCGATAAATCACTTGTTAAACGTCTTATCCTAGGTGGATGGCAGATCAACGGCATCTTCCAGGTCCAATCCGGCAACCCCTTCACGCCCGTCAACTCATCCACTACGGCACAGTCCCTCACCTTCCGGCCCAACGTCACCTGTGACCCAACATCGGGAGCACTTCATAAGCCCCAGGGATTCTTTAATACCGCCTGCTTCTCGCTCCCTACCACCACTGTCTCTGGCGTCACTCGGATCGACAACAGTCAGTCTGGGAACGAACGGCGCAATACTCTTGTCGGCCCTGGCTTCAACACGACCGACGCCTCACTCTTCAAGGACTTCAACCTGACGGAGAGCCAGAAGATCCAGTTCCGCTTCGAAGTCTTCAATCTCTTCAACGAGGCCCACTTCGCACAACCCAACCTAACATTTGGAACCTCAACCTTTGGCAAGATCACATCGACCGTCGGCAATGACTCGAGGGTCGTTCAACTCGCCGCCAAGTATGCATTCTAAGAACATCTTTCTCGGCGTGCAGTTCGCTCTGACGGATATGTGCGTTGACGTTTACAGTGAAAATTTCGGCGCACATTAGCGCTTAGGGCGAAAGTTTCACATAGCTCTGAATAGCGGCCGTATAGAGTTCCCAAAGAAGGTTTTGAGGACTTCACCAACGCCGGAACTGCTCTAAGTAGTTCAGCTACTTTCCCTCATCCCTTCCCGCTCGATCGAGTTTCGAAGCTGGCCGCCAGAACGGCAGATACAAAAGCACGAAGAGCCCGAGAGCGATTCCCTCCGAGGCCGCTAAGTACCATGGCCAAGGCCCCAGAAAATCGAGAAGCGATGGATTCCCCGGTTTAGCCCGGAGGTACATGTAGTTCGTTTTAAAGAAAAGGTCGAAAGTACCCACGATTGCAGCAAAAACATTAAGACCTAGCATCGCTTTCCAGATCGATCCCGGCCGTGGTCTCGCCTGTCCGGACCATACGAGATACAGGGCGCCAACCAGGACGAGGCCGTGGGCGACAAAGAACTGGACCGTAGAGAAGGAAGGAAAAGGTTCCCACAGATCCGGGGTGAGCAGAGCCATCGAAGTTCCGGCCAGCGCGCCATAATAGGCCAGGTCGAAGATCGTCGCATTGAGAGTAAGCAGGGCGACGATCATGAGGCACAGAGTCGCGTCGCAAAGCTCCAGAGGGAAGTGGTCGGGGAATGTGAGCCAGCCACGCGCAGCTAGATATCCATACCAGACAATCGAGTTCAACAGAAGAGTAATTGCCAGCCCAATTCGCAATCCTCTGCGCCCGCCAGGAATCCACCGCTCAATAGCTGCGAGAATTGCTGCAAGAAAGGGGATGGTGCTCAGGATCGCAATGTGGACCGGACCGAAGATCTCAAACTTTGTTTGCATGGCTGGATCACGTTTAAAGCACCGGGAACCAATGGACGACAGACATGACCGTACCTCAGGCCCGGCAACTGCGTGCGGATTGACCCGGGTAACAACGATTCTGGCAATTCAATACAGACACCACAAACCAACTTTCATTTTAGTGAATTCGACTTTCATTTAAAGCGGCTCCGCACAGGATAATCGTTGGCTCAACCCTCCAGGACGGTAGAATCTGAGAAGCCTCAGCTTCGTATTCGAAGCTGAGGCTTCTCTCCAATCACCAGAGGTCCCCTTTATGCTTGCACAAGGCCTGTCAGTGAACGTTCAAGAGTCGGTCTATAGAAACATAGGAGCGAGATGAATCTATACCTCGCGGCCCTGCTCTTCTACTCAGTCTTTCTGATGGCATTTGGCATCTTCACCAGTCGGCGCGTGAAAAACTCCTCAGACTTTCTGGTCGCCGGCAGAAGCCTCGGACCGGGAAGACTCTTTGCAACTTTTCTTGCCGCCAACATCGGAGCCGGGTCTACCGTCGGAGCGGCGGGCCTTGGGTATCGCTTCGGCCTCTCGGCATGGTGGTGGGTAGGTTCCGCCAGCATCGGAACCCTCCTACTCTCTCAATTCCTCGGGCCACGTCTTTGGACGGTGGCCAAGAAACACGGCCTCGCCACTCTCCCCGACTTCCTTGAGTTTCGCTATGGAAAGTCAGTCAAGGCTCTGATCTCCGTCCTGTTCTGGTGCGGTGCTCTCGCAATCCTTGCGGCACAGATCATCGCGATCTCAACTATCCTCAATACCATCGCCGGGATTCCCAAGTGGGAGGGATGCCTCATCGGTGGCACGGTAGCCATCGTCTACTGCACCGCTGGCGGCCTGATCTCCTCCGCCTTCGTCAACATGTTCGAGCTCGCCGTGACGATGTCCGGACTTCTGCTGGCGGTGCCCTTCGCAATCCATACCCTCGGTGGCTGGTCGCATGTGCACGAGCTTATCGTCGCGAACAAAGGCGGCGAGGCGGCTGCAGGCCCCATGTTCAGCATGGTCGGCGCTGGCTCAAAGCAACTGTTCGCATGGATCGCATTTCTTGTGCCCGCGTTCATGATCTCGCCGGGCCTCGTGCAAAAAGTATATGGAGCACGCGATGTGAAAGCCGTCAAACTGGGAGTAGGTCTCAACTCGATCGGCCAGGCGCTCTTCGCATTCGTCCCGCCCCTGCTTGGCCTATGCGCCTTTGCTGCACTCCCCCACCTCGCGAATCCTGAACTCGCGCTTCCCTCCGCCATGAAGCTGCTTCTTCCGAGATGGCTCGGCGTCTGGACCCTCGCCTCGATCTTCTCCGCCGAACTCAGTGCCACCGACGCTATTCTCTTCATGCTATCCACATCGCTAGCCGTCGATCTCTACAAGACCTTCCTCAACCCCGGCATCTCGCAGCAAAGACTTTTAGCTGTCAGTCGGATCACTTCGGTCTGCGCAGGCGTGCTTGGGATATTGCTCGCTATAATCCTTCCATCCATCATCACCGCAGTCAGCATCTTTTATGTGCTGATGGCTGTGTCGCTCTTTGTTCCTGTGCTCGCCGGGCTCTATTCCCGCCGTGTACTCTCCTCTGCGGCGCTTGCCAGCATTCTCGCCGCGGTGGCCGCGACAGCTACGACGATGAGCCTTACACACGGTCAAGGGTTGGGAATCTTTTCTCCCCAAGCCATCGGTATCGCGACGGCCGCCATCGTGATGCTTGGGTTCCGAATACTGCATCCGGGCAATGCGCAGGACAACGTCTCCTTTTCCGGAGGAACAGATGCCAGGTAACTTCGCCCCACAGGCACAATAAACATCTTTGGAAGAAGGTCCCTCTATGCTCCGTCGCCAATTCACTCGCAACGCCCTCGGCCTTCCTCTCGCTGCGGCCCTTCCGTCGATACCATCGATAGCCTATGGCGCAGATCTTGATCCCAACACACTGCCTCAGGGCGGCTCCATCACCGATGTTCCAGGCTTGAAGGTTGGGCACCATACGCTCACCGAGCGTCCCACTGGCTGCACCGTGCTCATCTGCGAGGCCGGTGCAACAGCAGGTGTAGATGTGCGCGGCTCTGCGCCAGGTACACGCGAGACGGACCTGTTATCGCCCATCAACTCCGTCCAGCAGGTACAGGCTATTCTCCTCTCCGGCGGCAGCGCGTACGGCCTCGACGCGGCGAGCGGCGTGGTCCGCTATCTGGAGGAGCACAGCCTCGGCTATAAGATCGGCAAGATCGGCGTCGTACCCATTGTGCCGGCCGCGATCCTCATGGATCTGGGTGTCGGCAACTTCAAAATTCGACCTAACGCCGACGCGGGTTACAAAGCATGTCTCGCCGCAAGCACAGGGCCCGTGGCCGAAGGCAACGTGGGCGCGGGCGCGGGCGCAACCATCGGAAAAATGTTCGGACCCAGGTTCTCTATGAAGTCAGGGCTAGGCACAGCCAGCGTCAAGATCGGCGATACCGGCATCGTAGTCGGCGCACTGGTAGCGGTGAATGCCGTAGGAGACGTGGTCCGGCCCGACACCGGCAAGATTGTCGCAGGCGCACGCAGTGAAGACGGCAAGGGCTTCCGTGACTCCATGGCAGCCATGATGAGCGGCTACCGTGTCGTCGTCCAGAACGCAGCGAACACCACCATTGGCGTCGTCGCTACGAATGCCCCATTCACCAAGATAGAGATGACCAAGATCGCCCAGATGGCCCACGACGGCTACGCCCGTGCCATTAATCCCGTCCACACCATGGGCGATGGGGACACGATCTTCTCGATGTCAACGGGAACCGCGAACGCCAAAGCCGATGTAACCGCCATCGGCGCCATCGCGGCTACAGTCATGGCCAGGGCGATCGTCCGTGCCGCCATGCAGGCCACCAGCCTGCCGGATCTTGGCCTTCCTGCATATCGCGACTATCCAGGCCGTTCCTAGCACGACTTGAATTGGTGCAGCCAGCTGGATTGAATTGCGGCTACACCTTCAGAGATGTCCGCAACACAGAAGCTGTCTCGACCATGTTCGTCAAAGCCAACTCCACTTCTTTCCAGCCCCTTGTTTTGAGACCACAGTCAGGGTTGACCCACAACTGCTGCGGGGTAAGAACCTCCAGCGCGTTGTTGAGATGGGACACTAAAAATTAATCACAATCTCTTCGAAGCCATACGATGGAACATTCATCACTCAGGTGAAATTAAGGTTGATTCAATATTCTTTGATAGCATGTCAATGTCAGTCCAAGACGGTCTCCAGAAACATAATTCGCGTCTCCGCTGGAACATGGCCTCAGCCGTGGTCGCCCTACTCATCTGGAGCTGCACCGCTCAGCTCGTATCTTCGCAGACAGTAACCGCAGCCCCGGCATCGGCCGCGCCTCCCTCCATAAGCCTGACCGAGGCGATTCAACGCGCCCAGGCAAACGAACCCATATTTGCCGCGAGTATGGCTGAAAACAAGGCGCTGGCACTGGACCGCTCCATCGCGCGAGCCGCATTGCTGCCCACAGTCGGCTATCACAACCAGTTCCTGTACACCCAGTCGAATACACCGCGCAATCAGACCGGCCACGACTTCGCCA
>Ga0193716_1001537_pt1 | contig 13404 bp, 10 predicted proteins | sample U2c1metaG_FD_145901 | JGI IMG/M metagenome (GOLD analysis project Ga0193716, IMG submission 145901) | Soil microbial communities from a riparian zone of the East river system, Colorado, United States - U2c1 | ecosystem: Environmental > Terrestrial > Soil > Riparian zone | place: USA: East River...
CCTCTTCCTCGTGCCCACGGACCTGAATCCGTCACCCACACCCACGCCCGGCGCCCCGCCGCAAGGGAAGCTCTCCGCCCAGCTTCGCGCGTACGTCGATCCAAAGGTCGAGTTCAAGCAGATGTTCGACGAGGCGTGGCGGATCGAGCGCGACTATCTGTACGTGCAGAACATGCAGGGCTCCGACTGGAATCGCGTGAAGGAGCAGTACGGAGCGTTGCTGCCGTTCGTCGCGCATCGTGCGGATCTGAACTATCTGTTCGACGAGATGCAGGCGGAGCTCGCGGTGGGGCACTCCTTCGTGCGCGGCGGCGACATGCCGCCAATCCCCACGTCCACAGTCGGCATGCTCGGCGCCGATTTCGCCGTGGACAATGGGCGCTACCGCATCACGCAGATCTACAATGGCGAGAGTTGGAATCCCGATCTTCGCGCGCCGCTCGCGGCGCCCGGCGTCGACGTTCGCAAGGGCGACTATGTGCTCGCCGTGAACGGAGTGGAGCTGCGCGCACCAGACGACATCTTCCGCCTACTCGACGGCACGGCAGACCGGCAAACGGTGCTCACGGTGAATGCGAAGCCGGTGATGGCTGGTGCGCGCACGGTGACGGTGCTTCCGGTGAAGACGGAGCGCGGGCTGCGCACGCGCGCGTGGATCGAGCACAACCGCCACGTCGTCGATTCGCTGTCGCACGGACAGTTGGCGTACGTCTATCTGCCGAACACGGCGAACGACGGCTACACGAACTTCAATCGCGACTATTTCGCGCAGCAGGACCGGAAGGGCGTGATCCTCGATGAGCGCTACAACAACGGCGGCTACATCGCGGACTACATCATCGACTTCCTCCAGCGCGACTTCGACGGCTACTTCAACAACGCGGCAGGGAACCACGAGCTCTCGACGTCACCCCTCGCGGGGATCTGGGGGCCGAAGGTGATGCTCATCAACGAGATGGCCGGTTCGGGCGGCGATGCGATGCCGTACATGTTCAAGTCGCGCAAGGTTGGCCTGCTCGTGGGCAAGCGCACGTGGGGTGGACTCGTGGGAATCTGGGATGCGCCGCCGCTCGCGGATGGTGGCTCGATCACCGCGCCGCGCGGCGGCTTCGTCTCGCGCGAAGGGAAGTGGGCGGTAGAGAACGAGGGCGTCGCGCCCGACATCGATGTCGAGAACTTCCCGAAGGAGATGGCGGCGGGGCACGACGCGCAGCTCGAGCGTGGTGTGCAGGAGGCGCTGCGACTCATCAAGGAGCATCCGGTGACGCTAATGACAAAGGAGCCACCTCCGCCGACGTGGGGCAAGCGCGCGGTGCCACTCCAGTGATGATACCTAGAATGTCGACAACAAGAATGCTACACGCAATAGTCGTCACCGCGTGCATGCTCGCGATCGCCGCGAGCCACGCCGATGCGCAGCGCGCCGCACCCAAGCCGCTCAAGGTCTACATCTCCGCCGACATGGAGGGCGTCGCCGGTGCGGTGAGCGCCGACCAGCTCTCCTCCACCGGCTTTGAATACGACCGCTTCCGCGGCTACATGACCGATGAGGTGCTCGCGGCGATCGCGGGGGCTCGCGAGGCCGGCGCGACGACCTTCGTGGTGAGCGACTCGCACGGCAACGGCGAGAATCTCATCCTCGACCGCTTCCCCGCCGACGTCACCATCATCCGATCCTGGCCCCGCCCCCTCGGCATGATGGAAGGGATCGACTCGACGTTCGACGCCGTGATCTTCATCGGCTACCACGCGTCGACGACGAACGTTGCGGGCGTGCGCGCGCACACATTCTCGAGCGCGACGCTCTCCGAGGTGGCGCTCAACGGCGTGCCGATGCCTGAGTCCGGGGTCAACGCCTCGATCGCAGGTGCCTTCGGCGTGCCCGTGGTGATGATCTCGGGCGACAACGTGGCGGTGGCCGAGGCGCAGCATCTCATCGGGGCGATGTCCGGCGCGATCGTGAAGCGTGCGATCAGCTTCGAGGCGACGGCAACGATGACGCCGGCGGCGTCGCAGGCGCTCATCCGCCAGACCGCGCGCGCGGCGGTCGCGCGGCGCGCGGAGCTCAAGCCGTTCGTGCAGAAGACGCCGGTGCAACTCGACGTCACCTTCAAAAATTACCGGCCGGCCGAGATGATGACCTATCTGCCGAACGTGACGCGAACGACGTCGCACGGCATTCGAATCACCTTTCGCGACATGATCGAGCTGTCGCGTTTTATTGAGTTCGTGACGAACTACGAGCCAGGGCTGACACCGTAGCAACCCCTCTTCTTCAGGCGAAAATGAATAGTTCAACCGCTCGTCTCGCGGTGGCCATGGCGGCGGTCGTCGCGCTTGCGGCCGGAATTGCGCGCGAGGCCAACGGATCGACCTCGATGAAGCGGAGCAGCCTACTCGCGCGCGCGAGCTGGCGCGATTCGATTCGACTGCTCAACGAACAACACTTCAAGCACACGGCGTGGGGAACCTCTCATTCCGTTCGGGACTACGACGTCTCCAAGTGGATCGCCGCCACAGATCACCTGACCTACGATGACGACGTTCTGTTCGCGGCAGCCTATCTCCACGACATCGCCGGATTCCCACCGTGGGAGAAGCAGGGCGTCGATCATCAGGATCGAGGCGCTGAGCTCATGGACTCGATACTCACGGGATTCGGATTTCCGGCGGAGAAGATCTCGAAAGTAAAGGACGCAATTCGCACGCACATGCCCGACCGGCCGCCTGGCGCAGCTGTCGAATCGCAGCTTCTGCACGACGCGGACGGCCTCGACTGGCTCGGCGCAATCGGAATTGCACGAGACATGTCGATCGTGGATGCGAACGGGGGCAAGCCTGACTTCGGATGGGCACTGAATCGGCTTCGCGAAGACTCGGCCAAGGTTCCTGGGTTACTGGTGACTAAAGCGGCGAAGCGAGAAGCCGAACGACGCTTGGCCGTGACTCGCGCATTCCTCAAGGATCTCGAGAGTGAGACTAAGGAGCCCGGTGAGATTTGAAATTCTGCTCGTCGCTGCGATGACACTCGTGGGCACGGGAGCCGCGATCGTGCCTCACGATGTGAAGCGCACTGCGGTAGCGGCGAAGGAAGTGCAGGACAGCTCATCCCCCGCACCTTCGTTCACGAAGACCGAAGTGCAGATCGCGATGCGCGACGGGGCGAAGTTGCACACGGCGATCTACTCGCCCAAACGCGCAGCGGGACCGTTGCCCATCCTGATGAGCCGAACGCCGTACGGGATCGAGGGAATTGGCGCCGCGCTCGCGAGTCCATCTCTCAAGTACCTGATTCGGGACGGCTACATCTTCGTCTTCCAGGACATTCGCGGGCGATTCACTTCGGAAGGCAAGTTCGTGATGCTCCGCCCGATGCGCGACAAGACGAAGGCCAAGGCGATCGACGAGAGCACCGATGCGTACGACACGATCGATTGGCTGATCAAGCACGTGCCGAACAACAACGGGCGCGTCGGGATGCTGGGCACATCGTATCCTGGTTGGCTCACCGTGATGGCGATGCTCGACCCGCATCCCGCCCTCAAGGCCGTTTCTCCGCGCGCGTCGCCAGCCGACATGTTCATCGGTGATGATTTTCATCACGCCGGCGCCTTCAGGCTGAGCTACGGCTTCGAGTACGCGACGATGATGGAGACGACGAAGGGCATGTCCGCCTTTTCGTTCGACAATCCGGACACCTACGATTGGTACCTCAAGCTCGGGTCGTTGGCGCACGTCAACGACCTCCTGCACGGAAAGATTCCGAGCTGGAACGACTTCGCGAATCACCCCGACTACGATGCGTTCTGGCGGCGACAAGCGGTCGCGCCGAATCTCGATCGCGTGAAGGTGCCGACGCTCAACATTGCCGGCTGGTGGGACCAGGAGGACTTCTTCGGTCCGATCAAGATTTATGAGACGCTCGAAAAGAACGACCCCAAGCATCTGAACTATCTGGTCGTGGGCCCGTGGAACCATGGCGGCTGGAACGCCGACAGCGGTGAGCATCTGGGCGCGATCCACTTCGGCGCACCAGCCTCGGACGATTTTCGCAGGGGCATCGAAGCACCGTGGTTCGCGTACTGGCTCCACAACAAGGGCACGCTGAAGCTCGCGGAGGCGACGACATTCGAGGCGGGCTCGAATACGTGGCAGTCGCGCGATAGTTGGCCACCGCGGACGGGCATCGCCAGGAAGCGGCTCTACGTTCGCGCCGACAGTCAGCTCGCGTTCACTCCGCAGACGGACAGCTCTGTCAGCACGTCCGACTCGTACGTGTCGGATCCCGCCAATCCGGTTCCGTATCGCGCGCGTCCGATTCTGCCGACGTACGGTGAGGGCTCCACGTGGTCGCGATGGCTCGTGGACGATCAGCGATTTCTACGCGGGCGGAAGGACGTACTCTCGTGGAAGACCGCCGCGCTCGACAACGATGTGGTGATCGCGGGGGCGATTTCCGCGCACCTGTTCGCGTCGACGACGGGAAGCGATGGTGACTGGATCGTCAAGCTGATCGATGTCTATCCAGAACCGAATCAGGGCGATTCGTCGCTCAGCGGCTACGAGCTAATGGTCGCGAACGATGTGTTGCGTGGGCGCTTCCGTGGGGGATTTGCGCACTCCGAGCGAATAGTTCCGAATCACGTCGCCGAGTACGTCGTCGACCTGCACACGCAGGACTACAAGTTCCTCAAAGGGCATAGGATCATGGTGCAAGTGCAGAGCACCTGGTTCCCGCTCATCGACAGGAATCCGCAGACCTTCGTTCCCAACATCTTCGAAGCGAAGGACTCGGACTTCAAGGCGGCAACGGTGCGCATTTTCCACTCACCGAAGTTTGGGTCGTATGTGTCGTTGCCGGTGGAGGGAGGCGCAGGGCAGAAGTGATTGCGCGTGTGCTGACATCGAGGGCTTTCGGATATTCGTAACTGCTAACTGCCTTTACACGAATCAAACCAAAAAAGACGAATCGAACCCGACGCGGATTGGCTTGCGTTGCGCCACGATGCAGTCAGCCTTACACGATTCGATTCGTCTTTTTGAGGTTTGATTCGTGTGAGGCGGTTGCAGTGACTGCTCTCACTCACTCGCTGACTCGAAAAGCGTCGCCAAATCCTTCGCGGCGAGCTCGATCAGAAAGGAACCGATACGCTCGGCGACCGCGTCGAGATAGCGCGCGCCCTTCTCAGGCGTCGCGGCCGCGGGGTTCCCGACGCCCGTGTCCGCCGACACCCTCGACCACGGCCGCGGCGCCCACACCCATCCCTCTCGCAGCCCGGCGATCGTCGGACGCTTCTGCGCACCGTCGCCAGCCTCGGACAGCGGCAGCACCAGCTTCGGCGCGATGTGCTGCATGACGCTCGTCTCGAGCTCGCCCGCGTGATCGCCGGGCTCATCGAAGTAGGGCCTCGGATCCACGCACGCGTACCAGTTGAGCGAGCAGAGAAAAACACTCGTCTGCGGTTGCAGCTCGCGGATCATCTGCTTGAAGTCGTTCCCACCGTGTCCGTTCAGGATGACGAGCTTCAAAATCCGTTGATGCTCGAGCGCACTGACGAGATCGCGCAGCAGCGCAGCCTGCGTGCTCGGATTCATGTTCAAACACAACTTGATGTCGAGCTGGCCGGTGTTCACGCCGAAGGGAACCGTCGGAAGCACCACCACTCGCGCCCCGCTCTCCCACGCGATCTTCGCGGATGCGATCGCCACCGCGTCGCATTCGAAGACGTCCGTAGCGTACGGCAGATGGTAGTTGTGCGCCTCGGTCGCGCCCCACGGCAGAATCGCGACTTGGTAGTCGGTTGCGGCGACGGCCTTCCAGTTGGTCTCGGCGAGGACGTACGGGCGTGGAGTCATGCGTGCAAAACTAACTCGGGTGCCCGTCCGCCCCGCGAATGCGTACCGGATCTACATCCCGAGAGGAGCGGGCGAGAGTGGGGCACTCCCCGCGGGTGCGGATGCTCGCGCGAGCGCCGGTTGCTGCCGATCGAGTCTCCAGAAAATCACACCAGTGACCGCCGCGGCGAGCGCGAGCACCGCGCCGAACTCGCTCAACAAATACTTCGTCACCCCGGTGTCGACCGTCACCGTGTCGAAGAATCCCTGAATGAAGAGATTGTGGCTCGCGTGCAGGAGAACGGCGGGCCACACGCTCCCCGAGCGCAGGCGCAGCCACGCCATCGGGAAGCTGATTCCCACCACCATCACCGCGAAACACGCGATCGAGTACCACGTGGGCGTGCCACCATTGTAATCCGCGAAGATGATCAGCGGCACGTGCCAAGTCGACCAGATGATACCGCTGATGACCGCCGTCTGCGTGAACGAAAATCGCTCGGCGAGCTTCGGCACGAGAAAGCCGCGCCACCCGAGCTCTTCACCGAGCGCGAAGGCGACACTGATCGCGAGGCCGACGACGAGAAAGCGAAAGGCACCCGTGTGAAAGCGGCTGAGATCTACACCGCCGAAGTCGAAGATCCACACGGCGCCGTACGCGCACGCTGCGTACGCAATCGGGAGCGCATAACCAGCGAGCTCGAACCGCGTCGGCCCCCACGTCCAGCCTTCGCCGCGGAGATTCCGCTGGAAGAGCAAGCGCGTGATGAGTGCAGAAACACCGGGACACCACATGAGCATCGGGACGTAGAGTCCGCCGCCGGCGCCGAGCGTGTGCGCGCTCGAGATGAGCACGTAGAAGATCGTGCTGAGCCCGAAGGTAAGGAGCAGGTAGGTCGTGAGCTCTCGCTTCAGTCGCGGCGACGCAGTGGTCATGGGTGTACCCGGTGCGCGGTGAGAGCTCACGACCTACCTGTCAGAGGTTGGGCTTTTCGCGCTCGAAGCGGATGCCGCGCATGCGACTCGCGCTCAGCTCGTAGCCGGTGACGTTCCCCGATGCATCGCGCGTGAAGCGAATCATGCCTCCACCCGCGGTGAACGCATCCTTCATTGCTGGCGAAAGCGCGCCGGAGATGTCGACGAGCTCCGAGCCCTCGTTCCTGAGCACGAGGTGGTCGCCGTCCACGGCCATCGGCCAGGTGACACCGAGCTCCGGACTGTAGTAGCTCCCGGCGAACTGCCGCAGCGCCGCCTCGTCCGGAGTCGTCGCCGTGAATCGCTCCGCCTCGGCCCGCAGCTCCGAAGCCACACGCAACCGCACCGCGTGCGCGGGAGCATTGCCGTCAGCCACGAACTCGACGGTCACTGGAAGCCCGGACACGGCGTACGTCGCGGGCGCGATGAGATGGAGGGGAAGCGAGCGCCCCACGAACTCGAGCACGAGTGCTGTGTCTCTCTTGACGATGCGTACGACCTCGTCGTTCGAAGATGCGTAGTAGCTCCCGGTGAGGCGCGACGCATCGAGCGCTTTCGCGCTCACGCCCGGTGCAACCTTCTCTTCGCCGGCAGCCGCGATGCTAGCGGCTTTCTCAGTGAAGCTCTTCGCCAACACGATGTCGCTCACCTTGTCGGCGAGGTCCGAGGGCGCGATGCCATCGGAGTTGCAGAGGATCATCACGGATGTGTGCTGATCAGGAAAGCGCGAGTATGCCGCGTGGTAGCCGACCCAGTCGCCGCCGTGCCGCACGCGGCGCAGCCCGCGATAGTGACCGATGAAGAGCCCGCGCGCGTAGCTGATGCTGTCGCCGTTCGCGAGCGTGCCGCGCGTCTGCATCTCGCGCACCATCTGCGCTCCACCCACGCGCGGATGGTAGTAGTTCTCATCCCACTTGAGCGCATCGTCGATCGAGAGCTGCACCGCGCCGTCTCCAGTCTGCTCCCAGTTCGACATGCTATTGCGAAAGCCGCCGCTGTCGTCGGGCGCGTAGCCGAGGGCGCGATTGGGGATGAGCATCGCGGCGTGATTGCGATAGCGCGTGTGCGTCATGCCCAGCGGGAGGAAGATGCGCTCGCGCGCAAAGTCGGCGAGCGGCTTCCCGGTGACGCGCTGGATGATCACCGACAGGAGAAAGTACCCGGTGTTCGAGTACTCGTACTTCGAGCCGGTGGGAAAGTTGAGATGGCGCTGGCGCACGATGCGCGCGAGCGCCTGAGAGTCCGTGGTGGCTTCCTCGAGCGTGTGTCCGGCGAGCACGAGGAGTCCGGTGTAGTCGCGGAGCCCGCTCGTGTGGCGCATGAGGTTGTCGATGGTGATCGGCGCTCCGTATTCAGGGAGCTCGGGGATGTATTTCCGAACATCGTCCGCATACGAGAGCTTGTGCTCGGCCACGAGGAGCGAGATGCTGGCGGCGGCGAACTGCTTGGAGGTGGATCCGATGTCGAAGAGCGTCGCCGTCGTGATGGGGACGTTGCGCTCGAGATCGGCCCAGCCGTAGCCTCGGCCGTAGGCGAGGGTGCCGTTGCGCATGACGCCGAGGGCGCAGCCGGGGACGTGGGGTTTGTTCTGGGCGGCGAAGAGGGCGTCGATCCGTCGGGCGACGGGAGCGCGCAGGGCCTGGCTGGCGAGGGTCGCGGGGGCGAGGAGCGCGAAGGCGAGGGGGAGCGCGGAACGGAGCAAAGCGGGCATATCTGGCATACTATATCGGTATACCAAAAAGCTGCAAGAGCGTTCGGCGGCCGAGCTCACCGGGTGCTACCAGGCCCCTCGCTCCCCCACCGCGTTGATCACGCGCGCCAGTCGCTCCGCCGCATTCTCCCAGTTCGTCTGCACGGCGCGCTGCGCCTTCGCCGCGTCGCCCGCCTCCAGCGCCTTGATGATCGCCTCGTGCTCCGCCACCGACGTCTTCACTTCGCTCACCAGCGTGCTCGTGTAGATGCGCCCGTAGCGCTCCGCCTGCGGCTTGACCGCGTTGTGGAGCACGCGCAGCCTCGGGCCCGCGCCCACGTCCACGTAGCGCTGGTGAAAGGCGTCGTCGAGGTCGTGCAGCCGGTCGCTGTCCGGCAGCCGCACCTGCGCCGCCTTCGAGAACTGCGCGTTGAGCTGCCGCATCTCGCGCGTCATCGCCAACCGCACCGCCTTGGGCTTGCCGGCGGCCTCGCGCGCGGCGAGCCCCTCGATCTGGGCGACGATCATGTGGATCTCGCGCGCATCATCGTTGGTGAGCGGCGCGACCATCGCGCGCGCCAGCAGCGCGCTTCCCGTCGCGACGATGTAGCCCTCCTGCCGGAGCCGCTCGAGCGCCGCGCGCACCGGCGTGCGACTCACTCCCAGCCGCGCAGCCACCTCGCGCTCGACCAGCCGGCTCCCCGGCGCCAGCCGCCCGCGCACGATGCGCTCGCGCAGCTGATGGTAGACCGCCAGAGCACCTTCGCCGCGCGTGATCGGCGAGACGTCCGTCGTCGCGGCATGTGGTCGCTTCACGGTATTGGCGGCGCTGCGAGCGGCCATGTTCGCATCTCGAAGGTGAGCGGGAATGAAGGAAAGTATAGCGTTTCGGCGTGGCTTGCGCGCTCCTGGAGCGAGGCACATCATTGCCAAACGGCATACCAGATTCGTACACGAGAGTAAATACCAATTTTCCAGACACGCAGGAGAGCGCCCATGCGCGCCGCCCCACGTCCGGCCTGCGCCCGGCGCCTCTTCGCGACTGCAGCAGCCGCGCTCGCCCTCATCGTCGCCACCGGCCCACAGCTCCGCGCACAAGCGGGCGCCACGCTCGCCGAGCGCATCCAGCGCGTCGTCGATCGCCCTGAATTCCGCCACGCGATGTTCGGCATCGAGTTCTACTCACTCGACTCGAACCGCCCGATCTACACGCTCAACGCGGACAAACTGTTCGTCCCCGGTTCCACGACGAAGCTGCTCACCGAGGGCACCGCTCTCGAGCTCATGGGCGCGGACTACCAGTTCCACACCCGCGTCTACCGAACGGGGAGCGTCGACAAGAGTGGCACCCTCGCGGGCGACCTCGTGCTCGTCGCCAGCGGCGATCCGAATCTCTCCGCACGCGTGCGCAGCGACGGCACCCTCGCCTTCGAGAACGAGGACCATGCGTACGACGGCGACGTTCACACGCGCGCGGTCCCCGGGGATCCGTTACTCATCATCCGCAAGCTCGCGGCGCAGGTGGCGGAGCATGGGATCAAGCGCATCTCCGGCCGCGTGCTCGTGGACGCGACGCTCTTTCCCGGCGGTGATCGCGAGCTCGGCACCGATGTCGTGATGTCGCCCATCGTCGTCAACGACAATCTCGTGGACCTGGCGATCGGGCCCGGCGCGAGGGTCGGCACCGCGGCGACGATCGCGCCTGCGCCCGCCACCTCGTACCTGCGCATCGTCAACAAGATCACGACGAGCGCGGCGGGCTCCGCGCAGAACATCGATCTCGTGTCGGACACGGCGGACGCAGCCGGTCTGCACACTGTCACGCTGGGCGGCACGACTCCCGCCGGTGGCCCGCCGATCCTTCACGGCTACCGCGTCCCCGACCCGGCGCGCTTCGCTGAGGTGACGTTTGCCGAGGCGTTGAAGGATCGTGGAGTCGTCACCGACCAAAAGAGCGTGTCGCGCGTAGACTTCGCAGCGATGCGCGCGTCGTACGTGCCCGCGAACGTCGTGGCGGAGCACGTGTCGCTGCCGCTCCGGGAAGAGGTGCGCATCACGCTCAAGGTGAGTCAAAATCTCCACGCGAGCATGACGCCGCGCATCGTGAAGGCGGTGCTCGCGCCGGGCGACTCGTCGAAGACGGGCTTCGATCTCGAGCGCGAGTTTCTTCAGCGGGCCGGGCTGGACGTGATGGGCGCGCAGCAGGCGGACGGCGCGGGCGGCGACGCGCACTTCACGCCCGAATTCATGGTGAGCTATCTCGCGTACATGAGCCACCAGAAGGACTCCGCCACCTTCCGCAATGCACTCCCCATCCTCGGCCGCGACGGCACGCTCTGGAATATCCAGCCCGCGTCGCCCGCGGCGGGGCACGTCTTCGCGAAGACGGGGACCTTCGGCGTGTCCGACCCGCTCAATCGACGCACGTTCGTGACAGGGAAGGGGCTGGCGGGCTACATCACGACGAAGGACGGCCGGCATTTGGCGTTCACGGTGTACGTGAACAACGTGTCGGTGTCGACCGATCCGGCGGCGATCACGGCGGTGGTGGGGCAGGCGCTGGGCGAGATCGCGGCCGCGGCGTACGAGGTGCGGTGAGGCCCACAACGAGCTTGCCGCCGATGCCCAAATGTGGTATACAGTATGGTATACCAGTTTGCTCGCGTCTCCTTCGCCGAGTCCGCACTCCATGACGAGCTCTCCGCTCGCACACGCCGGCGCAGCGACCGACGGCATCACCATCCGCCGCGTCGATACCACCGCCGAGTACGAGGCGTGCGTCCGCATGCAGCACGCCATCTGGGGCGATGACTTCACCGAGATCGTCCCCGCCACCATGCTCAAGGTCACGCAGCACATCGGCGGCGTCACTGCCGGCGCCTTCGATCCAACCGGCCGCCTCCTCGGCTTCGTCTTCGGCATGATGGGCGCCGTCAACGGACGACTCGTGCACTGGTCCGACCTCCTCGCCGTCCACCCCGACGCGCGCAACCAGGGACTCGGCCGCCGCCTCAAGCTCTTCCAGCGCCAGCTGCTCCTCCCCCTCGGCGTCGAGACGATGTTCTGGACCTACGATCCGCTCGTCACCAAGAACGCCTATCTCAACATCGTTCGCCTGGGCGCGCGGCCGACCGAGTACGTCGTCGACATGTACGGTGCCGACACGCACAGCGCGATGCAGGGCGGCATCGGCACCGATCGCTTCGTCGTCGCGTGGGATCTCGTCACCGAGGGCGGCGCCAACGCGCGCGCGTCCGCGCACGCAGGCGACGCGCAAAACGCACCGATCGTCGACGGCCTCGCGCCCGAAGGCACGCGCGGCGCGCCCAGCGCGGCGGAGCTCCCCGACACCGACGTGGTTCGCGTCGAGGTGCCGTCCGACATCGACGAAGTGATCGCCCGCGACCTCGCGGTCGCGGCACGGCTGCGCCGGACGACGCGCCGCATCTTCACGCACTACATGCAGCGCGGCTATCGGGTCACGGGATTCTCGCACCTCATGCCCGAAGACCGCTACTTCTACATTCTCTCACGGAACGACCCCTGATGATCCGCATCGAAGAGATCACGCTTCGCGAAATCCGCCTCCCCCTCAAAGAGCCCTTTCGCATCTCGTCGGGACTCGTCACCGAGCGGCGCATCATGCTGCTCCATTTGCGCGACGCGGACGGCATCGAAGTGTGGAGCGAGTGTGTGGCGGGCGAGGCGCCCAACTACACATCGGAAACGATCGACACGGCGTGGTTCGCCATCACCGAGTACGTCGCTCCGCGAGTGCTCGGCGTGAACTACGCCCAGCCTTCCGACGTGCACCCGGCGCTCGAGCTGAACTTCCGCGGCCACAACATGGCGAAAGCCGCCATCGAGATGGGCTCGTGGGGGCTCGCCGCCGAGCGCGAGAAGAAGTCGCTGTCGAAGTTCATTGGTGGCACACGCACGGGGATCGAGACGGGGATCTCGATCGGCATTCAGAGCAACCCCGCGGCGTTGGTCGAGCGGGCCGGACGCGCGATCAAGGAGGGGTATCACAAGATCAAGTTGAAGATCGAGCCGGGCCACGACGTCGAGTTCGTGCGCGCGGTTCGGAAGGCGTTCCCCGATGCGCCGCTCATGGCCGACGCGAACAATGCGTTCACCCTTCGCGACATCGATCGGTTGAAGCAGCTCGACGAGTTCAATCTCATCATGATCGAGCAGCCGCTCGCCTTCGATGACATCATTCGGCATGCGGAGCTGCAGCGCGTGCTCAAGACGCCGATCTGTCTCGATGAGTCGATCACCAGCGTGGAGAAGGCCGAGGACATGATCTCGCTCGGTGCTGGTCGCATCATCAATATCAAGCCGGGGCGCGTGGGCGGATTTGCGCAATCGCGTGCGATTCACGATCTCTGCGTGAAGAACAAAATTCCCGTCTGGTGCGGAGGGATGCTCGAGAGTGGAGTGGGGCGCGCCTACAACGTGGCGCTCGCGTCGCTGCCGGGATTCACGATTCCCGGCGATCTGAGTCCGAGCGCACGCTACTGGGAGCAGGATGTCGTCACGCCGGAGTGGAGCATGAACGATGGGATCGTGAGCGTGCCGGTCGATCGCCCCGGGCTGGGCGTCACCGTAAATGTCGCGCGCGTGGACAATCTCACCGTGCGCACGCAGACGGTGCGGGCGTAGTGACCAGCACGTGGTGACGACATCGCCGGGCGAGATCGCCGTGCCCACCGCCGTGGAGCGGCACTTCGCTCCCAGCGATGCGCAGCGTCTCGTCGAGCTGCGCCGGGACCTGCATCGGCATCCGGAGCTGTCGTGGAAGGAGAAGGCAACGAGCGACAAGCTCCTCGCAGCGCTCGCATCGCTCGGCATCACCGATGTCGTGCGCGTCGCCGGCACGGGGCTCGTGGCGCGCGTTCCGG
>Ga0193716_1001538_pt1 | contig 13401 bp, 11 predicted proteins | sample U2c1metaG_FD_145901 | JGI IMG/M metagenome (GOLD analysis project Ga0193716, IMG submission 145901) | Soil microbial communities from a riparian zone of the East river system, Colorado, United States - U2c1 | ecosystem: Environmental > Terrestrial > Soil > Riparian zone | place: USA: East River...
GGAGGTGGTGCCGCCCTCCGTGCCGGGTTCGCTGCCGGACACCACGGAGCCGTCGGTGTCGGCGAAGTTGTCGCTGCCCTGCGGCTCCATCACGGGGTCCGCGGACACGTCGGCCGGAATCCCGTTGGGGTTGAAGCCTTGTGCGGTCACCGCGCCGAGCGCGACGCCGACCGGCAGGTCGACGGGGGTCAGCAGACCCGCGTTGGGATCCTGCTCGACCATCACGTCGCTGGCCAGGCCGCACGTCTTGCCGGTCAACGCCTCGAGGTTCGACCGGCCGACGGACCACGCGGGGTACTGCTCGGTCATCGCCAGTGTCAGCGAGAGCACCTGGAACACGACCAGAAGCCAGGAGGCAACGGCCAACGGCGCCTGCACGATTCGGGTCAATCGCCGGTTCGGGTCGCCCTGCCGCTCGTCCCTTCCGGAAAAGTGGAACCACGCCGCAACGAGCAAGACCAGAACGGACAGCCCGATCAGGTATGTGGCGAAGGCGAATCGCCACTCCGGGAACGAATTCGACCACGGCACACCGAAGTTCGACACGTACCACCAGCCGTTCACGGTGGCGAACGACAGCGCCACCACGAACAGCACGGCTGCCGCGAACAGGGTGCGGTTGCGGCGCGAGCGCATCGCCGCGGCGGTGACCGCGACCGCGGCAAGCGCGCCGACGCATCCGGCCAGTCCGGCGAACACGCCGAAGTGGTGCGTCCACTTGGTCGGGGTGAACATCATCGCGAGGAACGAGATGATGGTCATGCCGATGATGCGCCGGCTCGGACCGGCGGCGGTGCCGGGAATCCGGCCCTTGCGCAACGCCATTGCCACCGACATCGCCAATGCCAACAGCAGGGTGAGCACCGCGAACCGCCGCGCGACCGAGCCGTCAGGGCTGGTGGTGAACAGCCGCTCGTAGCGGATGTGTTCGTCGAACCAGCTCAGGCTCGGCCCCACCGCCGACTTGAAGGTATTGGCCTGCAGTTCGCCGATCAGCGTCTGGTCGCGGAAGATCAGGATCGCCGTCACGGTGCCCGCGGCCAGGATCGGAGCCAGCAGCGCGAGATATCCGAACCGCGAAGTATGGGCTGCGACAATGGTTTTCAGCGGTCCGACGGCAACCAGCAGCGCGCCGATCGCCGCGACGCCGGTGGGGCCGGAGAACAGCGTCAGTGCGCCGATGATGACGGCGATCGCGACCGGCAGCAGCCTGCTGGTGGCCACCCCGCGCTCGACCGAGCACCAGGTCAGCAGGATGCCGAGGGCGATGATGGGTTCGGGGCGCAGCCCGTTGTTCAGCGGCAGCCAGAACGCGAGGAACATCCCTGCGGCGGTCCACGCCGCGGCGCGGTTGACCTTGACCGCGTGCCCGAGTCGCGGAATCACCTCGCGGCTGATCACCCACCAACACACCAACCCCATGAGCAGCGTTGGCAGCCGCATCCAGACGCTGGCGGTGGTGACGTGCGCCCAGAGCGCCAAGAGGTCGTAGTACCAGCCGAACGGCGACTCCGGGGTGCCGAACCAGCGGTAGTAGTTGGCCATGTAGCCGGCGTGTTCGGAGAGCCGGGCCATGGTGAGGATGTAGCCGTCGTCGGAGGTGTTGGCACCGACGAAGTGCCACCACACCAGCATGGCGGCGACCAGCCCGTCGAGCGGCTTCACCGACCACCAGCGCGGGGGAAGGAAGCGGCGGTGCCGCATACCGTCGGCGGTGTCGAGCACGTGCAGGGCACCGAGGGCGACGATCGTCATCGCCACGCCGATGATCATCGCGAGCGTCTTGAGCAACGTCGGCGAACTGCTGTAGCGGGAGTCGATGGTGGCCGAGAACGTCATCTCCGGCGGCGCGGGCCCGGCCAGGTCGGTGAACACGCCGACGATCTGCGGCCGGAAGTCGTAGCCACTGCGCTCGCCGCGCAGCGGCTTGCCTGGATCGTCGGAGTCCGGGCCCGAAACCAGCCCGACGAACTCCCCGACCACCTTGTCGGCGTGGGCCGTGAATGTCAGCCGCTGGCAGGCCGGGCTCAGTACCTGGCTCAACGGAGCGCTGACCACCGGCGTGTTGCGGACGATGACCAGCAGGTCGTTGCCGACCCGTTCGATCAGCAGCCCGCGGTCGACGGCCTTGGGCGCCTGCTTCGGAACGGTGGAGAGCAGCACGTTGCGAGGACCGGACAGCCCGGCGGCCGCACTACACGGGATGGTGATCTGGAGATCGGTGGCGACGTAACCGATCAGCGGGGCGTCGACGCTCTGCAGCACGTCGTTCTGTGGCCAGTTGAGCTGGGCGGTGGTCTGCGTGACCGGCAGCAGGGGAGTGGCCATGGCCAGCAGTGCGCCGAGGAGCCCAGCAACGATGGCGACGAGGCGGGCGGTCCGGTGGTTGGTCATCACCACCGCCGTGTCTTGGACCACGGGCGTAGATGTTAGTGGCAGGGCGCGCGACTACTTGCGGATGGCCAGCACGAACGGTCCGATGTCGGATACGTCCCAGCGGGGGTCGTCGAACAGAGCCGCGTCCAGCGCCACCTGATAGCGGCGCACGTTGGGCTGGTTCGGGTAGACGTCGGTGGCCAGTCGCAGCGTGTAGGTGTCGTTGGCGCCGTGGCGCATCAGGAAGACCGTCGGCGGCTGCCACGGCAACCCGTCAAGGGACGCGATGAGCTGGTCGGGCCCGGTCAGCCTGGCCCAGCCCTCGATGGCGGCCGAGCGCTCCTTGAACTGGGCAAGCGGGTTGGCGTAGTGCGACGTCAGCCCCTGGAAGCCGTAGTACGGGAGGTAGGAAAGGAAGCTGTAATCGGCGGTCAGGACTACGGTCTGGTTGCGTGGCCTGCCGGTGACGTGACCGATCTTGGCGTCGATCTCCGCGTAGTACTTCTCGGCGCCGGGCGGCCGACGGTCGGCGCGCTGGCCGCTGCCGTCGGTGTCGGTGTAGGCCACGGCGATGTCGGGGCGAAGCACGTCGGGGATGTCCTGGCTGAAGGTGACCGCCCCGATGGCGCCGACGACCGCGGCGGCCGCGACGATGCGCCTGCCGGTGTCTTCGGCTCTGCGCGCCGCGATGGCCCGGGCCGTCTCGATGAAACCGAAGGTGCCCGCGGCCGTCAACAGCACCGTCAGGGTGGGCTGCAGGCGGAACGACAGCAGGGTGGTGCCCGCCAGCGTGGTCACCATCGACAGCAGGGACCAGGCGTAGACCGCAAGCACGGCAACGGTCAGCGCGCCTGCGCGGGTGGAGGTGCGCACGCAGACCACCAGCCATAGCGTGCCGAGCATGCACAGCAGGCCGAGCAGCGTGAAGCGCAGCATCGGGAACTCCAGCGATGCGCCAGCCGCAGGAAGGTAGTGCAGGGCGGTGCCGGAGTCGGCTGCCGACCCGCCGAGCGTGGCCAGCAGCCACGGGCCCAAGCCGACCAGCCACATCGCTCCCGAGATCACGCCGATGACGGCCAGCCTCAGCAGCGGCTCGAAGCTGCGGCGTGCCACGGCGATGACCAACGCCATGATCGTCAGCGTGAACGCGGCATAGCCGAGCAGCAGCGAGTAGAACAGCGCGGCGACGCCAAGGAACAGTCCGGTGGCGATGACGGCGGCCCAGCCGCCGTTACGCACTTTGCCCCTGAGCCCCGACCACGCCAGCACGAACACCGGCGGCAGCAGCACCGTGATGATGGCCGCATAGGGCTCGGTCGATTGATACGCCAGCGTCGCGGCGACGGTGGCGGTCGACACCGCGAGGGCCAGCTCGAAGCGAATCATCGCCGCCCACAACACCAGTGCGACCACGGCCGCCGCGGTGATCGAGATGATCGCCCACGGCTTGAACATCTCCCAGGCAGGCATGCCCGTCAGGTCGGCCAGCCGTCCGCCGAGCCAGAACCAGCCGGGCGGGTAGTACGGCGGCAGACCGATGTAGGTCATGTCGTGCGGGGTGGCCGTGTCGGCGAGGCGGGTCAGGTACTCCGTGCGGAACTGTTGGTCGACGGAGATGCCGAACAGGTAGAGCTTGGTGGCGCCGAGCGGCATGGCGATGGTGACGACGGAGAACGCCGAAAGGAACACCACGGCAGCGATCCTGGCGAGCCACTGCAAGCGCCTACCCCGGGTCGCTTCGCTCTCCCCCGCAAGCGGGGGGACCCCCAGCGCCGAACCCCTCCGCCAGACCCACCCCGCACCGAACAGCCCTGCCAAGCAGGCGAACTGGCCGACCGTGGTCAGCGCGTGCAACTGGTTGCTCGAGTTGAACGCAGGCCACTCGACACGCGAGATCGCCATGAGGCCGACGGCGGCGATCAGCGTCGCCACCACCACGGCCGCCACCATCTGGCCGACGACCCGCGCAGGGCCGGCCAGCGTGTGTCCCATCAGATGGGGAGCTTGCGGAAGATCGGTCGCGGGATGTGCCGCATCACGGCCATCAGGTAGCGCACCGGCCCTGGCGCCCAGACCAGATCCTTGCCCTTGGCGGCGGAGGCGACCGCCAATGCCGCGACGTCCTCCTTGTTCACCGTGAAGGGGGCCTCCTTGGCGCCGGTGGCTTTCCAATGTTCAAGGGTCGTGGTGGTTCGCACCTGGCCCGGCCGGATGACCAGCACGTGAACGCCGAACTCGCGCAATGCCTCTCCGAGGCCGAGGTAGAACCCGTCGAGCCCGGCCTTGGTGGAGCCGTAGACGAAGTTGGAGCGACGCACCCGTTCGCCTGCCACCGAGGACATCGCGATGACCTGCCCGAAGCCCTGTCCCCGCATCTTCTCCCCGACCAGCACGCCGACCGAGACGGCCGCCGTGTAGTTGACCTGTGCGACGAGGACCGCCTTGGCTTGGTTCTGCCACAGCTCCTCGGCGTCGCCGAGCAGCCCGAAGGCGACGATGGCGACGTCCACATCGCCGTTGGCCCAGGCGGATTCGATGAGGGCGGGGTGACTCTTGGTGTCGACGGCGTCGAAATCCAAGAACTCCACCGACTTGGCCCCTGCGGCCTCCAGCTGCGCGATGGCCGCGTCGCGGCGCGGTGCGTTGGGCAGGTCGGCGAGGATCACCCTGGCGTTGGCGTTGCGCAGGTACTGCTCGCAGATGGCAAGGCCGATCTCCGAGGTGCCGCCAAGAAGCAGGATGGTCTGCGGGTTTCCGGTGGCGTCGATCATGTGTGGGGTTGAGCCCTTTCTAGAAGGTTCGAGCTAGAGCAGTTCGAGTCGGCGGGCCATGTCGGAGGCGAACACGCCGTTGGGATCCGCCTTGCGGCGCACCGCAATCCATTCGTCGATACGCGGATACATCTTGTGGAACTTCTCCGCGTTCACTCGGGAATCCTTGGCGGTGTAGACGCGTCCACCGAACTCCATGGCGCGGTCGTCGAGCTCGTTGAGGAACTCGTTGACGCCGGGCTTGTTGGGGAAGTCCATGGCCACGTTCCACCCGGCCATCGGAAAGCTCAGCGGCGCACGGTTACCCGGGCCGAACAGCTTGAAGACATTCAGTGCCGAGTACTGACCGCTGGACTGGATCCACCGGATGATCGCCTTGAACTCGTCGAGGGCGTCCGGGGGTACCAGGAACTGATGCTGCGCGAAACCTGTTGGTCCGTAGGCATATTGCCACCCACTGATCAAATCCAGCATGTGGTAGAACTTCGAGAGGTTCTGAATCTTGCCGGTGTAGGTGCCGCCCATGCGGTAGTACGCCTCGCCGATCGCCTGGAACGACAGCTTGTTCATCGCGCTGATCGGAAACAGGTTCGGCACCGTCAACAGTTGCGGCGCATCGAATTTCAACGGGTTCTTGGCCAGTTTCGCGGGCAATTGGTCCAGTGTGGCCAGGCTGCCCCGGCTGATCGATGCACGTCCCAGTTTCGGTGCCGGGCTGATCAGGTCGAACCAGGCGCTGGAATAGGTGTAGTTGTCCTCGCTGCCGTCCTGGTGGACGGCGATCGTCTCGTCCAGGTCCGCCGTGCTGACACCGTCAGCGATGAAGTACGCCGTCTCGGTCCGCGTCATGGCGATGCGGGCACGAACGATGATGCCGGTCAAGCCGTTTCCGCCGACGGTGGCCCAGAACAGCTCACTGTCTTCACCGTCGGGGGTGATGGTGCGCACGTCGCCGTCGGCCATCAGAAGGTCCAGCGACAGCACATGATTGCCGAAGCTGCCCGCGCTGTGGTGGTTCTTGCCGTGGATGTCGGAGCCGATGGCGCCGCCGATGGTGACCTGCCGGGTGCCGGGCAGCACCGGCACCCACAGCCCGAACGCCAGCGCGGCCTTCATCAGCTGGTCCAGGCTGACACCGGCGTCCACGTCGGCGACCGCGGTATCGGAGGAGATGGAGTGCACGGCGTTCAGCGCCGTCATGTCGACGACGATGCCGCCACCGTTGCAGGAGTGGTCGCCGTACGAGCGGCCGAGGCCGCGCGCCACGATGCCGCGGCGCAGGTATGAGGGGCTGCTTGCGCTGGCGTCGGCCACCCGACGGACGGCCGTCGCGATCAGCTCGACATCGGGTGTGGACAGCACGTGCGCCACGGTGGGCGACGTACGGCCGAACCCGGTGAGGGCGCGCGGCACGAGGGGGAGGTCGGCGTCGGGCTGGGTAGACATATCAGTCACAGAGGGTACCGGGCGGGAAACCGGGCCCAATTACTTCAACCGAAAGATCACCGCACGCTGCACGACGAAGTTGATCACCGTGGCCGTGCCCTGGGCGATGACGAAGGCGACGGGCACGCGCCACGGCTTGTCGTCCCACAGCGTGTAGAAGAGGTAGTTGATGCCGACCTGAACGAGGTAGGTGACGGCATAGAGCGCGCAGACCGCGATGAAGCGTGCCCTGCTCGGGGGCGCCTGGAACGTCCACCTTCGGTTGATCAGATAGGCGGTCGTCGTGCCCGCGATGAAGCTCAACGTCTTGGCGACGTTGACCTGCAGTCCGAGCCGCAGGAACAGCACATAGAGGCCGAAGTCGACGATCGCCGAGAGGCCGCCGGTGACGACGAACCGCCACACCTGCGTGGTCAGGCTCAGGTTGGGCGACATGGGGGGCTCGGCCACCCGGGCAGCTTACGGGCTGCGGCTGTCGGGAAATGCGCCGCTGGGGTTCTCGATGACTGCCCGCGCAGTGTCGCTGAGGTGGCGGTTGTTGCTTCTGGCCATGGATCGCAACTGGACGAACGCCTGGTCCATGTCGAGCCCCTGTCGCTCGGCCAGCACGCCCTTGGCCTGCTCGATCAGGACCCGGCTGTTCAACGCGGTCTGCAGTTGGCTGTTGACGAGGGCGCCGCGGGTCAGCACCCGTTGGTGCAGGATTCCGATCGTCGCCACGTCGGCCAGCGCCTGGGCGACCAGCAGGTCCGAGTCGGTCATCATGCCCGTCCCCCTGCGGAACAGGTTCAAGGCTCCGATCCGCTCACTGCGCAGCCGCAGGGGAATCGCGATCACCGATCCGAAGCCCTCGGCACTGGCGCGGGAGGCGAACTCGGGCCACCGGCCCGTATCGGAACCCAGATCGTCGACCAGTACCTGCTGACCCGTCCGGTAGGCCTGCAGGCACGGTCCGGCGTCGGACTGGATCTGCAGCAGCTCGAGCATCCGCGTCTGCTCGCTGGTGGAGGCGAGCATCTGCAATCCGCCGCGCAGGTCGTCGAGCATCAGTCCCGCGGAGTCGACGTCGAGCAACGAGACGCAGGTCTCGACCAGGTCCTGCGCGAACTCGACCACGTCGTAATCGTCGACCAGGGTGTCTGCCAATGCTACGAAGGCATGTACCAGTTCGCCTTCACGTCCGTCCATCGCGATCTCCTCGTCATCCATCGTCGTCAATCCGTCAGCCCCGGTCAACGCTCGTCGTCGGGGTCGAAGCGCAAGCGCCGCTCGATCACGTCGCGGGCCACCTCCGATAGCGGTCTTTCGTTGGCGAACGCATGCGCCCGAAGCCGCAGATACGCGATGCGGGGGTTCACCGAGAGCTGGGCAACCACCATGCCGGTGGCTTGGTGAATCTCGCTCGACGACGGCGACGGAGTCCACCACGCGTCGGTCGTGCTGGTGCCGATGTGCGTTGTGGTGTTGATGTCTCCCGGTGGCGGCCGGGACATCAACACCATTGTGACGATGTCGGCGACGGCCAGCATCGCCGTCAATTCGTCGGGTTCGATCGGCACCGGCTCGTTGCGATACAGATCGAGCACGCCGACCGCGATCGCCCCGATCTGCAACGGTAACGCGATCATTGCGCCGTACGCGTCGGGACCGAGGGCGGCCGTGAAACCCGGCCACCGGTCGAACTGCGTCGATAGATCGTCGACAAGGATGGGACCCCCGCGCTCCGCCGCGTCGACGGCAGGGCCCTCCCCGGCGATGACCTGGTGCGCCTCGATGCGGGCCGCGGTCTCGTCGGTGGCGCCCAACGGCTCCCATGTCGCCGGCTCGCCGCCGATGGTGAGCGCTGCCCGGTCCACGGGCAAGACCTTGACGCACGAAAGGCACAGTTCGTATGGGCCGAGTGCGCCGTCGGGGTGTTCGGCGAGGGCGGCCAGGAACCGCTGTGACGTCGACGTCACGCAGAACTGCTGACCATTGACATCACTCGCCTCGATTGAGCACGACGCGGCGAGGTCCGGGGCGAGGTGCTGACTCAAGTATCGCATTGAGGAGGTCTCGAGAAGCGAGATCGCGAGTTCACCTGCATGTCACCTCATCGCCAACATGTACAGTTATGTTCGATCTTGGCTATACAAGTGGAGGAAGCAATGATGCTAGACGCGCCGGCCATCTGGTTGCGGGACAACTGTTCGTGTGCCGAGTGCAGGCACCCCGGCAACGGGCAGAAACTGTTCAACATCGGCGATATCGCGGAAGGCGTCCGCGTCGACGAGGTACACGAGGACAACGGGAAGGTGCACGTGCGGTTTGCGCCGGACGGGCACGCCGCGGTGTTCGACGGCGAGTGGCTGCGCACGTGGTCGCTCGCGGAGGGTCAGGCGCCACCGGACCTTCGCGCCGAGGATGCCAAGCGGATGTGGGATGCGAGCGACGTCGGTCCGCTTCCCGACGCCGATTGGGTGGCATACCAGAACGATCCGGCGGTGAAGGCTGCCGCGTTGGATGCCGTTGTGCGCCTCGGCTTCGTCGTGCTTCGGGGCGTCGAGGCCACCGAGCGTCGCGTCCTGGACGTCGCCGAGAGCTTCGGCTTCATCCGGGACACGAACTACGGCGAACTGTTCGACGTGCGGATCGAGGCGAATCCGGTGAACCTCGCGTTCACGGGGCTGCCGATCACGCCGCACACCGACAACCCGTACCGCGACCCGGTGCCGACGCTGCAGATCCTGCATTGCCTGCGCAACGCGACTCAGGGCGGGGACTCCGGCTTCGTCGACGGCTTCAAGGCCGCTGCGCTGCTACGCGAGGAGAACCCGGAGGCGTTCGACGTCCTGAGCCGTATCGAGGTGACCTACAAGTTCTCGTCGGCGGATGCCGAGCTGAGCGCGACCCGACCGATGATCGGCCTCGATCCGTACGGGCGGGTTCGAGAAATCCGGTTCAACAACCGGTCGATGCAGCCGGTTCGGTTGCGTGCGGCCGAGTCCGAGCAGTTCTACGCCGCGTACCGGGCGTTCGCCGAGGTGATCAACCGCCCGCAACTACAGGTCGTGTTCCGCATGCGACCGGGCGACTGCGTCATCTTCGACAACATCCGACTTCTGCACGCGCGCACCGGCTTCGAAGGTGAGGCGGGGGAGCGGCACCTGCAGGGGTGCTACGCCGATCTGGACGGACTGGAGAGCACGCTGGCGGTCCTGCGGAGGGCCCGATGACCGCATTGATCACACAAATGCGCGAGATGTTCGAGGGCGAGGGACTTCGCGATTATCTTGGCGAAGACGTCAGCATGGCGCAGCACATGCTGCAGGCCGCTGGATTGGCGCGCGCCGCAGGCGCCAAGGATCACCTGGTGGTCGCGGCGCTCGTGCACGACATCGGTCACTTCACCGGTGTGATCTCCGGTCGAGAACTGATGGCGGGCAAGGAGAATCATCACGACGACGCCGGTGCCGACTGGCTGACTCACTGGTTCGGTCCCGAGGTGACCGAACCGGTGCGCATGCACGTCGCCGCCAAGCGCTACCTGTGCGCCGTCGACCCTGCCTACATCGGCGAGCTGTCCGACGCGTCGGTGTACACACTGGGGTTGCAGGGCGGTCCGATGTCCGATGCGGAACGGGCGGCGTTCGAGGGGTCGCCGTACTTCTCCGATGCGGTCGCACTGCGGCGATGGGACGACATGGCCAAGGACGTGAACGCACCTACGCCTGCGTTCGACGAGTTTGCCGCTGCGGTCAGTGCGCTCGCGGCGACTGCTTGACCAGATTGCTCACGTCGCGGGAATTGCGCACCGTGAACGCGACGGCGTCACCGCGGTAGCGGTCGTCGGACCATTCGATCGGCGCACCACTCGGGTCCGTGGTGCGCCTGCGCTCGCGCAGCAACGGCGTCCGCGGCCGCACGTCGAGCAACCGCGCGTCGGCTGCCGTTGCCGGGATGGAATCGATGGTGTGCACGGCGGCGTGCAGCACCACGCCGAGTTCGTCGAGCCGATCGGTGATCGATTCGGTGTCCAGCTGGATTCCTGGCAGCACCGCGCCGACGCGTTCGATGTACGCGGTGCGTTCGATCATCACCGGTTCGGAGTTGAGCAGGCGAATCCTGGTCAGGTGGTAGACCTTTGCGCCGTCGGCGAGTTCTAGCTGGTCGCGTTCGTCCTCGGTGGCCTTGCGCAACTCCAGCGCGACCGTACGGCTGGTGGGGATTTCACCTGCCGCGCGAGCCCACCTCGAGAAACTCGTCAACTCCACGAAGCTCTGGATCCGAGGCGTCGCCAGTACGGTTCGGCGGGCTCCACGTCGCGACGAGACGACACCGTCGGCACGCAGCTGAGCGAAGGCCTGCCGGATGGTGCCCCGCGATACGTCGTAGTGGGCGGCCAGTTCGCTCTCCGATGGCAGCGACGCCCCGTCCCCGTATGCCTCAGCCGCTATCTGATCCACGAGATCGGCGGCGATTTGCCGATACCGTGCGGCCGGCTCGGCTGACTGGCTCACGCGGTCAGCGTACCAACGCGCAAACCCGCGACTCGGTAACACTTTGCCAAGGCCGGAGAGTGGCGAAACCGGCTCTACTGTTCGGGGTTTCAGCGCGAATACGTAATGCCGATTTAGCCTCCCGTACACGTGGTTCGGGCTTACTATTCCCCGACTTGTCCAGCCAAGTTGGACATCCCAAGTTAGACACAGCCGAGCGACCAGGAGACGTAGTGTTCGCATCCCGAACCCGTGTTGCAGCATTCACCACCACAGCCGCACTGGCCTGCGCCTTATTGGCCGCCTGCGGCTCGGCCCCGCAGAGCTCCACCAGTTCGGCAGGGGGCGTCGACGCCAAGACCGCGACCTCCGTCGCCGACTTCGGCGGGCTGGACAAGCTGGTCGAGGCAGCCAAGAAGGAAGGCACGCTGCACACGATCGCGCTGCCGCCGGACTGGGCCAACTACGCCGAGATCATCAAGACGTTCCAGGACAAGTACGGCATCAAGATCGAGAACGAGAACCCGGACGGGTCCAGCTCCGATGAGATCAACGCGGTGAAGACGCGCAAGGGTCAGGACCGCGCACCCGACGTCCTCGACCTCGGGCAGTCATTCGCCGCCAGTGGCGCCCAGGAGGGGTTGTACGCGCCCTACAAGGTCGCGACGTGGGACAGCATCCCCGCCGAGCAGAAGGACCCGGACGGCAAGTGGGTCAACGACTACGGCGGCTACGTGTCGATCGGTTGCGACGCCGCCAAGGTCAAGGTGTGCCCGCAGACGTTCGCGGATCTGCTCAAGCCCGAGTACAAGGGCCAGGTCGCCCTGAACGGCAACCCGACCAAGTCCGGTTCCGCCTACGCAGGCGTCTACGCTGCCGCGCTGGCCAACGGTGGCTCGTTCGACGACATCACGCCGGGCATCGAGTTCTTCGGCAAGCTCAAGTCCTCGGGCAACTTCAACCCGGTCGAGTCGACGCCTGCGACGGTCGAGAAGGGCGAGACGCCGATCAGCATCGACTGGGACTACCTCAACGTCGGCTATGCGGACGAGTTCAAGGGCAAGGGTGTCGACTGGAAGGTCGCCGTTCCCGCCGACGGAATCTTCGCGCAGTACTACTCGCAGGCCATCAACAAGGACGCGCCGCATCCGGCCGCCGCGCGGTTGTGGCAGGAGTTCCTGTTCAGCACCGACGGCCAGAACCTCTGGCTGAAGGGCTATGCGCGACCGGCCGCGCTCACTGCGATGACCGCCGCGGGCACCGTCGACGCCGCCGCGGCGGCCAAGCTGCCAAAGGTCGAGGGCACGCCCAAGTTCCCGAGCGAGGCACAGGCGGCCAAGGCCAAGGAAGCCCTTGCCAACGGCTGGGCCGCCGCCATGGCCGGGTGACCTGACCCGATGGCAATAGCCACACCCACTATTGCGCCCGGCCCGGACAAGACCGCCGGGCCGGCGCGCAAGAGGACCGGGCAGGCATCCCGGTCCTGGCTGGCGGCACTACCGCTGCTGCTGTTCCTTGCGTTGGCGTTCGGCATCCCCGCGATCGCCGTGCTGATCGGGGCGTTCACCGTCGAAGACCCGGTCAACAACACCTCGCGTCTCGGTCTCGACAACATGACCGACAGCCTGCAGGGCGCGTACCGCACCGCACTGTGGGCCAGCGTGAAACTCTCCGCGTTCGTCGCCGTCGTCGGGGGCGTGCTCGGCACGTTCCTCGCTCAGGCAGTCGTCGCGTCGAAGGGAACGTTCCTTCGTGAGGCAGTGCTGACGGCATCCGGCGTGCTGGCCAACTTCGGTGGCGTTCCGCTCGCCTTCGCCTGGATCGCCACTCTCGGCAATGCGGGCCTGCTCACCACGATGTTCGGCCTCGGCGACACGGGGTTCAGCCTCTATACGTTCTGGGGACTGGCCATCGTCTACCTGTACTTCTCCATCCCGCTGATGGTGGTGGTCATGACGCCCGCGCTGGACGGCCTGCGCCCGCAGTGGCGGGAGGCCGCCCTCAACAACGGCGCCAGCGGTTGGCAGTACTGGCGCCACGTCGGCGTCCCCGTGCTGACGCCGTCCCTGATAGGCGGCATGGTGTTGCTGTTCGGTGGCTCGTTCGCCGCGTACGCCACCGCGGCGGCAATGGTGGGTGCCACCGTTCCGCTCGTCACCCTGCAGATCGCCGACGCGCTGTCCGGCAACGTCCTGGTCGGGCACGAGAACCTGGCGCTGGCGCTGAGCCTCGACATGGTCATCGTCGCCGGGATCGTGATGGCGATCTACCTGCCACTGCGGAACAGGAGCTCCCGATGGCTGCAATGACGACCGCGATCCAGCGGCCCG
>Ga0193716_1001539_pt1 | contig 13397 bp, 15 predicted proteins | sample U2c1metaG_FD_145901 | JGI IMG/M metagenome (GOLD analysis project Ga0193716, IMG submission 145901) | Soil microbial communities from a riparian zone of the East river system, Colorado, United States - U2c1 | ecosystem: Environmental > Terrestrial > Soil > Riparian zone | place: USA: East River...
TCGCTTTAGTCGATCATCGCGTATAGCGCCGATAGCGATCAAGCCGTGGGAATGCGCTTCTGTGGCTGTAAGGCAACAAAGTGTGTCTCTGGATTATTGCCTCTGACGGAAATAATCGGTCGCAAAAGGTAAGAATCGGACCCATTTTCTTGACCTAAGTTGAGGTCAGTCGGCGAGCCGAAGGGATTATGGCCCGCTTCGAGGTGAATCGTGAATCTAATGGGCGCTCCCGCTCGTAGCGCGAATTGTCAGGACTCGGAAATGAACAGGAGTAGTTCAGAGGCCGTGTTGCCACCTAAACCCGATCAAGACCACCCAGGAGCGGCGGAGTACCTGCTGGAACTTCTGACCGTAGAGGAAATAGCTGCAGCTTTGCGAGTTGCGCCATCGTGGGTCTATGAAAGGGTGCGAAAGCGAGGCAGGGATAAGATTCCCCACCTGAAGGTTGGAAATACCTTCGTTTTCGCCTGAATGAGGTCCGAGTCTGGGTGGACCAATGGGCGGCGCGATGAACCTTGAATACAACGCGGACAGCTCCTACACTGCGGTTACGACGCAGTACCGGCTGGATGAGTCAGGAAGGTTCCTTGAATGACTCAAAATAGTCGGTTGCAATACGGTTCAGTCTCGAAGAGAGGCAAGAAAAACAAAGTGTGGATCGGACGTTGGCAAGAAGTTGCGAGTCCAGAGGGCTCAGTTAGCGCGGTGCGAAGATCGATGATTCTTGGAACAGTCGAAGAATTGTCGTCCAAGCGAGAAGCGGAACGGGAGCTTTGGGAGCGTCTGCAGGTGATTAACGCCGGAAAGCAGGGGCCTTCCGGCGCCATGACGTTAAGGAAATTCACTGATGAGGTCTGGAAGCCATCAGTTTTTCCTTCGCTCAAGCTATCCACCCGTCTGTTCTATGATCACAACCTCAAAACCCATATTCTGGCAGCCTTAGGGGATGTACCGCTTCGGCTCCTCACCCGGGATGGCGTACAGAAATGGCTGCATGCAAAATTTAGCGCAGGCATGTCCTCGAACTCGGTCCGGCATCTTCGGACCTCGTTTGGGACTCTTCTCAATGCCGCAGAAATGGATGAACTGATTCGGCAGAACGTCGTCAAAAAGACCCGCCTGCCTCGTCGGATTCATTCGGAGGAGCCACCGATGGTCTCATTGGATGACCTCAAGTCTCTACTCCAGGAGCTGCCGGAACCGTCCCGTTCGATTGCAGCATTGATCGTTCTAACGGGGGTGCGGATCGGGGAGATGCTTGCTCTGCGCTGGTGTGACGTCGATCTGGTCGCGGGAACGCTCCGCGTTCGGCAGACGGTCTACGAAGGGCAGTTCGACACGCCCAAGACGAAGCGGAGCCGGCGGGTTTTGCCGCTGTCTCCGATCGCGGTCCAGATCTTCGGTTTGCAGAAGCAGGGAAGCGGGACCGCCCTCATCTTCTCTTCTGCTATGGGAACACCGCTTTGCCGTCGCAACCTGCTCAATCGGCAGTTCAGGCCGACAGGCTAAGGCTCGGACTGAAAGGCTTCAATTGGCACTGGTTGCGTCATGCTACGGCAAGTCTGCTCGATGCTGCGGGTACTCCCCTCGGCACGGTGCAGACCCTGCTGGGGCACACCTCGTCTGAGGTAACGCGGGAGCATTACATCCATGCGGTCTCATCGGAGTCGCGTGCTTCGGTAGTTAATTAAATGGTCGGGGCGAGAGGATTCGAACCTCCGACCCCCTGGTCCCGAACCAGGTGCGCTACCAGACTGCGCTAAAATCCAATGATTACGCGGGTTTCCTCCAAATCTGAGTACATGGTTGGAGAGAAAATGGAGCCTCGTTTCGAGCAGTTCATCCGCGAGCGGCAGTACCTTGCGAATGTCACACCGGCAACCCTTGAGTGGTATAGAAACAGCCTCAAATGGCTCAACACCCCGACACCCTCGCAAGAGGATTTGAAAGACGCCGTAATTCGGATGCGGACGAAGGGGCTGAAGCCTACCGGCTGCAATTCGGTTATCCAGGCCCTCAACTCCTATGCGCATTGGGTCCACGCGGGGTCAGACTCCAAGTGCGGGAGTGGATGTCGTCACCCCAAAATCGCGCACCTGAAAGTGCCGGACTTTGTGCTGCCTACGTTCACCGAACAACAGATTCGGCTCTTGGTTACGTGGAAACCAAAGGGTAAATATCCGCGCAGGCTCCATCTGCTCGCGCTATTTCTGTTAGACACCGGCTGTCGAATCAGTGAAGCCCTTACCTTGAGAGTCCGGGAGATTGACTTCGACAATTTGCTCGTGACCCTGGACGGCAAAGGGCGCAAACAGCGAGTCGTCCCCTTCAGTTTCGAACTGCGAAAAGCCCTCTTTCTCTATTGCAAGGAAGCTAGTCGCACGACAGACCATTTACTTTTCGCCAGCCGCACTCAAACGGAGCTAGGGCGTAGGGTCGTACTGCGGGACGTAAAATTGCTTTGCAAGACTCTGGGATTTACCCCGCCGTGCCGCACCCTTCACGCATTCCGGCATACCTTCGCAGTGAACTACCTCCGGCGTGGCGGCTCCGTGTTCCATCTGCAAAAGGTCCTCGGGCACAGTTCGCTTGAGATGACCCGGCGATACGCGAACCTCGTTACGACGGACCTACAGGCTGTGCACGAGCGTGTGAGTTTGTTGTCGGGGCGGTGATTCTTCAGCCGCTTCGTTGATTTTCTTGGGCTCGTTTACGTTTGTCGTCTTATGCTAGAGAAATGGCTTTCGTAAAACCCGCATATTCCAAAGGCCAAATAAATCGCGCAGGGGATCAACTAGCCTCCTTGGAGCCTGATTTCGGCTTGGAATATTTTGATGCGATAGAAGTTCTTGCTAACTGGAGAGGCGCTCATGCTTACCCGATCAATACTTTCCAGTCCACACTACGCTCAAGGTTGAAAGCTATCGACCCCGAAGCCCTCGTAGCACAGCGGCTCAAGCGAACGCCGTCGATTATCGCAAAATTACGTCGCTTCGAGGGCATGGAATTGGCCCGGATGCAAGACATCGGCGGTCTTCGAGTAGTAGTTGCTGATATGTCCAAGCTCCGCAACCTTGTTGCTGTCTACCAAAATTCTCGGTTTAGCCACAAACAACAACCGGCAAAAGACTATATTTCTTCGCCAAAGCCTGACGGATACCGCAGCGTCCATCTGATTTATCGGTATTCAAACGATAGGGCTAAAGAGTACAACGGCCTATCGGTTGAACTTCAGATCCGCACAAAACTTCAACACGCTTGGGCAACGGGAGTTGAGACCATGGGTACTTTCCTTGGGCAGGCACTCAAATCTGGGCAGGGAGAAGTGGAATGGATGGACTTCTTCCAGACTTCCAGCGCAGCGTTTGCAATCATGGAAAAGACAGCTCCAGTACCCGGTTTTGAGCGCAACACGAGGATGGAAATATATGAAGAGATTTACCGATTAGAGCAAAGGTTGAACGTTCTCAATAAACTCCGAGGCTTTGCTATAGCAGCGGATAGGATCAAAACGGAAACGGGCGCAGGATCTTACCATCTGATCGTTCTCAACTCTCAAGATAAATCAGTTACTTTGAGGCCCTTTGCAACGACGCGACTGGATGAGGCCAATAAAGAGTACGCGGCAATCGAAGAACAAGCTAAGAAAGGTGCTCCCCTTGAAGCAGTGCTCGTGTCGGCTGGCCCTATTGACGCACTGAGGAAGGCATATCCGAACTACTTTTTGGATACAGAAGCGTTCATCGCACACATTCAACGGATCATCAACGCTTACCTCAAAACAAAGCGGGAACCTGAGCCTCTTTGACGCACAGCCACATAAGGGGCGGAGTAGGTGAAATGTTGAGAACAAACACAATAAAGCCCTCCGCAGCTCAGAAATCCCTATAGATGAAACCATATCCGAAATACTAAATGTCATATATGAAATCCATTTTTCCATAATTAACTGTCTATGAAGGGAAACCATCGGCGGAGGGCTTTTATGGCCTGTCCTCAAGATTTTGACCCGCCCCTACCCCATTGGTGTTAGTGCACTTACTAGATCCCATTGGCTATGATTGCGCGCTCCCTGATTCCGTTCGGAGCGACTCGCATCGCGAAAGGAAAGCTAGTGGCGATAAGTGTACAAATATCCTGCATAAACAAGACTCCGCGAACTGATCCGCACGAACGAATCAGTAATGTGGGAGGGGCAAACGGAGACGGCTCTCGGTGGAAGCTTACCCTGGATGGGGCGATAGCCGGTATCGAGCAGGGCAAGTGGACGTTTTGGACGACCGGAGGCGGCAGTATCGTCGATGTGATAATCGCGACCCACAACGGTCGTAAATATCTAAAGACGAGGGCGGACGGCGTCCAGCCCGACAACTTACTAAAGCTACCTGAATGCCCATAAGCTATGTCGCCCGTGTCTTTAGTTAATATGCTTTACCCTTTGTCTAATTCAAATTCCAAATCCCGATACCCTGTCCCCACTGTCAGACGACCCTCAAGGGAGTCGGACTGGGGGGACGGGGGTTGGGGGCGTGGGTGCTGTCCGCTTTCTCTTTCTCTTTTTATATGGCAGGACAGTTGTCAGTCACACCTATGCTGCCGGACCCATTCCCGGCATCGGGTGATGCCGTGCTGCCTCAGCAACCACGAGAGCCGACCAACCGACATCTTCCGGTTCTCCCGAATGATGGCAACGGCGCGGGCATACTTGCCGTCTTCATCCGATTTTGACCCCGGCTTATTGACAGTCTTCGGGTCCTGAAACATCCACCGTCGCCGATACAGCCAGTTCCGGCTAACCTCGACGCCCACCAACTCCAACCACCGTTCGACGGTTGGGATGGATAGATGCCTGTTGGCGGCTATGACGAGCTGAGCATAACCCGGCGTACCCCGGAAGTCTTCGACGTTGAGGGTGAGGTTTATCTCTCGGCTGACTTCCTTCCCGTGACCGTCCGTCCAGATAATCGTCTCGGTGGCCATTACAAACTCCTCGGGTGAATGTCTCGCCAACCCTGTTCGAGCGATTTACCATCCGCCCATCGCAGCCGCCGTGCATAACCCTTGGGCCGTTTCTTCGGCATGGGTTCAAGCTCTGTCCCGAAGATTTGGTCGGCCACCGAACCCCGAACCTCTGCGCGTCCGTTGACCTCGGGATGAAGAATCGCGATAGCTCGGCCATAGAAAGGCGCGGCGTGGTCGTTCATCCGGAATGTATCGGTTGGCCCGCTTTTCAATTCGAGCTTCCATCGGGCATATTGCCAAAGGCTGTGATACGAGAAAGCCTGGAAACCCTGCTCAATGCGCAACCGAATCTCAGACACTAAGAAATCCAGGACTTCAGGGTGCGCTCGATGAAATCGGTGAAACCGCCTCAGTTCGTGGTGGTCGCGGCTGCGGGCTACAAGCTCATCAATTGCGTCGATCATCGATTAGTCCTCATATAGATCTTCGTTTTTAAAAGTACCCGGCCTGTAACCGCTCCCCGCGATGTCCGGGCGGCAACGATATCTGTTGTTGCCTATTGAGAAAGTAATGTCTTTAGTCTGTGTTCGCACGTGATATTCTTCTTATGAATGAAAGAGTATATTCGTAAGAAGAAAAAAGCGGCGCTATCAGATGAAGTGCTCGTCGAGCACGACCTTTCGTACCTTAGAGAGCACCCGGAGAGTGCCCAGGCCAAGCGAGTGGAATCCATTCTTGAGTTGCTTACGCAAATCGAGGACTACCAAGGCACCGTCGGATTTCTCATCCCGTTTCGTGCCCTAGCGGCACGGCTGAAGTCCTATAAGTGGGTGCGAAAAGCCTCCGTCAACTCGGACGGACTGATGGCGCACTATTGGCCCGCAAACGAGAGTCTATCGGACGAGGATGTGTGGGAATACCATGCGGTGCGCGGGTTGTTGGACTTGGCACAAACGGAGGGAGGTCTATCGCGAATCCGCCGTTGCCCCGAGTGCACTCAATGGTTTTTTGCACTAAGGCGGACTGACCAAAAATACTGCGGCAACGTTTGCCGCCAACGGAACTATGACAAGGACGAGGAAAAGCGGGCCAAGAAGCTAAAGACCATGCAGGCTAACTACGCGAGGGAGAAAGAGCGTGATGAGCGCGCAAGACGCAAGGCCGGTTATGCCAAACAGCCGGGAAAGAAGTAGCGGGATGGATGCGGTGTGCGCTTGCGTCATCATGAACAAGCGGCGCTATCGCAGCATCCGCATACCGCGTGCGGTGTACGAGCGAGTGTTCCATCGGCTATCTGTTAGAGCGTAGACGGGACGGCCACAGCCGGTATTGCGTTTCGTGCCTTTCGTTGCTGAAACTCATACGGTTCGACGTACAAATAGCGAAGCAACTCGGCGGTATACTCCATTGTTTCCGCAACGTTTTCAGTACTCACCTTGAGTGCGCGGTCTGGGTGTGCCGCGTCGTGTCCGTCGTCTTTTATGGCTGACAGCCAATCGTCAAAGACGGCGGGTAGGCGTTGTCCCGATATGAGTTCCTGCATTCCCGCTTGCAAGGGTTGGAGCTTACACTCCTTATCGAGCAAGACCCCGTACAAGACGCGCCGAAGCATCATCGCTGTTGCCTTTGAGTTACCGCCCGCGAATGATCGCTGAGTTTCTAGCCAGTCATCGGCAATATCCGTTGGGACGCTAACATGGGGCGGCTCGATAGCTCGGGAAGGATGTACAACGAATTCGTCTTGGGGAGTGCTGCAAGCCTCACCGACCGAATTAGTGACAGAGGTCTGCACGTAGATAGTTTTTCGGCACGATGCGGAATTGCAGGCCAGGATTAGGTGGACAGTTGTTCGATTCCCGCCGCAAGCGTCATGTTCAACGCCACGGATCAGGAAAGTTGTCGCAAGGCCACAGTGCGGACAAATGCCGCGAGCTTCGTTAACCCTCGAGAATACAACTCTATTTCCATTAGGCAGAAACGCATAACTGAATTCCCAACCGTGTGGTATCGCCATCTCAGTTTCCACTTTCACTGCTAGGGTTTAAGGACGACTTAGAGGCTAACAGCATCTTTGCCCTATCGAAGACTCTTTCAAGATGATTGGATTTACGAACTTTGCCCCGGCTCGCGCAAGATTCTCCTGGTAGAGCGTGACACTGGGGACATGGCACCTCCAGCACTGTTCGACGTGGGAACAATTGGGCAGGCGCTAGCCGCAACGATGCGGCGTATCGAAGCACATCTTCATCTGTAGGGGATTGCGGCATACATGCATACTATGCGCAGGGTAGCTTATCCCTTGCAGGGATTGACCCCTTGGCTTAGAATTTGCCACAGGACGGAAACCCGCGTAAGTCATTGATTCTTTAAATGGTCGGGGCGAGAGGATTCGAACCTCCGACCCCCTGGTCCCGAACCAGGTGCGCTACCAGACTGCGCTACGCCCCGAATGTTTGCTGCGGTGAGATATCGATGGGAGGTGCGTTCCGTGGGGCTCAAGCACCTTGGGTGGGGCTTGCTGGATCGCCATACCGACTTGGTTAGTCTAGCAGATATTGGCGGTAACGGGTGGAGCTTCCGGTCAGGTTGAGTCCGGTGAGGCCGCGGTTCTAGTGACGAAAAGATGGGGAGAAAACTAGTGTCTCTCCCCATGAGGGGTGCAAGGTCGATAAGGCCAGTATGTCTGTCAATGGGTCAGTTTGTACTGGTTGGTTAAGGTTCGAGATGGTTGAGACTGGGGCGAGCAGTCAAGGACATAGAGTTCGTTGCACCGGCGTAGCGCAGGTGATGCAGGTGCCAACGATAGAGGCGGATGTGGATTCGTTGCGATGGATTACCAGAGCAGGGCCGAAGTCGTGGTTGCGACCTGGATTGCTGGTTGCAGCGTGGCGGATGCCACTCTGTATCAAGGCGAGAGCCTGACCGCTGCAGAACGAGGGAGCAAAGGTGAATACGGCAAGAACAACAATATGGTTAGCTCGGATGCCACAAAGACGGTTGGTGCTCATGGTGAAGCTCCTAGGCAAATGGTGGTGCGAGTGAATCAACTGATGACAACGTGCTAGTTTTTTCGTGAAATTTTGAAGCTTACGAATTCTTTTGTTTGGTAATTCTGGCCCTGTTACAGATGGAAGCAACTCCTTCTGATAATCCTCTCTTAGCATTAGGAAGGCCAAAGTAAGCGACGCGATAATTTTTCACATATCGACTGCAAAATCGCGGAGAAATGCCGGCAGATGGCGCGAGAGCGGTTTAACTCCTTAGCATAGGCAGGAATGGGAGGGAAAATCTTTCCTCTTTTTGCGGGATAAGTTTCCCCTGATAGGTAAAAAAATGCACTTCAGATCGCGGTCCCATAGGAAAGAAGAATGGCGGTTTTGCAGGAAGTGACCATGGCTCAATGGCTTAGCTTGTGTACGGTGAGGGACCTTCTCAGGAGTTGAGGTCGACGGCAGTTAATTCTGCTTCTCAATGGCTTATAGTTAAGGCATGGTGTTCCTGACCACGCGTGCGTGTTGTCGTCGGATGAGTACTCTTCGGCGCTGTCTCCGCTAACGGACCCTTTTCCCTTTCCAACAACCTAACCATCTCATGGAAGCCTGCAACTCAGGGCACTTCCCAGGAACACAGTTTTATCTCTGGAGACAGACGACTCGAAATGATTGCTTTGGATCAAACAGTGGTGAGCCAGCCCGCGAGGCTAAATCATCTGCAGGCGCTGGAGGCGGAGAGCATTGCGATTCTGCGTGAGGCGGTGGCGGAGTTTGCGCGACCGGTGATGCTGTACTCGATTGGGAAAGACTCGTCGGTGATGCTGCGGCTGGCGCAGAAGGCGTTCTACCCCGGGAAGATTCCGTTTCCACTGCTGCATGTGGATACGAGCTACAAGTTTCCCGAGATGATTGCGTTTCGCGATGAGTACACGCGGGAGATTGGCGCGGAGTTGATCGTGCATCGCAATGAAGAGGCGATTGCGGCTGGGGCAAATCCCTATACGCTGGGGACGCAGAACTGCTGTGGTTTGCTGAAGACACGGAGCCTGCTGGACGCGCTGGCGGAGGGTGGCTTCGATGCGGCGTTCGGCGGAGCGAGACGGGACGAAGAGAAGAGCCGGGCCAAGGAGCGGGTGTACAGCTTTCGCGATACGGCGGGGCAGTGGGACCCGAAGAATCAGCGTCCGGAGCTTTGGAGCTTGTACAACTCGAGGCTGCGCAAGGGCGAGAGCATACGGGTGTTCCCGTTGTCGAACTGGACGGAGCTGGATATATGGCTGTATCTCTATGCGGAGAAGATCCCGATTGTGCCGCTGTACTTTGCGCAGGAGCGTCCACTGGTGATGCGCGGTGGCGCCATGACGCTGGTGCATGACGGCATGAAGCTGCTGCCGGGTGAAGAGGTGCAAACGGTGAAGGTGCGGATGCGCTCGCTCGGGTGCCTGCCTTGCACAGGGGCGATGCGGAGCGAGGCGGATACGCTGCCGAAGATTATCGAAGAGCTGATGACCTTCAAGCGAAGTGAGCGGGAGAACCGGGCGATCGACCATGATGAAGAGGGCTCGATGGAAGTGAAGAAGCGGGAGGGATACTTCTAATGGGGACGCAATTGGCAACGCTAGAGCCAAGTCGTGAGTTTGAAGATTTTCTTGAGGCGCATCTCGGGCAGGAGATGTTGCGGTTTACTACTGCCGGTAGCGTGGACGATGGCAAGAGCACGCTGATTGGGCGGCTGCTGCATGACACGAAGAGCGTGTACGAGGACCAGCTGGCGGCGGTAAAGAAGAGCCGCGTGAACAGGGCCTCCGGTGGGCATGTGGATTTTTCGCTGCTGACCGATGGGCTGAAGGCGGAGCGCGAGCAGGGCATCACGATCGATGTGGCTTACCGGTATTTTTCGACGGCTCGGCGGAAGTTCATCATTGCCGATACGCCGGGGCACGAGCAGTACACGCGCAATATGGCGACGGGTGCTTCGACGGCGGATGTTGCGATTGTGCTGATCGATGCAAAGGCTTTTCTGAAGCAGGGTGGTTTGCTTCCACAGTCACGACGGCATACGTATATCGCTTCGCTGCTGGGGATTCCGCATGTGGTGGCGGCAGTGAACAAGATGGACCTGGTGGGCTACTCGGAGGAGAGCTTCGCAGCGATTCGCGGGGAGTTCCTTGAACTGGCTGCGCAGCTCGGGCTGAAGAGCGTAGCGGTGATTCCCGTGAGCGCTCTGGAGGGGGATAACGTCGTTACGCCGAGTGCTGCGATGCAGTGGTATGTGGGACCGACGCTGTTGGAGTATCTCGAAACCGTGCCGTTGCGGTTGAACGAGGTGGATGGGCCGATACGGTTTCCAGTGCAGCTGGTGTTGCGGCCGGATGCGAACTTCCGCGGATTTGCGGGGCAGGTGGCGCGTGGGGTACTGCGAGCGGGCGAGCGGGTGATGGCTCTGCCCTCGCGGCGAGAGTCGAGGGTGAAGCGGATTGTGGCGTATGACGGCGATATGGCGGCGGCGGCGTACCCGCAGAGTGTGACGGTAGAGCTGGAAGACGAGATCGACCTGAGCCGAGGAGAGATGCTGGTTGCCGCTCCTGACGCGGGCGATGTGCTTCCTGAAGTGAGCCGGCGGTTCCGTGCGATGGTGGTGTGGATGCACGAGGAGCCGCTGGTGGTGGGGCGGACCTATGTGGCCAAGCATACGACGCGGACGGTGCGGGCTACGGTGCGAGCGATTCTGTATCGGGTGGATGTGAACTCGCTGGATCATGGCGCAGCGGACCGGCTGACGATGAACGAGATCGCTGAGGTGGAGTTCGAGACGAACCTGCCACTGTTCTTCGACGCTTATAAGGACAATCGGTGGACTGGGTCGCTGATTCTGATTGATGGTGTGACGAATGCCACAGTGGGCGCGGGGATGATCGTCGCTGCTGTGGAGAGCTCGTTAGAGGATGAGCGGCGGGCGGTTTTGGTTCTGGTGCCGGGGCAGATGGAGCTGGCAGAGAGGGTGCGGGAGGCGTTGAGCGTGCAGGGGGAGCGTGCGGTGTCTATTGACGACGCATTGATTCCTGATGCGGCGCTGGTTGGGGTGGTGCGGGCGCTGCAGCTGGCTGGAGTGGTGGCGGTCTCTGCCCGGGTACTGGATCCGGAGGTGCTGGCGCAGATAGAGAGCTTTGCGGAGAGTGGAGTTGTGCTTGGCGAAGGATTGAAGGATGACGAAGTTTTGCGGTTGGCGGGGGTGAGGAAATGAGTTTGGTTGAAGTGGCGGCTTATTATGAAGTATTGGGTGCGGAGGCTTTGGTAGAGCGGGTTTTGCGGGACGCTCCTGTTGATTCTGTTTGCTTTACGAGCAGCTTTCAGACCGAGGATATGGTAGTGCTGCATATGCTGCGGCGGCATCTGCCGGAGGTTCCGGTGATCTTTTTGGAGACGGGATATCACTTCAAAGAGCTGATTGCCTATCGGGATCGCATGGTTTCGGAGTGGGGACTAAACCTTGTGAATGCAATGTCTTCGACTACCGTTGCGGAGTATGAGGGGCAGTTTGGGAAGCTGCATATTGTTCAGCCTACGGAGTGCTGCAGGGTACGGAAGGTGGAGCCTCTGATGCGGTCGCTGGAGCCTTTTGGGTGGTGGTTTACGGGATTGCGGCGGGAGCAGTCGCCTACGCGGGCGGGGTTGAAGAAGGTGGAGGATCATCGGACGCCTACGGGGAAGCAGATGAAGAAGGTGAGCGTGCTCGCCGATTGGGATTGGGCTCGGGTCGCTAAGTATGCGGAAACAGAGGGTATCCCGCGGCTGGAGCTTTATGACCGGGGATATACGAGCATTGGGTGTGAGCCTTGCACGGCGATTCCAGAGGCCGGTGCGGATGCGCGGAGCGGTCGCTGGGGCGGAAAGAAATTAGAGTGCGGGATTCATACTTTTTCGGAAAAAAGTTAGGGATGTTTTCGTTGTTTTTGGCTGGTTTTTGAGAGATTGTGTGCGGTAGACGTGGTTTTTAGATGGTCAAGTTGTGGTGAGATGTGTGGCGAACGTGGGAAGCGGACTGTCGTTATCTCAAGGCGGAGATTCGGCAGTTTCTCCAACTTTATTTTTTGCGGAGCGGATGGCTCTTCGATTCGATTGAAATCATCTAAGCTTTTGTCATGATGGAGTGCAGACAGATCGTTCGGCTCTGGCGGCGGGGCGGGCCCTCGGTGTTGGTGACTTTGGTGCGGGCTGAAGGGTCCAGTTATCGACGGCCTGGAGCCCGGCTGCTGCTGGGGGCGCAGGGGGAGTACGCGGGGACTATCAGTGGGGGATGTCTCGAGGCCGAGGTGATCCGCAAGGCTGGGTGGATGGTGAGGGAGGGCGCTATGGTGGAGCGCTACTCGACGATGTTCGATGACACGGCGGAGGTGCCGTTCGGGCTGGGATGTGGCGGGGTGGTGGACCTGCTGCTGGAGCCGACCGATACGCCGGAGTGCAAGGCGTTGATAGAGGCGATGGAAGAGGCGCTTGCCGGGCAAGGCTCCGTGGTGGTGAATTACCTGCCGGGAGAGGGGAAGGGGCTACGGCGCGTCATTCTGCGAGATGGAGCGGTGGTCTTCGCGAGCGAGGGGATGAGCGCGAAGAAGCTGGAGTGTGCGCCCGGGCTGCGAGCAGGCGAGGAGTATGAGGGGCGGTTCGTTGAGGAGTTGCGGGTTCCGCAACGGTTGTTTGTGCTGGGTGCGGGGGATGATGCGAAGCCGGTGGTGAGCATGGCGGCGCTGCTGGGCTGGGGCGTTACAGTTGCCGATGGGCGGACGCAGTTGACGCGCGCAGAGCGCTTTCCTGAGGCGGAGCGGGTGGTGGTCTTGGGAGAGGTTGGGGAGCTGGGGATTACGTCTGCGGATGCCGTGGTGTTGATGACGCATAGCTATGAGCAGGACCGGAGGCTGCTGGCTGGTTTGTTGCCTATGGCGCCGCGATACCTGGGGTTGCTGGGTGCGCGGCATCGGAGTTCTCTGCTGGTGAGCGAGGCTGCTTCTCTGATTGGGAAGACCGTTGCAGCGTGTTGCGAACGGATCCATGCGCCGGTGGGGCTGGACCTGGGTGGGGATGGGCCGGAGGCGATTGCGCTGGCCGTGATGGCGGAGGCGCAGGCGGTTTGCATGGGGAAGCTGGGGGCTTCGCGGCGGTTGATGGCGGCGGATGTGGCGCGGCATGTGAGCGAGGGTGGGGCTTCGCGGTACCTGCAGGTGCAGTGTGCGCTGGATGTTTCGTCGTGAGTGTGGCTGCGGTGGTTCTGGCTGCGGGGGCTTCGACGAGGCTGGGCGAGCCGAAACAGTTAGTTCGTTTGGGTGGGGAGATGCTGCTGGAACGGGCGGTGAGGGTGGTTCGTGAGGCTGGGTGTGAGCCGGTGGTGGTGGTGCTGGGGGCTTCTGCTGCGGTGATTCAGGAAGAGTGCCGGTTGGGTGATGCTCG
>Ga0193716_1001542_pt1 | contig 13385 bp, 10 predicted proteins | sample U2c1metaG_FD_145901 | JGI IMG/M metagenome (GOLD analysis project Ga0193716, IMG submission 145901) | Soil microbial communities from a riparian zone of the East river system, Colorado, United States - U2c1 | ecosystem: Environmental > Terrestrial > Soil > Riparian zone | place: USA: East River...
GTGATGCTCGAGCCACTCACGCCGGAGCAAGCGATGGCGAAGGCAGCGCGACTCGCAGTCATCGCCAATGCACGACAGCGCACTGTCCTCGCAACCGTCATTTGTGCGTCCGACGATTTGTCGATTTGCGCCGGCGATCAGGCGGTGCTGATGGACGCAACGTCATCGCTCGACGGGTTGCACTGCGCGCTTCACGCCGACTTTCAAAGCTCGGCGCGAGCAGCGTGGAGGCGCGGCAGCTCTGCCGTCGTCCGACACGCGTGGGGAGGGGAGCCGATCGACGTCGTCTACGAGGTCATCGCCCCTCGCGTGCGGCTGGCTGTTTGCGGTGTGGGCGTCGACGCGGTTCCGGTCGTCGCGGCCGCCAAACGGTTGGGCTGGCACGTCACGCTGATCGATGACCGCCCCGCGATGGTCACCGCGCATCACTGGCCGGACGCGGACTGCATCATCGTGCCGCGTCCCACTGCGATCGTCGAGAGCGTGGCCGCGGCGGACAGCGAGGCCGCCATCATCATGAGCCACAACTTCGAGCGCGACGTCGACTTCCTGCAGGGCTGGCTTGCTACCGCCGCGAGCTACATCGGAGTGATGGGTCCACATCATCGGGTGCACGCCATGCTCGCTGCACTGAGTGCGCGCGGCGTGCAGGTCGACGCGCCCGCGCGCGCTCGCATTCGAGGACCGGTGGGGCTGGACCTCGGCGCTGAGACTCCGGAGGAGATCGCGCTGGCGATCGTCGGAGAGGTGCAAGCGGTGCACGCGGGGCGAACGGCTGGATTCCTCGCGCACCGCGCCGGAGCGATCCACGCGGCGACTCAACGATTGCTCGAGGACGGTGAGGAGGTACGTTCCGCTCGCGAGGAGCAAGCCATAGGTTGTCTCTGAGCGCTGGGTAGCAGCGCGCCGACATCCATGTGCGGGCTCTGCGGGAGGACCATCCACGGTGAAGAAGCCCGGCAAGACGTACATCTGGATGGGATGGCTCGCCACGCTGGTGCTCGCGACGGTCGCGATGTGGATGCTGCGCGACCAGCTCGACAAGGCGCACGTCGCGCTCCTCTTTCTCATCATCGTCCTCGGTGGCAGCGCCACCGGCGGACGCGCGCTCGGCCTCTCGCTCGCCGCGCTCGCCTTCTTCGCGTTCGATGGAGTGTTCCTTCAACCCTACGGAACGCTCGCCATTCGGAATCCGCTCGACTGGCTGGTGCTTCTTTCGTTTCTTGTCACGAGCCTGGTGGCGACGCATCTGCTCGATCGCGCGCAGGAGCGCACGATGGCCGCACAGCGACGTGGCGATGAGATCGAGCGCCTCTCGATACTCGGGGCCGAGACGCTCAACGCTGGAGTGGCAACGGATGCGCTCGCTGCGATCGCCGAGGTGATTCGCTCGACACTGGGTGTGGATCGATGCGAGATTCTCGCGCACCATAGTAGCAATGGAGCGGAGGCGGAGTCGGTCACACTACTCGCCCGTGCGGGGACATTGGCCGACGCCTCTGAAGAGGATGCCGCACGCGGGCTCGCCGCCTGGGTTGCGGCGCGCGGACTGCCTGCGGTGCTCCGCGGTGACTTTACGTCGGGGATTGGCTCCGCCGGTTGGGAAGAGCAGAGCGATCCGTGGTTGTCGCAGGGCGACCTGCGTGTGCTGCTCGTCCCGCTGTCCGCGCGAGGACAGTCGGTTGGCGTTCTGCGGATCGAGAACAGTACGCACATCGAGATCAAGACGGGACAGCGTGAGTTTCTGCGCGCACTCTCCTACTACGCGGCACTCGGCGTCGAGCGCGTGCGACTCGTGGCTGCTGCGGAGCGAGCGGAGGCGTTTCGCCAGGCAGACGAGCTGAAGAACGCGTTGATCGCGACCGTGTCGCACGATCTCCGCACTCCGTTGACATCCATCAAGGCGCTCGCGCATCGACTCGCAGCCGGCGGGGAAGCCGATGCGCGCTCGATCGAGGAAGAGGCGGATCGACTCGCGCGATTCGTTGGGGACTTGCTCGATCTCTCACGCATTGCCGCCCACGCGATACCGGTGCGAGTCGAGCTCAACGCGGCGGAAGAGCTGATGGATGGAACGAGGCAGCGACTGGCCGGCGTGCTTGGCAATCGCGAGCTGCGCGTGCTGGTCGACCCGGGCGCACCGTTGCTGCTCGGCCGATTCGATCTCGCGCAATCGGTGCGCGTACTCGTGAATCTCATCGAGAACGCGCTCAAGTACTCTCCGGCGGGCTACCCCGTCGAGGTCTGGATCAGGCGAGAGGGGAGTCGGCTCCTCTTCACAGTGATGGATCGCGGCCCGGGAATTCCTCCGGGCGAGGAAACGTTGATCTACGAGCCGTTCTACCGACCCGCCGGCACGCAGGCGGATGTCGGGGGAGCCGGTTTGGGACTCGCCATCGCGCGCGGCCTCGCGGAGGCGCAGGGTGGAACCGTGCGATACGCGCGACGGGAGGGTGGCGGCAGCACCTTCACGTTCGAGATTCCCGCCGCGGAAACGCCGGAGCTCGACGACCGCTGAGCCATGCACGGGTGAGAACGCGCCACCCCGGTCGCATGAAAATATCGTGAAAGTGAATTAGGAGCCGACTGAGACCATCGTCTCAGGCGGATTTTCACGCGGCGTTAATGCCGAATGTCCTACTCTTCCCTTCGTCTCGAATCACTCTTTCTCGCTCGAAGGCACACAATGCTCGACGTCGTCTACGTCGTCATCACGCTCGGCTTCTTCGCGATCATGCTCGCCTACATCCGCGGCTGCGAAGCGCTCGGACGCGAAGACACGACCAAGGAGGACCGCTCATGAACACTGAGAGCGTGATCGCGGCGGTCGTCTCCCTCGCCGTGCTCGTCTACCTGATCTACACACTTCTCCGTCCCGAGAAGTTCTGAGAGGAATGTCATGACCGCGAACGGCTGGTTGCAGATTCTCTTCTTCTCGGCGGTGCTTCTCGCCGTCACGAAGCCGATGGGGATCTACGTGCTCAAGGTGTACGATGGCTCGTTCCGCTGGCTGAGCGCCGTGGAGCGGGTGATCTATCGCGTCTCGCATGTCGATCCTGAAGAGGATCAGCATTGGACGCGGTACGCCGCCTCTATGCTCATCTTCAGCGCGGCGACGATGCTCGTCACCTACGTCGCGCTGCGATTGCAGCATGTGTTGCCACTGAATCCCGCGCATCGCGATGCCGTCGCGGACCGCCAGGCCTTCGAGACCGCGGCGTCGTTCACGACCAACACGAACTGGCAGTCGTACGCTGGGGAGACGACGATGTCGTACTTCTCGCAGATGACGCAGCTCGCGTATCACAACTTCATCTCGGCAGCGACCGGGATGGCGCTCGCCGTCGCGCTCGCGCGGGGGATCGTGCGGCGTTCGGCGGGTCGCATCGGCAACTTCTGGGTCGATCTCGTGCGTGGGACGCTCTATCTCTTCATCCCGATGTCGATCGTGCTCGCGCTCATCTTCGTGCAGCAGGGCGTGATTCAGAACTTTCACCCCTACATCACTGCAAGCACGGTCGAAGGCGTGAAGCAGGTGCTCGCGATGGGACCCGTCGCAAGCCAGGAAGCGATCAAGCAGCTCGGCACGAATGGCGGCGGCTTCTTCAATGCGAACTCCGCGCATCCGTTCGAGAACCCGACGCCGTTCACGAACTTCCTGCAGATGCTCGCGATCTTCATCATCCCCGCGGGACTCGTCTACGCGTACGGCCGCATGGTGAAGAACGCACGGCACGGCTGGGCGATCTGGGCCGCGATGTTCGTTCTCTTCTTCGGTGGCACCGCGACGGCCTATTGGGCCGAGGCGCGTGGCAATCCGATTCACGCGGCGCGCGGCATCGACGTGGTCGCGAGCGAGACGAATCCCGGCGGCAACATGGAAGGCAAGGAGGTTCGCTTCGGCATCGCGAACTCCGCGCTCTACGCGACCATCACGACCGATGCGTCGTGCGGATGCGTGAACAGCACGCACGACTCCTACACGCCGATCGGCGGGCTGGTGCCGCTCGTCAACATGCAGCTCGGCGAGGTGATCTTCGGAGGCGTGGGCGCGGGATTGTACGGGATGATCATGATGGTGATCCTCACCGTCTTCATCGCGGGCCTCATGGTCGGCCGTACGCCCGAATATCTCGGCAAAAAGATTCAAAGCCGCGAAGTGCGAATGGCGATGCTGTACGTGCTCGTCTTCCCGCTTTCGATTCTCGTGCTCTCCGCGATGTCCGCTGTCCTTCCGGCCGGGTTGAAGGGCTTGAACAATGCGGGGCCGCACGGCCTCTCGGAGATTCTCTACGCCTTCACGTCGACTACCGCGAACAACGGTAGCGCGTTCGGCGGTCTCACGGGCGGCACCTACTACTACAACACGACGCTCGGCATGGCGACGCTGATCGGTCGCTTTGCCATGCACGTGCCGATGATCGCGCTCGCCGGATTTCTCTCCGAGCGTCAGCCGGTGCCGGAGTCCGCAGGGACTTTCCCGGTGACGACTCCGCTGTTCGTCGGACTCTTGATCAGCGTCATCCTCATCGTTGGCGCGCTGACCTTTTTCCCTGCGCTCGCGCTCGGCCCGATCGTCGAGCACTTCCTCATGAGCGCCGGGAGGCTCTTCTAGTCATGGCAACCCAGAAACGTCCCCTTTTCGACCCAGCAATCGTTCGCCGGGCGCTTCGCGACTCGTTCGTGAAGCTCGACCCGCGCCACATGGTGCGGAACCCGGTCATGTTCGTCGTCCTCATCGGCAGCGTGCTCACCACGGCGTCGCTGGTGCGCGATGTCGTCTCGGGGCGCGGCGACATCAGCTTCACGCTGCAGATCGCGGTGTGGCTGTGGTTCACCGTGCTCTTCGCCAACTTCGCCGAGGCGATGGCGGAGGGACGCGGCAAGGCGCAGGCGGACACGTTGCGCAAGTCGCGCACGCAAACGCTCGCCAAGCGCGTCTCGAAGCCGAGCGATCGCAAGTCGACGCAATCATCTCCGTCGAGCGAGCTTCGCAAGGGCGATCTCGTGTTGTGCGAGCCCGGCGATGTGATCCCCGGCGACGGTGAAGTCGTCGAGGGCGTTGCGTCCGTCGACGAGTCGGCGATTACGGGCGAGTCCGCGCCGGTCGTCCGCGAGTCGGGCGGCGATCGCTCCGCGGTCACGGGCGGCACGAAGGTGCTGTCGGACTTTCTCGTCATTCGCATCACCGCCAATCCTGGCGAGACATTCCTCGATCGCATGATCGCGCTCGTCGAGGGCGCCTCGCGGCAGAAGACGCCGAACGAGATCGCGCTGACGATTCTGCTGTCGGGACTCACGATCATCTTCCTGCTCGCGGTCGTGACCCTGCAGCCGTTTGCGATCTACTCCGGCGCCGCGGTGGCGATCCCGGTGCTGATCGCACTGCTCGTGTGCCTGATCCCGACGACGATCGGCGGCCTGCTCTCGGCCATCGGCATCGCCGGCATGGACCGCATGATTCAGCAGAACGTGATCGCCATGTCCGGGCGTGCGGTCGAAGCCGCAGGCGACGTCAACACGCTGCTGCTCGACAAGACCGGCACGATCACGCTCGGCAACCGCCAGGCGGTGGAGTTCATTCCGGTCGCGGGCGTGACGATCGAGCGACTCGCCGATCGTGCGCAGCTCGCCTCTCTTCCGGACGAGACGCCGGAGGGCCGTAGCGTCGTCGTGCTCGCGAAAGAGAAGTACGGGCTGCGTGGGCGGCCGGTGAGCGAGAACGAGAAGCACGAGGCGATGCAGTTCGTCCCCTTCTCCGCCACCACGCGCATGAGCGGCGTCGACATCGGCACGCTCGAGCTGCGCAAGGGAGCGGGCGACGCGATCGCGCGTTGGGTGACGGAGCACAACGGGCAGCTCCCTGCGGATCTCGGTGCGCACGTGCAGCGGATCGCGAAGGAAGGCGGCACGCCGCTCGTGGTGGCCGAGAACGACAATGGAAAGGCGCGTGCGCTCGGCGTGATCTATCTGAAGGATGTGGTGAAGGGCGGCATGCGCGAGCGCTTCGACCGGTTGCGCGCGATGGGCATTCGCACGGTGATGATCACTGGCGATAATCCGCTCACCGCGGCATCGATCGCGCAGGAGGCGGGCGTCGACGATTTTCTGGCCGAGGCGAAGCCGGAAGACAAGATGGCGCTCATCCGGCGGGAGCAGGCGGGCGGCAAGCTCGTGGCGATGACTGGCGACGGTACCAACGATGCGCCTGCGCTCGCGCAGGCGGACGTCGGTGTTGCGATGAACACGGGCACGCAGGCGGCGAAGGAAGCCGGCAACATGATCGATCTGGATTCCAACCCGACGAAGCTCATCGAGGTCGTCGAGATCGGCAAGCAGTTGCTGATGACGCGCGGGGCATTGACGACGTTCTCGATCGCGAACGATGTCGCCAAATACTTCGCGATCATTCCGGCGATGTTCGTCGTCACGTATCCGGCGCTGCAGGCGCTGAACGTGATGCGGCTGCATTCGCCGCAGTCCGCGATTCTCGCGAGCGTGATCTTCAACGCGCTCATCATCGTCGCGCTCATTCCGCTCGCGCTGCGAGGCGTGAAGTACCGTCCCGCGCCGGCGACGGTGATCCTGCGGCGCAATCTGGTGGTCTATGGCGTCGGCGGCCTGTTGGTCCCGTTCGTGGGGATCAAGGCCATCGACATGCTCCTCGTCGTTCTGCACCTCGTCTAGGGACTCGCTCTCATGCTCCGTAAACAACTCTGGCCCGCCATCATGCTGACGTTCGTGCTGATGATCATCACGGGCCTCGTCTATCCCGGCGTCGTGACTGGTTTGGCGCAACTGCTCTTTCGGGGGCAGGCCAACGGCTCGCTGATCGTCGACGCGAACGGGCAGGTGGTCGGCAGTGCGCTCATTGGGCAGTCGTTCGCGCGGCCGGAGTATTTCCATTCGCGCCCATCGGCGGCTGGCGCGGGCTACGACGACACGCTGTCGAGCGGCACCAATAAGGGGCCGACCGATACCAAGCTTGCCGACACGCTGATCGCGCAGGCGGTCGACAGCGTGGTCGCACAGGACAGTGCCGTGAAGGGGCAGATCCCATCCGACATGGTCACCTCGTCGGCCTCGGGGCTCGATCCCCATATCTCGCCCGCGGACGCGCAGCTGCAGATCGCGCGCGTTGCGCGTGCGCGCGCGGTGCCTGCGTCGAAGGTCGAGGCGCTAGTGGCGGCGCATACGGAGGGACGCCAGTTCGGGTTCTTCGGCGAGCCGCGCGTGAATGTGCTTGCTCTGAATCTCGCACTCGATTCGGCGTTGTCGACGCACCCGTCGACAAATCGGCCAGCGAAATGATTTCGAATGGCAGTACTCCGGCTCGATATCGGCCGGATCACCAGCGGCTAATTCAGGCCGCGCTAAGTGCGCGCTCTTTGAGGCGCGCCGCTCGGAGTTCGTCCATGTGTACCCGTAATTTTGTCTCTGCACTGCACGCACGCCGTACTGCGTTGATCATGATTTCCCTGGGAGCCATACTCGCTGCTCGCGTGCTTCCGGCGCAGTCGTCGGATACAGCTTCGAAGAGCTCGCTCTGCGGACCGTCGGCCCCGAAGACCGATAGTAGTGGAAAGCCGCGCGCGAAGCCGTCGGAGCCGTTTGCATTCGCGGATTTCTCGTGGCTCAACGGCACGAGCCGGCAGACTGTGTCCGTGCTCGACACGAAGGCCTTCACGGGGGAGTTTCGCGCCGACGTCAGCTACATCCGCGACTTCAACAATCCCAAGGATCACACGCTCGTCGGCTCCTCGGAAAGCGGTCGCACGAGCGAGTTTCAAGTGCAGCAGCTCGGCATCGGTGGTGATTTCCACTGTGGACACGCGCGCGGCCGGTTGATGACGCAGTTCGGCATGTACTCGACCATGACACCCCGCAATGACGCGAGCCCCGCTCGCGGGCAATGGGACCTGGCAAATGCCTATCGCTATCTCTCGGAGGCGTACGGCGGCTACCACTTCGACAAGATGCATGGAATCAATCTCGATGCCGGCATTTTCATGTCGTACATCGGATTGTTCAGCTACTACAACTACGACAACTGGGCGTATCAGCCGAGTTACGTGTCGTCGAACACGCCGTGGTTCTTCAATGGTATTCGCGTTCAGACCTTTCCGACGGACAAGCTGAAAGTCGAACTCTGGTTGATCAACGGTTGGCAGTCGTACGGCATGTTCAACGAGACGCCTGGAATCGGCGCCCAAATACTGTGGCGTCCCACCGGGAACCTCTCCTTCCTCTCCAACAACTATTACGGAAAGGACTGGCTCGGCCTTCCGAATCGCTGGCGCATTCACAGTGACAACAGCGCCGAGGTCAAGTACTACGAACAGCCGAACTCGTTTTTCACGAGGTCAGCGTTTTCGCTCACCGCCGACATCGGCTGCGAGAGCGGCGACGGCGTCAGCTGCGTGCACAGCTCGCCCGATGCGCCCGCGCAATATTTTCTGGGCGCGATGCTCTACAATCGCATGTGGTTCGCGCACGACAAGGTCGGGCTGACGCTCGGCGGTGGTGCGATGAAGAACCCTGGACGCTATCTCGTGCTCCTTCCGCCGATCAACGGCGCGACGGCGGCATCCGGCACGCCGTATTTCACGCAGAATCCGGGCGACAAGTTCGCGGCGTGGGATGCATCGGCAACGCTGGACATCATGCCGGATCAGTTCACGACCTTCCGGTTCGAGCTCGACCATCGTGCGGCGAACGTACCGTACTTCGCCGGTTCGGGTGGAGTGACGCCGATAGGCGGAAATACCGGGCCTCCTGGCTCTACTGTGACGGATTTCTCTCCCGATCTCCGCAAGCAGGAGACCCGCCTCAACTTTGCACTGCTCATCAAGCTCTAGGCTGATCGCCCATTCGGCGTAGCGCCGAATGGGCATCACCCGACTCACTGGTGGACCGATTCAAATGCAACGGCAAGAGTATTCATTCACGGAGCGATGTTCGCGTGGGACCGCCGCAGGTATCCGATGGTCTGCGGCGGCGATCGCATCGACGCTGGTGTGGGTCACCAGTGTCGGGGCACAGATACCCGAGCAGTCGGCATCTGACTCTTCGTCGGATTCGGCGAGGAGCACTCCTCACCGGGCATCGGCGCCCGCCGACACGGCGCCGAAGATCACTTTCGGCGCTTTCGTCGACGGATACTACGCGTGGGATTTCAACCGGCCCTCTAACTTCGATCGCGCGTATACGACGCAGCCGGCGCGCCACGCGGAGTTCAACATCAACCTCGCGTTCGTGGAGGCAAAGATCACCGGGCCACGGTACCGCGGGCGACTCGCGCTACAATACGGGACCTCGGTGGTCGCGAACTACGCGGGCGAGCCGATGATCGGTCGCATCAGCGGGCCGTCGGCGAGCCAGTACATCCAGGAGGCGACCGCGGGCTACCAGTTATCGCCGAAGTTATGGATCGACGGAGGGATTTTCTACGCGCACACCGGCTACGAGGGCTGGGTCTCGCGTGACAACCTCACCTATTCGCGCTCGCTGGTCGGCGACTTCTCGCCCTACTACGAAGCCGGCGTCAAGCTCACCTGGCAGGCGACGCCGTCGCTGGTAGCGCAGCTCGATGTCGTGAACGGATGGCAGGACATCTCGAACTACAACACGCCGCCAGCCGGAGGCGTGCGCTTTGATTACACGTTGAACCCGAAAGTGACGCTGTCGTACGACAACTTCATCGGCAACGTCGCAGCGGACACCTCGACCATTCGGCTTCGTTTCTACAACGATTTCATCGTGCAGTATGCGCCGACATCCTCGTGGAATATCGCGGCGGTGTTCGACGTGGGCACGCAGAGCCACACCACTGTCGACGGCGGCACGGCAACGTGGTACGGGACATCGATCATCGGGAAATACCATTTCACACCGAAGGTCGCCATCGTCGGGCGAGTCGAGCGCTACGCGGATCCGGACCAGGCGATCGTGGTCACCGGACTTCCGGCAGCGTTCAAGACGAATGGCGCATCGCTCGGACTCGACGTGTCACCCATCCCACGCGTGCTCTGGCGTTCTGAGGTCCGCGGATTTTTCTCGTCGGACCGTGTGTGGCCCACGCACGAGGTCGGCCAATTCGATCGCGGTGACGCGGTCGTCGTCACCTCGCTCGCGCTGACGATCTAGCCATGAGCGGCGCGAGTCAGGCAACCCCAGACGATGCGCGCGAGATGTCGCCGGGTGTGGATGACGTCGGCGCGATGGATGAATCGGCAGTTCGACCCGCGGCAATCGTTCGACAGCTCGGACACGCCGTGGCAATGACGGCCGTCCTGCTCGTGCTCTGCGGCGTGATCTACCCCGCAACGTTGTATGCGCTCGGTCGCGTCGCCTTTGCGAATCAAGCGAACGGGTCGCTCATCCACGACCGTACGGGACGCGTCGTGGGCTCGGCGCTCATCGGGCAGTCGTTCGCGAGGCCCGAATATTTTCACGGACGACGGAGCGCGACAGGCTACAACGCCGCGAACACGAGCGGATCGAATCTCGGTCCCACCAACCCAACGCTCATCGACTCCGTTCGCACGAGCGCCTCACGATTCCGCGCCGAGAACCTGCTGTCAGATTCGGTGCACTTGCCGAGCGACGCTAGCACGTCCAGTGGCAGTGGAATCGATCCGGACATTTCGCCGGCGAATGCGCGGCTCCAGATCGCACGCGTGGCGCGCGCCCGCGGCGTCGACACGGTCGCGCTTCGAGCGCTCGTCGACCACCACGTTCAACCGCGCCAGCTCCGCGTGCTCGGTGAGCCGCGTGTGAACGTGCTGCTCCTCAATCTCGCCGCGGATTCCGCCTTCGGCGCTAAGTCAGCGTCACCCGTCGGACCACAGTGAGCTCGATCGCGCGGATGCAGTCGCTTCCGCAGCTCGTGCTGTTCCTGGCGATCGTCGTCGCCCTGGTGAAGCCCGTAGGCACGTACATGGCGCGCGTGTTCTCCGGAGAGCGCACGTTCATGGATGCGGGGATGCGTCCGCTCGAACGGCTGACCTACCGGCTCGCTCGCATCGACGCGACGAAGGAGATGACGTGGAGCGAGTATGCGGTCGCCTTCACGCTGTTCTCGCTCGCGGGGACGCTCATCCTCTACGCATTGCTGCGCATGCAGTCGTTGCTCCCATTCGCCGATCCCGCCAATCTCACGACGCCGATGACACCCGATCTGGCGGCGAATACGGCGATCAGCTTCTCGACGACGACCACCTGGCAGGCATACGCGGGCGAGACGACCATGAGCTATCTCGCGCAGATCGTCGGCCTCGCTGGACAAGGCTTTCTCGCCGGCGCCGCGGGACTCGCCGTTGGCATCGCGTTCATTCGTGGCTTCACCCGTGATCGCAGCGCGACGCTCGGAAACTTCTGGGTCGATCTCACGCGCGCGACTCTGTGGGTACTGCTCCCGCTTTCACTGATCGGCGGCTTGCTGCTCATCTGGCAAGGCGTCCCGCTCAACTTCGCGCCATATACGAAAGCCGCCACGCTCGAGGGAACGACACAGCTAATCGCGCAGGGACCGGTCGCGGCGCTCGAGCTCATCAAGAATCTCGGAACCAACGGCGGCGGCTACTTCAACGTCAATGGTGCACATCCGTTCGAAAATCCCACACCGCTTTCGAACTTCCTGGAGATGCTCGCGATCGCCGTCCTGCCCGCGTCGCTCACCTACACGTTCGGACGCATGGCGGGCAACACGCGCCAGGGATGGATGCTGTTGTGGGTGATGGTTGCGTTGTTCGCCGCCGGCCTCGGCGCCACCACGTGGGCGGAGCAGCGCGGCGATCCATTGGTCGCAAACGCATCGGCGATGACTGTTGCGGCGAGTGCCGAACAGCCAGGCGGCAACATGGAAGGCAAGGAGGTGCGCTTCGGCATCGGAGCCAGCGCCTTGACCGCAGTCACGACGTCCAACGGCGCGACCGGTTCCTACAACGCGATGCACGACAGCTTCACACCGCTCGGCGGAGCCGTACCGCTGGTGAACATGCTGCTCGGCGAGCTGCTCTTCGGTGGGCTCGGCACCGGATTCTATAGTATCCTCGAAGTTGCGCTGCTCGGCATCTTCATCGTGGGGCTCATGATCGGGCGCACGCCCGACTACCTCGGCAAGCGTATTGGCCAGACCGAGATCAAGCTGATCGTGCTCTACGCGTTGATAGGCCCGGCGACGGTGCTGACACTGAGCGCTGTTGCTTTGAGCTCCCACGCAGGGCTGGCCGGCCTCACGACGAATACCGGCGTACATGGATTCACCGAGATCGTGTTCGCCTACGCGAGTGCCTTCGCGAACAACGGACAGAATTTCGCGGGGCTCAGCGCCAACAGTCCGTTCTACAACATCAGCACGGCCGCGGCGATGATGAGCGGACGATTCGTCCTCGCGATTCTCGCGCTGGCGCTGGCGGGCCGGTTCGGCGCGGCGCAGCGGCGACCGACCGTCGGCTCGATGCCCACCGACTCACTCACGTTCGGGCTCGTGCTGATGAGCACAATGATTGTCGTGGGGGCATTAACGTATCTTCCGCTCCTCGCGCTTGGCCCGCTGGCCGAGCACTTTACCATGCTCACCGGCAAATGAATGTCGACTGCGGAGCGCGTGATCGGAGGCGGCCATGAGCGATGATCCGACTCCCACCTCACCAGGGGAGGTCGGCGGACCAGGCACGAGCGCGAGCGATTTTCTCCAGCTCGTTCGCCAGCGTGCGCGTGGACGGCTCAAGGTCTACATCGGCTCGGCCGCGGGCGTGGGCAAGACGTATCGGATGCTCACCGAAGGAAACGAGCTCCGGCGCCGCGGCATCGACGTCGTAATCGGTTTCGTCGAAACGCACGCGCGCGCCGAAACAGAGGCGCAGATCGGCGGTCTCGAGGTAGTCCCCCGCCAGCTCGTCGAATATCGAGGCGTCACGCTCGCGGAGATGGACGTCGACGCTATCATCGCGCGCCATCCGGGTGTCGCCATCGTTGATGAGCTCGCGCACACGAATGTACCGGGCGCCAAACACCAGAAGCGCTGGGAAGACGTGCTCGAGCTGCTCGACGCCGGGATCAACGTCATTTCGGCGGTGAACGTCCAGCACCTCGAGTCACTCAACGACGTCCTGCAACAGACGCTTGGCGTTTCGGTTCGCGAAACGGTCCCCGACTGGGTCGTCGCGCGGGCGGATCAGGTCATCAACATCGATCTGTCGGCCGAGGACCTGCGGCAGCGTCTCATCGAGGGGAAGATCTACGATCGCTCGAAGGTGCCTGCCGCCCTCGAAAATTTCTTCACCGAAGAGAATCTCTCGACGCTGCGCGAGCTCGCGCTGCGCGAGGTCGCGAGCTCGGTGGATCGAACCCGCGAGTACGTCGTGCAGCGCGAGGAGGGC
>Ga0193716_1001544_pt1 | contig 13380 bp, 8 predicted proteins | sample U2c1metaG_FD_145901 | JGI IMG/M metagenome (GOLD analysis project Ga0193716, IMG submission 145901) | Soil microbial communities from a riparian zone of the East river system, Colorado, United States - U2c1 | ecosystem: Environmental > Terrestrial > Soil > Riparian zone | place: USA: East River...
TGGAAGGATAAGGATGCTGTGACTGCCTGGCGTAATTATCTGAAATCGGATGCCAATACGATCGATGCCTCCTACCTGCGGATAAAGACGGTGTCGCTGAGTTACCAGTTAGGCGAACAGGCCTTGAACCGCTGGGGACTGAAGAAACTGCAATTTTATCTCCGGGCGCAGGATCCCTGGACGTTTACACATTACCGGGTCTGGGATCCGGAGACGCAGAATCCGCTGACCTTACCCACTTCGAGGACCTGGGTGGCGGGATTCAGTTTGACATTATAAATCAGGGCCCGCAAAAGCGGGCCCTGAGTCTTTCTGCTAATAACCAAGATGGGCGTACAAATAGGCAGTCGGGAAATTGTAGTGCGGTAAGTAGTTGTTGTTATATCCGCGTGCGATAAGGGTACCGCCGATGGGATTGGTGTCAATGCCAACCATGCCGCCATAAAAGACCCACCATTCATAGGTCTCTTGCTGCAGGGAAAGGTGGTCATTGTACACGTCGTCGGGATAGGTGTACCAATAATAGAGGACGGTTCGGGGACTAAGGGAAGCAGCGGCTTTGGAGATCGGAGCAGGAGAAACCGCTTTGAAGCTGCCACAAAGGGTGAGCAGTCCTGCGATGAGCAGGAGGCGCATCGGAAGGTTCATGGTGGTTTGCGGCTTTTTTTATCAAAAAGCTGCCGAAAAACTTTAAGATTTAATAATTATGATACCGGGTTAACCAGGGTTCGGGAAGATAGTGGTTTGGCCGGCCAATAGCGGTAAGTACAATAGTGTATGAGGAATGTAAAAGTCACTTATAAGCGCGTAAATGTAAGATAGTAGGATGCACTAAGAATGCGGCGTACATTTACTTTGAGATTTGGTGGAAAATAAATTGCAGGTATTGGTCAGCGTTATACAATATATGCGAGTTTATAATTATGTGTTGAAACATCGAAGGACGGATCAAAATTTGAATGCTTTAACCATTTTTTTGGGTTTTGACCTCATTTTTCTATGATTTTTTCGTGATTTTTTTCAAAATTGTCAATAAAAATACTACCACTAAATAGTAGTTAAGAAATTTCTATCCTCGTTAAAACAGTATAGATTGTGTACTGCCATACGAAAAAACAGGTGTTCCCCATTAAACCAACCAAATTACCGATGTAACGTGAACCGGTACTATCGAGCCGGAACTTTGATTAGGCTATTATCTTGACAATTTTTATACACCAAACTGATTAGTATGCAAAAACTGACCCTACAACCATCCCAGGTCTTTGATGACTAATTGGGCAAGTGAGATTGCCCAAAAGAAAGAAAGACGGTTGCAGCCGTCTCCCTTATACTTGTCCGGCAAATTCTGCTCCAGCCTTTTACATTGCTTTTACAGATTTTAACCCAACAAATCAAAGGTATGAAATTTTTTTACAATGCTTCTGCCATGCAGAGAGCGTTCGGTACGCTCATGCTATCACTGGCCCAAGCGATGCAAAAATTCCGATCGAATATAACTAAAACCCTGATACTCGGAGTGAAACTCGCTGCTGTATTTATACTGATAACCTGCTTGCAGGTGAGCGCGAAAACTGCAAACGCGCAAAAGTTGAGCCTGTCTTTTAAGAACGGCTCGCTGGAGAAATTATTTGCGGAGATCGAGAAGAGGACGAATTATGTCTTCTTTTATGATGTCGCGATATTGAAAGGGACAAGGCCGGTGACGGTGGAGGTGAAAGATGCCTCTGTTGAAGATATTTTGGCGACTTCGCTGAAAGGGCAGATGCTCGAGTATTCGATACATGATCGGACTATTTTTGTGAAGAAGGGTGCGGAGGTGAGATCGGCAGACGTACCGTTAACTAACACTAATGGACAAATGAGCTTTATCACTGGCTTAGTTCATTCTGAGAATGGTGTTCCTCTCGCCGGTGCTACTGTCTTTATTAAGAAATTGAAGAAGACCGGTATGACAAATGATAAGGGGGAATTTACTGTGAAGGATGTGCCGGATGGGGAATATGAAGTTGAGATTACTTCTATAGGTTATGAGCCTTATTTAACGAAGATTTCGGTGGTGGGACAAGAGGCTACGCTGGTAGCGAGTATGAAACAGGCGGTGGTAGGAATGGATGAGATGGTGTTCAAGGGATATTATAATACAAGCAAAAGACTTAATACGGGAGATGTAAGTACAGTGAAGGCCGATGTAATCCAGAAACAACCCGTGACTGACCCTTTAGCCGCACTAGAGGGGAGAGTCCCTGGTTTGTATATTAGCCAAAGTGGGTCTGGGTTACCAGGGACTGCTTTTACCGTTCGGCTCATGGGGCGGAATAGTATAAGTAACGGCAATGATCCGCTATATATTGTAGATGGCGTTCCATTTGGTTCTACTTCATTAAGCCTTGTTAACACTGGAGGAACATCACTGAGTCCATTTAATAATCTGAGCACTTCCGACATTGAGAGCATTGAAGTATTAAAAGATGCGGATGCCACGGCCATATATGGCTCCAGAGGGGCGAATGGAGTAATTTTGATTACTACAAAAAAAGGTAAGGCTGGAAAGACCAGGGTGGATATCAATGTCGCAAGAGGAGCAAATAGCATTGCCCGGAAGATCGCCTTGCTCAATACCCAGGAGTACCTTCAAATGAGGCACATGGCTTTTCAAAATGATGGAGCTACCCCCGGCGCCCAAGATTATGATCTTAATGGTACCTGGGATACTACGCGATATACAAACTGGCAAAAGGTGCTGCTGGGAAATCCTGCCAATTTTACAAATGCCCAGGCCTCGTTCTCTGGTGGAAACTCTAACACTCAGTTTATCTTAAGCGGTACTTTTAGTAGACAAGGGACTAATTTGCCAGGGAATTTTTATGATCAAAAAGGGGCGGCGCATTTTAGCCTGTCAAATAGTTCGGCTGATAGAAAATTTCAACTTTTTACTAGTATAAGCTATGTCAATGATAATAATTTTTTGCCTGCCGCGAATATTAGCAATTACGTCCTAGGAACACCTGACAGTCCACCAATCTATGATCAAAATGGGAACCTTAATTGGGCGAATGGAACTTGGACAAATCCTTTTGCCATCTTGCAACAAACAGTAAAAGGTATTACGGATAATATTATTGGTAATCTAAATCTTTCTTATGAATTGCTACCTGGCCTAAAATTAAGCGCGAACGTGGGGGGTAATTATATTCAATCAGTACAGACAAAAATAACTCCCCTAACTTACTCTAATCCAGCTACCGCGACCAGTAGCTCCAGACAATCTTATTTTGGTACAAGCAATTCCAAGTCCTGGATTTTCGAACCTCAACTGAATTATGCACGATCACTGGGAAGAGGAAAACTTGATTTATTGATTGGCTCTACCTTGCAGGAGAATGCAGCTACTACCAATTCGGTTACAGGAACAAATTTTGCGTCGGATGCTTTACTGGGAGATGTCGCCGCCGCCGCGTCTTTTAGCGGAATTATCTATTCCAAAAATCTTTATCATTATTCAGCAGCTTTTGCAAGAATTGGCTACAATTACGAAGAAAAATATATTCTCAATTTAACTGCACGCAGGGATGGTAGTAGCCGATTTGGGCCCGGCAATCAATTTGGAAATTTTGGCGCAGTAGGGGCGGGATGGATTTTTTCTAAAGAAAGATTCTTTGAAGATCATGTGCCGTTTTTAAGCTTTGGAAAATTGAGAGCCAGTTACGGGACTGCGGGAAATGACCAGATTACCGCTTATAAATATTTAAGTACGTACAGTCCGTATGGGTTTTCTTATCAAAATATTGCAGGCTTATATCCCACGAGCTTGTCAAATCCTTACTTTGGATGGGAACTGGATAAAAAACTAAATGGGGGTGTGGAACTTGGCTTTTTAAAAGACAGAATACTAATTAGCGGAAGCTATTTCAGGAACCGTACAGCTAATCAACTTGTCGGATATTCGCTGCCCACAATTACAGGGTTCTCTAGTGTTACTGCTAATTTGCCTGCCGTTGTTCAGAATACTGGTTTTGAGTTTACTCTCAATACCATCAATGTTCAATCCAAAAACTTAAAATGGACCAGTTCCTTAAACCTTACCATTCCGCGCAATAAATTGGTTTCCTATCCAAATCTGGCAGGATCAAGTTATGCTACTACTTATGTTGTTGGTAAATCATTATTTGTTCAACAACTTTATCATTATACAGGACTTGATGCGAATACCGGTCTATATACTTTTGAAGATGTTAACCACGATGGCAAGATTACTTCCCCGCAAGACTTGACAGCAAGGAGAACCTTGACACAAGATTATTATGGTGGGATTGAGAACAGTTTAGCTTACAAAGGGATTCAATTGGATTTCTTTTTTCAAGTTGTTAAGCAAACAGGCACTAATTATCTGACTAGTTTCAATAGGCCTGGTGGCTTTTATGCAAACAACAACCAACCGACCTTTATTCTCAATAATTCAAGTCTTGAAAAATTTACCCAGACCTTTAATTCGCCTTTAGCACCTGCATTTGTTCTTTTGCTCAATAGCGATGCTAAGATCCAGGACGCTTCCTTTATTCGACTAAAGAACGTTTCATTGTCCTACCAGCTCCCCACTATTTGGTTGCAAAAAGTGCATTTTCAAAACATCAAGATATATATCCAATCTCAAAATCTGCTTACTATAACCCAATACCGTGGTATGGACCCGGAAAACCAAGGATATATACCTCCAACTAGGACCGTAACTGCGGGAATAGCAGTAGGATTATAATAAATGGTTGATATAATAACTAAAATTATAACAGTGAGCACTAAAATATGTTTTTTCAGCAACCTACTTAAGGGGCTTATCATCGGCCTGGTAATTATTGGTTTTGCCAGTTGCAAAAAATTTGTCACCATAGATACTCCCGTCAACCAGTTGGTAACACAAAGCGTTTTTACAAATAATGCAACGGCTACAGCTGCGCAAACTAGCATTTACTCGCAGTGGAGTAATAATACCGTGCTTTACACATTATTGTTGGCTACTGGATCTTCGGGTGATGAACTCTTTAACTATTCAACAGACCTTGGAGTTCTTGGATATTATACCAATGCCATTGCTCCTATAAATGAAAGAGCAAATGATGTATGGACGCCTGCTTATAGTTATATTTACCAGGCAAATGCGATAATTTCCGGTTTAAAAAATAACAGCGCGATCAATGCCAGGATAGCCCAACAATTGACAGGAGAATCGGAATTCATACGGGCGTACTGGCATTTTTATTTGACTAATTTATTTGGAGATATACCCCTGGTGACGACTACTGATTATACTGTTAATGGGACTATTTCAAGGACGCCACAGGCGGAAGTATATAAGCAGATCATTGCAGATCTATTGGATGCTCAGGGAAAGTTGAATGTTAATTTTGTGAATGGTTCCGACACAGCTATTACAACAGAAAGAACCCGCCCGACGTCATGGGCGGCAACGGCATTACTAGCTAGGGTTTATCTATATCAGGGAGACTATCAAAATGCATACGTTCAGGCCAATAAAGTCATAGGTAATACAGCGCTATTTAATCTTGCTACCTCCTTGGGACAAGTATTTGTTAAGAATAGCAATGAGGCCATCTTTCAATTACAAGCTGTCTCGACTTCATACGACACACAAGAAGGGTATTATTTTATTTTAACAACCACTCCTGGAATTGGCATGAATAATTGTTCCACTATAAGTCCGAAATTATTGTCTTCGTTCGAGCCCAATGATGCCAGGAAGTCAAATTGGATTGGAAGTGTAAAAGTAGGAGCAAATACATACACGTATCCTAATAAATATAAAATCAGGACACAGTCGACTGCTGAATATTCTACTTTATTAAGATTGGCCGAGCAGTATCTTATTCGTGCAGAAGCGCAAGCCAATGGGGCAGGAAATGGAATTAGCGGTGCAATCTCCGATATGAATGTTATTCGTCAAAGAGCTAGTTTGCTTACATATGCAGGGGCCACGGACCAGGCCTCAGTGATGAATGCCATTCTTCATGAGCGGCAGGTTGAGTTCTTTACGGAAGGAGGTCACCGGTGGTTCGACCTGAAACGAACGGGGACCCTCAACTCGGTCATGGGATCGCCAGGTAATGTGTGCGCTAGCAAGGGTGGTACCTGGAGTCCTAATGCTGCCCTTTATGCAATTCCTCAGACAGAGAGAAATAATGATCCTAACCTTTCCCAAAATACAGGCTATTGATATGTTAACGCTGGTGCAATATGAATTAATTGAGTTGCAAAAGAGCACCATTACGGAAAACACAGGGTTTCCAATTATTAATAAATAGAATCAATTAAGTCGAGTATGCAGATTAAAAGGTTGGTATTTATTTTTATTTTTTTGGCTAGTGGCATGCTTTGGGCAAAAGCTGACTCGTCCTATCCAGTGTATCCTGAGGTAGGAAAACCCATGCCGGAAGATTTTGTCTTGCAAAACATCAAATACTTTCCAAAAAAAATAGCGCATCTGGACGATTTTAAGGGCAAATGGTTAATCCTGGATTTCTGGACTCTGCATTGTGGGTACTGTATTTCATCTTTCCCCAGAATCAACGAAGAAATGAAGTCTTTTAAAGACAGTGTGCAATTTATTCTCGTCGGTGCAGCGCATAACTATGACCCCAAAGGAGCCATAGAAGATTTGTACGCTTCAATAAGGGAAAGGATAAATCTTAAGCTGCCCTGCGCATTTGACTCTGTTTTGTACAATCGCTACGATCTTTTCAGTGTACCTTATGTTATCGTTATTGACCCAAAAAGTATTGTAAGAGCTATATCTTACAAGATTGATAGTGTCGACTTAACGCAATTAATGGCAGGGAAGACTCCCAATTTAGCCAAGGCCTATAGAGCTCATGAGGATCGTAATCAAATCAGCTATAACCAAAATGTCCCATTATTGGTAAACAATAATGGCGGCAATGATTCCGACTTCTTATATCGCTCGATTCTAAAAAAGTGCGGGTCAGAATTCCCTTATGCTTTTGACAATATTGAAAACGTCAAAAATGGTTTGTTCCAACTAGCTCGAATGGCTGTAGTTGATCTTTATAAGTTTGCGTATATGGGCAAAAGAGACTGGGGTAGTCGTGGGAAAGTAGATTCTTTATTACATGCTGATTATTGGCCATATCTAATATGCAATATTAAAGATTCATCAATATTCCGCCTAGATGACGGAACAGGCAAAAATACTTATTGCTATAGCCTAAAAGTCCCGAAATTAAGGGCTACCAAAACTTTTTTGATGAAGGTCATGCAGGCAGATTTGGAGCATTATTTTGGATATAAGGCCGAAATTGTAGAAAAGGAGATGACTTGTTTAAAATTGGTTATTTTGGATGAAAGGAAAATCCCTAGGAGGCAAAAAGGAGATACGTCGACTTTTCAGTGGATTAATCGTCCTTTGAAATTTTATGCTGCGAACTTTTCAACCAATGATCTAATAAAATACTTGGATGATATTTCAACACACCAGAAAATGCCTGTTTTTGATGAAACAGGCATTAACGAAAAACTGAATTTGATGATCGATTGTTATTGGGGTGATTTTGATGATGTAAAAAAGACATTGAATAGAAATGGGCTAGATCTTGTGAGAGGGCAAAGGATGATGAAGACCTTAGTTATAAGTGATTGGGAAAATGAATAATTTATAGTTATCACTTTGGGTGCTTATTTTGAATTACAACCCTTTCACTGCTTTATTTTCGTGCAAGAAATAATATCAAAAACGATCCTGTAAAGTTATAATACGGGACCCCATAGTTTCGATATATACAGTATGTAAGTAGCCGTAAATATTAGTTCTGATCATACAAGGCGTATTTAATTCAGTGGTACACCCTGGGAAAGGAACGCTCACCCTTGCGAAGCCAATTGTAATAAATGTATCGATATTTTCCGACGCCATAACTTTGCTGGTGAATGCTGCTGCGATTGCTAAAATAAATGCGCTAGCTCCGAGAACAATTTGCGACTTTTTCATTAATTTAAGTTTGGGAACGTAGTTGGCTTGATTCAAAGAATGAGGTTAAGGAGTGAAGTTACCGCAACACAGATTGACTTATGTTTTATGAAAATAAAACAATACAAATAAACCTGGGGAAAGGAAGTTCCGTATAAAACTCCCTTCCCAAGTTTATTAGTTACCTGCTATAGAGGTTTCTGCAGAGTTTTAACACTGGTTCCGGCAGTTTCGATATAAACGGTGTGAATAAATCCTTGTGCTGTTTGAATCGTACAATTTTTATTTACAACTGTATTGCAATTGGGAAATGGAACGCCCACTCTTGCACCACTTATTGTAATAAAGGTTGCAACGTTGGAGGATGCTTTGGCTTTGCTGGTGAAGGCCGCCGCGATTGCCAAAATAAATGCGCTAGCTCCGAGAACAATCTGTGACTTTTTCATAAATCTCTGTTTTTAAGGTTAAATAAATTAACTGTTTTTGATTGATATGCCTACTCTTTTAACAGGTTTTCGGCTATCCCTGTTACACATCATAACTGCAGGTTTGATATGTGGATTGTGCACAAGTATTTTAATTTATTTTTTTTTGTAACTATTTGAATCTACATCAGTATAAAGTTTATAGTGTCGTGGTATAGGTATCTTACCAAAAAATGGATAATTCCTGAATTGCCAATCATTAAATCGGGGCTCGAAGTGTGATTATTGGTCTCGACTACCCAAAAGCCATTGCAATATTTGTTTTTTTGGAAAGTGTGCTTTAATAGATCAGTGATATAGCCGGCACGTACAAGCCATTCCTTATCTTTCAATATTTTATATGCTTCCAGGTAAACTTCACCTAAGCCAGCGACACCATAGGCTTGAGAATAATTATTAGATATTGAAATGGTAGGTAGTGTAGTTAGTTTTCTTTCTGCTATTTTCTTATAATGGGTATTGTTGAGAATTTCATATGCTTTTAGAAAACAGAGAGATAGACCTGGTTCTCCATTATATAAACTCCACGGGTCAATTTTGTGCGTTTTTTTGCGAAATATATTGTTTTTGTCTATGGAAGTGAATTTCTTTTCAAGCCAGTGTAGGGCTTTTTCAATTGAATAAATGATTTCTTCGTTGCGTTGATGGTGCTTTATGTAATCTAGTAGATATAGCACTATGCCTGCGACTCCATTCGCGAACCCTTTGCTCACTTTTTGCTGTCTTACCTCAGTAAACGATCTTTCCCAGGAACCATCTTTTTGTTGTGATTGTAAAATCTTCCCCAGGTAATTCGCATCTAGTTCCATGAAACTAGATTCTTCAATATATTTTCTACATTGATGAAGGACAAGACCAGATCCTGCCACTCCATTAGCTAGGTTTAAATCATCGTTTTTTGTAGTTAAGCATTTGTATAGCAGATTAATATTTATTTTATTTTGCTCTAAAAGGTCAGCTTCAAATCCCGATTTCATTGCCAGTGCTATCCCGGCGGTCCCATTAAATAATCCTGGTGCTAGATTTTGAAAATCAGACAGGTTGTTGTTGAACAAAAGCTCCCAACAATGATTGTATCCATTCATACAGCTGTCAATATTAAACCCCGCTTTTTTGACTTTGCCCAATAAGTATAATATACCGGCCAATCCTTCATGTAAACCGTATTGATACTCACTGGTATGAGCTTGAGAAAGCCAAACATGATCTGCACTTATCATCAATCGGCCAGAAAGTCCTTCAATTGTCGAATTGATCATGTCTTGTAGTGAGATAGGATTTATCTTTTTTAAGCTTTCGTTATTTTTTGAAGGTGACTTTGATAAGTTTGCCCTGACTTGTTCCAGTTTTTCCTTAATAGTAACTATTGAGGGCCGGTCTTCAGGGGCTTCCTTTAGGCAGCTGGAAATTAGATCGGCGATAACTTCATCTTGGGTGAAAAATAATATTGCTGAGTAGAGCTCGGGGCCAACAACCGTCTTGAATTTTATAGGATGCAGTGTTGTAAACACCATGAGTGACAAGGCACCGAGAGCATAGATATCTTCCTTAACAGAGGGTGTGAGGGTTTTTTCCTGTTCAGGTGACATGAATCCCGGTGTACCTAATTGGTATGGAGGACTGGGATAGTTCTGATCCAATGAATAGGCCAGTTCCATGTCAATCAGAAATATTTTGTTGTTTTTTCCTACGATAAAATTGGGTGGAGTAATGTCCCTATGGACAATTGCAAGATGATGCAATTTCCCAATGATATTCACTATTTCGATCAAGATGCTTATCAAGGAGTTTTTTTTCTTTAAAGAAAATAAGATCCAGCAGTTGTCTTCTATATTCGATGAATTAATTATGCTGCTTAACGACTCACCTTTGATGAATTCCATGGCAAGATGAGTATTGTCGTTTTCGTGAAATATGTCGAATATTTCTGGGATTGGTATTTTAGAAGATAACTGCTTATACAAATCATATTGCCAAGTCAAACGGTCGCTAATGGATCTTCCATTGTCGTCAATCCACATATTGGTTTTACCTTCTTTGATAATACATTTTTTAATGTTCATGAAACCTTTGAAATATAGACCTTGCAGAACACTCCCTTTGACGTCTTTTTTAATAGTATGAACGATTTTATACCTATCGTTCATTAATTTGTTTGAAGTAATGTTTTTCATTTCGACTATCTGTTCAAAAGGCCAGGGTACATTTGCAGGGCAGGTAAATGGTTTAGTATACTTATCCGGCATTATTTGGTTGTTCACAATTATAAAACGTCCAATTTGGCCGGTTTCCGGGTGACTGATTGGCTTAAAACTTCCAAACCTGGTGAATATAACAGTACCCAACTTAAAATCTGTACTGATGCTTGGACCTTTGAGCTCTCCTGTTAGTTTTATGACCCGTCTTGCTGTTTTCAATGCTTCAACATCGTTGCTTGGATATATTGTCACTATTTTACCGACCTGGCTAGAGCCGAGACTCCCCATTAAAAGGGCGGAAGTTATATATTCATTTTTTGGAATTTTGAAAGCAATGTTTTGAAGCAAAAGTTCTGGAACTATTATTTCTAACAATTGCAGTACTTGGGTTTTAATTACTGAAATATGTAATATCCATCCCTGGTCTACTTCTATTTGACCAACTAGCAAAAAAGATCCTTCCACCGAAAATTCACAATTATGCTGTTTCAGCAGTGTTGAATATTCGATTGATACGGTCTCTTTACGAATTGTTTGGATAGTTTGTATTGAAGCTATTCTTTCCATGATTTCTACTTGAATATCTTATATGTGGGAATATTTTGTCTCTAAACGAGTTACCGACGATCTGTTGTACAGTAAAACTCCGGTCAATGAGAGAATACAAAAAAAGGCATTAAAATAAAGATGATTTGGCCAGGACATCTGCCTAATTACACCGCCGCAAGTACATGGTCTGTCGGGAGTGAATTTTAACATATAGAAAATATAAATGGTGAAGGTGAACATCAATATTAATGAACTATATAGGCCCCATTTTCGGTACTTTGGAACAAACAGGCAGATCGAAATTAATATTTCAATTGTTGGTAGGGCGATCGCACTAAAAGTAGGATAATTGCGTACAATCGGCGATCTCGTCATATCAAATTGGAATGTCTCAAATGTGATTAATTTGCTAATTCCTGTATAGAGAAAGAGAAACATTAACAAGAATGAGATTACTTCGATGAGGCTTTTCTTTTTCATTTTATTTGTCTTTTGACGTTAATTAAATAGCGCCGGCTGATTCTATATTTTGCTTTGTCGATCTTATGCTATTGACTTCGTTTTCATTTACTGTATTCTTTTCCAGCCAGTCTTTAATAATAAAGGAAAATGAAAGTAATATAACCATGGGTACGTACTGATATCTTAGTATGTTCTCAGTTGTGGTAATTGAAAAACCAAAATTCAGCAAGAAAAACAGACTTATGAGCCAGTACTCCACAGGCTGTTTAGCCGGCATATCTTTTGACCATTTTTCAAAGAGTAAGCGAATAAATTGCCAGAAGAAATAGACATTAAATAGAGCAAATAATGCTTCATATATGATTAGAAACTGCTGGATATTATAAGAGAAACATCTGACCTTCGTGCTTGGGTAGTGAAACCAATATGCCGCAATTGGATATATTTTTTCTTGTCCATAATTATACCTTTCCAGGTGGGAGAGGGGAGGTAAAAAATAGTGTCCAATGTTAGGGAGTATGAAGTATTGAATATAAGTAAATGGATGCCGTAGTATAATAGCCCTTCCAAAAGGTTCGAAGTCTGCCGATGCCCTGCCCCAGGAACGAACGATGTCAGTATCCTTTGGGGAATTATAGTGCCGGTTGTAATATGTTTTTAAAGGAGCTTCTGGCTGCCGTATGAAGTAATTGCCAACATAAGAGTCCAGATATTCATGGAAAGCCTCTGATTTGATATGGCGAAAGTACCCGATAGCTATCTCATTTAATTCTTTAGCCTGTGGTGTTAAAAGGTCATTACTGTCTACCTCGACCTTGTCATAAATATATAGAGCATTATTTGCTAACTGCCAGCCCGTAAACAAGGAGAATTGGCGTGTTCCGGTTTTTTTTAATGCCTCATTTTCGGTATGAACAATAAAAGGAACGAGTAAAAGGAGGGGCATGACTATTCCTGCAATCCTACGAACAAGGGATTGACGAGAGAAATAAAAGAATACAGCTGCGACGAGTGGATAATAGTAGGCATTGTTGCGTATGGTGAAGCAAAGAAATAATAATGTTGCTTGGATGAATATCTGGTAGATGCGTGGATGTTTCGATATCCAAATCAGTTGCACTAGCCAGAATATACTTAAGGATGCAAACAATGGGTCACTATTGATATAGTTGCAGAGATATAGCGATAAGGGGTTTACGAAAAGGAAGAGAAACAGTATTGTGTCAGTTGTTTTCCCAACCTGGTAAAAATACCGTATTGTAAAGAACAGGTGGAACAGTGATAGTTGCAATAAGAGATATTGTATACTTATCAACGCTGTATCAGATCGGGTGATATGGTGAACGAGCCAAAGGAACTTGGAATATCCGATGGGCCAGATGCTTACATCCAGACGGGAATAGGCTGCCTCAAGATAGCTATATGAATCGGAAAAGAAGTCAGGATATGGGTATAAGACCTTAAAGACAATAAATTGCACCAATGATATTCCTATTCCGCATAGCAAGAAGCGTCGATTAAGCCGATCACTCCAAACGTTTTTTATATAGGATGTAAGTGCCATTTTATTATAGATTGGATACTTTTGCAGGTGCTGATTCGAAGAAAGGTTTTGACCGCGAGAATATTGTGTATTTTAAGATGCAGTAGATGCTGCGAAAAGCATCCCGTAGCCGAATCTTTTTCCCTT
>Ga0193716_1001545_pt1 | contig 13355 bp, 8 predicted proteins | sample U2c1metaG_FD_145901 | JGI IMG/M metagenome (GOLD analysis project Ga0193716, IMG submission 145901) | Soil microbial communities from a riparian zone of the East river system, Colorado, United States - U2c1 | ecosystem: Environmental > Terrestrial > Soil > Riparian zone | place: USA: East River...
GCTCGTGGGCGCGCGCCTGGCTGATGCGCTCGCGGGCGTCCCGGCTGACGTCCTGGACCATCTCCTCGACCACCAGCTGAGCTTGGCTGAACATTTGGACGACCTGTTCGTTCACGCGGTCGCCGGCCTGCTCGTACTGATCCAACTCTGCCTGCACACGCTGCAGTTCCGCCCGCCCGCGCTGGAGCTCGGCCTGGCCGCGCTGCAGCTCGGCCTGGAGACGTTCGTTCTTGGCCCGGCTCTCGCGGAGCTCCCGCTCCGTGACCTGTACCTGATCAGCTAGCAGATCGAGGTACCCGTAGACCGTGCCTGCGTCCAGGCCCCGCAGCCGCCGCTGGAACGTCTGGTCCCGGATCGACTGGGGTTTCTGATGTGGGGAGTCGTGGCGGTGGTTGTTGAGCCTCACTTGTTGTCTCCTGACCTGGTAGCGCCGGGCCGGCGGCGTGCTCGCCCGCGGCCGCGTAGTAGAAGTGCTCGTACTTGATGTGCTCGGGCTGCATGCCGGCGGCGGCCAGCTGCTCCAGCGTGTGCGCGACCATCTGCGGACCACCGCACACCATCGCCGTGCGTCCAGACAGCAGCTGCCGGGCTGCGACCGTGCCGACCTTCCCGCGCGTCCCTGGATAGGACGGGTCGTCGGACACGACCTCGGTGTACTCGAACCACGGCCGCTTCTGGGCCAGCTCTCGCAGCCGGGGGCGGTCGTAGAGGTGCCAGGGCATCCGGACTCCGTGCAGCAGATGAACCAGCGGTCCAGTGCCCGACCGTTGCCACTCCTGATCGATCTGCTCGAGTACTGCGAGGAGCGGAGCGAGACCGGTTCCGCCGGCGACCATCAACAGATCCCGCGAGTCGCCTTCCCGCCGAGTCAGCCGCTCGCCGATCGGCGCCCCCAGCCTCACGGTGTCGCCCGCCTTCAGAGACCGCACCACGGTCGGGCTCACCTGGCCACCGTCGATCTGTTGCACCTGCAGATCGATCGAACCGTCCGGGCGCGGGGCGTTGGCCGGGCTGAAGTACCGCCACTGCCGGGGGCGTTGCGGGATCTCCATGGACACCGACTGGCCGGGGAGGAACTGGAACGCGCGCCTCGGCCGGACCGTCAGCAGGGTGAGATCCATGGTCCTCCGCTCGGCAGAGACCACGTCCGCGTCCCACCAGTCAGGGCTGGACTCCGACGACGTCTCCGCCGCCTCGACCATGATCCGGGCGACCACCTGGTACGCCGCCGTCCAGTGCGCGGCGAGCTCCTCGTCCCACTCGGACCCGAGGAAGTGCATCAGGGTTGCGCACAGCGAGGCGCCGTCGTCGTTGTAGTGCTCCGCGACGACGGCGTACTTGCGATGGTCGCGGCCGAGATGTTGCAGGAAGGCCGCATCGTTCTCCAGCTGGTCGGCGTGGCTGACGATCCTGCCGAGTGCGCTGACGAACTTGTCCCGCTGGTGCGCCATGGAGAGCGGGAACATCGACCGCACCTCGGGATGAGACACGAAGATGTGCGAGTAGAAGTACAGCGGAACCTGGTCTCCGTGCTTCGTCACCTGGTCCCAGCTGCGTTGCAGGGCGTAGGTATCCATGGGGCTTCGCTATCCGTCTCGGAACGGCAGCTCCTCGACAGATTCGGACGGCCCCTCACCGGGCGCCAGGTGTTCGCGGTCGGCAGTTCGAGCCGACGGGTACTGCGTTGACAAGGGTTCCCTCCCAATCCAGTCCCCGAGTCTTTCCAGTCCTCCCGACCTACCCTCGGCCCAGCGGGTTAAACCGCCGGCCGGACTCAAGCGTCTCGAAATCTCGGTTACTGAGATTGGGTGGCCCGACGTCGTCCGCGACCTCTTCCAGTGCTGTCGACAGGTGCTTGGGGCGGAGTAGGCTCGGGTGGTTGCTAGGAGACCGCGATGAACCAAGGCCTGCTGAACTCGTTGACGGATGCCGAGCGGATGCTCGTGGCCGAGACCGAGCGGGATGTGTTGAAGCGCCTGGACGAAGATGAGTTGCTGGACCTGCATCAGCGGATCCGGCGGACTCGCACGAAGTACGTGAAGAACTACCGACGTGGCGCGAGTGCTGCGATCGCAAAGGTTGGTGGGCGCGGCTTGTCGTATCGCGGCAATCAACGTGATCGGGACAAGGCCGAGTTGTTCGAGTCGGTGCTGGCGCGGGTGAGCCGGGAGGTCGCGACGGCCGCCAAGCGAGCGTCGATGGAGCTGCGCAGTGAACGGCTCGCAGCGGCACGATCGGCCCGAGCGGGCGTTGATCCGGGTCCGGTCCGGGCCGTCGACGTCCCAGCGCCGGATAACAGCCCACGTGCTCGCGCCACCAAGACCACCGGGGGACTGAAGAAGGACGCGTCGACCCGCGCTGCCGGCGCCCGTCGCCAGGCCAGACGCGACGCCCCCTGACGAGGACGACGCCGTGGTCGGAGGTCTCGCCCGATTCGGGTGATCCCAGCGGTCGTGGGACGCCGACGTATCCAATCAAGGGATTGAATCAGGCGCACCCGATCAAAGGATTGAATACTGCCGCAATCGCCAAGGAGCGGTTAGTGTTTGTTGCGGAGACGCGTAGGCGGGGTGCTGCGGCCCAGGGACACGTCGGCCAGGGGGGAGGGGCGGCGATGGCGATCACCCCGACGCCGGATCAAGACCGCGATGACTTCCGTCATCCCGCCGCGGGGAGGGTTCCGCGGCCGCCGCTGACGCTGGTGCCCCGGGAGAGGCTGTATTCCGCGCTCGACCTCGGCGTGCGGGGACCGCTGACGATGCTGGTCGCACCCGCCGGCACCGGCAAGACCGTCCTGTTGTCGGCGTGGGTCGCGCGCCGAAGACAGTCGGGCGGGTCGGTGACCTGGGTGTCGGGGCAGTGGCCCGAGTCGCTGTACGAAGTCCTTCACGACACGCAGGACGCGGAGGTGACGAAACCGCCGGATCCGATCATCGTGGACGACGCTCAACTGCTGCCGTCGACGACCGTCGACGACCTGTCCCAGATTCTGCGGAAGTCACCGCAGGCGATCCGGCTCGTGCTGGCCACTCGGTACGACCTACCAGTGCCGGTGCCCGAGCTCGAACTGCGGGGGATGGCGCTGACCCTGCGGTCCGGGGATCTGCGCTTCAACGACTCCGAGGCCACCGCACTCGTACAGGCTCATGCTCACGACGCCAGCACGGACGACATCCTGTTGGTCCAGGAGAAGACGGCCGGCTGGGCGGCGGCGCTGGTGCTCGCGGCCCGAACCCTCGCCGCGTCCGGCGGCGCCGTGTGGTCCTTCGTCAGCCAGCGGCCGGTACTCGACCTGCTCCTCGGCGAGAGCTTGAACACCCTCGACGACCGCGTGCAGGCGATGCTGCTGAGCACCTTCGGAGTCAGTGCGGTGACCGGACAGCAGGCCGTGATGCTCAGCGGCGACTCCGACGCCGGTGCGATGCTCGCGGATCTCGCCGGGACCGGACTGCTGGTGACGGCGTACGGCGACGGTCCGACCGGCGAGCCGGTGTACCGGTACCACCCCCTGCTCGTCGAACTGCTCAGGCGACGGGTCGCGGGCAGTGCCGAGGACGCGCGGACGGTCGTCGCGGCGCACCGCCGGTCGGCGCTGCACTCCGAGAATCGCGGCGACGGTGGAACCGCGCTGCGAAGTGCACTGGGGGCCGATGATCCGGCGCTGGTCGCGCGGATCCTGATCGCTCACGGACCGGGGATGCTTGTCGCGGGGGAGCTGGGTCTGGTCACTGCAGGATTCGAGATCCTCCCGGACGGCTATCTCGAGGCCCACCCACACCTGATCGGCGTCCGCGGACTGCTGCGCCGCGTCTCCGGCGACGTCGCCGGAGCGGTGATGGATGCGGCGTCGGCCGACGACCTGGCCGGTACTGCGGATCTTGGGCCGGTGACGCCGGACGACGACGCGTTGGCGGCGGACGTCGTACTGCTGCGGCTGTGGGAATCCCGCTACGGCTGGTACGACGTGCAGGCCGCGATCGGCCGGGCACGGTCCCTTCTGACGCTGGATCCACAGAACAGCGATGGTCGGCGGCACGCCGAGCTCGCTCCGGAGCGACTGGCCTGGTTGCTGATCGAGCTCGCGGCCGCGGAGACCTGGGCCGACGAGCTCGACTCCGCGCTCAGCCATCTGGACGAGGCGCTGGTCACGGCGAGGATGGTCGGCCATCCGCGACTGGTGGCGGGTGGTCTCGCACATCGTGCTGTTGTGCGGTTCGTGCGCGGCCAGGTGCAGGGCGCCGCCCAGTCCGCGCAGGCCGCGCTCGACGCGGTCGGTGAGGACGGGTTGCCGCGGGAGTACGCCGTACGGGCACACGTCGTGATGGGATTCGCGGCGCTGAACCAGCTGGACCTGGACAGCGCGTGGCAGTGGTACCAGCGCGTCGTCGCGACCGATCTGGCCGACTCGGACACCGTAGTCACGGCCCTGCGCGCGACCTTGCGATCCGTGCTCCTGGTCGAGGCCGGTCGCCTGGACGAGGCGTTGACGGAACTGACCAGCGACCCCGCGGCGGTCGGGCCGTTGCCGTCGTTCCTGGCGCGGGACCTGGCGCTGCTGCGGCTCCGGCTGGCGATTCTGGTCGGGGACCAGGCTGGTGTCGTGGCGCAGCTCAGGGAGCTCGACAGTACCGGCAACACATCCGAGGCCGACCTTGCGCGGGCCATGCTCTCGATCGGCAAGGGCGATCTGCGCGCAACCGCGGAGATGATCGATCAGCTACTCGGCCGACCGGACCTGTACCCTCCGATCGCTTCCACGGCGGCATCGTTCCGAACGGTCCTGCTGGCTCGCATGGGCGACGTACCGGCCGCCGATGCTTCACTGATCGACACCTTGAACCGAGCGGCACCGCAGCGACTTCTGCACGCCCTCGTGCCGGCCGGTGGTGAGCCGATGTTCCTCGAGCAGCTGCGCAGACACCTCGCAGGTCCGGGCCCGCATCCGTTCGCCGGTGTCACGCTCGAGAAGCTGTCGGGCTATCTGGAGGTCTCCAGGGAGTCTCGCGGACTGACGCTGCTGGCGCGGACGAGGCCGGACGGGCAGGCTCCGCCGCCACGTCGCCTCGACGCCGTCGTGAACGGTGCCCGGATCCGCTTGACTGCCCGCGAGGCGGACGTGCTCGGCCAGCTCGCGCTCGGCAGTTCGTACACCGAGATTGCCCAGGCGCTCTACATCACCGAGAACACCGTCAAGACGCACATGATGTCGCTGTACCGGAAGTTGGGAGTCGAGAAGCGCTCGGCAGCCCTCCGGGTGGCTCGAACGGTCGGCCTGACGTAGCGAAGTCCGTACGGCGAGGTCGCGGGCCGGGTTCATCCCCCACCTCACCCTATTCGGAGGAGGACGGCCGCTCGGCCTGTTGATGGGATTGGCATCCAGCGCGGAATGGTGGAGCTGACCGCAAGCGCGCGCCTGGAGCGTGCCGAACCGAGGATGCCCCGCTCCTGCCGGAGGAGATCTCGTGAACACGACCGCAGACGATTTCGATCCGATTCCTTCCACCCGGTACCGGGTACCGGTTGACATCGCCTCGCTGAAGCGGGCGGAGGAAGAGGCGGACGCGCTCGCCGTCCCGGTTGCTGTCGGTGCGGAGCCTCGGGAGGAACTCGGCACCGACGCAGCCGGGTTGGCGTCGGCCGGATTCACCGGAGAGCAGGGACAGACACTCGTTCAGACCCGTGCGAGCGGCCCGGTCCGCGTCGCCGTGGGGATCGGTAGGCCCGATCGGATCGACGTCACGCTCGCGCGCGACCTGGCCGCGGAGTTCGCCCGCGCCGTCCCGTGGCACAAGCGCCTCGCGATCGAGATCCCGTCCCGGGACCTGGGGATCTCTCCCGCCGATTTCGCCCAGGCGGTGACCGAAGGGGTGCTGCTGGCGCGCTGGCGGTACTTCGTCGGCAGGGATGCCGACCGTGCTCCGCTCGAATCCCTGCTGGTGGTGGCGTCCGACGAGGATGCCGAGGAGGCCGGTCGCGGGGTCGAGCGCGGTCGCGTCATCGCCGAGGCGTACTGCCTCGGCCGCGATCTGGCCAACTGCCCGGCCACCACCTTGTCGGCGGCCCGGATGGCCGAGGTCGCGCTCGAGGTCGGTCCGCCGGCCGGTCTCGAGGTCGAGGTGTTCGACAAAGACCAGCTGATCGCGATGTGCTGCGGGGGTCTGCTCGGGGTGAACCGCGGGAGCGTGGAGCCGCCCCGGATGATCCGGCTCCGCTACCAGCCCGATGAACCGACCGGCCGGATCGCCCTGATCGGCAAGGGCGTGATGTACGACTCCGGAGGGATCAGCCTCAAGCCGAGCGACGAGTCGCACGCGCAGATGAAGAACGACATGACCGGCGCCGCGGCTGTCCTCGCCTCGATGACAGCCCTGCAGGCGCTGGGATGTAGGGCGGCTGTGACCGGCTATCTGATGTGCACCGACAACATGCCGTCAGGGTCGGCGATGAAGCTCGGTGACGTGCTGCGGATGCGCAACGGTACGACGGTCGAGGTGCTGAACACCGATGCGGAGGGGCGCCTCGTGATGGCCGACGGACTGGCGCTGGCCGCGGAAGAGCCCGTCGACACGATCGTCGACATCGCCACCCTGACCGGAGCCTGTCTCCGGACGTTCGGTGTCGAGATGGCCGGTGTCATGGGCAACAGTCCGGCAGTGGTGGAGCAGTTGCGGCGCGCGGGTGACGTCGTCGACGAGCCCGTCTGGGAGCTTCCGCTGCACAGGTCGTACCGGTCCCAGCTCGACTCGTCGATCGCGGACATGACCAACATGGGCGGCATGAACGCGGGATCGATCACCGCCGCGCTGTTCCTCGAGGAGTTCGTCGACGGCCGGCCCTGGGCCCACGTCGACATCGCGGGCACGGCGCAGCTTCCGGCGCCGAGGACCTGGCGGAACAAGGGCGCGACCGGCTTCGGCACGAAGTTGCTGATCGAGTTCGCGCTCGAGTTCGCCCGCCCCGCGGACGCCCGTGCTGGGGTGGCGACGTCATGAGCGCCGCCGAGGCCCCGCAGAAGCAGGTCGAGAAGGGCGGCATGCAACGGGTTCTGGACGGCATCGAGCGGGCCGGCAACAAGGTTCCGCACCCGGCCCTGATCTTCCTGGGGCTCATCGTCATCGTCATCGTCGTCTCGCAGATCCTGGACTGGACCGGTACGAGTGTGACCACCGAGGTGGCCGAGCCCGCGACGGTCCAGGTCGCGCCCGAATACGAAGGGGGAAGCAGCGTCGCGGGCAACGACGCACCCCCGGCGCCGGCCGTGCCCGACTACGAGCTGCAGCAGGAGACGATCACTGCCAAGAGCCTGCTCGACGGTGACGGCATCCGCTTCATGTTCACCACGGCAGTCCAGAACTTCAACGACTTCGGTGTCGTCGCCGTCATCCTCGTCGCGATGATCGGGGTCGGCGTCGCCGAGGAAGCCGGCCTGATCGCGGCCCTGATCCGCAAGATGGTGAAGGTGGCACCCAAGGGCGCGATCACCTTCATCATCGTTCTGCTCGGCGGCATCTCCAGCGTCGCGTCCGACGCGGGCTACCTGGTCCTGATTCCCTTGGGCGCGGCCGCGTTCGCCTCGCTCGGGCGACATCCGCTGGCCGGTATCGCGGCGGCGTACGCCGGGGTCAGTGCGGCCTTCTTCGTGAACATCCTGATCACCCCTGCCGACGGCATCATCACCGAGGTCACGAACGAGACGATCGGGCTGGTCGCGCCTGACGTCCATCTCAACGTCACCCACAACTTCTACTTCAGCATCGCCTCGACGCTGTTCTGCGCCCTCGTCATGACGGTGATCACCGAGCGCCTCCTCGAACCCAGGCTCGGCAAGTACGACGCGTCCGAGGCCCCGGTCGACGCCCCGGTCGATCACCAGCCCTCCGACGAGGAGATGGCGCTGGAGTCGCGCGGACTGCGCTGGTCGGTCTACTACCTGCTGGTCGCCGTCGCCATCGTCTCGGCGCTGACGTTCATCCCGGACGCTCCCCTCCGGAATCCCGAGACCGGCGAGATCTTCGGCTCGTCGCCGTTCATGAGCAGTCTGCTCTTCATCATCTCGATGCTCTTCCTCGCCGCCGGGCTCGGGTACGGCCGGGGCTCGAAGTCCCTGACCGGCAGCACGAACGTCATCAACGCGATCGTGAAGACGTTCAACGGACTGGGCGGACTGATCTTCCTGATGCTGCTGATCGCCCAGTTCATTGCCTACTTCAACTACACGAACATCTCCACGCTGGCCGCGACCGGCCTGGCGGACCTGCTCGAGCGGGCCGACATCGGCGCCCTGCCGTTGCTGATCGGCTTCATCCTGCTGGTCGTGATCATCGACCTGATCATGCCCGGCGTGATCCCGAAGTGGGCGATCCTGGCACCGATCTTCGTCCCGCTGTTCTACCGGCTCGGCATCGCGCCGCAGACCGTGATCGCGGCCTACCGGGTCGGCGACGGTCCGGTCAACGTGATCACTCCGCTGATGGTCTACCTGCCGTTCATCGTGCTCGTCTGCCAGAAGTACCGGAAGAAGGCCGGCATCGGCACCGTGGTGTCGATGATGCTGCCGTACACCTTCATCGTCCTGGTCACGTGGACGCTCTTCTACGTCATCTGGTACCTGATCGGGATTCCCTGGGGCCCGGGCGCTCCGGTGCACCTCGGGTAGGGGCGCCATGGATGACGGCACGGTGAGCCTGATCATCCTCGGGCTCGCCGTCGCCTTGTTCGTGTGGAACAAGCTGCCCGTCGACGTCGTCGCGGTGCTCGTCGCCCTGGCCCTGTGGGCGACCGGAGTACTGGGCTTCACCGCCGTACTCGCGGGCTTCGGCGACCCGGTGGTCATCTTCATCGCCACGCTGTTCGTGGTGAGCGAAGGCATCGACTCCACCGGGGTGACCGCCTGGGCCGGCCAGGCGATCGTCCGGTACGCCGGAACCACGCGGAGCCGGCTGTTGATCGCCGTGACGGGTCTGTGCGCTGTGTTGTCGGCCCTGATCACGCTGAACGGAGCAGTCGCGGCGCTGCTTCCCCTCGTGGTCATGCTGGCCGTGCGGATCGGTCAGCCGCCATCGCGGATGCTGATGCCGCTGACCTTCGCGGGGAGCGCCGGATCTCTGCTGATGCTGACCGGCACGCCCGTCAACATCATCGTGTCGGAGGCAGCCGGCGACGCCGGCGCGGGCAGTTTCCCGTTCTTCGCCTTCGCCGTGGTCGGCGTGCCGCTGGTGATCGGCACTATCACGATCTCGGTGCTCCTCGGCCCCAGACTGTTGCCGGCCGCACGGCCTACGCATCCGGCCGTCGATTTCGCGGTTCACGCTCAGACGCTCGACGTTCACTACGCCCTGGCCGACGGCTTCTACCGGTTGCGCGTGCCTGAGCTCTCGCCGTTGCTCGGCCGAGGGGTCGGCGAGCTCGACCTCACGCCGTATCCGGACGTGATGATCGTCGGCGTACAGGACGGGCAGGGACAGTACCGCGCGGACGCGGCCATCGATGTCGATGACGTCCTGGTGGTGACCGGGCCGTCGGAGCAGGTGAGCAGCCTGACGGCCGACTCGTTGCTCGCGGTCAGCAGGGCGCCGACGCCGGTCGACGACCTGATGACCCGTGAAGCCGGTGTGGTCGAGGTCGTCATCCCACCCAGGTCGTCACTCGTCGGCGAGACGGTCTTTCCGGGAATGCACCGTGGCCGTGATCTCGTCGTCATCGCCGTCCAGCGGATGGGCAAGGACCGTGGCAACCGGCACACCCAGCTGGCGGAGGGCGATGCGATCCTCGTGCACGGCCCGTGGCCGGCTCTCGACGAGCTCACCAGGGACCGGGATGTCCTGCTCGTGGACTCGCCGGAACTCGTACGGCGGCAGGCTGTGCCGTGGGGGCCGAAGGCATCGGTCGCCGTCGCCATCCTCGCCGCGATGGTCGTCCTGCTCGCGACCGGCGCGGTCCCGCCCGCGATGGCGGGTCTGCTCGCCGCGACCGCGATGGTGCTGACGAGGGTGGTCGGACCGCAACAGGCGTATCGCGCCATCTCCTGGCAGATCGTCGTACTGATCGGGGCCCTGATCCCGTTGTCGGCCGCGATCCAGTCCAGCGGTGGCGCGGACCGGATCGCCGACCTGATCATCGACGCGATCGGTCCGGGCCGGCCGTACTTGTTGCTGCTGGCACTTTTCGCGCTCACTGCGGCTCTGGGGCAGATGGTCAGCAACACCGCGACGGTGCTGATCGTCGCGCCGATCGCGGTCGCGGCCGCCCAGGGGACGGGGACCTCCGTCAAGCCGGTTCTGATGCTCATCGCCGTCGCCGGAGCCGCATCGCTGTTGACCCCCATCTCCACGCCCGCGAACATGATGATCATGAGTCCCGCGGGCTACCGCTTCGGCGACTACTGGAAGCTCGGCCTCGTCGTGATGGCGTGGTGGCTGCTCACGGCACTGGTGATCGTCCCGCTGGTCTGGCCGTTCTGACATGGCGAACGCCGACAGGTACGTATCCACCGGCGGCCTGCCCGAGGTGACCACCGTCGCCGAACTCGTCCAAGCGGCGTACGACCGTTATCGCGCCGTCGGCGACGGGTCGGTGTCGGACGTGTATCCCGCGTTGGCCCGGGCCGATCCGGAGACGTTCGGCATCTGCGTCGCGGCGATCGACGGCCGCCGGTTCGAGGCGGGAGACTCCCGTCGGCCGTTCACGATCATGAGCGTCGCCAAGCCGTTCGTGTTCGCATGGATGTGTCAGGCGATCGGGGTCGATGCCATCCGCGCTCTGGTGGGCGTGAACGCGACCGGGCTGCCGTTCAACTCCGTGCAGGCGGTCGAACAGTCCTCTCGCGGGCAGACCAACCCGATGGTGAATCCCGGTGCGATCGCGACGACCAGCCTCACTCCGGGCAGTTCGCTGGATGACCGCTGGCAGTTCATCGTCGAAGGGCTGTCCCGCTTCGCCGGCCGTGAGCTGCTCCTGGACACCGACGTACTCGCGTCGGCACTGGCGACGAACCATCGCAACCGGGCCCTGGCTGCCCTGCTCAGCAGTGTCGGAGGCCTGGCCGGTGATCCCGACGAAGCGATCGAGCTCTACACCAGGCAGAGCTGTTTGAGCGTTACTGCCACGGACCTGGCATCGATGGGAGCAACGCTGGCGGACGGCGGGGTCTGCCCGACGACGCAGGAACGAGTGGTCGATGCAGACGTCGCACGCGTGACGCTGGCGGTGATGACGATCGCGGGCCTGTACGAGACCTCCGGGGACTGGCTGCTCGACGTCGGGGTTCCCGGCAAGAGCGGGATCGGGGGTGGCATCGTGACGGTCTCGCCCGGCAAGGGCGCGCTGGGGACGTTCGGGCCGCGGCTGGATCAGGCCGGCAACAGCGTCAAAGGCCAACTGGCCGCACAGTTCCTTGCCCGACAGCTGGGTCTCGACCTGCTCGCCTCGCAGCCGGTCCCGCCGGCGTGAGTCCTACGGGGCGGCCAGTGTGAGGGTGGTGGTGGCCGAGGTACCTGCGCGCAGGTACGTCAGCTCGAGGGTGTCTCCGACCTTGCGGGTCAGAGTCGCGACCACGATCTGCTCGCTGCTGACAGCGGGATCGTTGTCGACCTTGGTGATGATGTCGCTTGCCCTCAGCCCGGCCTTCGCAGCTGGACCCGCGGTGTCGACCGCGAGTACGAAGAGCCCGGTCGGAGTGCCCGCCGCCTTGGCGATCGCGGGCGGGATCTCCTGCACCTGCAGGCCGGTCGTCGGGTGACCGGGCTGTCCGGTGCGGATGAGTTCGTCCGCGATCGGTTTCGCCAGATCCACCGGGATCGCGAAGCCGAGGCCGACACTTCCGCCGCCGCTGACACCGGAGGCGTTCGGCACGGTGGCGATCGCCGCGTTGACTCCGATCAGACGTCCTGAGCAGTCGATCAGGGCACCTCCGCTGTTGCCGGGATTGATGGCCGCGTCGGTCTGGATGGCGCCGATCAGATGGTGGGTCACGCCGTCACCCGGTACCGGCACGTACCGATCGAGTGCGCTGACGATGCCGGAGGTGACCGTACTGGCGAGCCCGAGCGGAGCGCCCAGGGCGACGACGGGCTGGCCGACCTGTATTGATGCCGACGAGCCGAGGCCGATCACGGGATAGCCCTTCGCGGCATCGGCGGCCTTGAGCACCGCCAGGTCGGTGCTGGGATCACGACCGACGATCTCGGCGTCGGAGCTGTGGCCGTCGCTGTACTGGACGGAGACGTTGCCCCCTCCCGCGGCGACCGAGATGACATGGTCGTTGGTGAGGACGTAGCCGCCTTCCTGGAAGATCTGCCCGGACCCGGTGCCGGCCTGGGCGCCTCGGCGTGCCGAGATCGTCACGATCGATGGCAGGACCTGGTCCGCGAGCGGGATCGCCGCGCACATCGCCGTGCTGGAATCCGTCTGCGCTGTCGACGCCGCGCCGGCGGTACTTCCGTCGTTCCGTGCGGCGACGAAGATCAGCGCCGTGATGAGCGCGCCGACGATCACCCCGCCCGCGATCGCGAGATACAAGGTGCGGCCCCGACCGGTCGGGGGTGTGGCTGCCGGCATCGGCGGTCCGCCGTCGGCCTGGACCATCTCGACCTCCTCGGGTGCGCTCAGGAGTCGGAGCGCACCGATGGCAGGACGTGCTCGACGCTCCCGTCGCCATCCCGAGAATAGGGTCGGCACGCATCCGGCGACTCACCCCCAGCGGGTGATTCCTCCGTGAACGCGGCGCGGTCGAAGTACAGGTATGCGACGGCCGCGGCCGTGATCGGCATCGCCAGGGCGAACAGGATCGACGACACCAGGTTGATCAGTGTGGGCGCCCAGTCTGTAGCGAGCAGCAAGATGATCCCGGCGATCGGCCCCGCGGCCAGGCCCAGCCCGACGATGATCACGAGCGGTACGGCGGTGCGCCACCACCGGCCCTTCACCAGCATCCGGCTGCGCCTCAGCGCCGCACGCCCGGAGCATTGTTCTGCGACGACGATCGGTAGGGCGAACGCGCGGCTGACCGCGTAGTAGATGGCGACGGGGATCGTCGCGATGAAGATCGTGAGGACGGCGATGACGACGAAGTACTGCGCCGCAGCCCGGGCCAGTGGCCGCCGGTTCGAGACCATCTGGCGCGCCGTGAGCGCGGCTGTCACCGGGAGGCCGCGGTCCAGCCGGTCGAGCGTCGTCGTGACAGTCGCGAGCAATGCGCCGTACGTCGCGATGGTGAGGAGCGTGATCGCCAGCGCGACCAGAGATGCCCAGAAACCGGTCGAGGTCTCGGTCGGAGCGCCCAGGTCGGTGGGAGCGTCACGTCTGGCCACCTGAAGCTCGGTCAGGGCGACCGTGACCAGGCTCAGGACGACGACGGC
>Ga0193716_1001546_pt1 | contig 13349 bp, 13 predicted proteins | sample U2c1metaG_FD_145901 | JGI IMG/M metagenome (GOLD analysis project Ga0193716, IMG submission 145901) | Soil microbial communities from a riparian zone of the East river system, Colorado, United States - U2c1 | ecosystem: Environmental > Terrestrial > Soil > Riparian zone | place: USA: East River...
GAGCAACTCATGCGCGCCAACGACGTTCTGTTGGTCCAGCCGTTGACCAGCTCGGCGCTGTTCAATGCAGTCAATACCGCCGTCTCAAAAGAACCTGAGAGTCTTGAGCGCGTGCTGCAATCCACCAATTTTGACGAGCTGAGTGCGCAATGGCTGTGCGGCGTGCGCATTCTGGTTGTCGATGACAGCGACATCAATTTGGAAGTCGCGCAGCGCATTCTAGAAAAACAAGGTGCGACCGTTTCGACCTGCTCTGATGGTATGGCAGCACTGGAGCACGTCCGCGCGCATCCCCATCTGCTCGATATCGTGCTCATGGATGTGCAGATGCCGATACTCGATGGTCACGAGGCCACGCGACGCATACGCGGCGAGCTGCAGCTGAACTTGCTGCCCATCGTTGCGCTGACCGCGGGCGCACTGGTTGGCGAGCGCCAGCGCGCGCTGGAATCCGGGATGAATGATTTTGTCAGCAAGCCGTTTGATCCGCAGGTTCTCATTCGCAAGGTGCGCAGGCTCGTGGAAGGGGCACGAGGCGCGCCCATACCGATGTACATCCTCGACACGAAACCCGTCGCTCAAGTTTCTGACAGGAGACTCATGGCCTCGATCGATGCCGGCGTCGTTCAGCAAATGTTCGGAGATGATTTGTCATTGTTCAAATCGTTGCTGGCCCGAATGCTGGCGGAGTTTGCGGATTTTGCACTGCCCATCGCCGTTTCGCCCAGCGATCAGACCAACCTGGGCCGTATCCAGGGGCGCGCGCACAAGCTCAAAGGTAGTGCGGGTATGATCGGCGCGACTCGCATCATGCGCCTCGCAGGCGCAGTGGAGGCCGCGCTGCAGGATGGCCGCACGATGGACGTTGTGGACAGGATTCTGAGACAACTGGCAGCAGCACTCACTACTCTGCGCGAAGAGACGGAACGTTTGTCGGAAAAGCAACTGGAACGCGCTGCCAATACCCTCGCTCTGACGCCGAAGCCGCCGAAAATCGGCAACCCGGACATCGAAGCGCTGTGCGCGCTGCTCGAATGCCAGAATCTTGCGGCAATGGATCGGTTTGCTTTGTTAGCCCCCTCCTTGAGCGAACTGGTGGGTGCGGTGCGTTTTGCGCGCCTTCGTGAAGCGATTGATAATCTCGATTTTCAGCTCGGTGCCCAGTTGTTGCGCGAGACTGTCGTGGCTGCGTGACACACAGCGCGGTGTCGTACGCCTGCTCCCTTCCCATTCGCGCCTGTGTAAGTGTTTGTCCGATATCGGATAACAAATTTATCAGGCCGCTTTCAACCTGAGTATGTTCGCGAACGTACAGACTTAGCCCGTGTAACAACAGAGACTGTGCCGGTGGTGTTGACCATTGACACCTTGGCAACGTCAACTCGGCGAGGGCCGCGCTAGTCGCCCGCCAACCCGACTTAAAGCACTTGAGCTGCGTTTTCGCGGTTGCAGAGAGAACCCCATCAACCATCGAAGAGAGGCTTTGAGGGCGCATCGCGGCGGGTCGGCTCCCTGCGCCTCAGAGACAGTTTTATATATCTTCGGAAATTCACATGGCAACCGGGGAAAGTAACCTGTTTCGCGAATCGATACGAACAGCCCTGGCGCAGCGCGCCGGTATTCCCGATTCGGAGGCAACTGCCAATGCCACGGCCGCCACGTGGCGCTTGGTGGCCGCGCAACTCGCGCCGGTGATCGGTGCGCGAGGGTTGGAGGTTCTCTTCGAGCGCGCTCTCCGCACGACGAGCGCCGCCTTTCCGTGGCTCGCAGTCGCCAGCGGTAGTGGCGCGGCTCTTTTGCCCGGTGTGGCGGAGCGTCTTGCATGCCAGAGGCCTGCCGAGGCCGCAGAGGCGAGCTATACACTGTTCTCGACGTTTACCGAATTGCTGATGACGTTGATTGGCGAGTCGTTGACCACCCGATTGTTGGCCCCGGTGTGGGCGAGTCCATCACTGTCTTCCGTGCAGGAATCCGCATTATGAGTGACAAAGTAACCATACGCCGCCTCCCCACTGGGGTGCCCGGCCTCGATGCCATCCTAGGCGGCGGCCTTCCGGAGTTTTCGTTCAATCTCATTGTGGGACCCCCCGGTTCCGGCAAGACGACGTTGGCGCACCAGATCATGTTCGCATTGGCGACCAAGGAACGACCGGCACTGTTCTTCACCGTGCTCGGCGAACCGCCGTTAAAGATGTTGCGTTATCAACAGCAGTTCTCGTTCTTCGACCCCCAAAAGATCACTGAGTCGATTCGCTTCGTGAATTTGAGCGATGAGGTGTCCACGGGCAATTTCGACGAGGTGCTTGCGCGAATCATCAAGGAGGTCGAGGCATCCTCTCCGGGTCTGGTGTTCGTCGATTCGTTCCGCTCGGTCATGCTGGAGGTACGGAATCAACCCCAGGGCACGTTGAGCCTGCAGCAGTTCATTCAGCAACTCGGCATCCACTTGAGCGGCTGGCAGGCCACTACTTTTCTCATTGGGGAATATCTGTCGAACAGTGATCCCCATCCGGTCTTTACCGTCGCCGACGGCCTGCTATCTCTCGATCAAAGTGTCCACCGCAATTCCATGGTGCGCCAAATGCAGGTGCTCAAAATGCGCGGTCAGGCAACCCGTCCGGGGATGCAAACATTCCGAATTTCCAGCGCCGGCATCGAAGTCTTCCCGACTGCGCTGGTGCGCGATGATACCGGTGCCGCTCAGGAACCCGCAGGATCGCGACGCACCAAAAGCCGAGTGGCCATGGGCGTGCCGGGCCTCGACGAGATGCTGGGCGGCGGCTTACCGTCGGGCTACTCGATGCTGGTGGCGGGGCCATCAGGATCCGGCAAGACAATTCTTGCCACCGCTTTCCTGGCCGAAGGCGTGCGGCGGAGCGAACCAGGCGTCATCGTGGCATTCGAGCAAACGCCGAGTCAGTCCCGTACCCGCACCATTGACGACATGGTGCGCGCCGGGCAGGTCGGATTGATCAATACCCGTTCATTGGATCTATCGATTGATGAGATCGTTCAGCATCTGGTCGCGCTCATTCACCGGATGAGTGCAAAGCGGGTTGTGATCGATTCGCTGTCGGGGTTCGAATTGGCGGTGGCGCCGACTTTCCGCGAGGATTTTCGCGAGTCGCTGTTTCGCATGGTCGCAGTTCTCTCCGGTCTCGGTGTGACGGTAGTGATGACGTCGGAGCTTGAAGACCGCTATACCGATCTGCGATTCAGCCCCTATGGGTCGGCATTCCTCACCGACGCGATCATTGTCGAGCGCTACATTGAAATCGATAGCCGCTTCAAGCGCGTCCTGGCGGTCGTCAAAGTGCGCGGCAGCGCCCACAGCAACGAGCTGCGGGAATTCGAGATCACCGATGCGGGGATCATCATTGGTGATCCAGTAGGAGACTACGAGGGGCTTCTCAGCGGGCGCGCGACGCTGGTGCCGCCGGTCAAAGTGGTGGGGCGAGCCAAACTGCGGTGAGCAAGCTTGAGCCAAAGCAGAGCCCCGCGGCCTCCTCGAGCCCGTCGGCGCTCGGCGCGCGCGAGATCGCCGTATCCGCCCGCGAACAAGCCGTCGACCGGCGCGAAGAAGCCGCCGAACTGAGAGACAAGGCGGCTGACGAGCGCGAGCAGACGAGCAATGCAGCGACCGAGCAGCGCGAAATCGCTACACACTTGATGGAGGCGAACCAGCACTTGGTTGTGGCCGCGGTTCATGCGCAGACGATGGCGGAGGCGGCCGAGCAGGCAACACTAGAAATGTCCTTCAAGGCTGAACGCGATTTTCTCACCGGGTTGCCGAACCGCGCGCTATTGAACGATCGACTGACGCAGGCAATCGCGCTCGTACAGCGTCACCGCAAAAGGCTCGCCGTGCTGTATGTGGATCTCGACAATTTCAAGGACATCAACGATTCGTTCGGTCACTCGGTCGGCGATCAGCTATTGCAGTCGGCCGCCAGGCGTCTCGAGCATTGCATCCGCCATTCCGATACCGTCAGCCGACACGGCGGTGATGAGTTCGTCGTACTGCTGTCCGAAGTCGAATCGGCGGAGGACGCGGTCTGCGTGTCGGGCAAGTTGATCACGGCCATGGCCGAGCCGCATCTCATCGGCGACCATCGGCTGGAAGTGACATCGAGTATCGGGATCTGCCTCTTTCCGGACGACGCCGGCGATGCCGCAACGGTACTCACCAACGCCGACACCGCGATGTATCATGCCAAGAGCGTGGGTCGAAATAACTGCAAGCGCTTTACGCCGGAATTGAAGACGACTTCACCCGTGCGCCAGGGCCTCCAATTGGTGCGTTGACCGCAGGCTTGGAAACTTATCGCGCCTGCGACTGCTATCGATCCAATGAATGGATCGTCGCCGTCGGGGCTTATCTAGAACGAACGGTGTGCGGGGTCGCCGATTTTGCAGGTGCCGCTGTACAGGACTTGGTCCTTGATGCGTATCGTGCCGAATCCGGATGGTCTATCGATCGAATACTGGAAGATCGAGCCGCTGCGATTGACTGAGAAGGAAATCTGAGTGTCGGAGATGGTCGCGGGAAGCGATTCCTTGCCGCTCAACTCTGCTCTTTGCGCCTGCTGGTCAAATATGATTTCAAAGGCCCGCTTCTCGTGGCTCGTGCCGTGCGATTGCCAAACGCAGGAGAGGAGAACTTCGGCCGAACGCAGCGGCTGGGCGAGCACGACACAGGCGCTCGCCAGGAAGATAAATGCGCCGAGCCTTGGCATCGTCACTACTTCCGTGCGACAGGGGCTCCACGGTAGCGCGCAGTGCGGCGCGGTTCAAGCAAAAACGGAGCAAGAAATGCCAACTGGCGCACGTCGTGGCGCGATATCGCAGATCGGCAGCGGTTCCCCGCTTCGAGTAGCATGTACCGACTCAACCATCGAACGAGGATCAACATGGACCAGGCACAGCTTATTCAGGCTGCCGCGAGCATCGCGGGGGGAATGGCAGCGGCTCACTACGACAAGTTCAGCGGGCTGGTAGCAACGCGAATTACGGATATCGCTGAAACCGCGGTGAAGATCGCGAGGGCAATCGACGCTGAAGCCCGTAAGCAGCAGTAGGGCGTTTACTGACTGCGCCTTGTGAGCCTCGCGAACAGCACGCCGGCCAGCAAACCGACCGCCATTTGTGCCGCGAGGCCGATCAGTCCGCGCGCACCGAAAATGCCCACGCTCCCCAGGGTCATTCTCAACACCGTAAACAGCGTAAAGAGTGCAAGTGCACCGGCGAGGCCGAAGACAAAAACGCGAACACCGCTGAAACGGGCGACGAGGCCGGCGATCAAGAATGCAATGAGTAGGGCGATCGACGTTAGGGAAGCATAAGGCACGATCATGCCCACCAGGTCGTGCGCTGCCCAGGCGATGCGGTCGGCCAGGGGAATTGCGGCGGGGCCGGCAGCGGCCGCCTGACCCGCGGCGACGGACCAGGCCTCTTGCACAAGAAATGAATGGGCGGCCGAGCCCAACACCACCATCACAGCGACGGCGAGGACAAATGCGACGATCCGGCGTAGCATTCCGGCCCATCCCTGTTTTGTCATGGGCTTGCGTCCTGAACCAAAGATGTCTTTTATCTCAATTCTGGCCGCCGCGATAGCGGCCATGATCTCCACGGCGGCTTCGCGAGCGGCGGACCAGGGGACCGTGCGCGCTGCGCCGCCGCCGCCCCAGCCCGCCAAAGTGGTCAAGACCGGGTACAAGGTTATCGAGGTCGCCAAGGGGCTCGATCATCCATGGTCGATGGCGTTTTTGCCCGATGGTTCGATTTTGGTCACCGAGCGTGCGGGGCGTTTACGCCTCATCAAAGGCGGCATATTGCAGGCCCAGCCCGTCGGCGGTGTTCCGGCGGTGCATACCGGCAGCCAAGGGGGGCTGTTCGACATCGTCCTGCATCCGAAATTCGCCGAGAACAATATCGTCTATCTCACCTATGCCGCAGGAACGGCCGCGGCCAACGGCACTCAAGTGGCGCGTGCGCGCTTCGACGGCAGTGCTCTGCAGGGTCTGCAAGTGATTTTCAAAGCGATGCCTTTGAAGGACACGGACAACCACTACGGCGGGCGCATGGCGTTTCTTCCCGACGGCACCTTTGCGCTGACGATTGGCGAAGGGTTCGAATACCGCGAGAAGGCGCAGGACCTGACGTCCGATCTGGGCAAGATCGTCCGGCTGAACGAAGACGGCAGCGTTCCGCAGGACAATCCCTTCGCCGGACAGGCGGGCGTCCGACCGGAGATCTATACCTGGGGGAATCGCAATGAGCAGGGCTTGGTCTTCGACGCGCCAAGTGGACGGCTCTTCGAAACGGAGCACGGTCCGCGCGGCGGCGACGAACTGAACATCATCGTGGCGCGCAAGAACTATGGCTGGCCGGTGATCACCTACGGCATGGACTATTCGGGCGCCTACGTTTCTCCGTATACACAGCGCCCGGGGCTCGAGCAGCCGGTGATTTATTGGACGCCGTCCATCGCACCCTCGGGACTCGCAATGTATCGAGGCGAGAAGTTTCCCGCCTGGAAGGGCGATCTATTCGTCGGGGCCTTGGCGTTCAAGCATCTGCGCCGCGTCCATCTCGACGAGGGCGGAAACGTCGTGAGCCAAGAAGAATTGCTCACTGATCGGCAGTGGCGCATCCGCGACGTGCGCGCACCGCCGGACGGCTATCTCTACGTCTGCACCGACGAGGCGGACGGACGCGTGTTGCGCCTCGAGCCCGCGGACTAATCACCGCGTCAGAGTTGCGCCCGTCAGCCTGCCGATGGCTCCCAGTGTCGTTTGCGCGGCATTCAAGCCGAGACGAAAGTCGGCATCGTTGTAGGTCGCGTATACATCAGTGGGTTGATGCCATTGCGGATCCCATCCGGCGCCGATCTCTCGTCCGCGCTCGTTCTCACGCAAACTGATTGCGGGTACCAGATCCATGAAGGGCGTGCTGTCGGTATTCGTCATGTGCGGTCCCACCGCTGCCGGATAGTCCGTTGCGTAGGCTTCGTTCGCGGCATAGACAGCCCAAGCCAATTTCTGCGCGCCTTCCGCGCTCTTGGCGAGTGACTGAAATTCGATGTTGACGTCTGCTTCCGGCCGCTGCTCCTTTGCCATGCTGCCGTCGGCGTGCGGCATGCCGTGGTCGAACAGCATCATGTCGTGCTGAATCATGCCCAGCCACTTGGGCTCGGGGTAGCGCCCCGATCCAGCCGGTTCTTCCTTGCCCTGCAGGGCGGCACGCTGGTCAACGTATGCGCGAGCGCCGTTGAGCCCGGTCTCCTCATTGTTCCAGAGCGCGAATCGAATGGAGCGTTCGGTCTTCACGTCGGGCGCCGACAGGATGCGTGCCATTTCCATGACCAATGCCGTTCCCGAGCCGTCATCATTGGCCGCCTCACCCCAGCCGTGGCCGTCCATATGGGCGCCCACGATGTACATCTCCTCCGGGTGCGTGGTGCCGACCTTGGTGCAATACACTTCTTCGCGCGCGCCGGGCTCGGTGGGCTGTGAATTTAGCGCGCGCAGCTTCTCGTCGGGTTGCAGCATGGCGTCGACATTGACGCCCGTATGGCCTCGCGCGCCGCGGTAGCGTCCGCCGCCGGAGGCCGCATCGGCGTCCTGTGCGACGGGCGGCCCGCTCGGGCGGCGCGTCTCGCCGGGAGAATACGTATATTTGACGCGGGAAATATTGGCGCAACCGTAGCGCTTCAGTTGCGCCTCGATCCAGTTCACGGCGGCGCGGTTGCGGTCGGTCCCCTGGCGGCGATCGCCGAATTGCGTCAGACCCTTGATGGTCGCCTTATAGCGCTCCAGGTCGAGGCGTGCCACCAGCGCTTTGACAGGATCCGCTGCCTTCGCGTCCGTCTCGGCTGCCGCCGGCACTGATGTCGCCGGGATGGCTGTCGTGAGAATGATGGAAAGTGTCATCGCCGCTGCATGTCGAGTCATGAGTCCTCCGTGGTGGTGCGGCATAGTTTACACGGCCCTATGTTATTTTCTTTTCCAGTATGGCCACGACCGCGGCGCGCGCGCTCGGGGAGTGCAGGGGCAGGGCGAGCACGTCGCCGGGCTGCGCCCAGTCAAGCGCGAATTGAGCCGCCTCGAGTTCGGTGTCGCGGACCGGCAGGGCGGATTCGGTCAATCCCAAACGCAGCAACTCTCTGCGAATCAGGCCCGGTATTTCACCGCGTGCCCGGCCGCGCAGATGCGCTTCATCTTCCTTCACCACCACGAGGTCCGGTTTGAAACCGGCAGCAGCGCGTGCCAGGTCCGCGATGTCGGCATCCTGCCGGTTGCCGGCATGGCCGAGCAGCAATCCCAGCCGGCCGTGACTGCCGCGCAATTGATCGGCCACCGATAGAAATCCGCTCAGTCCGTCGGGATTGTGCGCGTAGTCAATGAGTACCTGCGCGCCGTTGACTTCGAAGCGCATCATTCGGCCTGGATTGTCAGTCAATTTCTCGCCGAAGCGGGCGAACACCGTTGCGATCGTTGCCGCGGGAACTCCCAGTGCAATTGCCCCGAGCGCGGCGCCCGCAAGGTTGGACACGTTGTAGGCAGCGATGCCGCCGATCGACAAAGGCATGGCCGACTCCGGCCCGAGATCGTACTCGCTGCCCAGGTGATGCAAGCACAGGCGCCCGCGGCGCACTCCGCAAGTTGATGCGCCTCGCGAGCGGCCATCGCGCAAGCAGGGAAGATCCGCGTCGAGCGCAAACCACGCAAGCGAGGGACGCCGGCCATATCGTTGTGCGAGCTCGTTCGCTTTGGTCCGCAACAAGGAATCGTCGGCATTTAAAATCAGCAGGCCGTCGGCTGCAACGACCGCGCCAACGCTCAGTTTGACGTCTGCCAGTCCCGCCAAATCATCGATGCCATACTCGCCAAAATGGTCCGAGCCGATATTCGTGACCACCGCCGTGTCGGCATGCGCCACGGGGAGGCCGCGGCGCAAAATGCCGCCGCGCGCCGCTTCCAAAATCGCCGCCTCGGTGCGCCGATCGCGCATTACCATGCGCGCGCCGGCCGGGCCCGAGTAGTCGCCCGCGCTGGCCTTCGCTCACCTCGCCGATGGACGAGAAACTGACTTCGGAGGCATCCACGATCGTCACGCCGCCGCTGCCTTGCGCTTCGACAGTTTCATCCGGCCCGATAAAGGCTGCCGTGTCCTCATCGAGGCCGATGCCGATGGCAAACGGATTGTAGGCGAGTGCGGTTATGAGGCGTCCCAGACGGTCGCGCTGACGAAAGTGCTGGTCGATGATGAATCGATTGGTGAGTCCCAAACCCGGCGCGAGTCTGACGCTGCCCGATATCACTGCGGAGCCTTCATCGCCAAAGGCGATCATATGCTCGCTCAAGATGCTCGCCCCTGCGCTGGTCCCGCCGACGGTGACGCCGTGAGCATTGCGCACGCGAATGAGTTTTGCGACAGGCGTGCCGCCGAGCAGCGTCGTCAGGCGCAACTGATTCCCGCCCGTAAAGAAGATTCCGCTGGCCTGCTCGAGGCGCCGGAGACGCCCGGGCTCCTGACAGTCGCGGCGGGTATCAAAGTCCATCACGGCGACTTCCGCCGCTCCGATCTCCTTGAAGATCTTCTCATAGCGGGGGCCGGTCTCGTGCATGCGGCTTGCCGTAGGGATGACGACGATGTTTGCATCCGCGCCGCCGGAAACGCGCACGAAGCGCTCGAGGACTTGGCGGTCATTTTCCTTATTCTCTGCGCCGCCGATCGGAACGATCCACCCACGTGTCTCGCCGTCGGGAATTTTACTGGGCACTATTTGCAGCATCTCCCTCGAGCTTTATATCAATGAATCGAATGATGACTGTTTCCGCCGGGCCTGTCGTGCTCAATGGTTGGCGATGTGCTGCAAAATATATTCAAGTATATTGTTATATAGTATCTTTAATGCATTGATTAATAACAGAGTATGCCTGGCGTTGGCGGTGAGCGCCGGAGCTTGGCGGTGGCTTGGAGCGATCAGCTTCGGTCGATTTATTCCAGCCGCGGAGCCGACACTTAATTTTGGCGGGGTCCTCGACACTGAGGCTAAAAACAGTTTACCGTCGAGGCCACGATTTTTCGAGCACAGGCTGTACCTGGAGCGAGCGTACACAGTACCGGCGCACCCAGACCATGATGTAGAGGGGGCAGGGCGCGATGGCGACAGAGGACGTGATCCTTGAGACGCACAGTCTGGTCAAGGAGTTCAACGGGTTCGTTGCGGTTGATGGCGTTTCCGTGCGCGTACGGCGGCGCGAAATCCATGCGCTGATCGGTCCCAACGGCGCCGGCAAGACCACCTTTTTTAACTTGCTGACCAAGTTTCTCCAGCCCACCTCCGGCAGCATTTTTTATCAAGGCCGGAACATCACCCGGGACAAGCCGGCGGATATAGCGCGACATGGCGTTGTCCGATCCTTCCAGATCTGCGCCGTGTTCCCGCACTTGACGGTTCTGGAGAATGTACGGGTGGCTCTGCAGCGAAAGCTGGGCACCTCATATTATTTCTGGCGCTCGGAAAAAAGCCTCAAGAACCTTGATAGCCGGGCAATGCAGCTGCTGGCGGAGGTTCACCTCGAATCGTGGGCCCGCATCCTGGCGGCCGATCTTCCCTACGGGCGCAAGCGTGCCCTGGAACTGGCCACGACGCTGGCCCTCGAGCCGGAATTGATGCTCCTCGATGAGCCCACTCAGGGCATGGGTCACGAGGATGTGTCTCACGTAACACAACTGATCAAGCAAGTTTCCGCCGATCGCACGGTGCTCATGGTCGAGCACAACATGAGTGTGGTGGCGTCGATCGCGGATACCATCTCCGTGCTGCAGCGGGGCCGCGTGATCGCCGCGGGTCCCTATGCGGAGGTCTCGAAAAACCCTCAAGTGGTCGAAGCATACATGGGCAGCTCGAGCAGCGAGCTCTCGGGAGCTGCGTGATGGCTCAAGAGATGCTGAAGGTTGCCAATCTCGAGGCGTGGTACGGCGAATCGCACATTTTGCATGGCGTGGAATTCGCGGTGCAGGAAGGCGAAGTCGTCACGCTGTTGGGCCGCAACGGCGCCGGACGCACGACCACGCTGCGAGCAATTATGGGGTTGGTCGGCTCACGCACCGGTTCGGTGCTGATCAAGGGGGTAGAGGCGGTGGGGCTGGCGCCGCACAAAATCGCGCGCTTAGGGCTGGGCTACTGCCCTGAAGAGCGGGGCATCTTCGCGGCCCTGTCGACCGAGGAGAATTTGCTGTTGCCGCCGCGGCTCAAGGGCGCCCAGGGGATGCAGCTGGAAGAGATTTACGATATTTTCCCGAATCTGCTGGAGCGCGCCGCCAGTCCCGGCACCCGCCTGTCCGGCGGGGAGCAGCAGATGCTGGCGGTGGCGCGGATCTTGCGTACCGGCGCGCGCCTGCTCTTGTTGGATGAGATTTCCGAAGGACTGGCGCCGGTGATCGTGCAAAAGCTGGGCGAGGTAATCCGCACCTTGAGGCAGAAAGGCATTACTGTGGTGCTGGTCGAGCAGAATTTCCGCTTCGCGGCGCCGCTGGCGGATCGATTTTACGTGATGGAGCATGGCAGAATCGTAAAACAGTTCGCGCAGTCCGAACTGGCTTCGCAAATGGGATTGCTCCAGGAATTTTTAGGCGTTTGAACGAAAACATTGAAAAGGATAACGAGATGACGCGCAAATCAAAATTCGTAGCACTCGGTGCGCTGCTGGGCCTGTACGCATCCTCGCAAGCGAACGCCGCTGCCGATCAAGTGGTCATCGGCGACATCGACGACATGTCGAGCGTGTATGCGGACGTCATCGGTCAAGGCGGCATCGAAGCCATCAACATGGCGATCGCGGATTTCGGCGGCACCGTGCTGGGCAAGAAAATTACCGTGCTGAGCGTCGATCACCAGAACAAGCCCGATATCGGTGCTTCGAAATTTCGCGAATGGGCGGACCAAAATGGCTTGACGATGGTGCTGGGTGGATCCAACACCGGCGTGAGCATTGCCATGTCCAAGGTTGCGGCGGCGAAAAAGGTGCCCTTCATCGCCATCGGCGCCGGGGGCGCTTCGCTGACCGGCGTCGACTGCACTCCGTACACCGTGCACTACGCCTATGACACGACCGCTTTGGGCAATGGCACGGCCAGTGCGATCGTCAATCAAGGCGGCAAGACCTGGTTCTTCGTGACCGCCGACTACGCGTTCGGTTCGCAGCTGCAGGAATCGGCAACCAAGGTGGTGCTGGCGAACGGCGGCAAAGTATTGGGCGCGGTACGTGCGCCCCTGGGCACGACCGACTACTCATCGTTCCTGCTGCAGGCGCAGGCGTCCGGCGCACAGGTCCTGGGGCTCTCGAATGCGGGAACCGATTTCTCGAATTCGCTCAAGGCGGCCAACGAGTTTGGCATCACCAAGACCATGAAGCCCGCGGCGCTGCTGGCCTTTCTTTCCGATATTCACGCATTGACGCTGCCAACGGCGCAAGGCCTGTACCTCACCACAAGCTGGTACTGGGACCTGAACGATCAGACCCGCGCATTCGCCAAGCGCTTCTATGCAAAAATGAGCAGGCAGCCCACCGAGAATCAGGCTGCATACTATTCCGCCACGATGCAGTACTTGAACGCGGTCAAGGCCGTGGGTTCGACCGATTCAGACAAAGTCATGGCGCAGCTGAAAAAGACCAAGATCAACGATTTCTTCGCCAAAGACGGCTCCATTCGCGCCGATGGCCTCATGGTGCATACCATGTATGTCATGCAGGTAAAGACGCCGGCGGAGTCGAAGTATCCATGGGACTACTACAAGGTGATCAAGACCATGACGGCTGAGGAAGCCGATGGCTCGCAGCCCGATCAGACCTGTCCAATGGTCAAGAAGTAGCCAGGTTCATCGCGTCCGCACTCGGCATTTTTTTCGCGCATGACGGCAACTGATCTGTGACCACCGTCTTCGGTGTGCCGCTGCCTGCGATCCTAGGTCAGCTCATGCTCGGGCTGGTCAATGGCTCGTTCTACGCACTCCTGAGCCTGGGTCTGGCGGTGATCTTCGGACTCCTCGGGGTCGTTAATTTCGCGCATGGGGCCTTCTATATGCTGGGTGCCTTTGCGGCCTACGTCGGGCTGCAAGTGCTGGGGATCAACTACTGGTGGGCGCTGCTGCTCGCGCCGCTGGCGGTGGGCCTGCTGGGCGTGGTCATCGAACGCTTGTTTCTGCGGCATCTGTATCAGGTCGAGCCCGTGTACGGATTGCTTTTGACCTTCGGTATCGCACTGATCGCCGAAGGCATCATGCGCAGCCTGTTCGGGTCCTCCGGCAAATCCTACCCGGTGCCGGCGCTGCTGCA
>Ga0193716_1001548_pt1 | contig 13340 bp, 11 predicted proteins | sample U2c1metaG_FD_145901 | JGI IMG/M metagenome (GOLD analysis project Ga0193716, IMG submission 145901) | Soil microbial communities from a riparian zone of the East river system, Colorado, United States - U2c1 | ecosystem: Environmental > Terrestrial > Soil > Riparian zone | place: USA: East River...
CAAACGGCTCGCGCAGGATTGATATGAGCGTTTGGCTTCCGACGGTCAGCCTTCACTCACTCGTTGTCGTGCTCAGCGTGCTTACCTACATTCTGACCACCCGTGCGCGACGCGAACGACGGCCGCCCTCCATCGCCATCGCTTGGGTCCTGGGGATGCTGGCTCTGCCATATCTCGTGTTGCCCATGTACTTGATGTTCGGGAGGCGCAAATTGCCGCGCAAGACTTTGCCGCGCGCCGGTGTGCGGTCCTTTGCCGGTCACTGGGCCCAAGATCTCATTGAGAGCTTTGGGTTGCTGGGATCTTCGCCCGCGGCCATCAAGCTGCATCAAGACGGACGCGATTCAGCCGAGGCATTATTTTCGATCATGTCGAGCGCCGTTTTCCGGTTGGACATCTGCACCTACATTCTGGGCGACGACGCCTTCGGGCGCGAAGCCATGCAGCGCATGATGGAGCGAGCGGGCTGCGGCGTTGATGTGCGGCTTCTCCTCGATGGCGTCGGTGCGATTCAACTGCCGAGGGACTGCTTCAAGACTCTGCAGTCGGGCGGCGTCGAGACCGCGATTTTCAGCCCGCTGTTCGCGCGCAGGACTCAAGGCCCGCGCAATCTGCGCAATCATCGCAAAATGGTCATCGCCGATGGCTCACGACTGTGGGCAGGAGGGCGCAATCTCGCCGCCGAATATTTCTTCGGCGTCGCCGGCGCACCGGCGTGGCGAGACCTGACCTTTGACCTACAAGGAGCGGTGGCAGGGGCGGCCGCCGCGCAGTTTGAATTGGATTGGGTCGCGGCGGGCGGCAAGCCTGGGACACCGGATGCCGCGCCCGTTGCCGGCGCCGCCCCCCAGTCTGCTGCGAGCGAGGCACAGTTTCTGCCGAGCGGGCCGGACCAGACCGAAGATACGGTGCACGCCTTGCTGATCGATGGTTGTTTTCAAGCCCGCGACCGTATGCTCGCGATAACCCCCTACTTCGTCCCTGACGTCAGCTTGGAAACCGCCATGCGCCTCGCGGCGCGGCGCGGCGTGCGCGTCGACTTGGTCATTCCGGCCAGATCCAATCATCGCTTGGCGGATTTCGCACGCAACCGCGCGCTGCGCTCCTTGAGCCAGGCGGGCGTCAACGTTCATTTGATGCCTTACATGAGCCATGCAAAGGCGGTTGTATTCGACCATTCACTCGCCTTGTCAGGATCAGTGAATCTCGACTCGCGCAGTCTGCTGCTCAACTACGAATGCGCCGTCGTCTTCTACGGGCGCACGGAAATTAATTGGCTCGCACAGTGGATTGATGCACACATTCCGGAGACGGTGCCTTTCAACGGCCGCCCGCCGGGTCTGCTGCGCGATCTTTGCGAGGGATTGCTGCTGACTGTGGCTTACCAACTGTAGGATTGGTCTTACACCGTATTTATGAATCACGAGTTTTTACGCGTAGTATTCTCGAATGTTGTCATGGGCGGGTGATCGGTGGAATTCAAGGATTATTACAAGGTCATGGGCGTTGCGCGCGATGCTACCGAAGCCCAGATCAAGCAGGCCTATCGCAAGCTCGCTCGCAAATATCATCCCGATGTCAGCAAGGAAAAAGACGCGGAGGCGCGATTCAAGGAGGTCGGCGAGGCCTATGAAGTGCTCAAGAGCCCTGAAAAGCGCGCGGCCTATGATCAGCTTGGTCAAAACCATCGCGCCGGCGAAGAATTTCGGCCGCCTCCCAATTGGGACTCAGGCTTCGAATTCAGCGGCGCAGGCCCGGGCAATTCGGCCTACAGCGATGGTTTTGACCAACTGTTCGGTGCTCAGGCGCGATCGGGGCGCAGCCGCGGCGAATTTCACGCGGGCCGCGGCGAGGATCACCACGCCAAGGTGCTGCTCGATCTGGAAGCGTCGCTCAACGGCGGGTCTCGCACATTCACATTGAGGATGCCCGAAATAGACGATGAAGGCAGGTTGGTTTCGAAGGAACGCACCTTGAACGTTCAAGTACCCAAGGGAATACTCGCCGGGCAGCAAATCCGCCTTGCAGGCCAGGGTGCGCGCGCTCCCGCCAGCGGGACACCCGGAGACCTGTACATCGAAGTAGAATTTCAGCCCCATCCGCTGTATCGAGTTGACGGGCGGGATCTCTCGCTCGAATTACCGGTCGCGCCGTGGGAAGCCGCACTGGGCGCGAGCGTCAAAACGCCCACGCCATCCGGCATGGTCGATTTGAAAGTTCCACCCGGATCGCACGCCGGCAGCAAACTGCGCCTCAAGGGCCGCGGTATTCCTGCCTCGCCGCCGGGCGATTTTTATGTGGTCTTGCAGGTCGCGCTGCCCGCGGCCAATGATGACCAGGCCAAGGCCGCGTACGCCGCTTTCGCGGCCGCCCTAGCCTTTAACCCCCGCGCCAGCCTCGGAGCCTAAAATGCCCCCATCCGACGATCAGGCTATAACCGGCACCATATTCGATCAGTCCGCGATCTTGAGTATCAAGGACTTGAGCCGCATGTGCCAGGTCGACGAACGGCACATCGTGGAATTCGTCGAGGAAGGCGTGCTCAATGTCATCGAAATCAGCAGCGAGTGGCACTTCACCGGCGATGCGCTGCGCCGCGCGCGGCTCGCGGTTCGGCTGGAGCGGGATCTCGAGCTGAATCTTGCGGGTGTCGCGCTCGCCCTTGATTTGCTCGAGGAGCTGCAGCGGCTGCGCCGCGAGCTCGAGGCACGACGCTCATGACTCAAACGGAATCCGACGCCTTCGTGTTCTTCGGCGCCACCGGAGATCTGGCGTACAAAAAAATCTTTCCGGCGCTGTACGCGATGGTGCGCAAAGGCGGCTTCAATATGCCCATTGTCGGCATGGCGCGCGCCAGCTGGAATCTGGATAAGCTCAAAGAGCGTGCCCGCAGCAGCGTGCAAAATGCCGGCGATTTCGACGAAGCCAGCTTCGCGAAGATGGCCGGGCTGCTGCGTTATGTCGATGGCGACTACGCGGCTCCGGAGACCTATACCAAATTGAAGGCTGCCATGGGGCTTAGCAAGAGGCCCATTCACTATCTGGCCATTCCGCCCAGCATGTTCGCCAGCGTCGTGCAGGGGTTGCAGCAATGCGGCTGCGCGGAGAATGGCCGGGTGATCGTCGAGAAGCCCTTCGGCCGGGATTTGGCGAGCGCGCAGGCGCTCGATCGCACATTGCATGAAGTGTTCGATGAGTCTTCGATCTTCCGCATCGATCACTACTTGGGCAAGGAGGCGGTGCAGAATCTGTTGTACTTCCGCTTCGCCAATACTTTTCTGGAGCCCATCTGGAACCGCGAGTTCATACGGGACATTCAGATCACCATGGCCGAGGACTTCGGCGTGCAGGGCCGCGGCGCTTTCTACGAAGAAGTCGGCGCAGTTCGCGACGTGGTGCAAAACCATTTGCTGCAGGTGGTGACATTGCTGGCGATGGATGCGCCCGTCGGCCACGATTCGAAGACCATGCAGGCGGAGAAGCTTCGCATATTCCGCGCCATGCGCCCACTCGACCCGAAAGAAGTGGTGCGCGGGCAGTTTCGCGGCTATCGCAGCGAGCACGGCGTCGCCAAAGACTCGCAAGTCGAGACATTCGCCGCGCTGCGACTGCACATCGACACCTGGCGCTGGGCGGATGTGCCGTTCTACGTTCGCGCCGGCAAGAATCTGCCGATCACGGCGACGGAGGTGAGGGTGACGCTCAAGCGGCCGCCCTTGGCGATCTTCGACCCCAGCGACACCATGCCTGCGAATTATTTTAGGTTGCGCTTGAGCCCCGAGGTGGTCATCGGTGAGGGCGGCCGCTTCAAGCTCAACGGCGAGGACATGCGCGGCGAGCCGGTCGAATTGATCGCGCGCCACAACACGCAGTCTGAAAAATCCCCCTATGAGCGATTGCTGGGAGATGCGGTTCGAGGCGAGACCGCATTGTTCACGCAGGATGACAGTGTCGAGGCGGCCTGGCGGGTGGTTGATCCCATCCTCAGCGGCGCCCTGCCCGTGCTTGAATACGAGCCCGGCACCTGGGGTCCCGATGCCGCCGCCAAAGTCGTCGACTGCGGCGGGAGCTGGCATGACCCCCAGATCGAGAAATCCGCGCCGTGCTGAACGCGGAGAGCGTCATATTTCTCCTCGACGTGGACAACACGTTGTTGGACAACGACCGGTTCACCAAGGATCTGGGCGACCGCCTGGAAAATGCCTTCGGCGCCGCCGAACGCGCCCGTTACTGGGAGATTTTTGGCCGGCGGCGCGAAGCCCTCGGGCTTGCGGATTACCTGGGCGCATTGCAGGATTTTCGCTCAGGTCTCGATGACGATCCGCAATTGCTCGGCATGTCGGATTTCCTGCTCGAGTACTCGTTTGCGAGCCGCTTGTTTCCGCAAGCGCTCGAGGCGATTGCGCATTTGCGCACCCTCGGCTTGCCGGTCGTGTTGTCGGATGGCGACATTGTGTTTCAGCCGCGAAAAATCCAACGCAGCGGCATCTGGGCCGCGGTCGAGGGGCGCGTATTGATTTACCTGCACAAAGAAAAGATGCTCGAGCATATGCAGCAGCGCTACCCGGCGAAGCACTATGTTATGGTCGATGACAAGGCCAATCTCTTGGCCGCGATGAAATCGGCGCTGGGTGCGCGCCTGACGACAGTTTTCGTGCGCCAAGGGCACTACGCTCTGGCTGCGGAGTCCAAATCGGCAGAACCGGCGCCGGATCTGGTCATCGAGCGCATCGGGGAGCTTCTCAATCACAACCTAACCGACTTTTAAGGTGCGACCATGAGTATGACGAAAAACCTGCATGATTTGGGTCAAAGCCTGTGGCTGGACAATATCACGCGGGAAATTCTCGACGACGGCACCTTGAGCCGCTATATCGAGCAATTTTCCATCACCGGCCTGACGTCGAATCCCACGATTTTCGACGAGGCCATCGGCAAGACTGCGGCGTACGACAAAGGCATCCGGCAAAAGGCGGCGGCCGGTTTGTCCGGAGAGACTTTATTCGTTGAGTTGGCGCTGGAGGACTTGCGCCGTGCCGCCGACCTCTTCCGGCCTGTGTTCGATCGCACGAAAGGGCTGGACGGCTGGGTATCCATGGAAGTCTCGCCGCTGCTCGCGAATGACACGCAGGGCACCATCGATGCGGCACTGCGAATTCACAAACAAGCCAATAGGCCGAATCTTTACGTCAAGATTCCCGGCACACCGGCCGGCGTCCCGGCCATTGAGGCGGCGATTTTTGCGGGTGTGCCGATCAATGTGACCCTGCTGTTCTCGCGTGAACAATATTTGAAGGTAGCCGATGCCTACATGCGCGCCATGGAGAGGCGCATCGCAGCGGGACTCGATCCGAAAATCAATTCGGTCGCATCGGTATTCGTCAGCCGCTGGGATCGCGCCGTGGCCGATAAAGTGCCGCCGGAATTGAGCAACCGCTTAGGCATTGCCATCATGCAACGCACCTATCGTGCGCACTTGGAATTGATCGGCGGCAAACGTTGGCAGGATTTGGAGGCCAAGGGCGCGCGCAAGCAACGCATGCTGTGGGCCAGCACCGGGACCAAGGATCCGAAGGCCCCGGCCGGCTTGTATGTCGAGGCGTTGGCGGCGCCGGACACCATCGACACGATGCCGGAGAAGACCCTGCTGGCGTTCGCAGAAGGCGGCAACCTCAAGGGTGTCATGGCCAAAGACGGCGGCGATGCCGAAGATACCCTCGGCCGTTTTGCGCGCGCCGGAATCGATGTCAACGCCCTCGCCGCTCAACTGCAAGTCGACGGCGCGGCATCGTTCGTCAAATCGTGGACCGAACTGATGAAGCGCATCGAGGATAAAAGCGCCGCGCTGGCCACCACTTGAATTCCAGAGTGAACCCGCTCGCCGGTCAGCCCGCCCCTGCGGCGGTGCTGGTCGATGTGCCGCGGCTGATTACCGCCTACTACAGTGAGCGTCCCGATCCTTCGATTGCGTCACAGCGGGTTGCCTTCGGCACCTCGGGGCATCGCGGCAGCTCCTTCGAGGTCGGCTTCAACGAGGCGCATGTTTTGGCCATCAGTCAAGCCATCAGCGAATACCGCAAGCAGCAGGGTATCGACGGACCGCTGTTCTTAGGATTTGATACGCACGCGTTATCGGCGCCGGCCTTCGCCAGCGCTCTCGAAGTGCTTGCCGCCAATGGCGTCGAACTCATGATCGCGGCGGGCGACGAATACACGCCGACTCCCGCCATTTCCCACGCCATTCTCAATTACAACCGCGGCCGCAAGACCGGCATGGCCGATGGCATCGTCATCACTCCCTCGCACAATCCCCCGGATAGCGGCGGCTTCAAATACAACCCGACCAACGGCGGTCCTGCGGACACGGACATCACCAAGTGGATCGAGAACCGGGCCAACGAGCTGCTCAAGCCCGGCGCCGGCGGCATCAAGCGAATGGCGCTCAATCAGGCGCGCGCGGCCGGCACGACCCACTCGCATGACTATGTGCAAAATTATGTTCAGGATCTCGGCGCCATCTTGGATATGGATGTCATCCGCGATTCGAAGCTTCGCATGGGTGTCGACCCCTTGGGCGGCGCCGGCGTGCACTACTGGCCGCGCATTGCCGAGCGCTATCGCCTCGATCTGACTGTTGTGAACGATGCGGTCGATCCGACCTTTCGTTTCATGACGCTCGATTGGGACGGAAAAATCCGCATGGATCCTTCCTCCTCCTACGCCATGCGGCGGCTGATCGAACTGAAGGATCGCTTCGACATCGCGTTTGGCTGCGATACCGACCATGATCGGCATGGGATTGTCACCAAGAGCCGCGGCTTGATGCCGCCCAACCACTATTTGTCCGTTGCGATCGACTATCTGTTCAGTCATCGCAGCGGCTGGCGCGCCGATGCTGCCGTGGGCAAGACGGTGGTGAGCAGTGCGATGATCGATCGGGTCGGCAAGCGGTTGAAGCGGGCCGTGTACGAAGTCCCGGTGGGCTTCAAGTGGTTCGTTGCAGGACTGGTGGATGGAAAATTGGGCTTTGGGGGCGAGGAAAGCGCCGGTGCTTCTTTCAGCCGCATCGACGGACAGGCGTGGACCACGGATAAGGACGGAATCGTACCGGCACTCTTATCGGCGGAAATCACGGCGCGCACCGGACGGGATCCGGGCGAGCACTATCGCGCGCTCACGCAGGAACTGGGCACATCGTTTGCCGATCGCATCGATGCCTCGGCGAACTCTGCACAGAAAGCCAAGCTCGGCAAACTTGATCGGCAGCAAATTCACATCACGGAGCTTGCCGGCGAACCGATCGAACAGATTCTGACCCAGGCCCCCGGCAATAACGCGCCGATCGGCGGCATCAAAGTGACGGCGCGCGGCGGCTGGTTTGCGGCCCGCCCCTCCGGAACCGAAGACATCTACAAAATCTACGCAGAAAGCTTTCATGACGATGCGCATCTGCGCCGACTGATCGGCGAGGCGCAGACCATTGTCGACACGGCGCTCGCAGGCGCTTGAGGGGCGGATCGCCTTGGCGGATTCCGATGATATCCCACTGACGGCCACCGCCAAGCGGTTGCTGCCTTGGTTGGTCGCAGTAGGGTTTTTCATGGAATCCCTGGACACGACCATTCTCAATACGGCGGTGCCGGCGATTGCACACGCCCTTGATGTGCCGCCGTTGAGCATGAAGGCGGTGCTCGCCAGCTACACCCTGAGCCTGGCCGTGTTCATTCCGATCAGCGGCTGGATGGCCAATCGCTTCGGCACGCGCCGCGTTTTTGCGTCCGCGATCGGCATTTTCACCTTGGGTTCATTCCTCTGCGGCATTTCAAACGACATTCATTTCTTGGTCGCATGCCGCATTCTGCAGGGCAGCGGCGGCGCCATGATGCTTCCCGTCGGCCGCATCACCATGGTACGCACCTTCGCCAAATCGGAACTCATCAATGCCATGAGCTTCGTCGCCATTCCCGGCTTGGTAGGTCCGATGTTGGGGCCCGTAATCGGCGGCGCGATCATCGAGTACTTCCACTGGAGCGTGATCTTTTTCGTCAACATTCCGATCGGCCTGTGCGGTTTGTACATGGTCTACCGGCACTTGCCGAACTATCGCGAGAAGCGCAATTATCGCCTCGACATCATCGGTTTGGTGTTGTTCGGCTCAGGCATCGCATTGCTGTCCTATGTGCTCGAGGTGTTCGGCGAGACCACCTTGAGCGGGCGAGAAATGCTCGGACTACTGGCGATTTCGGCGGCGCTGCTCGCGGCCTACGGTTTGCATACCAAGCGTACCGCGCACCCGCTGCTGCGCCTCAAGCTGCTGGCCATCCGCACTTTCCGTGTTGCGGTCAGCGGCAATTTATTCACACGCTTAGGCATCGGCGGCATTCCCTTTCTGTTGCCGCTTCTATATCAGGTGGGCTTGGGGTTCTCGGCCATCCAGTCGGGCCTGCTGATCATGCCGCAGGCCTTCGCCGCCATGAGTCTGAAATTGACCATGCCGCTGATCCTCAAGAAGTTCGGCTATCGAACCGTGCTGATCATCAACACCATCATGCTCGGCGTGATGATCATGCTGTTCGCAACGATCAACCTCGACACTCCGGTGTGGCTCATTGTCATGATGGCGTTCGCCTACGGCTTCCTCACCTCGCTGCAGTACACGAGCATGAATACGCTGGCGTACGCGGACGTGGGCGAGCACGAGGCCAGCGGCGCCAGCACCATTGCCAGCACCGTGCAGCAATTGGCAGTCAGCTTCGGTATCGCCACGGCCTCGCTCGCCGCTGCGCTCTTCATTCCGGACCACCTGCGCGCCACGGAGGCGCAGATGATTCATGGGATTCATTTGGCGCTGCTCTGCCTCGCCATACTGACCATCGTATCCACCATTGTGTTCACCCGTCTGCGAGCTCAGGACGGTGCGTCAGTCAGCAGGCATAAAGCCGAGGTGCCGACCGGCATCTAGGAGGACCGGTATCTAGGAGCCCGCCTTCGAACTCGACTCTCGCTGACGCCTTGCCTCATAGGCCCGCAAGTGCGCATAGGCCGTCGAGAGCAGCGGTGCCTTCACCGCTGCCGGAGCACGTATCAGAAGGTCGCCGACGATGTGATCCGACTCGATGCGGCCGCCTTGCTCGATATCGCGCAGCATCGAAGCAGTAAACACCGAGCCCGGCGTCGTCAGTACCGAGCGGCCCGTGTTCATGGCCGCCTCGCGCGGCGCGAATCCGTTCGCAGCGGCAATCGCGCTGCATTCCTGCAGCAATCCCAAGGGGATCTGTTGCGCATCGGCGGCAACGATGTCCCCGACCGCCGCGCGCATCAGAGTCGTGGTTGCCGCCGCCGCAGCGATGAACACCCACTTCTCCCACATCTCGTGAAGGATGTCGGCGCTCAAATGCGCGTCGAAACCGGATACCCGCAGGGTGCCGGCAACATCGTCGATATTGCCTTGCGGGCCCGGAACACGAGCGCCGAACGCCAAGGCGTTGAACGTGCCCAACTGATGAATGCGTCCGTCGGAATCCAATGTCGAAGAAATCCGCGCCAAACCGCCGAGGACGCGCTGTGCGCCGAACCGCGCATCCAGGACATCAAGATGCCGCAAGCCATTGAGCAGCGGCAGAACGCGCGAGCCCGGGCCGACGCCCGCGGCGAAGTCGCCGATCGACGCTTCCAGATCGTAAGATTTACTGCTGAGAATTACGAGGTCGTAGCAGTCTTTGAGGGTTGCGGCACTCGTCAAAGCGGGAGTCGGCAGATTCAGGTCACCGAGCGGGCTGGTCACCTTGAGGCCGTCGCGGCGCAACTGCTCCGCCCTGCGCTCTCTGACGAGAAAAGTGACATCTCGGCCCGCCGCCATGAGCCGAGCACCGAAATAGCCGCCTATCGCGCCCGCACCGACGATCAGAATTCTCACGCTCGACTCTTGATCACTCTTTTTTTATTTCGTGCCCGCCGAACTGATTGCGCATGGCCGCCAAAAGCTTGTCGGAAAACGAATCATTGTCGCGCGAGCGCAGCCGCTCCAGCAGCGACAGCGTAATGACCGGCGCGGATACGCCCAATTCGATCGCGTCGGCGACGGTCCAACGGCCCTCTCCGGAATCGGCGACATAGGGAGCGATGCCCTTGAGCGTGGGGTTTTTTTCCAATGCATTGGCGGTGAGGTCCAAAAGCCACGACCGCACCACGCTGCCGTAGCGCCAGATCTCCGCTATTTGATGCAGATCGAGCTTGAATTCGCTCTTGTGCTGCAAAATCGAAAAGCCTTCGGCGTACGCCTGCATCAATCCATACTCGATGCCGTTGTGGACCATCTTGGTGTAATGGCCCGAGCCCACGGGCCCGACTCGTCCCCAGCCTTGGTCCTTCGCCGGCGCCAGGGTTTCGAATATCGGGCGCAGCCGTTCCACCACGGCTTCGTCGCCGCCGATCATCAGGCTGTATCCTTCGGCCAAACCCCAGATTCCGCCGCTGGTGCCCGAATCGACATACTGAATCTTGCGCTGCGCCGTCATCGCTGCGCGCCGCTGGGTATCCCGGTAATTGGAATTGCCGCCGTCGATGATGGTGTCGCCCGCGGCCAGCAGCGGCATCAGATTGGCAATGGTGCCGTCGGTGATCTCCCCGGCCGGCACCATCAGCCACACGGCGCGCGGCGCCTTGAGTTTCGCAACCATCTGTTCGAGCGAGGCCGCCGTCTCCGCGCCGCTCTTTTCGAGCAACGCGCGCGCCGCATCCGCGGGATCGTAGCCCACAACCCTATGCCCGCCGCGCATCAATCGCTGCGCCATGTTGGCACCCATGCGGCCCAAACCAATCATTGCGATTTCCATATTTCTCAACCTCGATGGCGCGAGCGCGTTGCCCTCAAGTATATCCCGGATCAGGAGCGCCTGAGGATTGTCATCACCGCCGGACTCCCGACCGCCTCGAATCGGCCGGTGAAGGTCAGCGCGCCGGTCGCGGCATTCAAATGGAACGACGTGATCGAATCGCCGCGTTGATTGCAGGAGTAAAGAAATGAGCCGCTGGGATCGATGCACAAACTACGCGGAGAGTCGGCGTGCACCCAGGTTTCCGAAATGCTGCGCAATTGACCGTCATCGTTCACCGCAAAAATTGCCACGGCATTGTGCAGGCGATTCGCGGCGTAGAGAAAGCGGCCGTCGGGGGTCATGACGATTTCCGAGGACAGATTGCTGCCGCCGAACTTGGGCGGCAAGCTGGATACCACCTGCTTGAGTTTCAAGCCCCCGCGCGCCGCATCGTAATCGTAAACAGCCACCCGGGCGTCATGCTCATAGAGGTTGTAGAACACGCGCCCATTCGGATGGAAGGCAAAATGCCGCGGCGCCGAACCCGGCGGCGCCGAGATCACGGGCACAGCGGCAGGCAGCAACCGCCCGCTTGCCGCGTCGAAGCGCCACACCAGCGTCAGATCGAGTCCCGCGTCGTTGGCAATCACGAATTGCCCGCTCGGATCGGAGGCAACCATGTGGATATGCGGGCCGTCGTGGTCGCTGACGGCAAACTGACCGGGTGGGTCGACGGCGGCGCGCACATGATGCCGCGGACCCACGCTGGGCCTCACGTCGGTCGCCTCGCCCAGTGCGCCGTCGGCGCCCACGGGGAACACCGCCACATTGCCGCCGCCGTAGTTGGCAACGAACACAAACTTTCCCGACGGATGCACGCTGGCATGCGCAGGCGTGGTTCCGCGGGAACTCACCGCTCCTAATCGCTTCAGCTGCAGACTCTCGCTGTCGATGGCGTACGAGACCACGGCGCCGTCGTGCGTGCCTTGGAAATTATCGATCTCGCTGACTGCGTACAGCCGGGTCTGCGCCGGATTGGCCGCCAGCCACGTCGGATTTCGAATATCGTCGATGACCTGCAACTGCGTCAGTGCGGCGGTGACTGGGTCGATCCGAAATAAATAAATGCCGCCGCCGTTCGGCGTGTAGGTACCCACGTATGCGTAGTTGAATTGTGATGGGCGGGCCGTCTGGCCGGGTGTCGGCCCGGTCGCCGCGCGCAACGGCTGCGGCCAAGCCGCCGGCACGGCCAGCAGCGAAGTCGCCCGAAGCAAGTCGCGCCGGGTAATTCTAGATTTCAAGCCTTACCCTCGCGCGCCTGGACATCGAGCGTCAGTTGTTCAAGAAGAGCGTTATGCTCGTCGCGGAAAATGCAAATGTCGACACCGTGTATTGCCCGACGGCGGTCATGCCGGTCGCCAGGGTCGAGCCGTTCAGCTCCGATTGCAATTGGGTGATAAAGGCATCGTAGGTATTAAAACTCTCGACGGTGGAGGAGGAAGCATGACCGATCGAAAACACGGTGTTTGAGCCGGTGGTGCTGGACGTGATCAATGGGCCGGATGCCAACCCGACGAGGTTGATGATTTGCGAACCGATTTGGATCTGATGCCGCGGTCCTATGCCGGTATTGCTTACGTCGAGAGCAATGCCCGAACTATCGAAAGTCGTGAAGGGCGCCGCCGCGCCGGCGCTCCAGTCGATCACCAGTTCGGCTTGAATCGTCGTCGGATCGAGCAGAGTCGAGGCCGTAAAATTCGGCGACGCAGCCGCAAAGGAGTTGGGAAAACCTGTTACGACGACCGGTGCCGACACGGTCGAATTCGTCAGGTCCAGCGAGGGAGTCGCCACTGCATATTGATTGGCAGCCGCGCCGCTGCCGGCGAAGTCGAAGGCCTGGATCGCGCGGCCGCCGAGATTGGTCAAATTGAGCACCAGGTTTCCGGCGCCCTGCCCGGTCACCAGACCGGAAGCCGTGGTGAGATCGAGCCGCACGCGGCCGGCGCTGGCATCGAGGAGAATTCCGCCGGTGCTGGCGCTGGTGGTGCTGGACGTGCCGAACGCGTCGATCGAGGATCCTACGGAAATCTGCTGCGGGCTGATGACCTGCGCGACGCTTTGTCCAAAAAACGTAACCAATGTATTGGGACCGATATTGACGATGGTCGTTCCCGGAACAAATGTATTGGTGCCGCCATTCTGGATCAGCGTTGCATCCTCGACGCCCAGTGTATTGCCGTTGCGCGCCGAGACGATGCCCGTTAGACGATCCAGACCCAGGCCCTGAACACTGCTATCGACCAATACCTGCGATGCAGCGAATGACACGCTGGTCGTGGTCGTGCCGGTGACCGCTGTGGTATCGGTGAGCGTTGTCGTATCAGTGGGCGTTGTCGTATCAGTGGGCGTTGTCGTACCGGTGGGCGTTGTCGTACCGGTGGGCGTTGTCGTACCGGTGGGCGTTGTCGTACCGGTGGGTGTTGTCGTTCCGGTGGGCGTTGTCGTACCGGTGGGGGTTGTCGT
>Ga0193716_1001549_pt1 | contig 13336 bp, 11 predicted proteins | sample U2c1metaG_FD_145901 | JGI IMG/M metagenome (GOLD analysis project Ga0193716, IMG submission 145901) | Soil microbial communities from a riparian zone of the East river system, Colorado, United States - U2c1 | ecosystem: Environmental > Terrestrial > Soil > Riparian zone | place: USA: East River...
CACCATCCATGACGGCGCTGCCAGCGGTGCACCGATCGCCGCTGGCGCACCGGGAATGCCCATCGCCGGGCCCCGCCGCGCGCTCGCGATGGTCGCCTCTGCGACCACGACGGGCTTGGCCGCCGATCCAGCGAGCATGCGTGCCGACGCCAGGTTCGGGACCGGATGCAGCACGTCGTCGAACCGCACGTAGAGCGCACCGGAGTCGCGAGCCATGACGATCGGCGCGCTGCCCAGGCTGCCCTGCGGTCTGACGAACGCCAAGATCGCACACGCCGCGACCGCGATCATCGCGAGGACGCATCCCGCCACCAGCGACAGAGATTGCGCGCGCAGCGGATCGTCGTGCATCGCAACGTTTCTGCGCACCAACGCATGTTCCATGCGCCGTATCAGAAAGCGATGACCACTCGCGGCAAGCCGGGTGGTCGGTTGATCGGCCATCATTCCCCCGGCATCGAGCCTAACCTCGCTGGAAGGCCCGCCGGAGCACTGAATTCAGCGCCACCGCGCCCAGACGTAGGGCACCAGCGCGCGCAGGAAGTCGAGGTCGGGGCCTGGCCGCGCATCGACGAAGGCCTGCTCGAAGTACTCCTCGGCCACCAGCAGGATGCCCTCGGCGTACTCGCGGGTGAACGCGATGCTTCCGTAGTCGTCCATCAGTCGGCGTACGGCGCGAACCATGCCGTCGGACCGTTCGGCGCGGCCACGCCGAAGGTAGTCGCTGAGTAGGGCCCGGTCGTTGCCTTCTGCCGCGGACAGCAGGTGCATCAACGTCAACGTCCGCTTGCCCTCATAGAGATCGCCGAGGATCTCCTTGCCGTAGGTCCGCTCGTCGCCGACCAGGTTGAGCAGGTCGTCGCGGATCTGGAAGGCCGCCCCGAAGTGGAACCCGAAGCGCACCAACGGCGCCAGGTCCGCCTTGCCCCCCGAACCCACCAGTGCGCCGACGCGCAGCGGATGAATGGTGGTGTACCAGCACGTCTTGAGCATGATCAGCTCGAGATAGTCCTGTGGCTTCAGATCCTCGACGTTGTCGAGTTGCCAACCGACTTCGGTGGCCTGTCCTTCCAGGGTGCGCAGGGCCATGGTGTCGAATTCGTGCCACACCAGGTCAGCCAGCTCGGGGTCCAGCCCGCGGGTCGCCCGTCGTAGCACCTGACCGGACACGATCGCCAGCCCGTCGCCCGCGTTGAGCGCAGCCGCCATCCCGTGGGTGGCAGCAAGCGTTGGTCGCCCTCGCCGCATCTCGCTGCCGTCGGCGACGTCATCGTGGACGAGAAACGCATTGTGCAGCAATTCAATTGCCACCGCGACTCCAAGCAGGGCATCTGGCTCTGCTCCAAATGCACGGCTGGCCGACAGACACAGCGCAGGCCGCAACGCCTTCCCCGGCCGCGACGGATACTCGCGCATCGGGCCGTAGAGCCATTGGGCGGGCTCGCCGTCGGGAAGGGCGTCGAGCATCCCCCGCCTTACCACCTTGGCGACGTTGCGCAGATGGCCCTCGACATCGGCGATCAGGTCCGCATGGTCCGCGGTGCTGGTCATGGCAACAGCGGTTTGATCGCGACTTCGACGGGCAGCCAGATGTCGGGGTGTCCGTCGGCCACCAGCGTGCCTCGATACCTGCCAGGCGGAACGTCGTCGGAGACGTCGACCTCGACGGTCACCCCTCTGCTGCTACGCGCAGGCATCGGAATGATGTCGGGCTCGAACCGCATCGTGTGCGCCGGAATCACCGTTCCGTCGTGTGCCAGTAGGTCACTGCACCGCAATCGCACCTTGCCCATGTCGACCGGTCCACCGTTGTGCAACCACACCTCGGCAGTCGCCGCGCCGGGCACCACGGTCTCCAGGTAGAGCCTGCCGTTGGCCTGCGCAGTCGCCAAGTCCAGGCTGGTGACAACTGGTGCGACTGCTTGCTCGTTCCGTGGGGCACCGACGCGGAGGAACTGATCGGCGATCGCCCACCATGACGTGACCAGCGGTTCCAGCCCCGTGGCGCCAAACAGGTCGGCATTCGGTTCATCGGCAGGTCGGGCAGCCGACGTCGGAGCGCTGTCGGTGCCGTTGAGCCCGGCCGACGCCATGCGGACGAAGCGCTCGACGAGTTCGCTTGCAGCACGAAATCCGTCGGCCTGAATGGCGCTCAGTGCGCGCATGTTCGCCCCGGCATCGAAGACAGACGCCCACGGAAGGTCGTTGTTCGTACCACCGTCGTTCGCCGAATCCACCCGATTTACCCTCCCGACTCTTCCACGCGATTATCCCGCACCACGGTATGCTAGCTGCGCAAACGACTCGGGGAGGCGGCATGGCGACGCTGCGCGCGCTACTGGAGATCTACGGCTCGCTGGACACCGCACTCATCGCGTCGGACGACCCGGAGTTGGCGCGAGCCGTCGACAGGTTGTTTCCCGGATCCTCCGAGAACACCGGTTGGTATCGAGAACTCGAAGAATTCATGTTCCCGGTCGGCGACGGAGCCCCGCCCGGTACGGATGACCCGAGGAGAGCGCGGACTGGAGCCGACCCGATCAGAGCGCTGAATGAACTGAACGACGCTCGAACGCGGGACGGTCAGACGCCGACCATCCCCGAACTCTCCCGGCTGGTCTATGGCATCGGCGCGCTCATCCGGGTCAGCAGCGCCGTCCCGGACGCACCGTTGCCCAGACTGGATGACGGCACCAACAGCTCACTGCTCGGCGACGTACTCGCCCTCGCGGGGCCTGACCCGGACTTCGGCACCAACCGCGAGGCCATCACCGAACGATTGCCCGACATCGTGAACGTGTTCGCAGAACAGCTCACCTCGAGGGGCAAATGGCCCGAGGTCGCGCAGCGGCTGTACGCCATGAAGGTGCTCAGCGCGGATGTCTCTGAAGTGCCGTTGTGCCAGGCATCGGTCGTCAAGATCGGCGGCATCGAGTCGGTGGTCGTCGACGCCGACTTCGATTCGGACAAGGTCTCGCTGAATCAGCTGATAGCCGTTGTGGATCCGCGCAACTGGCGCAGGAACTATCCCAGCTTCTTCTGCAGCATGGTGGGCAAGGGTCCCCGCCCCGATGGCTGGCGAAAGGTCTTGGAAACCGTCGGCTTCTGCTATATCGACCCGCCGTACGGTCGCCGCCTGATCACCATGTTGAAGTTCCACAAGAGCAAGACGATCGAGAATGGCAAGTACGTAGCCCGCCTCGACTACGACCTCAACGACCCCATACCCGACCCAGCGGGCGACGGGCAGATCGACGTCGACCGTGGCTTCATCAACGTGTTTGCGAAGAATGCCGACCCTGCCGTGAAGGGTGTCGTCGTGCGAACCCGAAAGATCGCACACATCAATGGACTCCGGTCCTACACCATGAAGCGGTTCGTCTGCATCTTCGGATACGGGGAAGCCACCATGGAGATGCTGTTGGGCTCAGCCGTCGACCCCGGCTCCAAGGGCGAAGAGGGTTTCCCATGGGATGACGCCGTGGTGGACCCGGACACCACGGGCTCCAAGGGAGAGCCGTCGACAACCCCCGAGCCGTCGACCAACTCGGTGATATCGGCGGCCTTCAAGATGGCAGCCGATTGCGTCCAAGACCTCACGGTCAAGAATCTCGACCTGACCGACAAGTGGATGGCAGGTCAATTGACCCCCGCGGACCTGGCGGAGTACAGCGCGCAGGTCGGCGCTCGCATCGCCAGCGATCCATGGAAGTTCCTGCAGGCCATCAGTAAACCCAAGGGAGGCGGGCAGTGACGACACCGAACGCACTCATCCAACAGCAGGGTGCGGTGGCCCAACAGCTCATCGAGCAGGCCAGCACACTCTGGGTCAAGGCAGCCGAACAGAGTGACTCCACCGATGGCCTCGGCATCGACGGCCGGATCAACTTGGTGCACAGTCTCATCGACCTCTGGGCCAAGGGTTACGCGGCGCTCGTCAAGGCGCTCATCGCCGGCCCGATCAGCGGCACTGACCCGTCGACGGGTCAGGCTTCCGTGCCTCAGCCGTCTGAGAAGATCACCGTCCCGTCGCAGCAGTATCCGCGGAAGCTGACGGCCTTCGGTCCGTTCGAGCGACTCGGCATCGTCAAGACGACGATCCCCACGTCGTGCATCACGTTCAAGCCGGAAATCCTGGACGAGAACGGCACCACGTTCCAGATCGTGCTCGCGGACTACGCATTCTCCGGGGCGAACTATTCGGGGAAGGTCGTGCTGACCAGGACGGATGGGTTGAGCGGGGCCACTCCTGACGAGCTGGCGGTCACCGTAGGACTGTGAGCGACTCTGACGCCCAGCCGGCGATCGATGAACTGTTGGATCGCGCGGTACGGGCAATCAACCTCGGCGATCGGGCGACGGCCGACGCCCTCGCCGGGCAGGTACTTTCTGTAGATGGCAGCAACCCCGATGCCGAGGAACTGCTCGCCGCCCCAAGCGATCACGGTGAGATCCGGCGCCTGACCATCATGTTCGCCGATCTGGTCGATTCGACGGCGTTGTCAACGCGCATCGAGCTCGAGGTCTACCGCACGGTGGTCGGGCGGTATCGCGACGAGGTCCTCAAGGTCGTCAATCACTACGAGGGCCACGTCGGTTCGACGAAGGGCGACGGCCTGCTCGCGGTGTTCGGCCATCCCAAGGCCCACGAGAACGACGCGCACCGAGCGGTTTACGCCGGCCTGGACATCACCCGCGAGATCGTCGCGCTCAGCAAACACGTGCAGCGGCGCTTCGGGTTCGACATCAGCGTCCGAGTCGGGATTCACCGTGGCCTCGTCTACCTCGACACCGCACAGGACGACGTCTACGGCCTCGGAGCCAACCTCGCGGCGCGGATGTGCAGCCTCGCCGAACCCGACACCGTCGCCGTCTCAGGGCCGATCGAACGGGTGGTCCGCGATACGTTCGACCTCGAGGCGAGGGCGCCGCAACCGGTCAAGGGCGTCGACGAATTGATCCACTACTACCGCGTAATTGGCGACCGCGACGTCACCACGGGAGTGGGCGGACCGCTCGTCGGTCGTGAGCGCGAGCTCGGGTATCTGCGACAAAGCTGGGCACAGGCGACGGCGGGCACGCTCGCGACGCCGGGCGTGGCGTTCCAGGGCGAAGGTGGGATCGGCAAGACGCGCATCGCGTTCGCCGCCGTCGACATGGCCCAGCAGGCGGGCGCCGTAGTGCTCGGCTTGTTCGGGTCGCCGTTCCACACCGACGTCGGGCTGCGACCGGTACGGCGATTGCTGGAACGCCGGTGTGGCATCAAGCGCGAATCCGATGCGGGCGAACGCCTTCGGAAGCTGAAGGCAGAGGTCGAGCAGCGGGGGTTGGACACGGCGACCGTGGTCCCACTGTTGGCGCCGGTGCTGGGCATCGGTCCCGAGATCGGCTATGAACCCGCCCATGTCGGCGGCACCAAGCTGTACGGCCAGATCGCCAAGGCCATCCACGCCTACCTGTTGGCGTGCCTTGGGCCCGGGCCCGGGCTGGTATTCATCGACGACGTGCACTGGTTCGACGAGGACACCATCGAGGTGGTCCATGCGCTGCTCCGCGAAGAGAGTGGCCGGCTGCTCGTCGTGATCACCGGACGCACGCTCCCGCCGTTTATCGGTTCGATCGAGACATTCGCGGTGACGCCGCTCGACGACGCCGACACCGACAAACTGGTACTCGCACTGCATCCGGACATGACGCCCGACGCCCGCAGTGCGGTGCAGAAACGGTGCGACGGCATCCCGCTGTACATCGAGGAAGTCGTCGCGAAGCTCAAGGAACAGCCGTCCGACGTCGGCGAAGCGTCCCAGGTACCCGACACCCTGTACGAAACGTTGTTCGCCCGGCTGCGGTCGGGCCCGAACACGCTTCGCGTCGTCGAGGCAGCCGCTCTGATCGGCAGCCGTTTCGATCGCCGCCTCCTGTCGACGGTCGTCGACCTCGAGCTGAACGAGGTCGACGACGTCCTCGCTGAACTCGTCCGAGGCAGAGTGCTGCAGCCCGTCGACGACGACAGCTGGCGCTTTCACCACGAGCTCTTGCGCGAAGTCGCAGCGGAGGTGGCACCGCCGACGGTTCGTCGCGGGCTGCACAGCCGCATCGCAGACGCGCTCGTCGCCGCAGCGGCCGATGCCCACCCCGAATGGCCGCTGGTCGCCCGCCACTACGAATCAGCCAACCGGTTCGACGAGGCCGGCGAGGCCCACCAGCGTGCTTCGTCGGATGCCCGACGACGAGGCGCCTTGAACGAAGCCAGGATCTCCCTCACCCGCGCACTGGAGAACATCGCGCGCTCGGAACCGGGTCCTGCGCGGGATCGACACGAGATCGCGGTCCGGCTGGAGTCGGGCTTCCTCGCGTCCGCGGCGCAGGGGCACGCAAGCGCGGAGGCGGCCGCCGAGTTCGAGCGCTGCCTGCAGCTCATCGGCCCAGATCCCACGCCGGAGCTCTACGCGACCTTGAATGCGTTGTGGGTCTACTACACCGCACGTGGCGATCTGCGCAGGGGCACCGAGCTGGCGGAGACGCTGCGGGCGAAGATCGAAGACGTGCCAGGACTCAAGCGCGGCACCGCCATCCACATGGGGATCTTGGCCGGATTTCGGGGAGACTTCCACACCGCGCGAGACACGTTGGAACATGCCGCAGCCGGTGTGGCGGACGGGTCCATCAGCGCAACGCAGACCTATTACGGGCCGAACGATCCCATTGGGGGAATGTATTCGTGGCTCGCCTTCACCCGGTTCTTCCAAGGTGAGCTCTTGGGAGCCGAGACGGCACTGAAGCAGATGGAAACCAGAAGTCACGCCGCCGGCTTCCCGCATGGCGCATTCAGCCTGTGCTACGGGCGATCGATCGAGGCATTGGTTCGCGTCGAAGCAGGCGATCTAGTCCGCGGTTCCGAGCTCGCCGCCGAACTCAGCTCCCTGGCAAGGCATTACGACTTCGACGAGTGGGTGATGGTCGGGTGGAGCGAGGAGAGTGCTGGACGGGCGTTACAGGCGCTGGCCGCCGGTGAAACTGATCCGGCCACACTCGCTCCGCACATCGAGACCATGACCACCGTGGTGAACACCTGGCGTGCGTTCGAGGTGAAGACGTTCCTGGCCTTCTACGACGGTGTCCTCGCCCGGCTGCTGATAGCCGCGGGCAACCTGGACGCGGCGCGCGAACGAGTCGAACTCGCGCTGAAGATGGCCGAGGACACCTGGATTCAGTTCTACGACGCCGAACTTCTGCGCTTGCAAGCCCACACACTCGACGACGACGACGCACGACACCGAACCTTCGGCGCTGCGATCGAGATGGCCCAAAAGCAGGGTGCCCACATCTTCGAACTACGCTCGGCTGCAGATGACTTCAAATTCTTTGGCGAGCAAGCACGCCCCGCATTGGTGGCCGCTGAGGGCCGGTTTCCCAGCGACCAGACGTGGCCAGAATTGGCCCGCGCGCGAGCACTGCTGGGGTGACGAGGCACGGCGGTCGCGTGGCCGTCCTCGGCGGAGGCATGGCCGGACTGAGCACAGCGTGGCGGCTTAGCGAGGACGGCTGGCGAGACCGCTTCGATTCGATCACCATCTATCAGCGCGGAGGGCGGCTCGGCGGCAAGGCTGCATCGAGCCGCGGAGCGCACGGACGTATCGAGGAACACGGCCTACACGTCTGGCTGGGTTGCTATGACAACGCGTTTGCACTGCTTCGCGAGTGCTATGCCGAACTCGACCGTGCCACAACGGACCCCGAGGCTCCGATCCACAGGTGGGACCAGGCCTTGATCCCGGCCGACAGTCTCGGCATCGGACCGGATGGACGATGGCTGGCTGGTGTGGCCCGGTGCACTCGCCCGCAACGACGAACTGCCCGGCGAACCCAACGCAACGGGCCGGGAGTTCACCGCCGTCGACTTCCTTCGCCGCGCCCTTCAGCTGGTGCTCAACTTCGCCGACTCGCTGACCGAATCGGGCGAAGACGCAAACGAAGGCCCCGACGCCCCCAACTCGACAACGGAGTTGATCCAGGTGGTGCGGTGGGGTGTCGTGGCAATGCTGGCGACATTGGCCAAACCGCTTGCTCCCGAGGCGATTCAGGCTGGGCTGTTGGGCCGACCTCTTGAGGCGATCCGCGAGGCACTCGACTACGAACACCGGCCAGATCACAGGCGCTTCTGGTTGTTGCTCTCACTCGAGACGGCGACGGTGCGCGGAATCATCTCCGACGATCTGGTCACCGATCCACGCGGCTTCCGCGCCATCAACGACGAAGACTTCTGCGCATGGATTCTCCGCCATGGCGCCCATCCCGACGTCCTGGACTTCCCCCTCGTTCGCGGGCTGTACGACATCGTGTTTGGTTACGAGGATGGTGACTCCGCGCGGCCATCATTGGCGGCCGGGGTTGCCCTACTGCTCACCGGGATCGCCCTCTGACCGACATCTCGCCGTCGACGCGATAACGATGGGACGTCAGGTCCGGCTCGCCGACGGGGTGAACGACTACCAACCCCTGACCAGGATCGGGGGCCTACCGGTCTTCCCTGACCACCCTCTGGCAGAACAGCTGGACGAGAATGCCAGGGTCGACGATCTGGAGTCGCATTTCGGCGCGCGCACGGACGTCGAGACCCGGGTGCTGCGCAGGGGCGTCGACTTCGACCACGTCGTGCTGGCTGCGTCGCTCGGCATGGTCGAAGTGATCGCAGGAGAACTGATCGCCGACAGCCCGCAATGGCGCGACATGACGACGCATTTGCGCACGGTGGCCACCCAGGCGTTTCAGCTGTGGCTTCGACCCGACGAGTCGACACTTGGATGGGACCGCCCCGGCGTCACCACCAGCGGCTATGTCGCCCCCTTCGACACCTGGGCGTCGATGCCACAGACGCTGTGGGCCGAACAGTGGCCCGATGACGATCTCCCGCACACCGCTGCCTACTTCTGCGGGGCCCTGGATGCGTTGTGGCCCAACACCGAAGACCCGCAGGCGTACGTCTCCCGGTGCCGCGAAAAGGTGCTCGCCGACGCTCTTGCCTATCTCGACGGCCACGTCGGGCTATACCTGCCAGGCGCAGTAACCGAGCAAGGCTTCGCCTGGCACCTTCTCAGTGGAGTCAATGGCCGCCGAGGCGCCGAGGCGTTGAGTACCCAGCACGTAAGCGTCAACATCGATCCCTCGGATCGCTACGTCCAATCGGTTCCGGGATCCGACAAGTATCGACTGCGGTCAGACGAAAGTGGCTATGACAACTTGGTTTTGGCGGGCGACTGGACCGACTCCGGGTTGAACGCCGGCTGCATCGAGGCGGCAGTGATGTCGGGTCTGCAGGCGGCAAACGCCCTGCTCGGCAGAGGTCGTATGTACCGGATCCGCGGCTTCTACATGCCGTGACGGTCAGCGCAGGCGCGTGGCGTTGATGGTCACTCCCGCGGCGGGCAGCCGCGCCAAGAGTGCGTCACCCATCGCCGCCACCGGTGTCAGCACGCCGCGGCGTTCGGGCAACAAATCCCGATCGAGCGCCAGTGCGAGCGCGCTTTCGCCCAGCAGCACCGACGTGGCGACGTAGCCCGGGTCACCCTGCTGAGCCATCGAGGACACGTACCGCATCCCAAGGGTCGTCGTCGTATACGTCTCGACCAGGTACTGGCCACGCGACGTGCCGTCGCCACCGGTGTTCGGCCGCGAAGCGAGGCTCTCCAACAGCCCAGGCGGGACCATCCGCAGATACGGGCCGCCGAGTCGGGAGGCACCGGCGATGGTCGCATTCGCCATCGCCGCCATCGCAGGCGCGGCGAATGACGAACCCATGCTTGCGGTTTCCATGTATCGGAACTGACGGCCGTAATCCCAGTTGAGCAACGCGCTGGTGCGCCGAACGCATCGCGTGTTGTAGAGCGCCATCAGGTAGCCGCTGGTCCACAACCCCGCCAATTCGGGGGCGAGCTCTTCGCCCCTGTGCAACGAGACGTCCGGTTGAGGTCCCAGCTCTGGCTCCGCAGACCGGTTGGGGCTGAGGCCATACGGGTCGTCGAGGAGTCGTCGCATTTCCGGATCGCCGGAGCCGGCTCGCATCAGCTCGACCATCGTGCCGATCGTTCCTCGGGAGAAGCCCATTGCGTAGTTCGCGGTCCGCAACACGAACGTGGTGTTGCCCAATTCGCCTGCACCGTCGGCTGTCACCCTCCGGTGCAGCGCGTATACGGTCAAATCCGAAGGGATGGAGTCGAATCCACAGGAGTGCACGATGCGGGCGCCGGTGTGGACCGCCTGCTGGTGGTACGCGTCTATGCTCTGCCGGACGAACGGAATCTCCGCTGCCAGGTCGACGTAGTCGGTTCCGGCCGCCGCACAGGCCGCAACCACCGGCAGCCCGTGTGCGGCGTAGGGACCCACCGTGTTGACCACGACGCGGGTGCGTGCCGCAATCTGGTTCAGCGCTCCCGGCTGAGAGTCGTCGGCGACGATCAATGGCCAGTCTCGTGCGCTGTCGCCGAGCGTCTGCCGAACGGCGGCGAGTCGTTCGGCCGACCGACCGGCCAAGGCGACCCGGACCCCGTTCCGGGCCGTAGCCAGATACTGAGCCGTCAGCCTGCCGACCGAACCGGTGGCCCCGTAGAGCACGACGTCGAGGTCACGCTGCCCGGCGCCCATGGCGCTCGACGCTACCCGTTCGCGCGCCGTTCCCGATACGCCGCGACGTGCTGGCGATTGCCGCAGTTGCCGGTGTCGCAGAACATCCTGGACCGGTTGCGCGACAGGTCGACCAGCACCGCGTCGCAGTCCGGCGCGGCGCACACCTTGAGGCGCCGCAATTCGCCGCCGCGAATGAGGTCGGCCAGCGCCATCGCCATCTCGGCGCCCATCCGCTGCCACAGCGGGTCGTGGATCGAGGCCAGGTGCAGATGCCATTCCGGCATCTCGGCGTGCCTGGTCAGCCATGGCATCGCCCGGGTATCGCTCAGCAGCGCATTGACCTGACCGACGGCCCGCTCCTCGTCGTCGGCGACGGCCCAGATCTTGCCGAGCCGCTCCCGCAACCGGTGCACGGAGCTCAGCTCGGCGGTGTCGTTGTCGCGACGGCCGGTCCACCCGAAGCCGTCCAGGTACTCGTCCAGTTCGTCCATCTCACCGAGCTGTTCACCGTCCACTCGATCGGTGTTGATCAGCACACATGCCGCGCGCAATGTGAGTTCGGTGTCATGAGTAAAAATCATTTGACCCATGACTCCTTTCGGCGATAGCGTCATGACCAACATCGATTTTACTCATTACATGCCAGGAGGTGCCACGTGACCGCCACGATGAAGCCCACCGTGGACCACTTCCGGCTCGGACTCGCGTTCGCCGTCGGGTCCGCATTCGCGTTCGGCCTGTCCGGACCGCTGGCCAAGTCCCTGATGGAATCGGGATGGAGCCCCACCGCCGCCGTCACCGCCCGGCTCGCCGGCGGTGCCGTGGTGATGGCCATCTTCGCCACGATCGTGCGGCCCAACTGGTTCCGCGAGGCGCTGCAGCACCGCAAGACCGTCGTGGCCTACGGCTTGATTCCCATCGCAGGCGCCCAGCTCTGCTACTTCAACGCCGTCTCGCACCTGTCCGTCGGCGTGGCCCTGCTGCTCGAGTACACCGCCCCGGTTCTCGTCGTGGCCTGGCTCTGGGCGAGTACCCGCCGCCGCCCCAGCAACCTCACGCTGGCAGGCGTCGCGATCGCCATCGCAGGAATCATGTTGGTGCTGGACGTCTTCTCGGGCGCCCACATCAACCTCGTCGGGATCGCCTGGGCCTCGGCTGCGGCGATCTGCGCGGCCTGCTACTTCGTGATGTCCGACGAAGTCACCGCCGACGGCAGCGGATTGAACTCCATCACGCTCGCCGCGGGCGGCCTGATCGTCGGCAGCGTCGCGGTAGCACTGCTCGGCGTGACAGGAGTGTTGCCACTGACCTTCGCCACACATGACGCCGTCGTCGCGGGGTGGACGACGTCATGGGTGGTCCCGGCCATCGCGTTGGCGGTCATCCCGACCGCCATCGCCTACACGCTGGGCATCATGGGCATCGCTCGGCTACGGCCCCGGTTCGCGTCGCTCGTCGGGCTATCCGAGGTGATGTTCGCGGTACTGGCAGCGTGGGCGCTGCTGGGCGAGGCGATGTCGCCGACCCAGGCGGTCGGTGGCGCCGTCGTCCTCGCCGGGCTCGTCCTAGCTCGGCAAGGCGACCGCTCCGAGAAGGTCGCCCAGGCGACCTGGCCGGACTTGCCGACCGGGGAAACGTCCGCTGAGCAAACGGTTGGTCGTAGCTGAACGTCGTATGTGAAGATGGGCTGCGTGACCTTGCTCAGAATGTCGGCCCGTCTGGCCGCGATCACGTCGGCCTTGGTAAGTGTGGCAACGATGCTGGCCGTCGCCCCGGCTGCGACGGCCGAACCGTGTTCCGACATCAAGGTGATCTTCGCCCGCGGTACCGATGACACGCCGGGTCTCGGGCGCGTCGGTGATGCCTTCTCCGCAACGCTGAGCGGCCTGGTCGGCGGTCAGAGCCTCACCACGTACGCGGTGAACTACCCCGCCTCGTATGACTTCCTGACCGCCGCCGACGGCGCCAACGACGCCGCCTTCTACATCGCGGACCTGGTTCAGCAGTGCCCGTCGACCAAGATCGTGCTCGGCGGGTACTCGCAGGGCGCGGCAGTGGTGGACATGCTGGCAGGCATCCCGCCGCTCGGCAACAAGGTCGGCGAGGTCGGATCGGCACCCCCATTGGATTCGAGCCTCGTCCCGTCCATCAAGGCCGTCGCCGTCTTCGGCAACCCCTCGGCGAAGTTCTCGATTCCGATCACGAATTCGATGTTCGGCGGGCGGGCCATCGACATCTGCAAGGACGGTGACCCGATCTGCTCCCGCGGCCGCAATCCGTTCGCTCATAGCGATTATGTGTCCGCTGGCCTCACGAATCAGGGCGCGAGCTTCGTTGCTGGGCTGGTTTAGCTGAATCCCGCGTTACTATTTAGCGTGGCTTCTGATCTTGTTCGGCGCTCAGCGCTCGCCGTAGCGGCGGCATGTACCGCCGTCCTCGCCCCCGTGATGACCAGCGGTCCCATCGGCGCTCTGCCGACGGCGTCGGCCGACGACTGCCCCGCCATCGAGGTGGTGTTCGCTCGCGGCACCTCAGAAGCACCAGGGCTCGGACTGCCCGGCGGGGCGTTCGTCGACTCGTTGCGCAAGAAGGTGGGCGGCCGCTCAGTCGGCGCCTATGCCGTGAACTACCCCGCCGATTATGACTTCCTGGCGGCCGCCGCCGGAGCCAACGACGCCAGCGCGCACATCCAGTACATGATGGGTGCCTGCCC
>Ga0193716_1001550_pt1 | contig 13331 bp, 9 predicted proteins | sample U2c1metaG_FD_145901 | JGI IMG/M metagenome (GOLD analysis project Ga0193716, IMG submission 145901) | Soil microbial communities from a riparian zone of the East river system, Colorado, United States - U2c1 | ecosystem: Environmental > Terrestrial > Soil > Riparian zone | place: USA: East River...
GGTGTTGCGTTTGTCGTTGCCGGCGAATTGGAGGACGTATGATGTGTTGTCGGTGACTGCTTCGGACCCTTATGGTCGTGAGATCTATACATGGACCTGGCCGATAGTATTGCCAGCGGTGGTGGCGGGGAGAGTTGTGGATACATTAGGGTCTGCAGCGGCGACAGTTGTGGCGGGCGATACGACCTATACGCTGAGCGCGAACGGGGTGAAGGCGGTTTTTGGTCGTTCGGGCGGGTTGTTGCGGAGTGTGACGAATGCGCGTGGTGTGGTACCGTTTGCTGATGGGCCGACACTGGCGGCGGGGACGGGCGAGTTTCAGCAGCTAGTGCAGCGGATGGAGGGGAAGAACGCAGTGCTGGAGGCCTCATATACGAAACAAAGTCTTGTTCAGCAGCTGAAGTGGACGATGTATCCATCGGGCTGGCTGAAGATGGAGATACATTATTTTGCACCGGACTATGAATACAATTTATTGGGAATCAACTTCTCTTACCCTGAAAAATTGGTGAAGGGGATACGTTGGATGGGGAATGGGCCGTACAGGGTTTGGAAGAACCGGATGCAGGGGGTGACGATGGGGGTATGGGACAAGGCGTATAACAATACGATCACTGGTCAGGGTGAATGTATCTATCCTGAGTTCAAGGGATATTTCTCTGGCTTTTACTGGATGCGGATGGAAACTGCTGAGCAGCCTTTTACGGTGGTGTGTGCTAACGAAGATGTATATCTGAGACTGTATACGCCGGCGGATCCGGTTAAGACGTATAATGTGGCTCCGGCTTTTCCAGAGGGGAACGTCTCTTTTATGCAGGGGATACCCGGGATCGGTACGAAGTCGCAGAAGCCAGAGAAACTGGGTCCATCGGGTGGGAAGAATATGTATTATGACTATGGGAAGAGTAAGGATTATGCGAAGGTGATCACTTTATATTTCGATTTTACCGGGAAATGAGAAGGTACATTATCATATTGATGTTGTTGGTTTTTGGGCGGGTGTCTGCGCAGGAGGCGGTGGATTTGTTGTGTGAGCAGCGGGCGAATCCGGAGGGGATCGATGTGGTCCAGCCGAGGCTTAGCTGGCAGCTTTCAGGGGATCAGACGGCCTGGCAGGTAATTGTTGCATCGTCGGAGGAAAAGCTGGCGAAGGGTGTGGGTGATCTTTGGAATTCGGGGAAGGTGGGGAATGATGAAAGTGTGCTGGTCGGGTATGCGGGTGTGCCGCTGAAAAGCCGGATGGTTTGTTATTGGAAGGTAAAGGTTTGGACGAACGCGAGGGAGGGTGGGTGGAGCAAGCCTGCGTATTGGAGTATGGGATTGTTGCAGGCGGCAGACTGGAAGGGGAAGTGGATCGGGTATGAGCAGGGGTTTCCCTGGGATAGTGTGTCGAAGTTCTCGAGGCTGTCGGCGCGGTATTTCAGGAAAAATTTTGACGTGAGGGGGATCAGGCAGGCGAGGCTGTACGTCGCCGGGCCGGGTCATTATGAAGTAGCTATAAACGGGAAGGCGATCGGTGACCAGGTGTTGGCTCAGGCGCCGACGGACTATACGAAATCGGTAAGCTATAATACGTACGATGTCACGAAGGAATGTAGCGACGGGAAGAATGTACTGGATGTAGTGTTGGGGAATGGCCGGTTCTTTACTATGCGGCCGAAGTATAAGCCGAAGAAGATAAAGGAGTTTGGATTTCCGAAGTTACTGCTGCAGCTGGAGATTACCGATGACAAGGGGCGCAGGACGATCGTGAGTGATACAAGCTGGAGGTTTACGGCGGACGGGCCTATCCGGTCGAATAATGAATATGATGGGGAGGAATATGATGCGAGGAAGGAATTGGGAGGATGGATGAAGCCGCAGATGGTGGCGGCGCCGGGGGGCCGGTTGGTGGCGCAGATGAATCCGCCGATAAAGGTAATGACTACTATTAAGCCTGTTGGGATCAAGGAAGGGAAGCCCGGAGTCTGGATATTGGATATGGGGCAGAATATGGCTGGGTGGGTGCAGATGAGCGTTCGTGGTTCGAGGGGAGAACAGGTTACGCTGCGTTATGCAGAGACTTTGCAGAAGAACGGGGAATTGTATACGGCAAATCTCAGGGATGCGAAGGTAACGGATATATATACGTTGAAGGGTGAGGGGCAGGAGGTCTGGCATCCTGTATTTGTTTTTCATGGGTTCCGGTATGTGGAGGTCAGCGGATATCCGGGACGACCGGGGTTCGGGGATTTTGAAGGGCAGGTCGTATATGATGATCTGGCTAATGTCGGGGAGTTTCACAGCTCGGATACTATATTGAATCAGCTATTCCGGAATGCGTGGTGGGGGATCAATTCCAATTATAAGGGGATGCCGGTGGATTGTCCTCAGCGGAATGAGCGGATGCCGTGGTTGGGGGACAGGGCGACGGGGTCGCTTGGAGAAAGTTACTTGTTTAATAATGGCTTGCTATATGCGAAGTGGCTTGAAGATATCGAAGAATCGCAGAAGGCGGATGGACAATTACCGGATGTCGCTCCTGCCTATTGGAATTATTACAGCGACAACATGACCTGGCCGGGTGTATATATCCTGATCGCGGATATGTTGTACAACCAGTATGGGGATGTTCGTCCTATCCGGCGGCATTATGCTTCTATGAAGAAGTGGCTGCGGTATATGAGCGGCAAGTATGAAAAAGATGGAATTATTACCAAAGACAAATATGGGGACTGGTGTGTGCCGCCGGAGTCGCCGGAATTGATCCATTCGAAGGACTCTTCGCGGAATACGGATGGGCAGTTGATCGCTACAGCGTATTATTATCATTTGTTGGGGCTGATGGGGCATTTTTCGGAGCTGTTGCATGTTAGCGCTGATGCGGCGGAGTTTGCGGGGGAAGGGGAGAAGGTGAGGACGGCTTTTAATAAGAAATTTTTCGTGGAAGATCATTATTCCAATAATACGGTGACGGCGAATCTGCTGCCGTTATATTTTGGAATGGTGCCCGATGCTAAGACGGAGGTGGTCTTCAAACATATCACGGATAAGATCGAGAGCAATGGGGGGCAGATCAGCACGGGGGTTATCGGCACGCAGTGGTTGATGCGGGGTCTGACCAGGTATGGGAGGGCTGATCTAGCTTACCGGATAGCGAGTAATACCGACTATCCGAGTTGGGGATATATGGTGGAACATGGTGCGACGACAATCTGGGAACTGTGGAACGGGGATTCGGCTGATCCGGCGATGAACTCGCAGAACCATATCATGCTGCTGGGGGATCTGTTGACGTGGATGTTCCAGGATCTGGCGGGGATAGCTCCGGCTGCGCCGGGTTTTAAGAAGATCAGGATGAAGCCGGTATTCCCGGCCGGTCTGGATTTTGCGGAGGCTTCTTATCAAACGCCATATGGGCGGGTGAGCAGCAGCTGGAGGAGAAAGGGTGGAGCCATCATCTGGGATGTGGTTGTTCCGGCGAATGTGCGGGCGCAGGTTTATTTACCCGACGGGAAGGTGAGGGAGATCGGATCGGGGGCTTATCATTTTGAAGCAAATTTGAAATTATGAAAATAGTACTATTGTTTTTTGTAAGTCTTATAGGGATTTGTGCTTCGGCGCAGACGGATTCTGCTGCGAGGGCGGCGAAGGCCGATGCCGATGCGGATAAGAAGGCCGCGGAATGGGTGAAGTCGTTGCAATTGAATGATGCTGTTAAAGAGGGCCGGGTGACTGTGGTGATTGCGACGCATCTGAAGGCTATCAGGGATTGGAATAACGATCATCCGTATACGACTGTACCGGCAGGGATCGATCCGGCTACTGGGAAAGGGCTGTCTACTATGGATAGGCAGATCATTGCTATTTCGGCTATGCCGAAGTCGATCCATGAGGATTTGATGAATGGGTTAAAGAAGGATCTGGCGGATTCGCAGGTTAGTATGATACTCGATAAGTATACGATTGGCAAGGTGGATTTTACGCTTCGCGGGTATAAGGCAATTGTGCCCGATCTTACGGCACAGGAGGAAGCGGTTATTTTGGGGAATTTGCAGCAGGCGCGGGAGCAGGCGGTGGACTATAAGAATGTGAAGCAGATCTCGGCGATTTTTGAAATCTATAAGACGAAGAATGAGCAATATTTGAATAGTAATGGAAGGAACTGGCATGCATTATTTAAAACTTATGTTGACGCGCAGAAGGCGAAGAAGGCACAAAAACAATAATATGAAAAAATGGTTTGTTGCGGCGATGATCTTTATTGGTGTGCTGCGGGTGCATGGGCAGGCGGTGGTGAAAGAAGAGTTCCTTTACGACACGGCATCTTTTCCGGAATGTCATGCGGCTACTATTGCGGAGACGCCGGGGGGGCTTGTGGCCGCGTATTTTGGCGGGACGAAGGAGCGGAACCCGGATGTCTGTATCTATGTGAGCAGGAAGGGGCAGGGATCGAAGAAATGGTCGCCACCAGTCAATGTAGCCAACGGCATACAGAATGATACGTTGCGATATGCCTGCTGGAATCCAGTGTTGTACCAGGTTCCTGCGGGCGATCTTTTGCTTTTCTATAAGATAGGGCCGAGTCCGGCCAAGTGGAAGGGATGGCTTATCCGATCGAAAGACGGTGGGGTGAGTTGGTCGAAGCCGGAGGCTTTGCCGGAAGGATTTTTGGGACCTATCAAGAATAAGCCGGTGGCGTTGGGCAATGGGACGCTGATCTGTCCTACCAGTGTGGAAGGGAATGGATGGAAGATCCATTTTGAATTATTTGATGGACAGCATTGGAAAATGGCGGGAGAAGTTCCGGTGCCTCCTGCGGCGGCTACGGGAGCGGGGGCTAATGACGAGGACAAGGTACCGGCGGCTTATCAGGCGATACAACCTACTATTCTGTTGCATAAGAATGGGACTATACAGGCGTTGAGCAGGAGTAAGAACAGGGTTATCCTTAGTACGGAATCGAAGGATGGCGGGATTACGTGGTCGGCTTTGGCTGCTACGGGTCTGCCGAATAATAATTCGGGTCTGGATGGGGTGACGCTGAGGGATGGTCGTCACCTATTGGTATATAATCATGTATTACCGCCGGCAGGTGAGTCGAAGGGGGAGCGGTCGCCTTTGAACGTGGCTGTCTCGTCTGATGGTAAGAGCTGGGATGCGGCTCTTGTGCTGGAGGACGATCATACTGGCCAATACTCTTATCCTTCAGTTATTCAATCTTCGGATGGCATGGTACACATCGTATATACATTCCATCGGAAGAAAATAAAATATGTGGAGATCGATCCGTCCAAGCTGGAAACGAAAAAGATCGAAAACGGTAGCTGGCCAGAACGATTTTTGGGCGCCAAATAACGAGTAAAAAAAGGAGGTTTTATGGCTACGATGGGGAAAAAATTTGTCCCTGTGATGATCACTCCCTTCAATCTGAAGGCGAAGGTAGATCTGGACGCCGTGTCGACGCTGGTGGAGTTCTACCTTGCAGCGGGTGTCAAAGGCTTTTTTGCCAACTGTCTCAGCAGTGAAATGTACAGCATCAGCGAGGATGAAAGGCTTGAACTGACCCGGCATGTCGTTCGTGCTGTAGATGGGCGTGTGCCGATAGTGGCTACGGGCTCTTTTGGTCTGACGATAGAAGACAAGGCCGATTTTGCGGGTCGGATCTATGACACGGGCATCGACGCGGTGATACTTATTACCGGTCATTTTGCGAACGTGGAGGATGGCGATGAAGTGTTGCTCAGGAACTTCGAAAAGATGTTTAGACTAACGCACAAGATTCCAATTCCGATGGGTCTGTATGAATGTCCTGCTCCTTATAAGCGGATCATCACGCCGCAGGTGTTCAAGAGCCTGCTGGATACCGGTCGGCTTGTATATCATAAGGACACATCGATCGACCTGGAGAAAGTAAGGGCAAAGCTGGATGTGCTGAATGCCGGTACTAATGCGCTGGAATTCTATGATGCGCATACGCCCAATGCTATGTATTCGCTTCAGATGGGCGCCAGGGGTATGTCTTCAATCTCCGGCAATTTCTATCCGGAGATACTTGTCTGGATGGTCGAACATGCAAATGATCCGGAACGGCAGGAAGATGTGAGATGGCTGCAGGGTGAGCTAAGCCGGGTGGACCCGCTGATCCATGTTGCGTATCCGATGAGCGCCAAATACTTTTTACAGAAGAGGGGGTTGCCGGTTCGTACTATCAGCCGGGCGCATGCGCTGGAGCTGACGAAACAGCAGAAGGAAACGCTGGACGACATACACAATAGTTTTTTGGGCTGGTGTGAGCGGCTGGGTATTCAGCCGGTGCAGACCGGTCGTTTGGTAACGGCAAAAATGCCACTTGATCCACCGATATGAGAAAGAAATACAGGGGCACTATCGTGCCGGCTATAACCCCGCTGAATGCGGATCTGACATTGGATGTGGCCGCAGTGGAGCGGCTGTTTCTTTTGTTTCGCGAACATGGAGTACAGCCTTTTATTTTGGGAACTACGGGTGAAGCGGCTTCGCTGCCGATTTCGTTGAAGCAGGAGTATATGCGTGTGGCGGGGCGGTTAAAGAAGGATGGAGACGTTTTATATGCCGGGATCTCTTCCAATTGTTTGCCCGATTCTGTAGAAGCAGCCAGCTTTGCTTTTGATTCGGGGGTGGATGTGGTAGTGGCTACATTACCGTCTTATTATACTTTGACGGAAGGTCAGATGCTTGTTTATTTTGAACAGCTGACTTTGCAAGTGAAGGGGCCGCTGATCATCTATAATATTCCGGCTACGACGCATCACTCTATTCCCTTGTATATAATTGATAAACTGAGCCATCATCCGAATGTTGTCGGGACGAAGGATTCCGAGCGGAGTGAGGAACGTCTGATGGCTTCTTTGAAACTGTGGTCGGGGCGGTCTGACTTTAGTCATTTTCTGGGATGGGCGGCGAAGTCGAGTGTGGCATTGCTGGGAGGCGGGGATGGGCTTGTACCGAGCACGGCGAATTTTGCTCCTGCCGTCTATAGCGATATGGAGAAGGCTGTGGAAAGGGGTGATGCGGAAATGGTCGGACAGCTGCAGTTTCTGTCCGATGATCTTGGAGATACTTATCAGTCGGGGCATACGCTGGGCGAGTCGCTGGCTGCATTGAAATCGATCATGGAAAATGAGGGGCTTTGTCAACGGTATATGATGCCTCCTTTGTAAAAGAGTCTAAACATATGTCTGAAAAACCAATCATAGGAATTACGATGGGCGATCCGGCCAGTATCGGACCGGAGATCGCCATTAAGGCATTGTTGACGAAAGAGGTTGGAGCTATATGCCGGCCATTGATCGTCGGAGATGCGGGGGTATTGCGAATCACGGCGGAAAAGCTGGGCTGGTCTGTTGTCATACGTGCCGTCGACAAGGTGAGAGACGCCCTGTTCGAGCCGGGGACTATCGATGTGCTGGACATGAAGACGGTGGATCTTTCGCGGCTGGTATGGGGGGAGGTCTCTGCGATGGCGGGTCACGCGGCTTTCGAAGCGGTGCGGAGGGTCATCGAGCTGGCTATGGCCGGGGAGGTGGATGCGACGGTGACGGGGCCGATCAATAAGAAATCCATCAATGATGCGGGACATTACTTCGCGGGGCATACGGAGATCTATGCGCACTATACCGGGACTGCGAAATATGGGATGTTGCTTGTGGAGGAGAATCTGAAGGTGATCCATGTCTCTACACATGTCTCGCTTCGCCAGGCCTGTGACCTTGTGAAAAAGGAGCGGGTGCTGGCTGTGATCGGGCTGCTGAAGGACGGGTTGATCAGTCTTGGGGAAAAGAATCTGAAGATAGGGGTGGCCGGTTTGAATCCGCATGCGGGTGACTCGGGTTTGTTTGGAACGGAGGACGATCTGGAAATACTGCCGGCTGTGCTGGAAGCGCGGGCGCTGGGATATGATGTAGATGGTCCGGTGCCGCCGGATACCTTGTTTGCGAAGGCTGCGACGGGGCATTATGGGGGTGTTGTGGCGATGTATCATGACCAGGGGCATATACCTTTTAAGCTGAATGGGTTTAAGTGGAATGCAGCGATGCAGCGAATGGACAGTGTGAAGGGGGTGAACATTACGATGGGGCTGCCGATCATCCGGACCTCGGTGGATCACGGGACGGCGTTTGAGATCGCGGGGAAGGGCATTGCGAGTGCGGATGCGATGATACTGGCGATAGAGGCGGCGGTGCAATTGTATAAAAACAAAAAATGATAGTCGTTATCGCGGATGATTTTACGGGTGCCGCGGAGTTGGGTGGTATTGGCTTTCGTCATGGGCTGGTGACGGAGATCTGCACGGTTGTGCCTGTCCGCCCGGAGGTCGATCTGGTGGTGATTGCTGCGGATACGCGGTCGAAGGATGTTTCGGCGGCGGTTGCCGATATGTTGGAGATTACACGGAAGGTTCGTGAGCTGGGCCCTGAGCTGGTCTATAAGAAAACTGATTCGGTGTTACGGGGGCATGTGGTAGCGGAGTTGAAGGTACATATGGAGGTGTTGGGTTTTAATCAGGCGTTGTTGGTACCGGCGAATCCGGCGTTGGGGCGCGTGATACGGGACGGGCATTATTTTGTGAACGGGGTGCCGGTGCATGAGACGGCGTTTGCTATGGACCCGGAGTTTCCTGTTCGGTCGAGCGGTGTGCAGGAGATGCTGGGGGAGGGATTTTCGGAGAGTGGGATTATTGTGGGCGAGGCCGGGAGTGTGGATGATCTGTGGGATTGGGCTGGGCGGGTCGAGCCGGGGATGCTGCTCGCAGGTGCGGCGGGTTTTTTCTCGGCGATCCTGGACCGGAGGCGACTACCGGTGTTGTATGTGAGCGGGACGACGTTCGATACCAGCCGGGAGCGGCTGAAAAGGCTCTATGAGGATGGGGGGCCGGTATTATATATGCCGGTTGATCTGGAGCGGGCGGTGGAGTTGTTGCGTGGGGGCAAGCTGGTGGTGGCGGAAGGTGCCGGGGGGATGAGCGCTTTGGAGTTGAGGACCAGGATGGGACGCCTTATTGCTCAACTATTGGAACAAGTGAAAGTGGGCGAGCTGGTGATCGAGGGAGGCTCGACGGCATATGCGATATTGAAGGAGGCGGGGTTGAGTCGATTTGTGCCGGAGCAGGAGTTGGCGCAGGGGGTGGTGCGGATGCGAGTGCCGGGAGGGATGCTGGTTACAGTAAAGCCGGGCAGCTATGGTTGGCCGGATTCCCTGCAATATTAGTTTAACGAATTGACCATATGAACAAGTATTTACATTATCCGGACATCATTATCATCGCCGTGTTTCTGGCGGTGACGCTATATCTCGGACTACGATTTGCCCGCAGGAAGCAGTCGACGCAATCTTATTTTTTGGCGAAGGGGAAGGTACCTGCCTGGGCTATCGGGATGTCTTTGTTGTCGAGCATGATCAGCAGTGTTACTTTTCTGGCTTATCCCGGTGAGGGGTATTCGTCGAACTGGATCTTACTGGTGCAGGGGCTGATGGTGCCGGTTGTTTTAATAGGGATCATCTGGTTTGTGGTTCCGTTGTACCGGAAGGTCATCGGGCTGAGTACATATGAGTATTTCGAGAGGCGTTTTGGCTCGTTTGCGCGGTATTACAGCTCACTGGCTTTCATCCTGCGGCAGTTCTCGGCGATGGGGACGATCTTTTTTCTACTGGCGCTGGCCTTGAGCAATATGATCGGCTGTAATACAACGGTGATGATCATAGCCATTGGATCGCTGATCATCCTGATCAATCTTTTTGGGGGGATCGAGGCGGTGATCTGGCTTGATGTATTTCAGGGTTTCCTGCTTTTTTCGAGTGGGATTACCTGTCTTGTCATCCTGCTCTTTACGGCTGCGGGTAGTCCGGCGGAAGTCGTGCAGATCGCACGGGAGAATCATCACACGGGATTTGGGCCTTACGAGATTAATTTTACAAAGCTGACTTTTATTGTGATGGCTATTAATGGCGTATTCTATGCCATTCAAAAATATGGGACTGATCAGACGGTGGTGCAGCGGTATCTGACGGCGAAGACGGACAAGGCTGCTATCCGGGCTTCTCTAATGGGGGTATTGCTGACGGTGCCGGTCTGGATGTTGTTCATGTTCATTGGGACGGGGCTGTTCGTCTACTATAAGACTCATCCGGTACCTGCCGGTATGCGGGCGGATGCGATATTCCCTTATTTTATTATGACACGGCTGCCGACGGGGCTGGTGGGGTTTATCCTCTCGGCTATGACCTCGGCGGCGATCTGTAGCATGAGTGCCGATCTCAACTCGCTGGGTGCGGTTGGGGTAGAGGACTACTATAAAAAGCTAAGGCCGGGCCGGGTCGATGCCGAATATCTCCGGGCGGGTAAGATGATCGTCGTGGTTGCGGGGATCATCTCTATCCTTATTGCCATGTTGTATGTCAATGCGGGCAGTGATGGGGTGCTTGGGGTAGTGTTCACGTTGTATGCCATCTTCTCGGGCGGGATCTCGGGGATCTTTTTGCTGGGGCTGTTTAGTGCCCGCACCAACCGGCAGGGGATGAATATCGGGATCATCGCCTGTATCCTTTTTACGTCTTATGCGTTTCTGACCTCGACGAAGGTAGGCGTTGGAGACCATAAGACGCTGCTGCTGGATATGGGGGTATATAATTTTACGCAGCATAAACTGATGCTGGGGGTGTATAGTCATTTGGTCGTGATCGTTGTTGGTTACCTGGCTTCGTTGTTTTTTCCGAGGCCTGAGATCGATCCGAATTTATTGTTTAGCGGGTGGAGGAAGGCGAGGAGAGCTGGGGTGACGGTGGCGGCGACGGTTGCGCTGGTCGTTTGTTTTTTGGGGCTGCATGCCCAGGAAAGCTTTCGGGTGCGGATGAGTTATGAGGAAGGGAAGGCAAAACTGGATCATCTGGCAGGGTCGTATCATAATAAAGCGGAATGGGAGGCGCGGAAGGCTGTGATCCGGCCTTGTCTTTATGAAACGCTGGGGCTGTCGCCGATGCCGGCCAGTCCGGGCTCTGCGCCTATAACGACGTCCTGGCGGAAGATGGATGGGTATGAGGTCTCTAATGTTGCTATCGAAATATTACCTGGTCTGTATGTGAATGGGTCGCTGTACAGGCCGTTGAAGATAACGGGCAGGATACCGGTGATCCTTAACCCGGACGGGCATTTTGAGCGGCAGCGGTACCGGGCGGACTGTCAGATCCGTTGTGCGACATTGGCCCGGATGGGGGCGATGGCTTTTTGCTACGATCTTTTTGCCTGGGGGGAATCTTTGTTGCAGTTCAAGGAGGCGGATCATCGTACTGGTCTGGCTATGAGTGTTCAGATACTGGGTGGGATACGTATCCTTGACTATTTGTTATCGCTGTCTGTTGCTGATAAGAGCCGGGTGGGCATTACGGGAGGGTCGGGTGGGGGGACGCAGACGGTACTGCTAACGGCGCTGGATGACCGAATAAAGGTAAGTGTGCCGGTGGTGTCTTTGTCGTCCTATATGTATGGGGGATGTCCTTGTGAAAGCGGGCTGCCTATACATGCCTGCGGAGGCGAGACGGATAATGTGGAGCTAGCTGCCATGGCGGCGCCCCGGCCGCAGCTGGTGATCTCTGATGGGCATGACTGGACGGATCATGTGCCGGAGCATGACTTTCCTTATTTGCAGCAGATGTATGGCTATTATGGGGTGACGGCGAATGTGGAGAATGTTCATCTGCCGAATGACAAACATGATTATAAGCTGTCGAAGCGGCGGCCGATGTATGGGTTTATGGCGAAATATCTTGGGTTGAATTTAAACGCATTAGATGAATCGAAATGCACCGTGGAGAAGGACTCGGCGCTGTATGTATTTGGGGCGCATGGGGAGAGATTGCCTTCTAATGCTATCGTCGGTTTTGTGAACCTGGAGAAGATGTGGGGCGCCATGCATAACGGAGCGCAGCGGTATAAGGTGGCGGTGGTGGATCTTATGCTGATCAAAAGACAGAAGATCGGGGCATTTCCGTTGGCGAAGACGGTGGGCGCCGATGGCGTGGAAGTGGATATGGGCGGGCTGGGGGATCGCGAGACCTTTGATAATGCGTTGGCTGTCGACTCCGTGCGGAAGCGGTTTTTGGATACTGCGCTGGGGCTGAGGTTGGAGATCTGTTCGTTCGGCATGACGGGGTTTTATTCGCAGTCTTTTGCGGCGCGTCCGACCTGGGAGCGGATGGTGGGTGACTGTATAAACACTATGAAGAAGATGTCTGTGCATGTGGCGTTTTTACCGTTGGGTGTGAATGCTGATCCGGGGAAACATCCGGAATTGAGGGATTCGGTGGTGACGAGATTGAAAGTGGCGGGGAAGATGGCGGAGGATGCGGGGGTTGTGATCGGTATCGAGACTACGCTGCCGGCTGTGGATGAGGTGAAATTATTGGATGAAATTGGGTCTCCTGGTGTTAGAAGTTATTTCAATTTTGCGAATGCGGTCGATGCGCATAGGGATTTATGTGCCGAGTTGCGGACATTGGGAAGGGATCGGATCTGCCAGATCCATTGTACGAATACGGATGGCGTACTGTTACAGAATGACACGGCTATTGATATGAGGAAGGTGAAGTCGACGCTTGATGGGATGGGTTGGAGTGGGTGGTTGGTGGTGGAGCGTAGTCGGGACGCGCAGGATGTGCACAATGTGAAATCGAATTTCGGGGCTAATACCCGGTATGTAAAATCAATATTTCAATGAGAGGAATTTGGTTGTTTTTGTTGCTGGGTTCGCTGCGGCTGTCGGCTGCGGAGATCTGGGTCGCGCCGGGTGGGAATGATGAGAATGCGGGGACGAAGGAAGCGCCAATGGCTAGTGTTGGGGCCGCTTTGCGGATGGCAAGGGAGTTGAGGAGATTGGGTGAATTGAACGGGATACATATTATTTTGAGGGGCGGAGAGTACAGGCTTACTGAACCAGTTTTTGTGCGTCCGGAAGACTCGGGAGTTATTATAGAGGCGGCGACCGGTGAGCAGCCGGTGTTGAGCGGTGGAGTAGATCTGAAGGGGTGGAAGAAAGTGAAGGGGAAGGGATATTGGGAGGCGGATCTGGCGGTAGGTTTGGCTTTTAGGCAGCTATGGGTGGATGGAAGAAAGGCGGTGAGGGCGAGGGATGAGGATATGAACAGGATATTAGATGTTGATAAGAAAAACAAAGTTATTTGGGTGCCGGCGGCTGGGGCGGGGGCGAAGTTGGTAGCAGCGGGACAATTGGAGATGGTGATTCACCAGATGTGGGCTATTGCTGTATTGCGGGTCAAGACGATCGATAGGGTTGGGGACCGGTTGAAGTTGAGTTTTT
>Ga0193716_1001551_pt1 | contig 13330 bp, 5 predicted proteins | sample U2c1metaG_FD_145901 | JGI IMG/M metagenome (GOLD analysis project Ga0193716, IMG submission 145901) | Soil microbial communities from a riparian zone of the East river system, Colorado, United States - U2c1 | ecosystem: Environmental > Terrestrial > Soil > Riparian zone | place: USA: East River...
TATCACACATTTTCCAAAGAAGACTTGTGGGAGCTTTGCATGGTAGGTTACAAGTTACTTGTGTAGGCTATTGCTCCAAATGTCAGAGTAAAAATGTAGGAAAATATTTCTAACACATAGGAGGCATTCAAATAAGGTCTGAAAATTACGAGTCCCTAATTTATTAGGGTTCTCGTTTCTTAACCTGCGCTTCAGCCACGATTTGGCAAATGCAACGCGATGTGTGCAAATTGTGGGAATCTCTGATATTGACTGTGAGAACTTTTTTTTGTAGTCTACATAAGTAAAATCCTCAACCGACGCGGAATCTGAATATAAAAGGAAATTGCCTTTTATATTATGCGCGCTTGATATTTTCTGTATATCGCTGCTCCCTGTGTATTTAGCAGGTTGTGTGTGTTGCATCGTCTACTAGTTGATGCATTGATGTCGTATATTGTTGTGCGTTATTGGAAGATGTATTTTCGTTGAATCCCTCTTGTTATTTCAGATCGAATAGCCCAGTAGCCCAGTTGTGTCCGTTTACTTCCGGTGCTGTATACCCCATGTCAGAAACCATCGGTTCGCAGTTGTCGAACATTTGTATACAATTGCCTTTCAACTCGGAATGAATACCCTATGACTTTGGAGCACCGCGGACTGATGTTCTCTTCTAGGGGCGGGGGATCACCCCCCGTCAAAGAACGTCGGTTCGCGGTGCTCCAAAGTCAATTTTAAATCAATTTTAAATTTTGAACGAACAGTTTACATCAATACGTGTTCGTAAATGCCGGTTCGCACATGTGGAACGCCTATCATTTTTAACGGTTGAACTCCTCAGTGATGGGGAATGGTCTATACACGCAGGACAGGAGAGATCCGCGTATGTTTAACCGATCATGATCTCCAGCAGATACCCTATATACCAATGGTTCAGAAATGCCGGTTCGCACACGTCAAACATGCCAAATAAAATGTTATCGCACTTCGAACACATACCCTATATACCAATGGTTCAGAAATCGCCGGTTCGCACATGTAAAACAGGCCAGATAAAATGTTATTGCACTCTGGGTATATACCCTGTATACAGATGGTTCGGAAATCGTCGGTTCGCACATCTCAAACAGGCCAAGTAAAATGTTATCGCACTTCGAACATATACCCTATATACCAATGGTTCAGAAATCGCCGGTTCGCACATGTAAAACAGGCCAAGTAAAATGTTATCGCACTTCGAACATATACCCTATATACCAATGGTTCAGAAATCGCCGGTTCGCACATGTAAAACAGGCCAGATAAAATGTTATTGCACTCTGGGTATATACCCTGTATACAGATGGTTCGGAAATCGTCGGTTCGCACATCTCAAACAGGCCAAATAAAATGTTATTGCATGCTGAACATATAGCCTATATACTCCTGGTTCAGAGATCGTCGGTTCGCACATCTCGGATATGTATTTGGATGTTCTACAAGTGCGAACTGGCAGTGTCCGATCAGAAGGTGTACAGGCTGTAGGTTCGAAGTGAATGCCATTTGTATTTGTGTCTTTGACATGTGCGAACCGATGATTTCTGAACTGTTGGTATACAGTGTATATGTTTGACGTGCAATAACATTTTATTTGGCCTGTTTGACATGTGCGAACCGGCGATTTCTGAACCATTGGTATATATAGGGCATATGTTCAAGGTGTAATAACATTTTATTTGGCGTGCACGGTTATTGTTTACGTGCCCTCGAAATTTGTTTTTGTATTATCACGATCTTCGGCGATGCATCTAGTGCTTTGATTGTATTTGGGATTGAGCTTCGAGTGATTGTTGTACCAGTGGAAGTTACTGTTCAGATTAATAAAATAGAAGACACGCTGAGTTGCTGATTAAAACATATTACAAGACCCGTGCGAGTTACCTGCCCTTCATTATGCTACTTTGTTACGTCTGGGCCTCATGCGAAGAGTACAACGTGTTAATTCTGGATTCTGGAGAACAAAAGAGCGCACGTATATGGTATTACCAGCAACATGTGTTTGACACGTGTGGGGTGGGGTCTTTTTTTTTGAAAGCTATTCTGTTTTGGTGTTTGCACTACTTAACATCCTTCTACTATGACCTCCGCGCGCTCTATGAGATCTCTATGTTCTCTTGTTATTATCCACATCTTTATCAATGTTATCAATGTGTGGAATCCATCTATGCGTGGTGACTTTGGTCTGTTGTCCTCTTGTCTGTCGTTGTCTGACTGTGAATCTCTACCCATAATCGACACGACTGGTCTTTGTACCGGTGATGCGTACCTTCATGGGCCACCTATCATTAACACCTCCTGTCCGCACACAACTGCATGGGGTGTTGATCTAGACATTGGATGCACGAGACATGCAGGTGTTTCATACACAAATTCTGCTCCACATTGGAGTGTTCAAGGGATGCGAACAAGCATCCCCGCCCAGAACTTGGGCTTGACCGTAAACTGCGTCCAGAATGAAGACGTTTTGAACGAATATTCTACCCTGTCATTTGGTGTTTTTAAGACAAAAGCCGATGTTCTTCCTTCTATGACCTATTGCCAAGAAGCACATACATCGTATCCAGTACCTTATCTGAGGTCGAGTTCATCTGAGTGTGATCAGCTGGTGCCTGTAACCAAATCCGTTGGAGATTCATCCATTGATAATCGGGCTGCTCAATCTTGTGACGTGAATTCCATCCTCCGAAAGATCAATGATGTTTTGACGCTATGTTATGACATCGGCATTGATTTTGTCGCATTTGCGTTTGATATCCAATCAAGTGTGTTCCGTTCCGTGCTCTCTATTCTGCGTTGTATGTCCATCGCTCTGAGGTACGGTGTAACAGTCATCTGTGACGTTCTCTCCCCTGTAAATGCACGGTGGCCTCCTCATCTTTACCATCTGACCCTGGTGGCCATACATGGATGTTTGTCAATGCATGTACCAATTTCTGAAAGGTGTAGATGGATAAAACTCTGTTTGATGCGTGGAATATTCAGACGCCATGATTTTGCGTTCATCCGACGACAGTTGCTGTGTTCTGGACGAAGCTTAACCGTAATGTTCATTATATTCTCTGCATTCTCTGAACATATTGCTGTTAACAATGTGTCCAGCAATGTAAACGCCAAGTTTGGCGGGGCTACTTCCCATCGCAACACTGTGTTTTCAGCTGTCGGTGGTGGGAAACTCACTACGTTTTCCGCCGAAGACCTCGGTCCCCAAATTGACTGTTCCGGTGTAAAACTGAAACCTGACTCCAGATTTAAGTTCATACAGCATAGTCATAACAGAGTAGTAGATGCGCTGTATAAAGGTTCTGATGACCATGTTTATGGAAAGATTCCTCTCGTCCGAATTATTGCTAGCCTAACAAAGAATGATATCAAATCTATTGCGAAAATACATGGTGTTAATGTGCCTCGGAAGATGGAGCGTGCGTGCGATGCTCCTACACTGTTCAAAGATCACTCATGTGCATGTTGCGATACTCACTTGTCTGTGTTTGTGTTGCACTCCGTCAAGTCTGATAGTGAGAGACGAAAGAAGTGGTATGCCAAACTTGATCTGGCTGTCAAGAAGGAACGACAGCAGAAATACGAACCTGACGACGCCATGAAACAGCAATATCGTAAAACACGAAAGGAAAAACGTGCGGCAGACAGAGAGAAACATGTATTTCCCCCTCCACCCCCATCCACAGAGTTGGCAGAGACGATTATACGTGACTGGTGTCGAGATACCTCTCCGGAAAATTTTATGGAGGGAGGATGTGCAGTCTGCGGTCAGCTCACACCTATAACGCAGTTATCCAAAGTATCAGATACGGAGTGCGACTTGGATATACTGACAAGAGAAGGTATGGGGATAACATGTGCTGAACGGTTCTCTTCGAAAGACCCCATACGGGAGATCAAAGGACCGATTATGGACAGTAATTGTACAAAAATATGCAGGTCATGCGAGGACAGCTTGATGCAGGGCCTAACTCCAAAGTATGCCTTGGCTAATGGTCTTTGGCTTGGGAATGTCCCTCCTCAGCTAAAAAACCTATCATATGCGGAACAATTATTGATATCTCGCGTCCGTCGTAGCAAATGTATTGTCCAGGTGTCCTCTGGTATGCACAAGATGAAGGCAAATGTCATCATGTTTGAAAATCCAATGCCCAAAATCTATCAGAGACTTCCTCCTCCTGTAGAGGACCTTGATGATGTACTCGCCTTTATATACACAGGACCGTGTAGACCCACCCCGGAAGATCTAGACAGAACGCCTTTGCTGGTGCGTAAAAATGAAGTGGGTAAAGCTTTGGAATGGTTGAAACTCAATCATGCGGACTATTATGACTTGGACATCGCGTACGATAATCTCAAAGCTTATCCGGACGATGGTCCACCTGTGGTAGTAATCTATCGAACGGCAACGACCAACAAGAACCCGGAAGCAGTCAGCGCCTTTGACAATGACAAGGAGGACGGCGTCGATGCTGGACCATGTCCATTTGTTGTCAATGGGATAACAGGAGAAACGTTAAACACCATGGGACCCAAGGCTTTGGTGGCTCGGGCCATGAAACATCTGAAGGATGATGGAGGAGTCCTTGCCATTGGTCATGCGGAGAAGCCAGAATCCATATATGACAATCCGCAATTGTACCCCATGATGTTTCCGTGGCTTTTCCCCTATGGATTGGGTGGTATTGGCCGTGACGAAGACGACGACGTGGGTATGTCGGATATGATGCATAAAAGAAGGCTTTTGATGTATCACGACAAACGTTTTCAAATGGACGCTCATTTTCCACTTATTGCTTTCAACCACGAGCAAATTAAAAAGAGCACTACTGGAGGATATCTTCTGACAGAACGACGGAATTTTGATGACATAGCGGAACGTCTCATGAATGTAGATCTGGGCGTTTTGGAGGATCTTTCAAAAAGGTTGTCTCAAGGTGACAGGGTCAAACCGGTGACGGAAGAGGAGAAGGCTTGTTACTCGCTCATATCTGATATTGACCATGTTGGAGGTCATGTTCCAGGATCCATCACCTCGAAAAAGTATTTGCGAAACGAGATATGGTCGTTGGTGTCTTTTGTAGGTCCTCCCTCCTGGTTCATCACGTTTGCTCCCGCAGATAACAGACATCCAATCTGTCTGTATTATGCCGATACTAAGGAGACATTCTCTCCCGATATTCGTCCGGACAACGAGTGCTACAGACTGATCGCCAAAAATCCAGTGGCCAGCGCACGATTCTTTCACTTCATGGTCCAGATGTTTATCAAGCATGTACTCGGGGTTGGGCAGGATCACCCAGGGCTTTACGGAGATACATCGGCCTACTATGGTACCGTGGAACAACAAGGACGTTTGACGTTGCACCTCCATTTATTGCTCTGGATATATGGATCTCTGACGCCCCAGGAATTGCGAGATAAAATCATGGACGTTAATTCCGACTTTCAAAAGAAGATAGTGGAATATTTGGAGAGCCTTTGTGTTGGCGAGTTCTTGACCGGACCAAAAATGGACGTCTCCGAGCGTGTTGGCGAGGCGTCCGAATCAACTGAGTATCGTAATCCAACCCTCACGTTACCCGATCCCCCTATCGCTTTGTGTGACAGCAACTGCAGTGAATGTCAATGCGACCAGGAAAGGAAGTCCTGGTGGAGGCGGTTTCGAGACACTGTGGACGACCTCCTTTTACGATCAAATCAGCATGTTCACACCACGGATAAAGATGGAAACAATACCTCATACTGTGCGACCGCGAAAGGCGAATGCAAGCGTCGATTTCCTAGAGAAACGTATGAACAAACTTTGGTGGATCCCAAGACGGGTGCGTTGAACTTAAAAAAGGGCGAGGCTTGGATGAACACCGTGACCGCCGTGCTGACTTATCTGTTACGATGCAATTCCGATGTCACTAGCCTCATGTCTGGCACGGCTATCAAAGCTGTCGTTGCATATGTCAGCGATTATATCACGAAGCCGGGGTTGAAGACCTACAGCATATTTGACGTGATCAGGAGTGTTTTTGACAAGAATTCAGAGATGATATGCAGCGATATACAACGTAAAGAGAAAGTGAGAAAGATATTCACGCAGGTGGTGAATGCTCTAACGGCAAAATCGGAGATAGGTGGTCCAATGGCATCTCTTTACGTGCTGGGAAATCCGGATCATTACACAAATTATACATTTATCCCTTTCTACTGGAGAAGCTATGTCAAGGAAGTCCTGAACGCGTGGACGCAAGAGGATTCTGTTCAGGCACCAGACTTGGATACGGTTCGGGATAATGTGGTCATCAACAAGAACCGAGGACAATTTGTTGGTCTCTCAAAGGTCAGCGATTATGTTCATAGACCCACCATGTATGACCAGACTACGCTGTACGATTGGATCCGTCTTTACAAAAAGTCGCCAAAGAGAAGGTTGAAGAAGAAAAAGGTCGGAGATGCCATCGACGATCCAGAATTTGATGAGTCTGATGATGAATTAAATATCCGACCCAAGGTTTCTTCCGACTCTGTCGATGTCGAGGGATGTGCAGCTGGCGTAGACGGTTCTCCATTCAACGACGTCGCCAAAGATGACAAATATGACCTAGTCAAACCAGATGACGGTGAGGCAGATGACATTCCTCTGACCGATTTTATCGAAGATGATATAGGCTACTTGGAGGAGCAAAGTGACGAGGATGAAGAGGAAGATGATGAGCTGGATATTATGAATGAAATCGCTGAGCATGTTCCCAAGAAAGACTACTCTTTTTGTGATGGTCATCCCCAGTCGCGGACACACCAGGCTCGGATGCAAACTGACAACCGTTTCATAGCTCCGAACTTTTTGCCAAACACGTTACCCAGATCTGATCGTGGGGATCGCGAGTATTATTGCTGTACTATGTTGACCCTGTTCAAGCCCTGGCGAACCGGGAAAGACCTGAAGACGGATGTTCAGTCCTGGGACCAAAGCTTTGTGGCGCACGAATTTTCCAAACGGCAGGTCGAAATTATGAAGTTTTTTAATACACGATATGAGTGTTTGGACGCTAGAGATGACTACTCTGCCAAACGAGACAAGGAAGGAGGAATCCCCTATCAGTGGGCCACGGAAGATGCCCTCACAGGAATGGATGACATGCACGACTTTGAGTTGGCTACGAGTGGTGCTGACTTTGACCTTGGCAAGGAATATGAAGGAGTGGAAGATGATGTGTTGCTCATGCCTGGAAAACATGGTAGGCGTAGGATAAATGAAATGATGGCAGCGGAGCGAACCATGAAGCTGGCTGGATGGCTCGACGAATGTACTGATGGACTTCCTGATGTAGGTTCCTTGGTTCCTATCAAACCCGAATATGATCAGCCGGCCAAAGCTTGGAGGTCCGCCGTGTTGGCCAAAAGGCGAGCTATTCTGGAAGAGAAGAACAAGAATTTGCCTTCTAACGGATCGAGTTTCAAAACCAGCACTAAACCCTTCAGACCTAATACTGTAGAGGTCGTAGACAAGAGCTACATCAACCGAACATTTCAGGCCGTCTCTGATGCCGATGCCGAGCTTGTTGCCAGCTCCATGAAGAAGTTTCTTTTAAACAATGAACAGGAACGGGCCTTTAGAATCGTTGTCAACCACGCTATGATGAAAGAACTCGAAAGGTTGCACATGTATTTGGGTGGGATGGGAGGCACCGGAAAGTCTCAAGTCATCAAAGCCTTGATGCATTTCTTTGGAGGACGTAAGGAGAACCATCGGTTTCTGGTTGTCGCTCCCACGGGTGCGGCTGCTGCGCTTTTGAATGGTTCCACGTATCATTCGGTGCTTGGTATCAACGATGGTGAATTCGCTAGTTCAAACTCTTTGGCGCAGGTAAGGGCCAGGTTGGATGGTGTTGATTACATCTTTTTGGATGAAGTTTCGATGATTTCCTGTCGTGATATGTACAAAATCAGTGCTCAGGCAGCCAAAGCCCGTGGGGTTCACGACGAGCCATTTGGAGGAATCAATTTCATATTTGCTGGTGATTTCGCGCAGCTTCCACCTGCAAGGAGTGGACCGTCTTTGTATTCTGGTGGTGTTGGCACTTATTTGAATGCAGGAGACACCGTAGACCGCCAGGAAGCGGCTGTTGGAAAGGCTTTGTGGCACCAAGTCACTACTGTAGTTATCCTTCGTCAGAACATGAGACAATCCAAACAATCTAAGGAAGATGCTGATCTGAGGATGGCCTTAGAGAACATGAGGTATAAGTCCTGTACACCAGAGGATATTGCATTTTTGAGAACCAGGATCGCCGGAAGGGGTCCTAATGACCCAAAATTGGCCCAGCAGAGATTTAGAAATGTGTCTATTATCACAGGACGCAACGCCGAGCGTGACAAAATCAATGAATTGGGGTGCGAGAGGTTTGCTTCGGAAAACAACCAGCCTCTGACAACGTTCTATTCGATAGACAGGTGGAGGAATCCTGATGAAGGAAGGAAGGGAGTACGTGGGCGTCCTAAGAAGACCCTGATCGATCCTGTACGCAAGACCGATATTCTATCTCCCTCTTTACAACGTGCATTGTGGGAACAACCGCCTGCGTCTTCCAACAAGCATGTGGCGGGAAAATTGACACTGTGTGTCGGCATGCCAGTCATGTTGAAAAACAACGATGCCACAGAATGCTGTATAACCAAAGGTGCAGAAGGAACGGTTGCCGGCTGGAAATCGACGAAAGGGCCTGAAGGACAGGTGGTCCTCGACACTCTGTTTGTAAGATTGGTGAATCCACCCAAGACTGTACAGATTGATGGTCTTCCTGACAATGTGGTTCCGATAACAAGGCACTCTACGGCCACGTTATGCTCTCTTCCAAACGATGATCAAGTTTCTCTTTCTAGGGATCAAGCGTTGGTTTTGCCCAACTTTGCAATGACTGACTACTCGTCTCAGGGTAGAACTCGACCAGACAATCCGGTTGACCTTCACAGCTGTCACACGCATCAATCCTATTATACATGCCTTTCGAGGAGTGCCAGTGCTGCAGGTACCATTATCGTTCAAGGTTTCGATCCAAAGGTGGTCACAGGTGGTGCTTCTGGGTATCTCAGACAAGAGTTTAGAGAGCTTGAACTTCTTGACGAGATCACTAAACTGAGATATGAAAACGCACTTCCAGATCACATTACGGGGAACAGACGGAATACCCTCATCCGTCAGTTTCAGGATTGGAAGGGGATTGAGTACGTTCCATCCGATGTGCATCGATCCATTCGTTGGGGAAAGCATGATCCATTAGACAAGCTCGATGTGGTGACAGATTCTCCCTGGCAGATTGTGAAAAGTGGCACCAAGAATATAAATCGATCCAGCCAAACCAACACTGTGGGTTTTGTTGCTGCTAAAGGCACCAGACCCGTGTTAAAAAGGAAGCTTGAAGATAGTGGTGCAATGCTCGACTCGAAACGACCTAGGGTGTGTGAAGATTCTGGGAACGAACCGCCCGCTCCCTTGGGTCTCAAATGGGATAGTGAAAACTACAGCTGCGCATATGATTCGGTGTTGACCATATTTCTTTCCATCTGGAAACAGAATCCTTCAAAGTGGAAGAAAAACTTCAAGGACATGAACAGGGTAATGAATGTTTTGGCTGGTGGGTTTCACCGTGTAAATGAAAACCAGGGAACATTGGAGTCTGCTAGAAACAAAGTCAGACATCTGCTGCATCAGAGAAGCCCTCGAACGTTTCCATATGGACAGGTTGGAACTCCGATAAGCGAATTGATAGAATACCTTCTTAGGAGTGATAACATAATCGCTTCTGCTTGGATGAGATGTGTGGAATGTGATGCGGAGAGTAACTTAAATGATGACCTTCAAACCTGTGTAATCCAGTGCCCTCGTGCTCACAATTGTACTATCTCTGCGTGTTTACAGAAAAGGCTTCAGAGCCGTGATCCTGAAAGGCGATGCACGGATTGCAATGGTGAGATGGATAGAATCATGTGTTTTAATGTCGTCCCTAAAATGTTGGTATTTTCCGTACAGGATGAATCGGTCATCGTCAGCAAGAAGATTAGCTTTCGCGATGGTGATACGAGGGCGGTTTTTAGTCTCAAAGGAGTTATTTACTTCGGTGATTTTCACTTTACTGCCCGTGTTTGCGCGGAGGGTTCTGTGTGGTTTCATGATGGTATGACAACAGGTAGAGGTTGCACGTACGAGAAAAAACTCGCGGAGTTCGCAGATTCTGAACTATCTACGTGCAGAGGTAAATGTCTGACTCTTGTTATATATGCTCTGAAATGATGGTCAGAACCCGTAGGTTTGCGTGTGTGTTGGATGTCTGAATACTCCGAACATATACATTATATACTCCTGGGTCGGAAACCGTCGGTTCGCACATGCCAAACATGCCTAATATAATGATATAACGTTTGCACTCCGAAAATAATCGGTTCCCGTGATTGGATCTCTCCTTTGAATAATCATCTGTGATATATTCTACGCTTCATAATTATATGTTATTTTGGTAGGAGGAATTCAAGGTCCATTACCTCCCCTGGGCCGTTCCAGTCGCCATCCGACCTCGTAGATAACTCTTCTTCGACATCTTTCCAGCTCAGTTTGTACTTCTTCATGATTTCATCGATTATGACCATCGCGGCTTCCCGTTCATTCTGCGTTTCTCGTTTCAGGTAGTCGGATGGTGTAAGAGTTGGGATATCCTTTCCGCTCCCGGCTCCTTTGACCTTGTACACCATCCACATATGTGCGATCACTGCACGACGATAGAATGCTTTCGTGTGTGTGGCCATCAGTATTATGAATTTTATGGGGCCGCTGTCGTACCTCTGTGTGCCACCAGATGTGGCATGGCCAGCATCATGCGAATGAGCTGACGATCGATCGCATGGGTTTCGTTGGTCGCATAATCTTCCCTTTTGACACCTTCTGCATCATGCGATTGATCGTACGCACGTATGGTCTCTGTGAGATGCAACGAGTCGTATAGTATGATGTGTCCACCGGACGTCATTCCTTTCGTGGGGGTGTAGACCGTGTGCCATGCTCCCGGTGGTTGGAACCTGTTGGTATATATATTGTATTATAATGTATGGGGTAAACTAATTCGTGACTTACAGTATATCTCCTTCTTCGATCAAAACCGTACCCATGACGGTCGTGCTTTCTGTGCCGTTCTGGTTCTCGTCAAGTATCTCATCGAACATTTCAAACAGCTCCTGTCTTGTTTCCGGAGACATCTCGCTTTTGATCCGTATGAACCCCCATATCTTGGTTCCCGATCTTGGAAAGACCCATGTTGCAAACCCGGAAGCGTCGTGGTGCACGTATGTGAGGAATCCCCCGTGGGTCAGTATATCCCACCCTTGAGCACGCCAAAAGTCGTAGAGGATCACCTTTGGACCTAATATCTCTGGATTCACGTCAGCACATGGGCGATGGTTTTTGATTTTTGGATCGACATAATGATCGTGTCTTGTGACGTATAGCGCGAGGATGTCATCTGCCAGATGGCTATGGACGAAGATCAGTTATCGTATATTATTTTGGGTTGGTACTGCACTCGCCTGATCCATGTGGGTGCTTCGGGGCGCATATTCTGAAGGTCGAGGAGGTTCCCGCATGTTTTGTGGCCGTGTGCCTCAAATATAAAATCCTCAATAGTTGTGGATTTATGAATCGACCTCGTTTGATCCTGTGGTGCGGTGAAATTCTGCGCTCTTACTGTCGCATCTGTCACGAAAATATAACTTATATTCGGGTTGATGTGTCACGTTGTCATTTTACGTACCTTGCCATCGTACTTCTTGTTGCATGAAAGGACATATCATTCCAATATCCTCTGGGCTAAAACCGAATCGTATTCCAGGATACCAATCGCGTACCAGTACCGCTTGATTGTTGGCTAGATGCTTTCTGATGGTTTTTATAAATTCTTCCCGAATTTGAGCGACATCAGTTGACGAATCAATGGGATGGGCGGAGCCAAGAAGCTCTTTAGGAACCTTGAGAATAATTGCAGATTGATCATCTTCAGGTAATGTTGTTGCGTTGGCGGACTTTGCCATCGTCTCCACCCATTCCCCGTCCTGTGTGATTCGTAATCGCGTTCGAATATTCTCAAGTACTTGGTCACTTACCCTGTCCTGATGTTGTCCGGCCCATGTGAATGGTTTATATGTTTTCACGTCGTGCGCTGGCCAATATACTGTCGGCGTACCTTCGGGAAACTCAATACCGTTGCGACCAGCGATAAGACGATCTTCCGCTTGTTATGGTTTCAGTGTACTGATATCAGTTGATGGAAAAAAGAACGTACAATCAGCCTCTTCGACTGCTTTATGTATCGATGCGTTCTCTGTCCGCATCTTAGAGTGTCGTGCCTGATCCTGTTCCTTGTCCGCAGTAGAGTCATCCGTGGATGAGTGAGACCCCATGCTGATATCACCGATCTGACGTTCCACATCTACCTCTCCTTCTCTATCAGAAGACATATCCGCATCCGTATCCGCATCCGTATCCTCATCCTCTGATGTCTCCCCTTCCGTTTCCACCTGCATTGCTTCTGTCTGCGAGAGCTGTGTTGAAACGATGGGAGGAGCTTGAATGATTCCCTCTCCGCTGAGTATAATTCCGACGTGCGTGTTGGCATCATCCTTACGATTTGAAAGTCGTTGGAGTACAGTTCTGGTGTAGGTTTCTATACCGCTGGAGGGTACCCAGCTAAACCTCTTGGTGGTAGGCATGAGAATGCGTGGTTGGGAGGGGTGAGGGCACTTTTGGGTTGTTTGCATGGATTGCCATTCTTTCCATCCGTCAGTTCTACGTACCCAAACTTGGTATGGGCCAACTACGTCCAGGTAGATGTCCCCTGGAGTTGCTTGTGGTGTTATAGTGGAGGGTGGTGGTCCGCGCCCGCGATACTCCAGATAGCTGCAGCCCTGTACTTCCATTCGTTTGTTCGGGAAAGCCTCCATGTTATTTGAATACGACTGGAGTTGAGCTGATGTATGGTTGGATAAGAAAACGTGCTGGAAACGAGGACTGTGTGAAATTCTTTTGAACGTTAATGACTCACATACGTAATGACTATATTCGGTCATGACGACCTTTCGATAGGTTTTAAATAGCGCAAACCTACGTTTATGCGAACGCATACGTGTATGTTATACATACACAATTTAAAATTTATGTAATGTCGACTTCAGAATATCGCGAACCGACATTTGTTGTTGGGGTGATGCATCCCTAGCGTCACCCCATCAAGGAATGTCGGTTCGCGGTGGTCTAAAGTCGACATTGCATCCTTTT
>Ga0193716_1001552_pt1 | contig 13327 bp, 10 predicted proteins | sample U2c1metaG_FD_145901 | JGI IMG/M metagenome (GOLD analysis project Ga0193716, IMG submission 145901) | Soil microbial communities from a riparian zone of the East river system, Colorado, United States - U2c1 | ecosystem: Environmental > Terrestrial > Soil > Riparian zone | place: USA: East River...
CACCATACCCTGCGTTGCCGCCTTCGCCGTCAGCTTGCGCGTATCCATCACCGCAATCGCATCGGAGATCGCATTCGCCACATACAGCCGCGAGCCATCCGGCGACAAGGCCAGCGCCTCAGGCTCCGCCCCAAAGTAGCTCTGCCGCGGCAGCCGTGTATCGAAGTAGCCCTTCACCGCAAACTGTCCCGCTCCGATGTTCACCGCCGCCACCGCGTCCCGGTTCGCCAGCGCCACATACATCGTGCGCCCGTCCGGCGACATCTCCAGCGCACAAGGATGCGTTCCGGCAGCCGTTGCACCCTTGGGCTTCAGCAACGCCAACTTCCGCCCCACAGTACCCTTCTTCAAATCCAGCTCAACCACTTCGCTCGCATTCCACAACGCCACAAAGGCCCGCGTCCCGTCCTTCGAGACGCTCAGCGCCACAGGGTACGTCGAAGGCACAGCATCGTTCTCCGACAGGTCAAACCGCGTCACCACCTCACCGGTCGCCGCATCCATCAGCAGCACATCATCCGAAAGATTGCCCGCCACCAGCAGCCGCTCCGACCCCGCACTCCCCACCACCGCGATGGCCGCTGGAAACGGAAGCCCTTTGTCTCCCTCCACCCCGCCGATCAGCATCGTCTTCCGACCCGCCGCCAATTGCTGCAGCGGAATCTTGATCATCCGTTCCCGCGTGATCTTCCCCCCATTGGAGTCCGTGCTGAATCCATACACCACCACCCCACTGCCTGTATCGCCCTTTGCCATCCCCAGCGGGTCGGTCTCCGACCCCATGCTCGCGTACACATGCTTTCCATCTCTGCTGAACGCCAGGCCTGAATACAGCGTCTGCTTCGCCCTCGTCGGCGTCCGATCGTCGGGGAAGTCGGAGACCGTTCCGGTCTGCGTATCCATCACCGCCAGCGACTGCATGTACTCCGACTCGAACGTCCCATATCCCGCATTCACCGTCACCACATAGCGCCCATCCGGCGACACCGCCATCGACATCGGCAGACTGTTCAGTCGCTGCGGGCTTCCCGGCACAGGCCGCACAATCTGTTTGCTCGTCGGCAGATCGATTGCCTGCCCAATCGCCTGCTGCCCCTGAGCCCAGGCCGCTCCGACCCCAACCACCGCCACAAACAGTCCACTCATTTTTCTCATCCCTACACCCTATCAACCCTTCCTACCGAAGAGCATTACAAAAGTCTTACAACCACAACTCCCCCTCAAAGAGGGCATTACAAAAGTCTTACACCACGGCCCCCGGCAGCGCTGGTAGCGTTGTTACAAGCAGCTCAAGGAAGGCTAAACCCATGACTCCGACTCTCATCTCCACCGAAGAAACCAAGGCAGGCAAGGCACGGCCCGCGGCCATCCCTGCCGTCGTCGAAATCAAGCAGAAGGTCAAGCAGGACCTCCGCATGGGCCGCGAATATCAGCAGGGCCGCATCAACTGGGTCACGACCATCGCCATGGGCCTGTTCCATGTCGGCGCCATCGCCGCGCTCTTCTTCTTCTCATGGACGAATCTCGCCGCATTCGCCATCATGTACTTCTTCGCCATCAACGTGGGTATCGGCGTGGCCTATCACCGCCTCCTCACGCACCGCGGATACCGCACGCCCAAGTGGGTCGAGTACTTCGTGACCATGTGCGGCTGCCTCGCGCTCGAGGGCGGTCCCATCTTCTGGGTAGCCACCCACCGCGTCCATCACCAGAACTCCGATCACGAGGGCGACCCCCACACGCCGCACGACGGCACATGGTGGGCACACGCCGGCTGGATCCTCTCCGGTCGCGCCATGCACTCCGAGACCGCCCTCCTCGGCCGGTACGCCCCCGACCTGACCCGCGATCCCGTCCACGTCTGGCTCAGCAAGTACCACTACGTTCCCCTGGTCATCTCCGGCGTCCTCCAGATCATCATCGGCGCAGTCCTCGCAGGCCCCGGCCACTACGTCATCGGCGCTCTCGGCATGCTCCTCTGGGGAACCTTCCTCCGCGTCACCATCGGCCTCCACGCCACCTGGCTCGTCAACTCTGCCACCCATCTCTGGGGCAAGCGCCGCTTCGAGACCAAGGACGACTCCCGCAACAACTGGTGGGTTGCCCTCCTCACCGGCGGCGAGGGCTGGCACAACAACCATCACGCTCATCCGGTCAGCGCCCGTCACGGTCTCGCCTGGTACGAGTTCGACATTAACTACTACTGCATCTGGCTCCTCTCCAAGCTCGGCCTCGCCGAAAAGGTCCAGATCGCCAAGTACGACAAGAACAACCCAAAACCCGCCGGCATCTAACCCGTCGACATCTCAAAGGCGAAGGCGCAGAGTATCCGCTCTGCGCCTTCTCCTTTTAAACAGTCTCTGTGGTATGGCAGTGTCAATTCGCTCTTCATCTTCCTAAAAGTTCATCTGCTTGAGTGAAGCCCAAAGGGTGAATCGAAACCTCCGCTTTGCAGTTGTCTATGCCCGCCGTTGCTGTTGCAACTACTGTTGTTAATCGTGCCTGTTCTCTTCCACTCTGATGCATCCCTGCAAGGCCAATCGCATCTCACTCGACAGACCCCATCTCTCGAGCGTATCGTCTTCCACCGGAGTCAGATACACACCCGTGAATCGCCCTCCTGTATCTCCATCTTCTGAAGCACGAATCCGGCTCGAAAGAGGCACTATGATCCGCACAGCAAAACTTCTCCTGCTTGCCACTATCGTCTCTCTTAGCGCAGCGTACGCTTCCTCCCAACCCCTCCTCGCCACCCCTGGGCTCCTACCGGAGGCCGCAGGTTTTCAAAGCTCCGGGCAGGGCCAGGTCATCACCTGTTCGTCCAATGATGGAAAGCGTAACTACTGCAACGTAGACACTCGCCGGGGCGTCCGCCTCAGCCGCCAGATCAGCGGCACCGCCTGTGTCGAAACGCAAACCTGGGGCTACGACAATCGCGGAATCTGGGTCGATCGAGGCTGCCGCGCCGAGTTCGTCGTAAATAGCGGCGGCGGCAACTGGAGTGGTGGTGGTGGTGGCGGTCAGGGACAAGTTATCACCTGCTCCTCCGATGATGGTCGTAGAAACTACTGCCAGACCAACGGCGACCTCAGGCGCATCAATCTCAGCCGCCAGATCAGCGGCAGCCCTTGTGTCCAGAACCAGACCTGGGGGGTCGACAATCGCGGCCTATGGGTCGACCGGGGCTGCCGCGCCGAATTCTCCTTCGGCGGTGGCGGTGGCGGCGGCAGTTGGCGACCCGGCCAGGGACAGGGCCAACGCCAGACCATCACCTGCTCGTCAGACGACGGCCGCAGAAACTTCTGCTCCGCGAACGGCTACAACCTCGACAGCGTCCTCCTCACCCGTCAGATCAGCGGCTCAGCCTGCATCCAGAACCAGACTTGGGGGGTCGACCAACGCCGCGGCCTTTGGGTCGATAAAGGCTGCCGCGCAGAGTTCCAGATCAGCCGCTAACCCGCAAGACAACGGGAACTGCGCGGAGTTGACGCCCCTTTTTCTTAGCGGGTTTGTTCGCAGGCCTTAAGCCCTGCGCTCTCACCGGAGGCAAGGACAGGAACGGCAAGGCGGTGGATCTGGTTGTTGGAAAGGTCCAGATGGTTGTGGTGAGTCAAGACCTTCAGGATCCTTCGCTCCGCTCAGGATGACGACGAAAACAAACAACGATAACTACAACTGCAACTGCAAAGAAATGACAGGGCCACCTTCGTGCTGAAGCAAAGACGGCAATTGGTCATTCGCTAGCGGAGGAAGACGCTTAGTTCGTTGGCGGCGTTGCGGAGGTGGGTGAGGTAGCGGGTCTGCATCTCGATGACAGACATGCGGGGGGCGCTGCCGCTGAGGTTGATGGTGGCGACGGCGCGGCCGGAGGGGGCGAAGACGGGGACGGCAAGGGAGCGGAGGCCAACCTCGTACTCCTGATCGCAGAGGGCGTAGCCGTTGCGGCGGGTGTTGCGGAGGAGGAGGCGGAGCTTCTCGATGGAGTTGACGGTGCGGGTGGTGTGGGGGGTGAGGACGACGCGGGCGAGGTACTGCTCGAGCTGCTCGGCAGGTAAGTAGGCGAGGAGGATGCGGCCCATGCTGGTGCAGTAGGCCGGCAGGCGGCTGCCGATGTGGAGGTCGACGGCCATGACGCGGTTGACGGTGGTGCGGGCAACGTAGACGATGTCGTCGCCGTCGAGGGTGGCTACGGAGAAGGACTCGCGGAGTGCGGCGGACATGCGCTCGAGGATAGGTTGGGCGGCGCTCGAGAGGGTGTTGGAGGTGGTGTAGGTGTGGGAGAGGGTGAGCATCCGGGGGCGGAGGGAGTAGCGGGAGCCGTCCTCGGCGCCGGCAAAGCCTAGCTTGGTGAGGGTGTAGAGACAGCGGCGGACGGCGGCGCGGGAGAGGCCGGTGCGGACGCTAAGCTGCGAGATGGTCATCTGGGGGTTCTGCTGGGTGAAGGCCTGGATGACGATGAGACCTCGAGCGAGGGAGGTCATGAAGTTGGGATCGCCGGTGTAGACGTCGAGCGCCGAGGCCGGAGTGGGCTTGGGGGTAGGGGCTGCCAGAGGCGCAACGATGGGCGGGAGGGGTGGAGGTGCGGTGGGCGCGAGGGGGCGGCGGGGAGTGAGGCTCAAGGGGGTCCCTTTCCATGCGGCTTTCGCGAGAAACCATCAGGGCGATAGCCGGACTGTATCTACGATAAACGCACAAGGTGCATTATCGCAAGGAGGGTCACTCCTGCTAGACGCGTCGGGCTGTGAGAAGACGCACCCGGGAACGGCGTGTAATTTGCCGAGTCTTTGCAAACGGATGAAAAGAGAGTGATTCCAGGCGTCGAAGATTGTGCGTTTCACCATGCATCCGACCTCCGGCTCTAAACTAGAGTTGTGCACTGATGAGTGGATCGAACAAAGGAGAAGCAAAGCATATGCAGACAGCAACAGAACTTGCACCTCTCGGCGAACGCAAGGCCTGGAAGGCTCTTCAAACCCATTTTCAGCAGATCCGCGATAGACATCTGCGTGAGCTGTTCGCTGAGGATCCAGCTCGCGGTGAGCGCTTTACGGCGGAGACGGGCGGCATCTTTCTCGACTATTCGAAGAATCGCATCACCGATGAGACGTTGAAGCTGCTGGTCCAACTGGCGGAGGAGTCGGGTGTGCGCGAGAAGATCGAGGCGATGTTCCGCGGCGACAAGATCAACATCACGGAGAATCGGGCGGTGCTGCATGTCGCGCTGCGCGCTCCGAAGGGTGAGTCGATTGTTTTGGACGGAGAGGATGTGGTTCCGGCGGTTCATACGGTTCTCGACAAGATGTCGGATTTCGCGGAGCGTGTCCGTAGTGGCGCATGGAAGGGCCACACGGGCAAGAAGATCCGCAATGTGGTGAACATCGGGATCGGTGGCTCGGACCTTGGGCCGGTGATGGCGTACGAGGCGCTGAAGCACTATAGCCAGCGGGATCTCACGTTTCGGTTTGTCTCGAATGTAGATGGGACGGACTTCGCCGAAGCGGTGCAGGATTTGGACGCGGAGGAGACGCTGTTTCTGGTTGCGTCGAAGACGTTCACGACGCTGGAGACGATGACGAACGCGCACTCGGCACGGGATTGGGCGCTGGCGAAGCTGGGCGGCGATGAGAAGGCGGTGGCGAAGCATTTTGTGGCAATCTCGACCAACGCGAAAGAGGTGACGAAGTTCGGCATCGACACCGCGAATATGTTCGGGTTCTGGGACTGGGTCGGCGGGCGGTACTCGATGGACTCGGCGATCGGGCTGTCGACGATGCTGGCAATTGGACCGGAGAACTTCCGCGCCATGCTGGCTGGATTTCACGAGATGGATGTGCACTTCCGCACGACACCGTTCGAGAAGAACCTGCCGGTGCTGCTGGGACTGCTTACGGTCTGGTACACGGACTTCTTCGATGCGCAGACGGTTGCGATTCTGCCGTATGAGCAGTATCTGAAGCGGTTTCCGGCGTATCTGCAGCAGTTGACGATGGAGAGCAACGGCAAACATGTGACGCTGGATGGACTGAAGGTGGGGACTGAGACGGGCCCGATCTACTGGGGTGAGCCGGGCACGAATGGTCAGCACTCGTTCTATCAGCTGATTCACCAGGGGACGCGACTGATTCCGTGCGACTTCATCGGCTTCTACAAGACGCTGAATCCGCTGGGGCGGCACCACGACATGCTGATGGCGAACGTCTTCGCACAGGCCGAGGCTCTGGCCTTCGGGAAGACGGCTGAGCAGGTTAAGGCGGAGGGTACTCCCGATTGGCTGGTGCCGCATCGTGTGTTCGAGGGGAATCGGCCGTCGAACACGATCCTTACTGACGTGCTGACACCTGCTGTGCTGGGTAAGCTGGTCGCGCTGTACGAGCATGCGGTGTTCACGCAGGGAGCGATCTGGAACATCGACTCGTTCGATCAGTGGGGCGTTGAGCTGGGGAAGGTGCTAGCGACGCGCATCCTTGGAGAACTCGAGAGTCCGAGTGAGCCGGAGGGTTCGCACGATTCTTCGACGAACAGCTTGATTCAGAGGTACAGGAAGAACAAGTAGCGCTGGCGGTTGCTAGCTGTACTTGAATGTCTAGCTCACGGAGATCGAAAGCCTGTCCTTAGAAATGGGACAGGCTTTTGATCTGGTGGAAGGGTTCGTGCTTACGCACGAATGCCCACCTTAGCGCGATGAAACCGCGCGAAGATGGGGCACCCAGATTTGTGGCGGGTCGCTAGAGAACTGCGAGGACTTCGGTTGGTTCGGGGCGGACGCGGAAGTCTGCGTGAGCCTCGGCGAAGATGATGACATTGTCCTGATCGATGACGAAGACGGCTGGCAGGGGGAGACGCCAGCTTGCCTCGGTGGCGTTGTGGTAGCTGAGGCCGGCGTTGTTGAAGGGAATGTTGACGAGGATGGACTGGAAGTAACGGCGGTGCGGTTCGGGGACGGTGTACGCGAGGCCGAATTTTTCTGCTACTTCGGCACCAGGGTCGGCGAGGAGCGGAAAGGGCAGGTGGTGCTGCCCGATGGTGAAGTTGTTCTGGCGTGTGGTTTGGGGAGAGATGGCGACGAGCAGAGCCCCACGCTGGCGGAGTTGGGGCTGGAGGTCGCGCCAGGTTTCGAGCTCGGTGACGCAGTAGGGGCACCAGCGGCCACGGAAGAAGTTGATAACGAGCGGACCGAGGGCGAGGAGATCGGTTGAGCTGACTGGTTTGCCAGTGCTGGCGTCCTGGAGGGTGAAGGCGGGAGCCTGCGCACCTACGGGGAGGACGCGGTCTTCGATGCCGGTATTGAAGAGATCCGAGACGGCCTGTTCAGAGACGGCGAGGCGCTCTGGCTGGACGAGCGCTCGCGTGTTCTGGGTGATTTGATCAAGTTGGTCTTGAAGCGAAATTTTGGAAGAGGCAGCCACACTTACATTATTGCAGCCATCTCCGTGTTGTCGTGGCAGGCGGCGGGTCTTGCCTTCGAGGATCTCTTTGCGAGCGTTTTGTTGCTTGCAGATGGGATAGATGCGGTCTTCAGGTCCTTGAGGAGGGAGACGAGGCGGGTGAAGCCTTCATCGTGGGCCTTCTTGTTGCCGGGGACGGTGTTGCCAGGATCTTCACCGGCGCGCATGAAGCCGTGGCCTGCTCCATCGTAAGTAACGGGATCGAACTTCTTGCCGGCGGCCTTCATGGCTTCGGTGGTGGCGGGGAGTGTCGCACCAACTCGGGCATCGTTGCCGGCGTAGAAGCCGTAGACGGGGGCGGTGATGGTACTGACGTCAGAGGGGCCGGTGCCGTAGAAGACGAAGGCGGCGGAGAGGTCTTTGCGGTGGGTGGCGAAGGCGAAGGATTTGCCGCCGCCCCAGCAGAAGCCTACAGTGGCGATCTTGCCGTTGCCGGCGGGGATCATCTTGGCGTAATTGGCTACGGCGTCGAGGTCGGCGTTGACGGTGTCGGGATTGAGGCCGGAGACGGCCTTGGTGGTGGCGTCCATGCTGGTGAAGGAGTCGGAGTTGCCGCCGTTGGGGCCGGCGCCGGAGAGGAGGTCAGGGGCGACGACGATGAAGCCGGCGGCGGCGAGCTCGTCGGCCATCTCCTTTGGCCAGTCGGCGAGGCCGAAGATCTCGTGGATGAGGATGACGACCGGGACTTTGCCTTTTACTTCCGGGTAGACCACGAAGGTCTGGACGGTGCGGTCTCCGTGCTTGATGGGAACGTATTCGCGGTGGCGGGGAGAGGCTTCGAGGCGGGTCTTGGCCCATTCCTGTGCGTTGGCGGCGAGGGGGAGAAGCAGAAGGATGGCGAGGAGGTGCAGAGCTGATCGGCGCATGGGAGAAGTGTATTCCTGTAGTAAATGGCTCGACAAGGCGCACGTAAGAATTTGGCCTGGCTTTGATGGTTTCGCGTGATTAGTAATTGCCAGTGGTTATTCCGAGCTGTAGTCTTGTGGCTCGGCCGCGTTTTATTATCCTTCCATCCATCTTCCGATAAGGAGGATAACTCCGATGAGCTTCGACGTGATCACTGTGGGCGGCGGGCTTGCTGGATCAACGGTTGCTACAGAGTTGGCTCGCGCTGGCCGCAAAGTTCTCGTCCTGGAGCGAGAGACCCGGTTCAGGGATCGGGTCCGTGGCGAGAACATGCTGCCGTGGGGAGTGGCGGCTGCCCGCCGATTAGGGCTCGTCGACGACCTGGTTGCCGCCGGAGGCCATCAGCCGCATTATTGGATCACCTATATGTTCGGCAATCCGGTCACCAACCGGGATCTGCATGCGACAACGCCACACGGCGAAGTCTCATTGAACATCTATCATCCCAACATGCAGGAAGCGCTGCTCGAACGTGCGGGTGCTAGCGGAGTCGAGGTGAGGCGAGGCGCGACAGTCGTTGGCATCGACGCGAAGCCCGGCCGGATTCCAACTGTGACGTTCGAGCACGAAGGCCGCCGAATGACGCTGAGTGCACGAGTGGTGGTTGGAGCCGACGGCCGAGCTTCGCAGGTTCGCGGGTGGGGTGGGTTTGACGTACACCGCAATCCGGACCTTCTGACGATTGCCGGAACATTGATTCAGGGGACCGACGTTCCCGATGATGCCGTTCACCTCGCGTTCGGCGCCGGATGCGCGACGCTCCTTGCACCGCTCGGCGGCCGGCGTGCGCGGACGTATTACGTCTATCCCGGAGCGGCTGGACGTCGAGGTCTCTCGGGCAAAGACAAGGTTCAAGAGTTCCTTCAACTCTGCAGAGCAACGGGTCTGCCGGAATCGTGGTTCGCTGGAGCGGAGTCGATCGGACCACTCGCTGAGTTCGCGGGCGCGGATCACTGGGTCGAATTGCCAGTCAGGAACGGAGTCGCGCTGATAGGAGACGCGGCTGCGTCGTCGGATCCGTCCTGGGGCTGCGGCCTGTCCCTGACCCTATTGGACGTCGAGCACTTTGCGAACGCGCTGTGCGCAAGTGATGACTGGAGCACTGCGCTCGATCGCTACGCGAAGGAGCATGACGAGTACTATTCGGCCCTTCGCCGCATCCTCGGTTGGATGACTGAACTGATATGGACGGCTGGCCCTGAGGCTGACGCGCGACGGGGGCGTGTCTTCCCCCGAATGTCATCCGACCCGCGATTTCCCGATTCGATCGGACTCGGGCCGTTTGGTCCGAACGACGACCAGGCGAGGAGGCTCATGCTAGGCCTCGACTAAGCCGTCCACCCAATCGATGCCGCCAACATAACGACCGACGGCACACCAGGTCCGCTGCAGTGGGATGGCTGGTGGTTCGGGCTCTTATACTTTGCGGATGGGAAGCTTTCGTTTGCGGGTGGCTACGGCTGAGGATGTGGCAGGGATTCGTGCGTTGATTGACGCCTCGGTGCGGGGACTGCAGGCTGGAGACTATTCGGCTGCGCAGATTGAGGGGGCTCTGGCTACGGTGTTCACGATTGATAGTCAGTTGATTGCGGATAGGACGTATTTTGTCACATTGACTGAAGACAGTGAACTGGCAGGATGCGGCGGGTGGAGTAAGCGTAAGACGCTGTACGGTGGAGATCATCAGGTGGAGAAGATCATGCCGGAGTTGCTTGATCCGGCGGTGGATGCGGCGAAGATCCGAGCTATCTTTGTGCATCCGAAGTTTGCGCGAAGAGGACTGGGCAGCTTGATTCTGAGAGCTGCGGAGGAGGCTGCGGTGGCAGAGGGTTTTACACGGTTTGAGATGGGGAGCACTTTGACGGGCGTGGCTCTGTATCGATTGAAGGGGTATCGGGAGATGGAGCGGGTTGCCGTTCCGGTTGGGGGTGGAGAGACGATTGAAGTGGTCAGGATGGTGAAGGACGCTTAGAGTTCCTGTAGTCTTCGAGTTTGCGGAGGAAGCACTGATGGTTGAAATGCCGATGATTGCTAAGAGCGCCGATGAGTTGTATCTACTGCCGGGAATGTCGAATCGCCATGGGCTGGTGGCGGGGGCTACAGGGACGGGCAAGACCGTCACGCTGCAGGTGATGGCGGAGGCGCTGAGCTCAATTGGCGTACCGGTGTTTGCGGCGGATGTGAAGGGGGATCTTTCGGGGATCAGCCAGCCGGGGAAGAGCTCGCCGAAGTTCGATGAACGGGTGAAGGCGCTGGGGCTGGGTGAGGTGAAGTTTGCCGGGTGTCCGGTGGTGTTCTGGGATGTGTTCGGGAAACAGGGGCATCCGGTGCGGGCTACGGTGAGCGAGATGGGACCGCTGCTGTTCAGCCGCATTCTGAATTTGAATGACACGCAGACGGGTGTGCTGACGCTGGTCTTTAAAATCGCGGATGACAGCGGGATGCTGCTGCTGGATATGAAAGACCTGCAGGCGATGCTGCAGCACGTGGGCGAGGCGGCGAAGGAGTATCAGACGCAGTATGGGAATATCTCGGCTGCGAGTATTGGCGCGATTCAACGGGGGTTGGTGGCGTTAGGGCAGCAGGGCGGTGATCTATTCTTTGGAGAGCCAGCGCTGAATATAGAGGACCTGCTGCAGGTGGACGCTAACGGCAAGGGCGTGGTGAATATTCTGGCGGCGGACCAGTTGATGCAGTCGCCGCAGTTGTATGCGACGTTCCTGCTTTGGCTGATGAGCGAGCTGTTTGAGAAGCTGCCGGAGGTTGGGGATCAGGAGAAGCCAAAGCTGGTGTTCTTTTTTGATGAGGCTCATTTATTGTTCAATGATCTTCCGTCGGTATTGCAGGGAAGGATTGAGCAGGTGGTGCGGCTGATCCGGTCGAAGGGTGTAGGTGTGTTCTTTGTAACGCAGAACCCGATTGATGTGCCGGATACTGTGCTGAGCCAGTTGGGGAATCGGGTGCAACATGCTTTGCGTGCTTTCTCGCCGCGAGATCAGAAGGCGGTGAAGGCGGCGGCGCAGACATTCCGGGCGAATCCAAAGCTGGATGTCGAGGAGGTGATTACGCAGCTTGGGGTGGGAGAGGCTCTGGTTTCGTTTCTGGACGAGAAGGGGATTCCAGGGGTGGTGGAGCGCGCGATGGTGTGTCCGCCGCATAGCCAGATTGGGCCGATTACACCGGAGCAGCGGGCAGCGATCATCAAGGGCTCGGTGGTGGCTGGGGTCTATGAGTCTGTGGTGGATCGTGAGTCTGCTTATGAAAAGTTAAAGAGCAAGGTTGTGGCTTCGGGCGCGGGTACGCCTCTCGCGGGTGCTGGTGCCCCTGCGGCATCTGGTTCGGGCTGGTTGGGAAATCTGGAGGCGGCGGGAACTGCATTGGGTGGGGTGTTGGGGGGCTCGGGTGGTTCTCGCCGAGGGGACACTGTCGTGCAAGCGATGATGAAGAGTGCGGCTCGCACGATGGGAAGCACCGTTGGGCGACAGATTATTCGCGGGGTGCTGGGATCTCTGCTGGGTGGTTCGAAGCGATAGCAGCGGCTGTAGAGTGGCTGATCTGTTGACGTGAGGACGGTAAAGCCGGCTTCGATATGGCTGCCCATTCTTCAATGGATTTGAAGAATGGGCCAAGATGACTAGATAACTTTGAGCAGAAGCAGGATAAGAACGATGGTAAGGATGAGACTGAGGCCTCCGCCACCGTAGTAGCCGAGCCCTGGACCCATGCGATATCCACCGAAGCCAAACACCAGAATCAGAACGATCAGAAGTATAAGCATTTTTACTTTCTCCGATGCGGCGAAGATTCGCCGTTTGTTTGTGTGATGCAGATTTTCGTATTACGTGTCATGTTGCTGGAAATATTTGTTTTGCGGCTTCCGCGGCTACGGAAGACGGCATCAAAGTGGGTTGCCTAAGCCTTGCACCTCGAAGCTATGGAACTGATGAGTACCCCTCATTTGCTTCGTCTCTGCATCGGTCTATCCCACGGGCTCCGGAAGATGAGCGATGCGTTCGCTCCGCCGAAGCCGAAGAAGTTCGTCATGGCGTAGCGCATGGGTACGGCGAGGCTTTGCCCGAACCAGCCGAAAAGATGCAGCCAGTGTCGAGATCTGGATGTTCGTCTGGGGCGCGATCTGGACGCGCAAGGCGAGGACTGTGATGCCAGCTTCCAGGCTCCTGCTCCACCGAGGAGATGGCCCGTCAACGACTTGGTCGAGCCGACTTACGTATCAGTTGCCGAAGTGTCTGTCAAAACAAGAACTACCCCCCTCACATCGAATCCAACGCGCTAAACTCAAACAAAGCACTACCGATCGAATGCGCATTCTCACCCGGTACATCCTCCGCGAAGTCATCTCCCACGCACTGCTTGGCGGAGCCCTCTTTACTTTTGTCCTCTTCATGCGCGACCTCGGCAAAATCCTCGAGCTCGTCGTGCGCAACTCCGCCTCCCTCACCGACGTCGCCCGCATCTTCGCCTATACCTTGCCCAACGCCCTGGGCTACACCATTCCGATGGCGGTCCTGGTTGGCATCCTCCTCGGTCTCAGCCGCCTCGCCTCCGACAGCGAGATCACCGCCATGCGCGCCTCCGGCATGGGCGCCCTCGACTTCGTCCGAATCGTCTCCATCGTCTCTGCGGTAGCCTTCGCCCTTGGCCTCTTCAACTCCCTCTACCTCGCCCCACGCGCCGCCGCCGCCCTCCTTAGCCTCACCGACTCCCTCAAATCCTCCCAAGCCTCCTTCGAGATCCAGCCCCGCGTCTTCTACGAGGACTTCCGCAACTACGTCCTCTATATCCAAGACGTCCGCCCAGCCGCCGGAGCTGCCGTCTGGCACCACGTATTCCTCGCCGATCTCACCCAGCTCGCCAGCCCGCACATCACCACCGCCGACCAAGCCGTAGTCGTCAACGGCGACGCCCAGACTATAAGCCTCCATCTCCTCAACGGCGGCCAGCACCAGACCTCCCCC
>Ga0193716_1001553_pt1 | contig 13316 bp, 12 predicted proteins | sample U2c1metaG_FD_145901 | JGI IMG/M metagenome (GOLD analysis project Ga0193716, IMG submission 145901) | Soil microbial communities from a riparian zone of the East river system, Colorado, United States - U2c1 | ecosystem: Environmental > Terrestrial > Soil > Riparian zone | place: USA: East River...
CTTATCTGCACACTACATCCTGGCATCCTATTGCAAAACTCACTGTCATTGCCATAATACTGTAATGCAAAGTTTCCGCTAGTTACAGGGAAAACTACTGCAATATCTTGCCGTCACGGTCTCTATATCACCAGGGCAGACTTTCCGCATTTGTCATATCCTCTAGATTTGTACCTCGACCTCTTTTAGGCATGATTCGTGGTGTCGGGTGTTCTTGTCCAAGGCGTCAGATTATTGCCCGATGCCATTCCAATTACGATTCGAAGGACTTCTTTTGCCCGCCTATCACCAGGGGAGACTTTCCGCATTTGTCATATCCTCTAGATCTGTACCTCGGTGCCCGCCCGGCGCAATTGCCATATTTATCATGAAAGAAATCAAATGACCACATGCTAGAACACAGGAAACAAATATATATGCAAGTGTCCGAGCCTAGTGACGTAAGGAAAGATACCGCATAACACAAGAGGATTAGCCAAGGGCAGGCAGGTCCAGCAAGTTGTGACTAGCTGCCTCGCGAAGATCAAGAATGTCGTTGTCCGCCCCGATCCCTAAAGCAATAAATTGGTCAGAGGAGCGCCACAAATGATTGAAATATTTGCGCATCGATCGTCGTATGTGGGCCTGCTTGCCAGCATAGGCCCTCATCCCCTCATCAAGCGCGGAATCCAGCTCTTCATGCAATGCCCGACGGTCCTCCCACCAACCCGCATGCGATTCCAAAAATTCTAACACCCTCCTCATCTCTTCCCGCAAGAACAGCACCTCCTCTGACCATCGCATGGCTCGCGCACGAGATCGGCACCACTCGACACGCAGCGCTAAATGGCCGGTATTAGCGATCTCTAGAATGATTATAATTAACCACAACGTACCTTCTTGTACACCTTCGTCGTTCGAGTCCTCCGTGATGCCTACTACTTTCCAAATCCATGATAACTTCCTCGTTCCCTCTGTGTCCCCATCCTCGCCATCCTTCAATGGACGAATATCTTCTGGCTTCAGTGCGAGGAGCTTTCCTCGCCACCCGACCTCTCCCAAAGGATTAGAGAGTTTCGTCAATGCATTGCGCGCCCTAGTGTATGTAGCCGCACTGGCATTAACCCTCCCTTGGGTTTGATTGATGAGATTTCGCGATCGTGTATTGGCGTGCTGGCCCGTAACATGCTTATCCTTATGTTTATATAAGTGGGTTCGCATGCGAAGATGCTGACGGACATTCTCGAGCGCTTCGTAGGCCTGAGCTTCTCGTAACCGAAATTCATGCTGCTGAAGTTTCAATGAACACGATGCCAGGCCAGGCAGCGACGAGGGAAGATATAATGGGAGGTCTTGAGATGGGCGTTCAGCAGTTGTGTCAGAGGCATCCCGATCATCTCGTGCACGAAGGACGGAGACTGTGGGCATATACAAATGCTGGATGGCGGTCCAGGCATTGATCCTCCGTTGCAACGAGTTCTTCCTTTCTTGTATCTTGGCAAGCTGTAGCATCGTAGCTGAGCCATCCAGTGTGTTGTTGTCGAATTTCAACCGAATCCTGCAAAACAGTTACAGTTGGTGGACTTGGTAAAGCACTACTGAAATTATAAGCACTTACTGCTGGGTCTCAAGGTCGATGCCTGAAGCGATCAGCATCGCGGGGCTGATATCATCGTGAATGGCCACCGCTTCATCTTGTGCTAGCTCCGCAGCGTCCTCCTCAGCAAGTGCCAGCCGAACCGCATGCTGAGTGATCCCTATACAAAGGTCAACACTAAGCACAATAAATACAAGACCATTCCGATCACTTACTTGGAGTCACAATTACAAAGGGATTGGTCTCTTTGTTGTTCTCGTCCCACCTCTCCACCATCTTCGTCCACTCCAGAACATTGTCAGCTGGTAATGACTTAGTAAACTCCTGAAAGTCGAAGACGTGATCTGCACGTCCGGGTACTGCATTATGGAGCCTTCGCAAGAGGGTCGCACCTGATTAACCGCCAAGTCAGTGTGTGATTGTACATAAGAAGTACTTAGAACGCACCAAGTCCGACCACCTTCTTGTGATTCCAATCATTGAGATGGTCATCAATCGTTTCTCGACGAGACGCAGGACCCATGACTTTGGTTTGCGGCGCTAGTGGATTGATATCAGACCAACCCCGCTCTGGGGCTTCTCCGTCTGTCCGACCGACCCCGCGAGTGAGATTGAATGAAAAATCTGTTTGACAAGAGGCGACGTGTGCGGGGAGATGGAATTTAGGAACAAGAAAGGTGATATGCTTGCCGGCGAGATCAATATGTAGGTATTCTGGAAAGGCCAACATGCGCTCCCAGAGATGGACATACCACTGGCAGACAATGTCATAAGACGAGATAAGCCTAATAAAGTTGCTATTCTTAAGACTGGACAAGAAGAGATAATCCATGTTCACATATCTAGAGGTGGCTCGAGTGAGTAAACTTCAACAAATGCGTGTTTGCACTTACTTCTCGCCCTTTTGCAGGTCACCGACTGAGCAGGGGAGCTTGAAATTGTGCCGAGCACAATCAATGGTGCCGATGCCGGTAGTGGCAAGATTCTCTGAGCGCTTGGTATTAGCGTCCCTGACTGCATGATGTTTGACACACGTGGAGCGCTAAGGTAAATATTGATGAGCGCAGTCCATTAAGCATAAAAACAATTAGATCGTTTACCTCTTCTGGCTGGTCTCCATACTTAGCGAGATGAGAATAATATTTGCCGACTTCGCAAAAGATGGCCCAACCATGACTTAAAGTGGGATCGGCCGCCTCACTGGATACCTTCTTCCTGACCATACGGAAGTTGGCATCGTTTGCCAAAATCCGTGCATATAGCCACCTGTGCCCGCCGATTTGTTAACAAGCTTGATATTAAAATGATTAGATATATCACTTACTGGATCTCTTTCGGAGCGTCCCGCCATTCCGGTGGCAGGTTTTTGCCCGGGTGCGGACACGCAGGACACAGTACAGCGCACTCGCCTTCCTGAGTTGCCTCTACCCCTGCTGGATCATGTCCTCGCCCAGCCCGTTTAAGCATTTTGAGATTTCGCCATTCACGAATCATTCGCAGGAATTCCTCATAACGATCCTACAAAAGTATATTGATGAGCATGGAAATGGTATCATCTGACTTGAGTGGCTCACCGGAACCGATGCCGTGCCTGTGTTATCTGTCCTTCGCATTAAGGTATAGTAAAACTCAAATACTGATGCCTTGGACTCGAATGATAGGACTTGGAAAAATTGCAATACGTTGAAAGTGGCCGCTGACTTCGGAGCGGTTATTGTCGCTGGGTACAACCTTGCGCGGAGGAGTTGTGTAACTGGGTCGTCGGCCTTCTCGCAACCACAGTAATCAAGGCCGACCTGGTGGATCCCGTTGTTGTCGATGACGACAAAGTCATCGCCTGCGGCATCGCGTGGATTAGAGCAATGATCGCCGGCGCGGTGGCCCAATTGGATGCGAAGGCCGATTTTCTTCAATGTGGTAGGTTCAAAAAATGTGTCGTTCCATTGCTGTAAACACAAAGTTAGTTGCTGTGTACCTAGATCGACTCATAATTATCACTCACCTCGATAACATGGAAGGGACTGATGGCATGTAGATCCACCGTGCACCCCCGACAAAACATCTCCCCTCCAAAACAGTCCCGACATCGTATGTTGGCCATGCCCCCGCAGAGACGGCAGGCCTCCCATAAGTCCCGATCCCCACGACCATCCAAACGAATAAACTCCTTCAAAAATTTGTCACGTTCAGGAATCCACTGGAATAATGGATTATCCTGTAATATAATCAGCAAATACTGAAATGAGTGAACTTGGACCCGAACCTCAATTGTTCTGGGCCGTCGGGGAGGCCCAGGCTCGTTGATATCCAGGAAATGGACATAGGCTGGGTCTAAAAATGGATGATCGTTGATATTGATCTCAGGGGGCGCAGGTTCATGATTCCAATTAAAGTCGTCGTCATCGCCATCGTCGTAGTTATGTGAAGGCCCTGCCCTCTTGGATGGTGATGCAGGTGCAGAGATATATGTAGTGTGGCTCGATGAAGGCCCAACTGGATCCAGGTCTATGTGAGAGTGTCGAATGTGGACGTCAGGAAGTGGCAGAGGCTCATTGAGATCTGGTACCGGGGTCCAGTCAAAACTTGCAGGTACTCGACGCTTGTGACCCATGAGGAGGACGGGAATCAGACAATTAATAAACAAGACCATAACATGGGTGGTTGATGTGGGTGGTTGAAAACGATTCACAACTGCGCAGTCAATCAACAACGAAGTCTTCGCAGTCAATCAACAACCAAGTTGGGATATCGGTATAAGGTTAGGGTTAGGTATTGCAAAAAGAAAATTTAAATTTCACATACAAGTAACTGATAAAAATACATACTAAAACAATATAACAAAAGCGCAAAATAACGTTGTACATAATAACAAAGGGCAGAACCTCTCCAAATGTATAAAATACAATTAAAAACAGGTGCGGAGCCTCAGTATTCCCGAAGGTAGACGTATGAAATTAAAGAAAACAGGTGACAAAATCAAAAATTCAACGTTCCCGAAGGTAGGGGTAAAAAGGAACAACACAATCAGAGGTTCAGCGTTCCCGAAGGTATATGTAAAAGAGACAACACGATCAAAGATTCAACGTTCCCGAAGGTATATGTAAAAGAGCCAACACGATCAGAGGTTCAACGTTCCCGAAGGTATATGTAAAAGAGACAACACGATCATAGATCCAACATTCCCGAAGGTATATGTAAAAAGAGACAACACGATCAGAGGGTCAACGTTCCCGAAGGTAGATGTAAAAAGGTACAACACGATCAGAGATTCCACGTTCCCGAAGGTAGACGTGGAAAGGGGCAACACAATCAGAGGTTCAACATCCCCGAAGGTCAGTGTACAGCACCGCCGATCAAGACCACCTGCCAATCGACGTCAGTATGTACAACTCATAGATGATGGGGGACAGTTACCCGAATACAACATTAAGTGACGCTGCATGGATAAAGTCTAATGAACAAGGATATAAAAGGGTCGTCAGCATTATAATCAAAAACGGTGAACCGCAACGAGGTTAAGATGGTGTACAAAACAGCAAAGACACCGTTGAGACATGATGTATACTCGGGCGCACACTTGCAGCACGTAGCACTAGCACCCGAACAAAGCGGGGAGAAGTTGGCTAGATGATCGGCTAACCCACACCATGCCGCATGTTTGTCGATACCAGTTTCACATTGACCATCCACCTCGAGCACCAAAACATACGAAATAAACATACCTAATCGAAGATGCAAACATTAGAACTCATAACTAGATGAGTAGCGGTAAGCAGTGATAATGCAGGATGAAGTGGGGGGGGGACAACTCACAACAACGCCCCAACGGCAATGCTCAATGCAATCGCACCAGCCATGAGTCAAACGATATAGCAAGAGGTAAGAGTAGAGGAAGCACTCTCAGTGAGGACGAGACCAAAGGGAGGACACAAGAAGGTAAGACATGGGGGGACATGAGAGGAACATGGGGGGGGGAAGAAAGAAGGATAGCGAAGTGGTTCCAGTTGGAACCAGATTATATACGCCAGAAGCGAATTTCAAAGTCCGCTTGTTGACTCCATCCAAAAGGAGCTTGTTCGCTCCTGTTCGGCTCAGAGCTCTAGGAACATTCCACCACGGATGCAATGCATCATCGATCTAAATGCACGTGATGGCTTCTGATCATGATCGAAACCAGCACGTGCGCATAATTGTTTTGACTAGTGCAGCATTTCTGAGGAGCGAGGACAGTATTAAAGGTAATTTAACCAGCGAAAAGAGACTGGTTTCATGTATCTATGTTCTGGTTAAAACCTGTTCCAAGTAGTACTATCCCCACTTTCGCAATGGACCATTTACCACAGAAAATATAACGATTAGAGTGATTCTGCTACATTTTAATGACTACGATCATTCTATGCTTGAATGATGACTTTGGAATGTTATGTACACATTTAATACACCAATTTAAACCACATACCTCATTCTCTATTCACCCTGCCACATGCTGCACCAGCTAGCAATAGGTTTCCTTGGATTCTCCCAAAACGGCACTGAACAGGCCTCCTGCTTTGCTGCTGTTTGTTTATGATCGTTCTAAGTCAACAGCAGCATTATATGATACTACAATAGTCGATTTTAACCCCAAGATTGGTGGTGGTACCTGTATTTATCGTGCATGAACCTAATGAGTGGCCAAAAGAGTTCAGATCACTGTTGGAGGTGCCATGGAGGCTGTATGCACAATTGTGACATGCTGACTGGATTTATGCAGTCTATTATGGTCCATCAAATAGATTATGCATCGTATGCAGCAAACAGAAAATGTTGAAAAAAAAGTCCATTATTTTGGTAGGTGAGGATGCCCGAATCGAGCACACCTAACCTTTGTGGCGTTAAGACTTGCGTGACCTCGAAAAACATTTCTTCCTTTGCTCAACTGCCTGCATTCAAATCTTGGCATACAATCATTATATGATACTACAACAGTCGATTTTAACCCCAAGATTGGTGGTGGTACCTGTATTTATCGTGTATGAACCTAATGAGTGGCCAAAAGAGTTCAGATCACTGTTGGAGGTGCCATGGAGGCTGTATGCACAATTGTGACATGCTGACTGGATTTATACAGTCTATTATGGTCCATCAAATAGATTCTGCATCGTATGCAGCAAACAGAAAATGTTGAAAAAAAAAGTCCATTATTTTGGTAGGTGAGGATGCCCGAATCGAGCACACCTAACCTTTGTGGCATTAAGACTTGTGTGACCTCGAAAAACATTTCTTTCTTTGCTCAACTGCCTGCATTCAAATCTTGGCATACAATCTTTAGATGATACTACAACAGTCGATTTTAACCCCAAGATTGGTGGTGGTACCTGTATTTATCGTGCATGAACCTAATGAGTGGCCAAAGAGTTCAGATTACTGTTGGAGGTGCCATGGAGGCTGTATGCACAATTGTGACATGCTGACTGGATTTATACAGTCTATTATGGTCCATCAAATAGATTATGCATCGTATGCAGCAAACAGAAAATGTTGAAAAAAAAGTCCATTATTTTGGTAGGTGAGGATGCACGAATCGAGCACACCTGACCTTTGCGGCGTTAAGACTTGTGTGACCTCGAAAAACATTTCTTCCTTTGCTCAACTGCCTGCATTCAAATCTTGGCATACAATCATTAGATATGGTATCCATATATCTAGACCTGCAACTGTTTGCATTCAAGCAGCTATATGCTGGGCTGGGCATACAAGTTTACAGATAGATATGTTTGATACTTGTGCATGATACTAATAGTTCCGTTGGAAAGATCTCGCCTTCCTGAAGGCGAATGTTACCCCTGGGCTTTATTTGTCCGTTTTTCCAGGAGGCTATGCATCCGGTACGAAGTATGATAATTGTCTTAGGTCCGACAGACCATTTTTCGCAACAATAATTCTGACTTAGTAGTATTTCACACTAGGGTGTTATAGTCCAAGAAATAGATTTCGCACGCGCACAACAGCTTAGTACATTGTAACGAGCCTATCGATGACAACCAAATGCACAGACCACCCCCTAAATTCTAACCTCAGCCTTGCCTTTGGCAGAAGCGCGGTCAAAAGCCGCCTGCGCACTGGCGCGGGAGGGGTGACGCACATAACAGGCTCCTGAAACACCAGTGACCAAGTCGGTCACGTTCTCACTATGAAATTAGGTTGTTAGTTAGTGTCCTTTGATTTAATTATTATATGGTACGCACAGGCCTTGGAAGACGCCCACCTCCCTGCCGATTGTGACACAGTACCATTTCTGAGAGGTACTGGTAGAGTGATCACTGGCGACAGACTGCTGGGAGCCAGAGGCAAGAGGAGCAGCAACACTGGTGACAGTAGCAGTGGCGACAGGAGCGCGAGTGTTGTCAACAGCAGTGGTGGTGGCAGGAGTGTGAGTGTTGCCGACGGCAGCGGTGGTGGCAGGAGCGTGAGTGTTGCCGACAGCAGCGGTGGTGGCGGGAGCGCGAGCGTTGTAGACAGCAGCGATGGCTGCAGCACGAGCACTGACGGCAGTGGCCGGGAACTGTTGGCCGGCGATCGTTGCGCAAGGGTTTTCGGCGACTGGGGCATACGTGAGATTCTTTGCAGACCTGCAACCATCTTCGTACTCGGTGCTCCCGATGCTAATGGGGGACGAAGGGCGGACGAAGCTGTAAGCGCTCGAAGGGGATGAAGGAGGAACTCGTTCATTCGCTAGAAGGTCGAGGTCGGCATAACGCGAGGGCACTGATGGAGTGTAGAACCTAAAAGTAACGCAATACGACGTGTGAATGGTAGGCGAGTCAGGGTTGCCTTCCGCATATTCACGACGAGTAGTCTGTGAGACATGGGAAGTGGCCGCGCCTGCAGCGGGTAGTCAGTAGCAATATTGTCCAAATGTAGGTCGGACGTACCCAGAGACATCGCTGTCAACATAAGCGAAGCGAGGTCGGGAGGAGGAGCCACATCTGAAGTCCCTTCAGTGGTAACAATTTGGACCATGGCGATGTGGAAAAGGTTGGTGAGCGAACAGAGATACTCAAGAACGAGCCTTATACAGTCCAACGGCATACAGTTTTCACGAAGTAGGAGCCAGGACGGACTAAGAAGCGCAACAGAGTGAGCTTGTGATAAGCATGAGGGGAATTCGAGTTACCTATTTGGGTATTATTCGGTTCTCACCCTTAACCCACCGTCGATTTGGCCGCTCAATGACTTTGAGTTGCCTCCTGGGTTATTGTTCGGTCCTCACCATCAACCATCAACCTCGATACTTCTTTCTTATCTGCCATCAAGTCATTGACCAACTTCGATTGTCGCACATTGGGTACGATTGCTCGGCTGCTGACATTTTACATGTCCCTTTCGCACCAAGGTGCAATGGGATTTCCTCGTTTCGAGCATTTGTTTTACTAGAGCAGATTCCTTGGACGCCTTATGATGACTCTAAAGTATGTAGGGCAATTTGTTTGTGGTGCATCCCGGCTGAGTCGGCTCTAGAAGAGGTAAATTAAAACATAATTCCCGCCGTTGTGTTGGAGCTGATGGTTAACTGACAGATGCTCGACAAACGGCGCTGGACGACTCCAGAACAACGAGACTTCCTCTCGACGTATGTGCCTCGTTATTTGGAGGCGCAGGCGTCGCGCAAATACACAAAGTTTTGGCCAACCTTGTACCAAGCATGGTTTGCGAAATTCCCTGAGCCTGAACCTCGAGAAGATGACCCCAGTGAAACGGAGGTCGAGGATGACTCTGAGCCTGATGCCCTGTCCGAATCTGAATCTGAATCTGGGCATCCCAGTGGTTCAGCTGGGTCGAAGCGCAAGCGGTCTGTCCGCAGGGCTAAAGCACTTAAAAAAAAGGCAAGGTCTTTATTTTATTCTTCTGCGTTGTGAGGCTTATGATTTCTGTAAGGCGGCACAGGTTGATGTTGTGCTCACTCCAGCTGCCAAATTGCTGAAGCAGAAAGGTTACAAAATTCGTTGCACCAAAGCGGTAAGTTTCATTAGTCGTATATGTCGCAATTGACTGTGCTGATGCAGTCTTATCTCGATAGAAACTACAGCGCTACTTCAGGTGGCATTCGTCTGGTGCGAAGAGCAACCGAAGCAGGAAGGGTGTTTCCTCCGCATCAGTATTTTCATCATCACCACCACCACGCGCGAACCGTCGCCTGCAAGAGGTGGAAGTTTATTCAAAACTCTACTATCCTGATCGAGTCGCATCTGCCGTGGCTGATCGAATCAATGTCTTAGGGGAACGCCCCTCTATTCGGATGATTAGAGAGGTCACGAAGGAGATGTACGAAGGAGAAGAAGAAGAGATCAAGGCAGCTGTAGTAGCCAAAATGGAGGCTACAGCGAAGGTAACCATGGACGACGACCATGACGGAGATGCTCGTACTCCCCAGCAGTACCAGGAGTGAGTATAAATTTCTCCGTTGTAATTTTTTGATACTTACTGTGTACCAGTGCCATCAAACAGCTGCCAGTGTTTGTGACTGATGTCCTTTGCAAGATCGAGAAGTTTACTGGTCTGAGTGCAACCCTCATGGTAGGTGGCCCTATACCGGAGGCCAATGGCATGATTTCGACAACCAGGTAAGTTTTGCGTGGCCATACCTATAACTTCAATCTAATCATCTATACAGCTCCCATATTGGAAAAAATGCTCTCGGTAACACCTTCGGGATGGCTTTTCAAGATTACGACGCCACTATTGCCCGGCCGTTTCAACAATTTCTACGCGGAGTCTACCGTAAGTGATCCTATCATCTATACATTTGAAAGTCGGCCAATCATATGTTACCAACCAGCTGCGGAAGTCAGACAATCTCGAGCTCTCCACCCAACACCTCCTTCCGAAGTTGCAGTCACTCAAGCCCTTGGTGACCTTCTGTCAATCAACAGCGAGCACATCGATGAGCGCACCAAAAGCCCTCTACCTCGCACCACAACTGTCCTTGATGATGTAACACCTCCTTCCGAAGTTGCAGTCACTCAAGCCCTTGATGACCTTCTGTCAATCGACAGCGAGCACATCGATGAGCGCACCAAAAGCCCTCTACCTCGCACCACAACTGTCCTTGATGATGTAACACCTCCTTCCGAAGTTGCAGTCACTCAAGCCCTTGATGACCTTCTGCTAATCACCCTTCGCGCCCACGATGATGCAACAAACGACCCATCAACCGCCGACCGTACTGCTGTTGTTCTTCCAGCTTGTACTCCTAAGCGCAAAAGCAATTATTCCCTTATTGCTTTCTCTTCCCCATCGTTCATTGATGACACACTCCCTACTGTGTCCCCTCTTAGAGATACGTCAACGGTGGCGATGGACGTGTCAATACCTAGCCCTCCAAGCCCAAGCCCTCTTGCTTCGTTTCCCAATGCATCAACAGACACAGCGAAGCCTACGACGGCGCCAATCCGTCCAAAACCTCGCCCTGCCTACCAGTTAGCCCTGCCTGTCAGAGCTGCGGCTGAGGCGAAGGAAGATACTCCCGTTGTGGAGACCACTGCCAATAACTCAGGCGATGGTGCACCTCCATCACATTCTGTACCGCCTTCGCCTTCACGTTTGCTCTGCCGTTCACCTACTCCAGCAAGACCTGTAACACCTCAAGCGACATCCGATGTGATCGATGGAGAAGACCATGGGGGCCGTCGTCGTCGGAAACTGACAGCATTTGGAGTGATGCACGCAAAGGAGATCGAAGAAAAGAATGAGAGGGCGGCAGCACGCAAGAAGGCTGATGAAGAAAAGGGAGCTGTACGAGGTAAGGGTAGAGGGACTCGGGGTCGGGGTCGGCGCAGGAGCACTAAGTGAACTTTTGTTCGGACTCATCACGCTATATTTTGCTGTTGCTTTCGTCATCTTGATTTTCGTCATGGACCTATTCTGTCTGCATTATCTGTCTGTCGTTATATGACTCTTGGTAGACTCGATTCTTGATATCTGATTTCTTGATACGCCGTTGACATCTTGCATAGTATATCTTGTCCGTTGTTTACATCTTATTTGTTGTTTCTGGACTTACAAAGTTTGAATGACACAGGTTCAACGAAGACCACGTGACTGAAAGTTGAACTTAAGATCTTGCTGCAGTGCTCTACAAATGTTGATGGCTTGATGTCTGAAGATGTGAGTACGAAATTGACACTTGGACACAGTTGACCTATACACAAATCTCCAAAAGTTTGGCTGTGCCAGCTATAGGATGGTAGGTAGGTACAAAGAGACTTGAGCGGGAGAAAGCCTGATAAGGAAATGGGCGCCGTGCGGCGGACGACAGCGGGAAGAAGCATGACAATTGCAAAGGAAGCACAATATTGCCGACGGAAAGATGCGGTAGGTACAAAGAGCGGGAGAAAGCCTGATGAGGAAATGGGCGCCGTGCGGCGGATGACAGCGGGAAGAAGCATGACAATTGCAAAGGAAGTACATTGCCGATGGTAAGAAGCACGATGAGAAGGAACAGAAGTGAAGGGCAACGATCCTGGAATAGGAATATGGAATATAGCCTGAACCGAGAACAAGCCGGACGCTATGTCGCTTGATTGATGGCAAACGCAAAAGGCAAAATATCCGGTGGGGCCAAAATGCCGGATCCCAAGCTAAAATATATGGCTCACGGTTGTGTTTTGCAGTATTCACGCACAGGCATCACAGTGACTATTGCATTACACAGGACAAGCTCATTACTGTATACTATTGCAATGTTATGGTAGGATGGCCTGATCTGCAGCAGGTAAAACCGTGCCTAGGGTAAATGCCGCAGGGCGCTTATGCATGGCCTTCCAAAAACGAAGCGGGTTGTCATAAAAGCAACATAGAAGGTCATTTTGAATCGAACTCGTTTGTTGAAGCCTTATTGTATAGATCCCATTCAAGCTGTGCCAGAGATTATCGCACTTCTTGAATGAATTTATTGGTAAGGCTTCCTACATATGAATTAACGCCTACTCCGCGTCGTTCCACAGGCGCTCTACGGGATCTTCGGCGTTTCTTTTACTCGCGACAATCCGTTCAGCCGGTTTTTGAGGCGCTTTGGGTTCCAATACAACGGGACTCCTTTCAGGTTGTGGGTTGGCATGGTGAGTAGGCATCCATCAGATTTTCCACGTTACAAGTATGCGCCATACATGTATACTGATTATCAATGGACTAGTAGTATTCAAATTTCGGGCTGGTTACGAGTCTAGTCCCTTTCTGGTCTTTGATCATCTCATGGACTCGATGATTTAATCAGTGGTTCAGTGGATTGCTGTGCGCATACAGGATTCATTTGGGCATTCTTGTTCATCATCAGGGGATCGTGTTACGATAAATAGCTGCCATCGTCTCTATACGGTGTCATCTATCTTGTCCTTGTGATCTGGCGTAGGTATACCTCTCCTGTCATACACTACGTCCGAGACTGTGAGCCAGCCACCGAACGTTTCGACATAAAACCGGATACTGACCTTCAGTCATTCTGACAGTACCATCTGTAAATTTCCAGACGTCTCATCACACTCTATCTTCCATCTGTGAATTTATTTTATCGTAAAATGTGAGTCGGAAGGCCTTCTGAATTTCTATTTCATCTGCATATCAACTAGTTGACCTTGTGCCTTCTCTCTGTTTACTTCTCAGTTGACGCCACACATCATGTCGGTTAGTCTAGGGCCCTGGTGCGACACCAGGCAATCCACTTTCTTCACGTCGGGTGGTTCTATGGTGTTCGGCACCGCCA
>Ga0193716_1001554_pt1 | contig 13309 bp, 15 predicted proteins | sample U2c1metaG_FD_145901 | JGI IMG/M metagenome (GOLD analysis project Ga0193716, IMG submission 145901) | Soil microbial communities from a riparian zone of the East river system, Colorado, United States - U2c1 | ecosystem: Environmental > Terrestrial > Soil > Riparian zone | place: USA: East River...
AAATTGTTGAGGACGCGGAATGTAAAGACAGTTTTGATATTTTGTAGACTTGCAGGAAACAGCCCCATCTGCAAATAGTGTATATATCTTTCATTGTCCTTGGGAGCATTGGGGCAAGTGCAGGGTATGATCCTGATTCGATGAACGCACGATTTATCAACAACCACGTGGTAGTTGCGTCCCTTGAGCTTGGGAAGGCCATTTCCAAAGACATTACCATTATCGTTGGAAGGTCGTGGGGAATTGTCCGAATCAGAGCCGTCCTCGCCATCAGCATGAGATCCGACGTTATCAGGGCAGGGCAAGCCATGGTGACCCAAATGAATTACTACATTTGCCTGGCAGAGCCAAGCAGGCTCAAAGAATGTACCTGTCCAGTGTTCAACACGATGGTATGGCAGTGAGCGATGATGAACCCGAACACATTCACTGCAGAAGTGGTCACATCCGACGCAGTCAGAACATCTCCACGCAGTTTGCCGAGTTTTGCACGAGAGGCAGATGCCCTCATTTACAGGCGCCTCCATCTGCAGCGTTATCCCCAATATCTTGTCGGTAATTGGTAAAAACTCTCTAAGGTAATCATTCTGCGACTGTGCTCCCAGCTTCAGATCAACTGCCATTTTGCATCGTACTCGGTTATTGAACTCACTTTTCCTTTGTATTGAAGCAAGGGCTCATCGAACTCATCTTGCCAAACACTTTCTACCTCCACAGGATTCGAACGCTTTGGAGGAGCGCGAGATGGTGAGAGATTTTCCTTTATGGTGGATTGCTTGAACCGAATTCCTCTCGTCGTTGGTTTCTCCCTAAATTCAACCCTTTTTACACGAGGATGAATTTTATGCAGCACACTACCAGACATAGTTGGTGTGACTCAGAAGAAACAGGTACAAGTGCGCCTCCGAGTTCTTGCTAGCAAATCTGATTTATCTGACTCATTCCATTTTTCGGTGCCAAAACTATTGTGATCGGTATCTATGGTGTACTCTCTACTGGCGCATTATCTACCAATGCATTATCTATCATGCACTGCAATCTGGCGCAAGCACGGTTAATGATCCCAGTCATATGGTAAGTTTGAACATATAGCGCCCGCCACTGTTCAACGTCTTCTGGCAGATCTCCTTCCATTACCCGAGCAACATAATTCAATGCCGATTCGCCAGCAGCTACTTTGTGTCTTGCAGCGATGAGACACTGGACAGCTGATGGACTGTGCTTCACAACGAACCACTCCCTGGTAAATGCCTCCGGCCAATCGGCGACCGGGGACCTGTATTTCACCTCAGCATACATCATCCAGCGCTGAAGCAACACAACCCGCTCGCTTGCACTAAGCGATTCCCATTTCTGTGGAGCTATCTTCTTGGAATCTCCGATAATCGGTGGCAAAGTCATCGAAGTGACCATCTGGTGGGCCGCTTTATCAGAAGATCGGTCCGGACTGGAGCGGAAATCTGCAATGTCGACCGATTTTCTGGTGAAGAATGCAGTGCCGGTTCGAGCGCTCGACTGATTGGGATGATTCGAGGGACCGATTTGGCCCGAACTTGATTGATGACGACTCTCGATTTTCTGGCTAACCTCGTCTATAGGATGTGGGTGCTCGTTCGATGTGGCAGAATATGATTCGTTGTCAGTGTTCTGATGAAATATGTTCTCTTCATCAGGGGTCTGTGTTTCTCTCGTCCATTGCTGAGTTCTGCTCAAATGAATCAGCCAGAACATCAAGGGGTGGCGGGATGAATTATAAGCCCAACCTACGCCATTTGTCTCGAGCTCGTTGTCTTTCCTTCTGTACATTCCTGGCCATAAACGATGAGAGGGTGGCTAATTCACACGTATGATCCACCCACCTCCAGTAACGATTGCGTTCAAGAGCAGCTCTTCTCTCCTTTCTCTCCTCTTTGTTACTAGAATGCTTGAGATTGGGTTGGCCACCGGGTATCGAGGTTGTGGGGCGAATCCTGCTTGAATTGTGACTACTACAGGAGCTATTGTGAGAGCCCTGTTGCTGTGGGATATTGCCGTCCATGGTGCAAAGGACTGCTGAACTGAGATGAGCGTAGAAGGAAGGCCGAATGGTATTTATTCGGCAACAATATGCGCCTAGGAGTCCAGGAAGTCCAGAAAAGGGGTCCAGGAAGTCCAGGAAGTTCCCGCACACTTCGCCCCTAGATCTTCTTATTTTTTATAATTGTATATTGGCTAAATAGAGCTCCATTCATTAAACAGGGGTCATGGAGGGTCCCAATGCAAAGGAGAATGTAATTATGCTACAGAGATGTGCACAACCATTTGTATTTCTGACCGTAAATCTTCGGCCATGGATAGCTTTATCTGGCTGAGATTTCTGTTAAACTTGGTACATTATTCCATTTTTTTCGGCACTCATTCTCACAAGAGTCCTTTTGATTGAGCCTTCAATCTTAAGATATTTTATCTTGCTTCAATATTAGATCGATTGCCATGAAGGGTGGTCGGCTAAAACCAGATTTTCGTAAGGTACATGTTGACAGGCCTATTTTAATTCTTTTGGGGATGAGACATAGCAAAAAAAATCCACATTTTTCCATCCACGGCTTGGGGAGATACCTATGCACCATTTCACGGTCACACCAAGCTAGCTATGTACTTCGAGGCAAATAGAGCAAACAGGGCCATATAAGTGTTTATATTATTATCTACTCCTAGCCATCTTCGTTTCACTCCATTTCAACAATCCGCTCGTTGCAAGATGAAAAGAACACTTACATTCTTGACCATCTGGGCTTCAAACGAGGCAATGCAATCGAGTTCTTGGCATAGCCGTTCACTCAGAATGAGCATTTCCATGTTGTGGCTGAGTTTTGGGCCCGACTAAACAGGCTCAAGACAGAAAGCATTGGGTGAGCCAATAAACTGTTTTAAGTGTTGATACAGCAAAGTCTGTGCCTCACGGAATTTGAAGTAACTAATCTCCTTGCAGATGAGCACCGTAGCATGGTCCTGTAGTATTTGCAAATCTAGACAACAAAATGGGACAATTTTTAATATTCCTACAGCTCATGGCAAAACTGTGGTTTGGCTTTAGCCATTTACCCTTGATATAGATAATTTTGATTGGGAGAAAGTCATTAATTTCCCCTCGGCCCCGCAAATAACTATTGGCTTCCCTTTGAATCGGTTTGGAATGCATCCAATGCCCACAAGCCAGCCTTTGAAGGGTTGGGGGACCGGGGTGATACCTCCATTGACAAACTGCCGCGTGCAGCAGTAAAAATTTGATGATGGCGTCGTGGATGTACTGTGCGGAATTTTGAAAATCAATCGTGGATCAGCATCTGTCTTGTTGTCGGCGGCAAAAATAGAACCCAGAGTTTTCTAGCACATATGGCGCTCAAGTACTGTTAGTATTCTGTTTTTCTGAGTTATGTCTTTCACCGCAGAAGCCTTCACTTGGCGAGTGTGGGTCAAAATACCAGCATTGATGGCGTGGCCACTCACATCCAGAACACGCCCGAAATCCATCAGTTTTCGGTCAAAATTTGGACCATACATGGCAACAGGACCCCAAAATTCGATGATTTGTGTCGAACATCCGTCCAAAATCCAATAATTTTGGTTATTTTGGTATTTATACCAACTCACTCCGCACAGATCTGTCTACGTGATACAATGGCCTGTGAATTGAATTTGTGATACAATTTGTAATCGCCATTGGCATCCGTGAGCGTGACTGCATCAGTGTCTGCCAATTTTTTGATTTTCCTAATGTGGGGCCTATCGGCAAACTCAGGCACGGAAACCAACTTATCTGTGTCCCACAACTTCACAAGCGTCACACACGAAGCCCCAGATCTAAGTGGTGCAGTATCGGTTGTATACTCTGAGATCTGGTGGAAGTCCACGTCTCATGACGTATCTCGTGCCATGCTACAAGCTAACTACAAGTAGCCAGGCTCATTATCGCCGGATTTTCACAGCCCTGGAGATGGTACGGAGATCGGGAACTTGCCATAACTGTGACTGGTTGCAATCGCCTCGAAGCCATTCAGAATTTTGGGAGCTTGTTCCCCTATTTGCCTGTAAAATGCAGACGATTTGTAATCCATGTCAGTCGCCGCATTTTGCGCGGCTAGAATATCTGACTGGCTGTGAGTCAGGCGTTAAAACTCGGATTTACTCCATTACTCTGGCACATATTAACATTGATCGGCCATATGCACTCAATGGATTAATATTAGGAGAATCCGCAAACACAGATTAGTGGGCTGGCAAAAATTTGTCCGACCTTGATATTGAATTTATTCGTGGTTTGGGCGCTCTGCTGCACAGCATCTGTGCCTTGTAGTTGAGAGCGCCTGAAGTGACAGTCAATGGGCCGAAGTACGTTTACGTCGTAGAAGCACACCTGAAGAAATCGACGAAACTCAGATTTAGCAAGGTCTCCATTACTCTGGCACATATTAACATAGATCGGCCACAGTATGCAATACATTAGGAGAATCCCCAAACACAAAGTTTCCCGGATTAGTGGGCTTATATTTGGCAAAAATTTGATATTGAATTTATTCGTGGTTTGGGCGCTCTGCTGCACAGCATCTGTGCCTGGTAGTTTACAGCACCCGAAGTGGTGGTGGGCCAAAGTAAGTTTTACGTTGTAGAAGCACGCCTGAAGAAATCGACGAAGTCGACTGGTTTTCTTCCTCGATTTGGTTTGGGCCCTCTGCTGCATAGCGCCTGTGCCTCACGGTTGAGAGGGCCCGAAGTGAGGAGCCGAAGTAAGTTTTACATCGTAGAAGCACATCAGGAAAATCAAAAAATTCTTAAAAGACTTAGCAGCCTTGATCCGCCTTAATTCAGATTTTCAGCACGTTTTAAGTTGATATTAAGGCAAGTCGTTCCCTTGATTTCGACTTAGCGGGCTTAATTTGGAATCAAGGCGATTAAGCCGTGATTAAGAAAATTTTAGTTTTCCTGATGCACGCCCGAAGAAATCGACGAACCCTTGCGAAATCGACCGGTTTTCTTGATGAGCTAAACGGCGTTACCAACGGTGAAATTGATGCTTTCCCCCGAACACATTGATGCTGGACAGTTTGACAGAAAATCGATATTTATGTCATAGAAGCACGCCCGAAGAAATCGACCGGTTTTCTTGATGAGCTAACGGCATTACCAACGGTGAAATTGGTGCTTTCCCCCGAACACATTGACGCTGGACAGTTTGATAGGAAATCGATATTTACGTCGTAGAAGCACGCCCGAAGAAATCGACTAACCCTTGCGAAATCGACCGGTTTTCTTGATGAGCTAAACGGCGTTACCAACAGTGAAATTGATGCTTTTCCCCGAACACATTGATGCTGGACAGTTTGACAGAAAATCGATAGATCCCTGTGTAAAAACGGGGCGATAGTTCCATTCGACCCATTTGGACTGCTACTCCTCAGCGTAATCCCCCCGGAACAATTATGGACTCTAGAATTGCTGTTCTGAAAGAATGGGAAGCAGCTTTCCCAACCATAATCAGTGAACGGCTTCGCGACGAACTCAATGCTGGCATTGTAAGTAGTACATCTAGAGCTATATCTAACATTGCAACTAATAATTATTCCATTAGGCGTATATGTTGGACATGACACGTAGCGGATACGGCAGGTTTTGTTCTCCACTGATGATAAGCTCATATCAAGAGCAGTTGGCCTGCAACGGCAATCTTGATCATTTTAATTGGTTTCGCGTCTCTCCATTCGATCCGAGGATACGTAGGTGCAGTGAATGGCTGGATCCTACTAGGAATGGTAAGTTGCGTCTCAAAAATGCATTTATTAGTAACCCGTTTACTATGTCTCAGATGGCGTCCCGCAACATACTGAGGCGAAGATGCAACACTTGTCCACTTGTTAGCATTTTACAAGCATGTCACTGACAGCCTGCTTACCAGTTATTTAGTGCCGATGACATTCGACGGTCCTGTGCAGACCACTGCCGCAGACTCTGCAGGTAAGAGAATCAGCGTCAATTTGTTACGTTCACTTATGCATCCATTGTTTAGATATAAGTCTTGCGAATGAGTCCGAAAAAGAACTCGGGGTAAGTTTTTTTTTCCTTCTTTTCAGAGACTGTATTAAAAGTATATTTGCGGGTGGTGGTGAAGGACCAAGACTTTCCCCACTACCAGCCAGGCACTGTGGAGTATAACCGTACTATTCGTGTAAGTCAAATTTACATTAGCGATCGCTGCGATAAATTCGACATTGTTTGTCTAGCCCACATGGGCTTTGCCCCATGCGTGTCCTGCAAGCCGCTCAACGTAGGCTGCACCACGCGTGGCGAGAGTGCCATTTTGTACCATGCGCGGGTATTCACGAAAGATCTGAGCGGCGATTTTCATAATCGCAGGCTCAAGCCATCTGTTCGTAGCAAGTATGAACCCCATTCGAAGGGAGTTGGGGTATCTCAGGCGCCGGTAATCGAAGGCACTGTGACTAACAAAAAGCTGATGGGGGAACTTTATGGGCTGAACAAGGAGGTAAAGGGTTTGCGACTAGGCATAGAACACGTTCGGAGGGATACGTGTTGGATTATGGTGGAGCTCCAGCGAGTGTCCGAGTCCAGGCACGACAGTACCACTACCGCTCTTTCTGCTGACGAAACCACCCCCTTTTCAACTCAGCCTGTCATTCATCCGGCCAGCAAAACTCCTGCCGCATCTACACCGAATCCTGTAGATCAAGAGTCAATATATTCCGCCGCACCGCCCACTAATCGTTGGACACAACAACCTGCACTTGCCACTCTCATGGGCGGGTCAACATGGATGCCATCTAACTCGGGGAGCTCATATTCCCATGCGCACCAAATTCATACTGCTCCTGAAGTCGGCACTCTTACACCTGGTGATCCATACGCTCACACAAATGATGCCAATTATCCGTACTCCCAGGGTGATGGGGGGCATAGATATGGAGAAGGATCGTCATCGGGGCTAAGCAGCCGTGACACAGGGTGGTGATGGGGAAAGTCTTTATTTACGGTAGGTCAATGGGGCATTTGTATGCTTTCTTTATGCATTTCTTGACACTCCGCTCTACCGACCTCGTCACTGTAAATTCTTCGTTACTCTGCTATAACACCATCTCCATAGCCTATATTTGCAGCCGATGGGCTCTCTTATTCGGTGGGGGTCACCGCGCCTTAGCATAGTTTGATTGTTGCGGTATAAAAGTGCTGGTTCAAAAGAAAGAAAGAAAAAAGGAAAATCACTTACTTTCGCAATGTGGTCATGTGACTGTGTTCATATAAGTGAAGTGAGAAATCCAGTTCGCAGGATCACATGATTTTCTGTCGAATATAGCATGTCAACATTCCATTTACATTATGGCTGCAGTGGCGGAGTGATAAAGCGTACTGATATGGCATCATTATGAAAACATGTTGAAATCAGCATCAACCAAAATCTGTTAGGCACAAAACCTATCATAAATGTTAGTTAGCTCATTCATTTGCTTCAGGGACCCAAATTGGTCAGTTCACACAATTTTCGAGTCCACTTGGGGGAGTGCTGCTGAAGAACTGTCCATTCAAGCATCTTGACAAGTCACTTTACAGAACCTGGCCTGTGGATGTGCGCTGATAAGATCCCTCCATACAGCAGAGCCGAGAGTGAATTCAGGCTTATAAATATGGTCCATTTGTTGTAACTACTGTAATACACATTTCTGTGTCTTTGAATTGGAATTCAATATCACAGCGTGTCCACACAAGGCTTAGGTCAGCGAAAATGGTGTTTAGCCAGTGTTACTTGCGGGACACAAAAGTATATACGCAATATTGTTTTTTTAACTATTGATTAGTTGCTATCACGTGCATCTTTTGACGCGGCACAAGACACCAATTAACGATCGGTATAGACGCGTGCCTCCCTGATCAAAACAACCTTTCGCATTTAGTTCTCGCGAAGGCGAGAAAAATTTTCGTGGCTTTATTAAATAGAATGCATATAATTACAAAGTCGAGATAATATGTTGGATAGATGGCCTCTCGACGGGGTTTGCTTTCCAGCAAGACTCAAACTTCGACCAAATGCCTGTTTCCAAGCCAGGATATTCCAATAGTTCCGGGCGATGTCCTGCCATCAGGCGCAACATAACGGTGCAGTCGCGCGCAACGTTTTGGAAAGGTATCAACCCCGTGAAAATCTAAGTACAAAAATCAGACAAATATTAAAAAATAAATTTAAATCGTGTTACCTCGAGTACGGTAAGACCAAAAGACCACACGTCCGAAGATTTTGTGGGTTGAATGTTTTCGTTGTTGGGGTTTAATAACTCTGGCGCTATCCACCGGGCTGTTCCTAGGCCAAGATCAACAACGTCGTCCGTATACCGCGCCTGCCCGAAATCGGCGATGCGAGCCTGATGAGCGTCGTCGACGAGAATATTAATCTAAAAATTAACGAATCAATAAGCGTATAAATGATAACAGCAAAGGATATTACCGCCTTTAAGTCGGAGTGAATGACATCGATACCATGTAGATACTCCAGACCCGCCGCAAATTGAGATACCTTGGGTGGGTGTTAGAAATTTTAGATGTAATATTTCTACACTTACAAATTTGTTTCTATTGGCGCAAGGATTAACTACAAGATATTTGGAGAGGTTTCCGTTGTCGTAATAAGTGGAAACGATATCGATGCTGCCAACCGGCTGGTCGACAATCCCGAGGAACTCGGCGATGTTGGGATGGTGGAGTTTATCCCAAACCTCCGCCTCGTAAGTACTTATCTAAATGGCGGTTAGTAGCCAGCAGGTACACATAAATGACAGTTACTTACCTTGCAGGTGTGCGACTTCTTGATGGCCACATTAATCTTGATATTATGTGTGAGCCGGGATGATATCGAAAATGTATACGAAACCACTTACTACTACCCCATAGTCATTGAGTGTTGCCTTGTAAATTTTTCCAAAAGAACCTTGGGCAAAAGGTTCAATGTGAATATTGAAGATATCGCCGGTGAGATTCCGCATGGGAAGGTGAAAGCAGGAAGTGACGCAAACGACAAGACAGAAATACGATGACCTTTCAGCGCGGCGACTGACAAACGAGGCGATTGTTGAGCAGCAGGATGTAGGATTTTGACGAGTGGCGTTGGAGGGTATTGCGGGTCAGTTGCGTGAAGGACGAGATTCAATGAAATTTGTTGAAATGATTAAAAGTAACATACAAATAAAAAATATTCTACAACAAAAATTCACATGTAAATAAGCCCTACTATGCGTTACATTTTGCCGGCGTATGAGTTGCATAACCAAGATGTCCTTGCATGCTCTAGTATGTCAAGGTGTGTGGCTGGAGAGAAGTGATCCAAGAAAGGAAGCGGGAGTTAGTAAGTCCGCTTTGGGATATGAGTCCAATGACTGCAAACTCAGTTTTGGTTTCTCAATTCAAGCTTTTTGGCTTGCCTTTATGGGAGGGGTTTCTAAATAGAATTGTGTTGGTAGTGTTGGTATTGGGAGTACAATTATTATATACATGATTTTTGAAATAATATTTGTGAACGATGGAATGTGGAATGCCTGACTTCCCAAAAAGGAAATCTGGATTTCTCAGAGCGGAGTTGTCGTCACTTCGCTTGAGATTAATACCTCGTATGCATCATCGACTGGAATACACGGGGTCCCAGAATGTTTCTTTAACTATCGCAGACCCCGTGGATTCAGAGCGATGTGGCATTAATCTTTGGGAGTCCATCAACAGATACTTGGCACTCACCCTTCTTTATCGTATTAGATGTCAACTCACACGGATAAAGGCCTGCGGGTAGCATATATAATATATAACTTTATTGGTATGACCTAGCCATCAATGAGGATTTCCTAGCCCATGAAATTTGTGATACAGCCCACAAACGCTCTGATCGTGTCTCCAGAATGTTGTCGAGCCTAGAGCATTCTCCCACTATCGCAACATCCTCCAACAGCCTCAGTCGATCCAAGGTATAAAACTTCTTGCAGACGCCCATAAGCGGGTATATGCCGCAAAGTACAGCAGCCTCGCCGCAATTGGGAAACAATATGCCACTGGGCTGAGGATGCGTTTGAAGCCCCAACAAAATACTTGAGCCGCATCTGCGGGGGTCTTTAAAAGCTCATAACCATGCCCTTACAGTGGGGTTTGGTTCTCGGGTGTGGGCTGCCAAGTACCTTGTAATTTTCATCTGTTTTTATTATATGCGCACTCTCATCTCGAACCAATGGCGCACAATGCTTGATTCTTGCTGTCTTTGCCCAGATTGCCCACTTTACCAAAACTCTTCACCAAGCACTTATGTCATTTTCTATCAACAATATAGGCAATGCTACCAGGGAAAACTTCATACCGAATCTGCATTACTCACGCTTACAGCCTACTTACAGCCTCTGCTCGGACCAAAATCTGCTGTTACTTACTCCTCGCGAGTCAACTTTACAGTCTCTTTTTCCCTTTCTTGCTTGGGGGTTCTCCAATCGCCTGTAGCTCAGCACCATCGACCTTGCGCTTCCCCCCATTTCGCGTAACAGGTCGCTCAAACTGTGGACTTGGCTTCCTGGCCGGCTTATCCTTAACAGGGTGAGGGGCTAGAGCGGCGTCGTCACCCTGAAGTCCATGATACGCTGGTCGTGGCCGAGGCCTTTTTGCAACCGCTATCTCGAGTACTCTCGACTTTAGCCCGGGAAGACGACTGGTATTCTTCTTTGGGGCGACAGGTGCTCCGCCGTCAACTTTTCGCTTTGCTGCAAATGGAAGATCCTTGGGTGGTGCTTTTGATGGCATACCCTGTTGGCGATACCTGTTGTTGCCATCGCCATCGTCGTCATTTTCACCACCCTCCTCCTCGTCCACCTCCTCTTCCTCATCCTCATACTCGTCCTCGTCCTCTCCCTCACCCCCATCGTTCTTCCCAGAATCCCCGGAACCACTCTCCCAACCTTTATCACCCTGGCGAACACCAGGAGGACCTCTTCGGCTCCGGGATGGATTCGCCGCCCTCGCGACTTTCAATTTGTTGTGCATAGGCTTTGAAGTAGTTAATTCAGAGGTTATCCGGCGTTTCCCGGAGAATTTTTTTGATTGTTTTCGATTTGCGGCATTCTTGTTAGCGACTGCCACAACTGAGCCGCTGGACGAGTCCCAGTAGCCTTTGAAGGAAAAGGTGATCTTTATACTATCATCTTCCTGTCGCGTGTACCAATGCTCAAGAAGTGATTTGTAGTGGGTTTTCTTCATCTTCGAGGGATCGCGAAATATGAAGTTGTCAGGGAGGTATTTCGGGTGAATCATGTCGTCCTGGTTCTCAGTAAGTGCAGTCCGGTCGACTGCAGACTTTTTCCCAGACGAGGATTGCTCTAGAAGTCAGCATTTAAGATAAAAAGTCTCATCCGTTTTACCGTCAGAAAGACTCACTATAGTGTAACGCCATATATTGCCTGACCACTGGCTCCATATCGCGTGCCATCATCTCGCAAGGGTCATTTAGAATAGGGGCGTCGTTGCGGTCTAGCTCAAATTCCACAGTGACTTTCTTCCTCCTCTGCGTAGTTGGTAAAGCCATTGCATCTGGTACATCCGGGCCTGCGAGCAAATAATAAAAATCGGCATATAAATTGTATCCATTTGTGACGTACCCATCTGCGATTGAGCATAATTTGCCCACTCCTCCATGATGCTTTCGGTTTGCCACCCCGGTCGAATATCTGTAAATGCGTCTCCCCCCATGTCCCGGTTAAAGTCGTGCCTGTTTACACGGGTAAATAAATGACCTCCATCAACTATAATTCACTAAATACTCACGTGGCAATGCAGAGTTCGCTTTTTGTATCGTTATGCATCTCAAGAACGACGAGTCTCATACCGCATTGTTTCCACATGACCTTGGCGAATTGTTTGATATATTTGGGCCCATGCATTTCGGCCGTTCTGTGTAAATGGGTCAATAGTCGCACATCCATCCATTAATTAGTAAGTAGTGACCTTTGTTGAACCTCCTGCGGGGGAGACCGGTCAGACCACTCGTCTGCCATATCTTGGTACTGTGCTTGCTGATCTGCTGGAAGGCTTTCGGCATAAGTCTTGAGAACATTCTGATAGCTTTTCAGGTATGCTGTTTCTCCGGGAACCGCTTGAGAGTGCGTTCTACAAAGCTTTTCAACCTCTTTCTGGTGAATCACGCCTACCACCTGCCGAATACTCCATCGCCGCACATATCTGACAACATCCTTTCTTTTGCGGCCACGCCCATGGTTGTGGAGCCACGTTTTCACTTGCTGTTAAAAGCTTTAGCTTGATAAACGATTAAACTGCAAGAAGAAACGTACCTCTTTGACTTGTGCAATAATTTTCCCCTGCGCAAGAGGCCGGAGATGACTGATGTCTCTGGCAGCCATTACAGCGGTAAGACCCTTTCTGACAACACTCTTACGCTCGCCTCTCTTGGAAGACTTGAATTCGTCGAGCAGAGGTCGAACGAGGGCCACATCATCTGGGGCCAAGCATTCATTGGTTTCCTCAGCATCAGACATGCTAGTCGTAGGTGATGGTAATATGGATAACGTAGCAAAGACAGTCCGAGCTGAAAGCAGAGGTGAGTGAATGCCGACGATGGGAAAAGATAGACTACTTACAGTTTTGAACTTGAGAGTTTCGACCAGAAATCTGAGATCCAAGTTATCGGCGTTCTGGGTGTTTCCCGGTCGATTTCTGAGCGGACGCCAATCAACTGATCCGTAATTTGCCGCGGTCTGAAGAAATCGATGCTCGGATTGGACATTCCCGGCATTGCTGTAAAATCTTTGAGGGTTGTGATTCAAATTATTAGCAGTTTCAGCTCATACCTTGATTTCTGAGAGAGTGTAAATGAAGCAATCAATAACCTGCCTCTGCCGGACGAGATCCGACGCTAGCCATCGGTTTTCCCGGGACAGCTTGTAGATTTCCGAGAGGACGGTATCCAAACTACCGGGAGGAAAGAATGTGAACAAACCGATCGATAATTTGCCTCCGTCCGATGAAATTGAATAATGGATATTCTTGGCATTGTGTCGAGAGTGTGGGATCCACATTATCGGCGCTCTCTATGTTCATTCCCAGATTTTCGAGGAAGGAATGTGAAAAAATCGACTGATAATCTGTCTCTACACGACGAAATTGGATCACCGACATTCTTGGTATTGCTTCGGGGGAGTGGGACTCGCACTATCAATATTCTGTGTTCATGCCCAGATTTCGGAGGGGAGTGAAGTTGAACCAGTGTTCGCTTAAACCCTAAGGCTGGGTT
>Ga0193716_1001555_pt1 | contig 13302 bp, 13 predicted proteins | sample U2c1metaG_FD_145901 | JGI IMG/M metagenome (GOLD analysis project Ga0193716, IMG submission 145901) | Soil microbial communities from a riparian zone of the East river system, Colorado, United States - U2c1 | ecosystem: Environmental > Terrestrial > Soil > Riparian zone | place: USA: East River...
GCACGGGCACGGCATTGTGCCCGGCGGTGGTTCTCGCACCCGATGCCGAGCGGTGGGTACCATGCAAGCCGGGCTTCTTCCTCTCCGTTCGGGTGCTGTCGCGGTACTTCCGGCGCCGCTTCCTCGAAGAGCTGCAGCGCCTGCACCGTGAGGGGCAGCTCCAGTTCTTCGCCGAGCACGTGGATCTGGCCGACACTGACGCCTTCGCTGGTTGGCTGATGCCGCTTCGCCAATGCTAGTGGGTGGTCTACGCCAAGCGTCCCTTCGCAGGACCCGAAGCGGTGCTGGCGTACCTGTCGCGCTACACCCACCGGGTGGCGATCTCCAACTCGCGCCTCGTGGCCGCGGACGATCGCGGCGTCAGCTTCCGCTGGAAGGACTATCGAGAGCACGGGCGCACCCGCTACAAAACCATGACCGTGACGACCGAAGAGTTCATGCGCCGCTTCCTGCTGCATGTGCTGCCCTCCGGCTTTCATCGCATCCGCCACTACGGCCTGCTCGCCAACGCCAACCGCCAGCGCGATATCCCGGCGGCTCGCGAGTTGTTGCATCAACCGGCACCGCAACCGCCCGCGGATCAGAGCGCTGAGCACACCTGCGCTCGGTCCACCTTTGTCTGCCGGCACTGCGGGGCCCCGATGCTCATCATCGAGACCTTCGCACGCGCTCAGCACATCCGCGGACCGCCGATCTCACTGATCTCGTCATGAGCACCCGATGCTCAACACAGCCTTCTTCATCGTTGGCGCTTCATCGAAGCTGGCTGGCGCGACCACCCATGGTCATCTCCGACGGTATCTCGCGCTCTTGCACGACACCATCGCCATTATCCGGCTCCAACCTCATCACTCTTACAGCCCCGGGCACCGTGGCATACGCATCGGTTCCACTATCCAGCTGGGACGGCCCTGACGCCTCCGTTCAAATCCCCATAGCTCATCGCTCCCGCTGAGGCCTCAGTACGACACCGCGGTTTCCTCCCTTGGGGCTTCCCCGACATCTGCCCTCAAACCTCGCCGGGTATGGCGTGCTCACAGTTGACGGGCAGATATCGGGCAACCCTTAACAGGACCGGTCAGTGACCCCACAACTGATAGGTTGCTCATAAGCGGACGCCACCGCCCCGCATGGGTGACGCGGACTTGAGGTGAACGGCTCAATCGTCCGGGCGTTCAATGTGCGCGCAAACGGAAAATTCGCTACTCCGAGGTTCCATGAACAGTGTGCTCCGATTGACAGGCATTGTGCTGCTGTTCGTCACCCTGAGAACCGAAGCACAAGAGACCAAGGCTGCCGCATTTCAGCCAGTTCCACAGCTGGGCTACCACGTGGTGCCCGATTTCTTCCATGCGCCCTCGGGAATGACTGTGGGCGAAGCTTCGGGAGTGGCGTTGAATTCAAAGGGGCACATTTTTCTATTTCAGCGCACGACGCCCATGTTGTCCGAGTATGACGAACATGGAACGTACCTTCGAAGTCTCGGGGAAGGGCTGTTCACGCATCCGCACGGATTGCGAATCGATGACAACGACAACCTGTGGACCACCGATGATGGTAGTCACCTGGTACTCAAGCTGAGTCCAGCAGGACGTGTTCTTCTGGTGCTGGGACGCAAAGGCGTGGCAGCGGAATCAGATTGGTTATTCAATCAGCCAACGGACGTGGCTTTCGGAAAAAACCGCGAAATTTATGTCTCCGACGGGTACGGCAACTCGCGCGTCGTGAAGTTTGATCGAGATGGGAATTTCATAAAGGCCTGGGGAAAGTACGGTACTGGGCACGGTGAATTCAATCTACCGCACACGTTGGCGGTGGATCGCCAAGGACATGTTTATGTCGGGGATCGCGAAAACAAGCGGATACAGGTATTCGACGCAGAGGGGACTTTCCTGAATGAATGGACGGGCATCGGGTATCCATACGGTCTTTTCATCACCCCTGATCAACACGTGTGGATGATCGATGGAGGATATGACCGGATCGTCGAGCTTGATCAGGACGGCAAGATTCTAGGTGCATTCGGCGAGCCCGGACACGCGCCAGGGCAGTTTGCATGGGGCCACTTTCTGGCGATCGGGAAAGACCGAACGATCTACGTTGCCGATGTGCTGAACTGGCGATTTCAGGTGCTCGCTCCTACAGCGTCGGATGGAAGATTGGTGAAATACGTGCCCTCAAGAAGGATGTTTTGGGACCGCGCAGAGAGCACAGGCTGGTCCACCAGAACGAGCGTTCCAAAGAACTAAGATCTTGCCGCGTGCGCAACAACTCCGGTGGCACCTCGGAGTCCTGAAGGTCTGCTTTTCGCGCCTTGGATTCCAGCTCTAGGAAATCTCGAAGGACCGCTCAGGGTCGAGAGGACTCATTCAAGTCTGGCTGGTAGTATCCCACTCATGGCATTGCTTCTAGTCTGCTTCGTAGCTGCGATAGTTGGGACGTTCTCCATTTATGTGATGCTGGCCCGCATAGGGAGATTGCCGGCTCGCTCCCTTGCCGATGACTCAGGTCACGTAATGGTCCATGCCAATCTCGACAAAGGTATCGCTTGGACGTTTGCTACATTGATTGTCTTGGGCTTCGCATCTGGTATCTATCGTGCGTTGCAGATTGAAAGCGGGGCTTTAGCGATTTACGTTGTCGTATTGGCTGCGCTGTTTGGCTGGCTCGCCTTCATCTATCTGCGCAAGCAGCGGAATATCATTGAACTGACAGATTCCGCCATAACCTGGCGACGTGGGTCATTGGTAACGGTCATTCTTTGGTCGGACGTCGTCGGTTTCACCGAGGCACCATCGTCAACGGCGTGGCTCGTTCGAGCCCGAGATGGCCGAACTTTGCGCGTCGATAAGCTTCTCGTCGGCGTGCCGACAACGTTTGTCGAATACCTCAGGAAGTACTTGCCGCCTCAACTTTTCGATACTGCATTGGCCTACGTTAGGCCGAAGGCGGCTCTCCGGGCTCTCATCAGAAAGCGATCCGGATTTAATTGACTTTCCAACTGCCGTCACTCGCGAGTGACGACTTCGGGCACATAGCCGTCTCTCATCGGCGTGTAGGCGGCAATGCACTCGACTTGACGGCTCGTCATGTGCAGCGACTGCACACGCTTGGGCCGAAATTGCGTGATAACCTGGAGATTGCATACGGCTTGCACGCGCACGAAATCGGGAAATGCCTGAAATCAAGGCGTTTCCTAGGGGTTAGGTCCTAGTCAAAGGACTTGAGATTCGGAGCGCACTGCCCGACTCCGGCCGAGACCAAGCAACCCTTACGCATGCCTTTGCGCATGCGAATCGGGATCGACTTTCCTTTTTGCGCGAACTCGGCAGTTAGTCGGATTCAATTTCTGCGGAGCTTCTCCCAGACTTCCTGTCACGCGACGGACGAAATTTCTCGCACCGCGCAGTACGGCAGTCAATCGTCATGAACAGCTTCACAATTACCCCCGTCGGCAACGTTGTCGGACTGCTCAGGGCGACGCAGAGCAGGGAGGCTGCATCGTGCGGACACTGAAGCATGCCGCCGCCTTGAGGCGCGAGATCGGCGCTGCCGATCGAATTCCCTACGCCGCACACGTGGCGCCGTCGATCGTCAGGACTGCTTATGGCGATTATCTCCAGGCGTTTCGCCTCGGCGGCGCGAGTTTCGAAAGCAGCGATGACGGTGAGCTCAACAACTGGCACGAGCGGCTGAACGTCTTATGGCGCAACATCGCCGGCCCGAACGTGGCGTTGTGGACCCATGTGATCCGCCGCCGGGCCGGAATCGCCGCCGGCGAGGCGCGTCAGTCGTCAGAGTGCCTCTTCGCCGATGGCTTGCACACGAAATATCATCATCGCCTGGCGAATGAAACGCTGATGATGAACGAAGTGTACCTCGCCGTCGTGCATCGTCCGGCCGCGGGCGTGGCGAGCGGACTCTTCTCGAAACTGCTGGCGAGAGCGCAGCCAAGCTCGACCCTGGTGTTGGCCGATGCACTCGACGCCTGCGAAAAACTCGCGCAGACCTTGAAGGCATCTCTGGCGCGGTACGAGCCTGAGCTGCTGGGCGTCTACCGGTCCGCAAACACGTGGTGTTCGACCCTGCTCGAGTACCTTGGGCGGCTCGTCAATGGCGAGGGGCAACGCATGCCGCTGCCCTCGGGACCGTTGAACGCCGCGCTGGCCACCTCCCGGCTGTTGTTCGGCACCGAGTCGATCGAATACCGCTCGCCCGCAGGCACCCGTGTCGGTGCGATGCTGGGCATCAAGGAGTATCCCACGCCGAGTGTTGTGGGCATGTACAACCGGCTCTTGTCCGCGCCGTTTGCATTTGTCGCGACGCAGTCCTTTTCATTTCTGACCAAGTCCACCGGCCAGTCCTTGCTGCAGCGTCAATTCAACCGCATGGCCAACGCCGGCGATTTCGCGGTGTCGCAAGCCGCGGAGCTCAAAGAAGCTCTCGACGCGCTGACCAGCAACGAATTCGTGATGGGCGATCACCATTTCTCACTGCAAGTGCTTGCCGACATGGACGCCGATGCCGAGTTGGCTGCCTCCCGGCTCAAGCCCCTCAACGATGCGATCGCGCTGGCCCGCAGCTATCTGGCGGACACCGGGATGTTGGTGGCCCGGGAAGACCTAGCGCTCGAGGCAGCTTTCTGGGCGCAACTGCCCGGCAATTTTCCTTTGCGGCCGCGCAAGGCGCCGATTACGTCGCGCAATTTCGCCGCGATGTCGCCGTTTCACAATTACCCGCTCGGACGGGCGCGCGACAATCACTGGGGCGATGCCTTGAGTCTGTTCATCACCAGCGCGCGGTCGCCTTACTACTTTTCGCTGCATGCGAGCGATCCGTCGGATCCCGATGGCGGCAGCCGTAAGGACACGGGCCACACGCTGATCTGCGGGCCCACCGGCTCGGGAAAGACGGTCTTTATCGGTTTCCTGGTCGCGATGCTGGCCCGCCAGGGCGCCACTCAGGTGATTTTCGACAAGGACTGCGGGCTGGAGATCTTGGTGCGCGCGCTCGGCGGCGATTATCTGCCGTTAAAGAGCGGAAGCCCGACCGGCTTCAACCCTCTGCAGCTTCCCGCCACGCCGGCGAACGTGGAATTTTTGAAAATATGGCTGCGTGAGTTGAGCAGCGAGGGGCAGCGCTCCGCGCACCGAGACGCGGGCGCGGTGCGCGAGAGCGCCGACCTGGACCAGGCGTTGCGCGGCACCTTGGCCTTGGAGCCGGCGGCGCGGCGCCTGTCGCGTCTGGTGGAATTCCTCGATCCCACCGATCCGGAAGGACTGCATGCCCGGCTGGCCCGCTGGTGCCACTCGCATCGAGGCGACTACGCCTGGGTATTCGACAACCCGCGCGACACCGTGGTGTCGCGATTGTCGCGCCGCGCGCTGATCGGATTCGACGTGACGGAGTTTCTCGATCACGCCCTGACGCGCGCACCCATCACGCTGTACCTGTTTCATCTGGTGCGCCAGCTTCTCGATGGCCGCCGATTGGTGTGCTGGATGGACGAGTTCTGGCGGCTGCTCAGCGATCGCGCTTTCGAGAACTTCGCAAAAGACGGGCCGAAAACGTGGCGCAAGCTGAACGCCGTCATATGCCTGGCGACGCAAAGCCCAAGCGATGTGCTGGACAGCCCCATCAGCCGCACGCTCGTGGAGCAGACGCCTACCAAAGTGTTCTTCCCGAATTCCGATGCCGACCGCGAGGAATACACCCAGGGCTTCGGTCTCACGGAACGTGAATACAAGTTGATCAAGGATCAACTGGAGCCCGGATCACGCATGTTCCTGGTCAAGCAGGCGCATCACAGCGTGGTGTGTCAGTTGGATTTGAAGGGCTTCGACGGCGAATTGGCGGTGATCTCAGGCCGTACCCAGCAAGTTCAGCGCATGCAGCAAATCATTTCATCCACCGGCGCCGATCCCAAAGCTTGGCTGCCGCAGTTTCTCGCCGCACAACATTGAAGAGAGCAAGTCATGCGTGGTTTCAAGTTTTGCCTGCCGATCGCATTCCTGGCCGTGTCGATGCTGCAAGTGCCCACAGCCCGCGCACAGTGGGCGGTCGTCGATGCGCCCGCCATCGTGCAGTTGATTCAAGAAGTACAGACCACGGCGCAGCAGCTGGCCACGGCGAAAGCTCAGCTGCTGCAGGCTGAGCAAGCGTTGCAAACCATGAGCGGCGGTCGCGGCATGGAGCAGCTGTTGAACGGAATAGTACGAAACTACCTGCCGTCGAACTGGAGTCAGGTGAGCGGGGTGCTGCAAGGCACCGGCGGATTCTCTGCTCTGTCGACGGACGTGCAAAGCATGATGAGCACCAATGCCGTTCTCTCGCCCCAGCGGTTGGCGAACCTGCCGGCCGGCGGGCAGCAGCTCATCCGGAGTGAACGGCAGTGGAGTGCCATGCAGCAGGCCTTGTCGCATCAGGCGCTGTCGAGCGCGAGCGGCCGCTTCGCATCGATTCAAAGCCTCATCTCTGCAATATCAGGCGCAGCCGATCAGAAAGGAATACTGGATCTGCAAGCGAGGATCAGCGCAGAGCTGGGCATGCTGCAGAACGAGCAACTCAAGGTGCAGATTCTCAATCAATCCGCGCAAGGCCAGCAGGCCGCTCTGCGGCAGCAGGCGCGCGAACAGGTCATTGACGGCCACGGCAGTTTCAACGGCCGTTTTCAGCCGGTTCCCTGACCGCATATGGGATTCTTCGCCACATTTTGGTCATGGCTGAATGGGCAGCTCGCGGCCTACATCGGCGACAACACGTCGCGATTGGCAGCTGCCCTCGAGCCGACCGTCGTCACGCTGGCGACCATCTACGTCATGGCGTGGGGCTATTTGCACTTGACGGGAAAGATCAGCGAACCGTTCGAGGCGGGCTTGAAGCGCGTGGCACTGATCGCGTTGATCCTCGGTGTGGGCTTGCGGCTTTGGCTCTATAACACGGTGATCGTCGATACCTTTTATACCGCGCCGGCGCAGCTCGCAGCGGCGGTGGTAGGGGCGAGCGATCCGGTGGGAACCATCGATGCCATCTGGGACAGCGGCGGCACGGTGGCCGGAAATCTGTGGCAAAAAGGCGGCTTGCTGTCGGGCGACTTTGGCTTCTATCTGGCAGGGGCCGTAGTGTGGTGTCTCATCGGCGTGCTGTGCGTCTATGCGATGTTCCTGATCGCCTTGTCGAGCATCGCGCTCGCCGTGCTGCTGGCGCTGGGGCCTCTGTTCATCGCGCTCCTGTTCTTCGATGCCACCCGGCGATTCTTCACGGCTTGGATTGCCCAACTGGCCAACTACGCCCTTATCACCATCCTCACCGTGATGGTCGCAGCGCTGCTGTTGAAAATCGTGCAGTCGTACGCGGCGCAGACGGCGGCACGGGGCACCGCCATTCTTACGGTGGATGCCTTGAACATGATGCTGGTCGCGCTTTTGGTGTTTCTTGTGTTGCGCCAGGTCATGCCCATCGCATCCGGCTTGGCCGGCGGCGGATCGCTCAGCTCGCTCGGTGTCGGCAGCCGCAGCATCTCCTCGGGATTGGCGTCATTCCGAAAGAACCACGCCGATCCCGCCACGAACCAAGTGCGCCCCTACGTGAGGGACACCCTGGGTGAGGTCGCGGGCGGCACTGGCGCGGTCGTGCGCAGTACGGCCGTGCAATCACGCCAGGCACTCGTCCGTAGTTGGCGAAATTGGCGGCGATAGGAAGGGAATCACTTTTCTCTCACCAAGGATGGTTTTATGCGTGTGATTATTTGTTTGCTTCTCTTGTTGAGCGCCTGCTCCTCACCGGCCGTTCGCTGCGACAAACATCTCGAGCCGATCAATGCGCCTGACCCAAAGAGGCTGCCGTGACGGGAGCGCCGGCCCTCGAAGCATACTTTGCCGAGGCCGAGTCCTGGGATGCCGACCGTGCCGCGCAATCGCGACGCAGCGCGCGCACCGCATGGTGGGTGGCGGCGGCGGGTTGGCTGTGCGCCGTCGCCGGCGCGCTGGCCCTCGCACTGCTCATGCCGCTGAAGCAAGTGATTCCCTACCTGGTGCGGGTCGACGGCAGCACCGGCATCGTGGATGTCGTGCCGGTGTTCACCGGCCCTGCGACGCAGGAAGAGGCGGTTACACGCTATTTTCTGACGCACTACGTGAGCGTATGCGAGCGCTTCAACTTTGCCACCGCCGAAAGCGACTATGAGGAGTGCGGCGCCTTTCATTCGGCGCAGCGCAATCAGGCCTGGTATGCGCTGTGGACGGCGACCAACCCGAACTCGCCGCTGAATGTGCACAAGGACGGCAGCACCGTTCGCGTGCAGGTCAATTCGGTGAGTTTCTTTACTCGCGCCAGTGGTCTGACTGATCTCGCCCAAGTGCGGTATCTGAAAGCGGCGCGGCAGGGGGCGGGTGCAGAAGAATCATTCACCCATTGGGTGGCCACCATTCAATACGCCTACGGCGAAGCTGCAAAGGATCCGAAGACGCGCCGCTGGAATCCCTTGGGCTTCAAGATTTTGGATTTCCGCTCGGAGCCTGAGCTCGTGGGCGAAACGATGGCGAAGGACTCGGCAGCAGCGAAGGAGTCGGCAGTGGCGAGGGAGACACGATGAGCGCACGCATGCGAAACCCAATGCTAAGTATCTGCGCTTTTGGCCTTGCGGCAACGGTGTGGCAGGCCGCCGCTTTGGCAGAAACCGTTCCAGCGAAGGGCTCCGTTGATGCGCGCATTCGGACGGCGGCCTATGACAGCAGCGAAGTCTATCGATTGCACGGCTTCGTCGGCTATCAGATTGATCTGGAGTTCGAGGCCGGCGAAACCTTCGTCGGCTTAGGCTCAGGCGATTTGGAAGGGCTGGCATTCGTCGGCCAGGAGAATCATCTGTTCCTCAAGCCAAAGGCGGCCAAGGTCGCCACCAATCTTACGGTGCTGACCAGCCGCCGGCACTATCAATTCGATTACAGCGCCTCATCACAGCGCCCCGGCGAGGATGACCTTATCTACGCCTTGCGGTTCACCTACGCGCCATCCACCGCAAAAGTCGCCGCCGACGCGGCGGCGAAGAAGCTCGACTCGCAGTTGCAGGGTGCGTCGAACAATCGAACCCGCAACATCGACTATTGGTATTGCGGCGAGCGCACCTTGCGGCCGGCCGCCGCTTCCGATGACGGCGTCCACACGCGCCTCACCTTCGCCTCGAACTCGGACCTGCCGGCCATCTTCGTGCGCAACGAGGACGATAGCGAGTCGCTGTTGAACTTCAGCGTGGATGCCGGCGATGTGGTCATTCACCGCGTGGCGCGACGCTTCATCCTGCGCCGCGGGAAGCTCACTGGATGCGTCGTCAATCGCGGATTCGCCGGCGGCGGCAAACGTCTGGAATCCGGCACTGTCGCGCCGGAGGTTGAACGGCGGGTGCAAGGAGGCGTGCCTTGAGCGACCAAGAATCCGACTCGACCGTGCGCGGCGAGCGCGACGGCGAAACCTTGCGTCAGCCTCCCTCGGTTCAATCGCGCATCAGCAATGTCCTGGCCATCGGACTGATGAGTGTGCTGGGTTTGGGCATGCTAGCCTGGTACTACGCCAATGCCATGACGCGCCAATCGCGAGCACGTCAAAGCGTACAGGCCGCGTCGGCGAAGCGCGCACAGGGCGACATGCCGCTGCCGAGCTTGGGAAGGATTGATCCACCGCCGGCGGCGACCGAGCGGCCGCCGCAGCCGCAGCCGCAGCAGGATCAGCCGGCGTTCGTGCTGTCGGCGACGGCGCTTCGCGAGATTCCGCTGGCGCCGGCACCGAGCAATGTTGCTTATGGCGCGCCGCCGGTGAAAACTGCGGCGCAACTCGAACTCGAACGGCAATTGTCGGGAACGGTATTCTCGCCGCAGAGCTCGCCGACACCGGCCTCGGCTCCAACGTCATCCACTTCGTTCCCGCCCGGCCCGGATCCCAAGGAACCCGGTGAGTTGAGCGCGCTCATCCGGCCCGCGGTGGCCGCCGCCGTTCGCGCGCAGGTGCTGCCCACCCAAAGACTGCTGCTGCCCAAGGGCGCGTTTCTCGATTGCACCTTGGAAACCGCCATTGATTCGACGCTGCCCGGCATGACCACCTGTGTGATGGCGACCGATACCTTCGGCGTCGATGGACAGGTGGTGCTGCTGGAGCGCGGCACCAAGCTGGTCGGCGAGACTCGCGGTCAGGTGCAGCAAGGTTCATCGCGGGTATTCGTGCTGTGGGATGAAGCGCGTACACCGAGCGGCGTCATCGTGCCGCTGGCATCACCGGGCGCCGACGAACTGGGCCGTTCCGGGTTGCCGGGAAGCGTGGATCGACATTTTTGGGAGCGCTTCGGCGCCGCCATGTTGGTGTCGATCCTCGACGGAGGCATACAGGCTGCGGTTCAATCGACCCGCGGCAACAACGGCACCGTGATCGTCAATCCATCCGGGACGCAAGATGTCATGACGGAGGTGCTGAAGGGAACCATCAACATTCCCCCGGCTGTGGTCAAGCATCAGGGCGACCGCATCCAGGTATTGGTCGCGCGGGATTTGGATTTCAGGTCTGTGTATGAGCTCAAGTCCGTCGCTGAGCGCTAGCGGCGGCGCCGAAGCCTCGGCGCTCGCGCTCACCCTGCACGCGCTGCGGCCGCTTTTGAGCCGCGACGATGTGATGGAGCTGTGCATAAATCGTCCCCACGAGGCATTTCTCGAAACTCGTTTGGGATGGCAGCGCGAGCACCTGGCCTTTGCCGATTTCGACTGGTGCGGCCGGCTGGCGAAGCTGATCGCCAACTCCACTCAACAGCGCATCGATGCAACCTCGCCCCTGTTATCGGCGTCGCTGCCCAGCGGCGAGCGCGTGCAGATCGTCATGCCGCCCGCGACCACGCCGGGGTGCGTGGCGATCGCCATTCGCCGGCCGGCTGAAAGGGTTTGGAGCATCGAAGAATTGGCGGGCCGCGGCATTTTTCGGCGCGCGAAGCAGGCGGCTCAGTGTCTCGATGAGACTGAGCACGAACTGCTGCGACTGCTTGGCTTGGGCGAATTCGAGGCATTCATGCGTCTCGCGGTGGTCAGCCGCAAGAACATCGTGGTGTCGGGTCCGACCGGTTCCGGCAAGACCACCTGGACCAAGGCATTGATTCGCGAGATTCCGAGCGACGAAAGACTGGTGACCATCGAGGACGCCAAGGAACTGGTGCTCGATCGGCACCCCAATCACGTGCGTCTCTTTTATTCGAAGGACGATCAGGGCGTCGCGCGCGTCACGCCGAAGCAGTTGTTGGAATCGTGTCTGCGAATGAAGCCCGACAGAATTTTATTGGCGGAATTGCGCGCCGAAGAAGCATTCGATTATCTGCGCAACGTCAATTCCGGACATCCGGGTTCCATCACCAGCGTTCACGCCACCAGCGCGGAGCTGGCCTTCGAGCAACTGGTGCTATTGGTGAAGCAGAACCAAGGCGGCCGGGAACTCGCGCGCAGCGATATCAAAAGCCTGTTGTACATGCTGGTCGATGTGGTGATTCAGTTCGGCGTCGAGCGCCACGAACGATTCATCAAGGAGATCTGGTACGACCCGGAGCGTAAGCGGCAATGAGCGGACTGACTTCAATCATGAGTGATCGCGCCGTGGCGGACGACACAACGATGAATCTCGGCCTGCTCATGGAGAGCGCCCAGGTCCATCAAAAGCTCGCCGAGGGCCAGCTCGAAAAACTCCGCGCCCACACCGCAGACCTTGATGCGGTCGTGCGCGATGAAATCCGTCGCACGTTGGTCGATGAGTTGCAGTTGCTGACTGCCGAGACAACACGTGCGGCCCGGGCACTTCAGAAGCTGAGAGGCGGCGCCGCCTGGCGCGGCATGGTGTTGAGTCTTTCCGGCGCCATGCTTTGCGCACTGGTACCGATTGCCCTGGCGCGCTGGGCGCTGCCTTCGCCGGCGGACATCGCAACGCTGCGCGCCCGGCGCGACGAACTGGCGGCGAGTGTCGCGAAGCTCGAACAGCAGGGCGGCCGCATCGACTGGCGGCGATGCGGCGAAGCTAAGCGCCTGTGTGTTCGTGTGGACCGCAAGGCCCCGAGCTACGGCGAGAAGGCGGACTACTACGTGATCGAGGGCTACTAGGCATGAACTTGCCCGAAGTGCTCGAACAACTGCAAAGCCCGAACGCCGTGGTGCTGGTGGCCGCGCTCACCCTCGCGGCGGCCTTGTGCGCAAGGTTGCGCGCGCGGGGGCTGCGGCGCAGCGACGTAAACGCGCACAGGCGAGGCGCTCTGTTGGCCGACGGCGGGCCGATGCAGCGGCGCAGTGCCCGCCGCAGAAAATTATCTTCTGACTACGTAACCCTGGCCGGCGTCACCATCCCGCAGGCGGACGAGACCAAACATTTCAAGCTCATCGGCACCACCGGCACGGGCAAATCCACCGCCATTCGAGAGCTCATGGGTTGCGCCATCGCGCGCGGCGATCGCGCCGTATTTGCAGATCCCGACGCAGGGTATGTCGAACATTTCTACGACCGCTATCGCGGCGACATCGTGCTCAATCCCTTCGAGCCGAATTCCGCCAAGTGGGATCTGTTCGCTGAGATTCAAGAGAGCTTCGATGTAGAACAGTTGGCGCGCGGTCTGATCCCCGACTCTGAGGATGCTTCGGCGCGCGAGTGGCGTGGCTACGCGCGCACCTTTCTCGCCGCCATCCTGCGCCGCTGCCGCTTTTCCGGCGCAGCCCACCCCGGCGAGTTGTGGCGTTTGCTGACCGTCGCGTCCGCGGACGAACTTCGGCCCATCGTCGCCGGTACGCCGGCTCAGCCCTTTCTCGATCCCGACAACGCCCGGATGTTCGGGTCCATCCGCTCCGTCACCGGCTCCGCGATCGCGGCTTTCGAGTACATCGAGCGCCAACGCGGAAGACTGTTTTCCGTCCGCCAGTGGGTCAAGGCTCGCGGGTCTCCCGGCATGCTGTTCATCCCGTATCGCGCCGGCCAAATCGCGGCGCTGCGATCAATGATCGCGACCTGGATGCATCTCGCGATTTTCGAAGCCATGACCCAGTCACCGTGTGGCGACCAGAGACTGTGGTTCGTCGTCGACGAGCTCGATGCGCTGGGCGCCATCGATGGCCTAAAGGACGCGTTGGCGCGGCTGCGTAAATTTGGGTGCCGCTGCGTCTTGGGATTCCAGTCGATTTCCCAGGTGTCCAGTACCTATGGTCACGGGGAAGCGCAGACGATTGTGGAGAACTGCAGCAACACTTTGATTTTGCGTTGCTCAGGCAGCGAAAACGGCGGCACCTCGTCATTCGCCTCGCGGCT
>Ga0193716_1001558_pt1 | contig 13247 bp, 12 predicted proteins | sample U2c1metaG_FD_145901 | JGI IMG/M metagenome (GOLD analysis project Ga0193716, IMG submission 145901) | Soil microbial communities from a riparian zone of the East river system, Colorado, United States - U2c1 | ecosystem: Environmental > Terrestrial > Soil > Riparian zone | place: USA: East River...
CAGGTTTTATTTAGCAGGATCGGATTGTTCAGTTTCCATTTCCAATTCTTCTCCAGCCCTACGGAATGTATATTTTGAGTTTCCTGGTATATGTCAATCAGTGGATTCTCAGTCTTCAATATATTACCGTGGTTTACTACCGTTGTGACTCCGGCCAGTAAATTCTTATACATTCCCCAGGCAGTCCGTAAGTTCAACGGAATTTTTAAAACGGCTTTTATATTTTCTTTGAATGCCGTATGAATATGTTTACCCCAATCGGTGTAGTGATTGTATTTTCTTTCGCCCAATACACTATAACAATTAAAATCCAGGTGTTCGTGTGAATTGATGAGCCCGGGTATCGCCACCGCATCTGTAAAATCAATCTGAAAAGGTTCCGATGCATTACGCGTTGCATCAGTTTGCAAAGACATTATTTTCTCGCCGTAAATGCCAATATTTACCGGCAGATTTTCATTTAATAATATCAGGTTATTCAGCAGCACCGGTTTTTTTTAAATGTAATCCAAAGATGACGGGTACACCCTTAAAACGTTCGTAGACGGGCAGGGCATTCTGGGTCTGATAATAAGACCTGACCTCCTCATTCACCGTTCTTTCTTCTTCTTTGATGAGAAGGAAGCCGGCTTTGTAAAAGGCATTCTTTAGCTTCTCAATGGAATGTGTAAAATTCCTGACAGACAGACTCCTGCCTTCCAGGTTAAAACTTCGTTTGCCTCCTTTCCCGAGCATGGAGGGGTGGAAATCTGTGATGATCAGGTCGCCTTCAATTTTTAAAACCCTTGACCAGGCATTGATCGCCTCTCCGACATTCCTGATATGGGCGATTGTTAACGTTGAAATAACACAGTCGACAGATGAATCGGGTACCGGCTTCAGAAGATTGTCGGTCGTTTTAATGGTAATTGCCTTTGGAAATTTATTTTTGAGCCGCTCCAGCATCGCCCCTGAAACATCAAAACCCATTACCAAAGAAGGATTTTTCCGGTAGATCTTTTGCCAATGCCGGCCGGTACCACAGCCGATATCTACAACCACCTTATTTTTGAGATCAATATTTCCTATCAAATTGGAAAAGATCGTTTCATCCAGGTCGAGCATCAGGTTGCCGCGTTGTTTATCATAGGATGCCGACCAGATTTCATAGGCCTGCTCCGCATTTAATGTGGATTGGGTAATACCGGTTCTCCGTAGAAAATTTTTGAAAATCGTGTGCATAATGTTAAGCCGGCGTGAAAAAATCGCAGCTACCTTCAATAAGTACGGAATTTCTGCGGAACCGGTTGTATTTCCGTTATTTAATAAGGTTTTTTTTGCAACCGGTCCACATTCGCTGCCGTATCCATAAGAGGAGGGGGGCAACATGCTCCGGGAATTACTATGAATGGGGTTTTATTGTTTAATCCAAGAAGTGCGAATGCTAAATACCGTGTACCCAATTCCATATTAAACATTGCAGCTTCCATAGAGGGCAAATATCCATGGGTTATCGTTGACGGAAACCGGGAAACTGACCCTTTGGCGAAGATCATGCAATACCTGGAAACGGGTAATTTCAGATATATCGGCTTTACAGTCATGCCGGGGCCGCAACTGAAACAGGCGATTCCTTTTTCAAAAACGATCCGGGAATACTTTCCTGAAACTAAGATGATCTGGGGCGGCTATTTTCCGACAAATCAGTTCAAGCCTGTGCTGAATTCGGGCTATGTTGATTTTGTGATCAACGGGCCTGGGGATCATTGTTTTCCCATGCTGATCGACGCGCTGGAAAAGAACGCACCTTACGAATTAATAAAAAACCTGATTTACAAGTCAGGAGATCAGATTATTAAAACAAGAAAGGAGGACCTGATCGAGCAGGATGGGCTACCGGATCTGCCCTATAATAAGTTGGATGAGTTTTATGCCATGGAGAAATACCTTGGTAAAACATACCTCGGGAATAAAACATTTGCCTACCATTCCAGTATCGGGTGCCCTTTTACCTGTTCTTTCTGTGCCGTTGTCCCAACTTATGAAGCCCGGTGGAAAGCGAAGTCGGCTCAGAAGGTTTATCAGGATATCAAGTTTGTGAAAGATAAATGGGGTGCCGATGCGATTGAATTTCACGACAATAATTTTTTCGTATCCGAGAAACGCACGGTAGAATTTTCAAAACTGATCCTGCCTGAAAAAATGAGCTGGTGGGGAATGGCCCGCATTGACACGATGCATAAATTCAAGGATTCTTCTTTGGCATTAATCCGGGAAGCAGGTTGCAAGATCATTTTCTTCGGCGCCGAAAGCGGTAATAATGCGATCCTTAAACAAATGGATAAAGGCGGTACGCAAACCGGTGATCAGATTGAGGAATTTGCAGCCCGCCTGAAAAAATTTGATATCATTCCGGAATATTCCTTTGTATTGGGTATGCCGGCACCCACACCTACTGAAGTAGAGGCCCAGATTGATTTTGAAATCAATTATATCAGGAAGATCAAACGCATTAACCCTGGAACGGAAATTATTTTATATACATATAGTCCGGTGGCTACGGAAGGTTCTGACCTGTACAATGAAGCGCTCTCCAAGGGATTTAAATTTCCGGAGAAGCTGGAGGACTGGATCAGTCCGGCCTGGGAAAATTTTGATCTGCGTAAGAACCCATTGACCCCCTGGCTAACTCCGGGAATGATCGATAAGATAAAAAATTTCGAGACCGTATTAAACGGGTATTATCCCACGGTTACAGATATTCGTTTAAATAATTTCCAAAGAAGGCCCTGCATCTGGTAGCTGGTTTCCGCTACAATATCAAAGTGCACAAATACCCATACGAAATAAAATTATTACATCGTTTGTGGAAATATCGTCAACCTGAAATACAGGGCTTCTGACAGGATGCCAATACAATCACTATATCAGACCTACAACAGGTTTCTAACCCTTCAGACTGATAAGATCAGCAGTCTGCCGATCGTTATCCTGATGCCGCATAGTTCCTGTAACTGCCGTTGTGTGATGTGTGATATCTGGAAAGGGAATCAAAACCTGAAACAACTAACTGAATCAGATATCAGGGGATTGTTGAATACATTCAGGAAGTATAATACACAACAGGTGGTCATGTCGGGTGGGGAAGCATTACTAAATCCTAATTTTTTCAAATTCTGCGAAATACTGAAAGACCGGAAAATAAAGATCAGTTTGCTTTCAACGGGTCTGACCATCAAACGGAATGCAGAATTATTGGTAAAATGGGTGGACGATATCATTGTATCGCTGGACGGGGACGAAACTCTGCATGATACCATTCGCAATATACCCGGGGCGTTTAAGAAATTAAAAGAAGGCATTGCAGCCATACGGAGCATAGATCCTCAATTTCAGATTTCCGGAAGATGTGTGATTCAGCGCCTTAATTATCGTCGCTGGCCGGCCATCATTCGCGCCGCAAAGGAGATTGGTCTTGATTCGATCAGTTTTTTACCAGCTGATGTGAGCAGCACGGCTTTCAACAGGGAGCTATTATGGAGTGATGAACGTCAGCAGGAAATATTATTAAGGGAAAGTGAATTGGCAGAATTAAAAGAGATCATCGGAGGTATCCTGAACGAATTTAGTGAGCAATTTAAGAACCGGTTTATTGCTGAATCTCCTCTGAAACTTCAGAAAATATATTACTATTACGCTGCCTATTACGGACTCAATGAATTTCCATATAAAAAATGTAATGCTCCCTGGGTTTCGACTGTAATTGAGGCAGATGGAACCGTCAGGCCCTGTTTTTTTCATAAGGCATATGGAAATATAAAAACAGAATCCTTGGATCAGGTGATCAACAGCGATTCTGCCATTGAATTCAGAAAGAAACTGGATATGGAAAATAACGCGACCTGTTTGAAATGCGTCTGTTATTTGAATTTGAGGCCTGCGGTAAAAATTTAAAAAACTATGCGGAAACTGGTAACCGGGAAAGATGAAATCAGGTTAAAACCCTTCCAGCTCATTTGCCTGGTTGCGATGATCCAGTTTGTAATTGCTTTTTTTACGGAGCCCATGATATTTACGCATGAGGAATCCATGTGGGAATACATTGGCCGCAACTGGCTCAGGAACGGGATGGTGCCGTATAACGGGGGTATTGATAACAAATCACCCCTCATATTTTTAGTTTTTGGTATTTCGGACCGCCTGTTTGGTGTCAATTTCTGGTTTCCCCGTATACTGGGCATTGCCGTTCAGTCTCTGGGGATTTATTTCCTTTTCAGGATTGCTGAAAACAGAATCAGCCGGAGGGCCGGATTATTTGCCATTAGTTTTTACGGCCTCTCACTTGCCTGGCGCACGACCGGCGGGAAATATGTTTCCTTTACTGAGACCTATGCCATTACTTTTATTCTGATTGCGATTTACACAGCCTTCGCTTTTGAAAATTCTAAATCCAGATTTTTGAGCGGAATGCTGGCTGGCTTTGGATTGGGTTTCCGATTTTCGGCGGTCTTCGCTATCCTGCCCTTACTCATATATATTTTGAACAGGAATCGGAAGTCCGGGTTTGTTTTTTTACTGGGCGTTTTGACAACTGCCGGATTATTGATACTGCTCGGTATATCAGCCGGTATTCATTTGAACGATTATTTATTTTACGGGTTTACCGACAATTTCGGCTCCGGCACTCCTACCGGCCACACGGTTGCCTGGAAACTACAGGGCTTTGCGGATGGATTTTTTTATTCTGAGCTTCTTCTGTTTTATCCGGCTGTCCTGGCTTATTTTTTTATAAACAGGAAATTTGATTTTCTGAAAGGCTGGCTGATCAGCGAATTTGCGGGTATCGTGATTTTGGGAATATATGCGAGGAATCATTTCAAAGAGTTGTTGCCTGTAATGTCTTTGATGAGTGCATTCGTTGTAAACCGATTGATTGAATTTTACCAGATACCCCCGCGTCAATTCCTGCTGGGTGTATGGATTTTATTTTTCCCGAAGTCATTTGAACCGGCGTTTGCAATTAAAAAAATATTTGTCACTGGAACTAATCCGGAAAAAAATAATAAGGACTCTGGCTATGAGGATGAAAACACAAAAAAAGATCTTGGGATATGGATACGTGATCATACGGTTCCCGGAGAAAAGGTGTTCGTGGCGGGTTATGGCGCACAGATACAGGCATATTCGGAACGACAATCTCCAAGTATCTATTTCAATGTGACGCAGACCATTTTCGCCAAGAAGCGCTTATTTGCAGACCTTTCATCAAAGAAACCTGCCATGCTCGTGATTCCATTGTCTGAAAGTTATGCCGGGTTTGTGTCTGATGATATCCGTTCCTATATTAATGGACTGGCTAAGAGTAGCTATCGTTTGGATACCAGTTTATATAATTATAATATTTACAGGTACAGGAATTAATTAAGTAGTGGAAATTTTAAAAATGTGAGAAAGACACTGATTACGCATTCGTATTTTCTTCGGTTTGACCCAAAGCAATGGGCAACAGGAAAACCCTATGCTCCGTTGGGCACATTGTATGCAAGTTCCGTGCTGAGACAAAATGGTTATGATGTTTCATTTTTTGATACGATGTTTACCAAAGGTCCGAATGAGATCCTTCCTGTTATCGAAAAAGAACGGCCGGATACTTTCATTATCTATGATGACGGGTTTAATTACCTGACTAAAATGTGTCTCGAAAATATGCGGGAGGCCGCATTTGAAATGATCAGGTCAGCGAAAGAACAAGGCTGCACAGTAATCGTATCGAGTTCGGATTCTACTGATCGTTTTGAAATGTATCTGAACAAGGGCGCTGATTTCATATTGCTGGGAGAAGCTGAATTGACCTTAATTGAATTATCGAACGCTTTGACATCCGGCAAAACGGATTATTTTTCAATAGAAGGGCTCGCATTTAAAGAAAATAATACTGTTGTAAAAACAAAGCACCGGAATGTTATAAAGGACCTGGACGAAATTCCCTTTCCGGCCTGGGACATGATCGATATGGAGCCTTATCGGGATATGTGGTTAAGGACCGCAGGTTATTTTTCCATGAATATGGGCACTACCCGGGGTTGCCCGTTTAAATGTAACTGGTGTGCCAAGCCAATTTATGGAAACCGCTATAACTCGAGGTCGCCAAAAAATGTGGTTGCAGAATTGAAATGGCTCAGGCAGCAATATGGATTTGACCATATCTGGTTCTGCGATGATATTTTTGGCCTGAAACCTGGCTGGGTAAGGGAGTTTGCTAATTTGGTCGAGGAAGAAAGTTTGCATTTCAAATTTAAAATGCAGGGACGGGTTGACCTGCTTTTGCAGGAAAATAATATCCTGGATCTGGCCAGGGCAGGTTGTGAAAATATCTGGATGGGCGCTGAAAGCGGATCGCAGAAAATCCTGGATGCCATGGACAAAGGTACGACTGTTCAACAGATATACGAGGCCACCCGTTTATTAAAGAGCTGTGATATCAAACCTTCATTTTTCATACAATTTGGTTATCTGACCGAAACAAAAGAAGATATCGAGAAAACGATCTCCATGATCAATGAGCTATTGCCATATGAGTTGGGGATCTCGGTTTCTTATCCATTGCCAGGTACTGTATTTTTCGAAAAAGTAAAAAGTCAATTGGTAAATAAAACAAACTGGAAGGATTCTGACGAACTGGCGATGATGTTCAGCAATACATACCAGCCGGCATTTTATAAACAATTGCATCGCTATGTGCACAAAAGCTACAGAAAGCATATTGCTTTGGAAAATATTAAAAAGTTATTTGACCATCCGTTCAAACTAGGAGCTACCGGCATAAAGAAAGCATTTTCGGCTTTGTATTATTTACCTGCTGCATTTATTGCTAAACAAAAGCTCCATCAACTGGAAAAACCTGCCAGATGAAGGAACAAACCAAACATATTAACGAACAAAGGGTTGCATTGGCGTTTACGGGCCAGTCCGCGATTTTTGATCAGTTGTACGCTGGCAACGGAATCGTCACATATAAACGTGAAAGAGTGAGAAAGCATTTGCTGAAATTTTTGAACCCTGGAAGTAAGATCCTGGAATTAAATGCCGGCACAGGTGACGATGCCATATTCCTGGCCGGGCAGGGTCATTATGTTCATGCGACGGATATTTCAGAAGGGATGCAGGAAAAACTAATGGAGAAAGTGACAGTTCACCGGATGAATAGATTCGTAACGAATGAGCTTTGTTCATTCACTTCGCTGGAGAACCTGTCGGATAAGGGTCCGTATGATTGCATTTTTTCAAATTTTGCCGGCTTGAATTGTACGGGAGACCTGGAAAAGGTATTGGACAGCTTTGATGATCTGTTAAAGCCCGGAGGGATTGTCGTGCTGGTCATACTTCCAGGCTTTTGTCTTTGGGAGAGTTTATTGATACTAAGAGGAAAATTCAAAACTGCTACCCGGCGTTTTTTCAGCTCCGGGGGTAGAAAAGCAAAAATTGAAGGAGCTGGTATTACCTGCTGGTATTATTCGCCCAACTTGATAAGACGCAGTTTAAGCCGGCAGTTCAGTCTGATGGAACTCGAGGGATTATGTACAATCGTTCCACCTTCTTATATTGAAAATTTTCCGGAAAAATATCCCAGGGCATTTGGCTGGTTATGTAAAATGGAAAATAGATATAAAGCGACCTGGCCCTGGAAATATATGGGCGATTATTATATTATTTCGCTAAGGAAAGCTCGCAGCGTTTAAAAATTTCAGAAAGACTGGATTCGTAATGCTGTAAAATTTTTTTCTGGAATATCTCCGGGTTTGGTTTAGAAAAATGCTTACCCACATGCATGCTCATCAGCATGCCCTTGTCATCTTTTTTATTTGTCCGCGTTTTTGAATTCCAGCTATTTGCCGTCTGCTTCATCAAAAAATTATCCAGTGAATTGCCGAACCGGTTACTAAGGACTTTCTCTGTCAATGATTTAATCCATGACTTTCCTTCTTTCCGGGTGGCAGCCTTGTGCAGATATTTATTAGGAAAGAAATTGCGGGCCCAATTGTTTTCTTTAAAAAATGAATCGAATATGGTATCTCCCCGGAGAGGCAATATGGTAACAACTTCCATGGCGGTATATATATTTTTTTCGAGAATGGCCGGCTCTCCTTCATCGATAAAATAATTCATGCAGAAAAGACTCTGTTTATTAAGGAGGAAGGTCAGTTTTTTAAAAATATGTAAAAAGGACCTGGCTATCCATAACCTGTTGGCCGTGGTAACAATGAAAAAATCTATGTCTGACTGTTCGTCGGCGAAATATTTCGAAAGGGAGCCTGAGACGGCTACTCCTTTTACAAAGGGAAATGCAGATATGATGGTTGCTGCTTTTTCTGCTTTTTTAAGCATCAATAAGGCTTTTTCATTTCCCCTGTAACGTCTCATCGCTATCTCAAAATCATTTTGCAGGCTGTAAAAGTCGCCGATTTTGAATATAACCGAATCGCTGAGAAGATTATTTAATGCCTGTTCAAATTCGCGGTAATCGTTACAATGGCCAAGAAAAATGAATATCTCATTCTTTTTTAGGGGATACTCGAACATATTGAAATAAGCCAGTGTAGCCAATATGTCTTTTCTGATAGTAAAGTATTTCATTTACATACTTCTTAATATGCCGTGAGGGGATATATTATTATAGTACGTCAATTTGTTGATGAGGTTGCAGGCTTTAAAGGATAATAAGACTGGTTGGTGAGATAACAGGTAAGGAAATAGTATTCATATTGGTTTACGATCTTCTCCCAGGTATAATCATCGGCAATAGTGGCATAGTTGTATTTGATATATGCTTCGTTTGAATAATGATTGGCATTGATGAGATTGAAAACATCGGTGGGACTTTTGAACTGCAGCGCATTTCCCTTTACTATTGCATTGTTAAAAACATTATTGTGGACAGCTATGGGAGCTTTGGCAGCCATGGCATCTAAAAGCGAAGGATTGGTTCCTCCGACACTATGTCCGTGAAAATACAATTTGCAAAAAGTTGTCAGAGTCTGAACTTTTATCTCATTAAACAAGGCTCCCAGGAATACGATACGGGAATCATTTCTGTATTTTTCAACCAGTGATTTGCCAAACCGGCTTGAGGTATTGCCGATAACAACGAATCTCGTTTTGGAGTTTGTCAAGGAATAACCATCCAATATCATTTCAATATTGTTCTCCGGTTCCATTCTTGCCATTAACAGGAAATATTGATATTTATACAGACCATATTCATTTAAAAGATTTTCATTCGCGACGGGGTAGAGACCCGCACCGTATGCAATGTATTTGCTGTTAACATTGTACTTTTTATCCAGGTATTCTTTAATCACCGGGGAATCGGCGATGTGAAACCTGCTGGATTGAACGGCCAGTTTTTCAGCAAATCTCAGAAAGCTTTTCACGGGTCTTGCATATTTACTGCGCTTCCATTCCATGCCATCCATATTGGTAATGATGATTGCGTCTTTAGGATACAGGGAACCCCAAATGGAACTACTGGTATATCCGAGCATCAAAATGATGTCATAATTTCTTTTACGTGCATCCAATATGCAATTCAGGTCGTATAAAAACTGCCCGGCAGTACCGATGAGGAATTCAGGATCAAAGCAGTGCCTGATATGGACACCGTGCCATTGATTTTCACGATAAGGGTGTTTACTGGAGTTGTAAACGGTTACCTCATGACCCTTCTGAACAAGTCCCCGGGAAAGATGTCCGGCTATATGTTCGAATCCACCATAATTATTAGGCACACCTCTTGTTCCCAGAATGGCAATTTTTAATCCCATTAGTTATTTATTATTTTTTTATATCCTTCTGCCGTGTGCTGGCCAGCCAGTTTCCATGTATAGAAATTCGCGATTTTCGTCTGCAGTATTTCGTCTGACGGTAATGAACTGGCTTTTTCAATAGCAGCATAAATACTTTCCGGAGAGGAGGGCGAACAATAAACTGCATGGGATCCAAAATATTCCTTAGTGTCGCCCTTGTCAGTGATTACGATATTGCAGCCCATTGCAGCTGCTTCCAGCGAACTCAACCCTGTTGTTTCAAACCAGCTTGGCAGGACGTGTACCTTTGCTTTTTGATAATAAGCCACTAATTCCTCCTGAGGTATATGCTCTATAAAACGGATATTTCCCGATGCTTCTTCCCGGCACATCTGATAATATGCGGGCTGGTTTGGAGCAGGAGCACCTATAATCAATAATTGAAAGCTCGTATTATTTATTGCCCTGATCAGGTTTAATTGATTCTTGATGCCTTCAATCCTGGCGATACAAATAACCAGTTTGGGATCTTTCTTGGCTTCCTTGTTAAATCTGAACAGGTTTCCGTCCACTGCATTGGGAACAACGATATGGTTTGTCTGACAGCCATAAATCTGCTTGAGCCGGATATATTCTGAACTGGAGTTGGGCAAAATCAATGTGGCTTTTGTTATGATTTCATGGATGGACTTTTTCTGTCCCTTCCAGGCGTAGGAAAGGCTCATCATTTTATCCTTTCCCAGAATCCAGCGTGAAATAGCCTTCAGGTATTCGATGGTGTCCCCGGGCAGGTACCGGAACAGCATTCCGGCCAATCCCTTCCGGTGATATTTATCATATTCGCTGTAGTTTATTAAAATGGTGGAAACAACGAAGGGAATTTTCGCCTTTCTGATATGGTACAATATATCTGCCGGTCTTGTGATATTGAAAAAGTGCAGTAAATGGTAATCGTTATAATCGATTGTCTCGTTCGTAAGTTTAATATCAGCCTTTACTCCCTGCATCCGGAGGGAACGGGCTGTTTGCATGGCCTGAATGGTATCTCCACCAGGCACGGTATACAATGTAGATCTGACTATCATGGCAACTTTAATCATTTCCGCATTATTCCCGTTAAATGATAGAGACCGGTAATTCATGGTGCATAGAAGGCATAAAATGGCCTGCCGATAACCCTTTATAGTTGGTACGGCAATGAGGAAATAGGGTTGCGTTTATAACAACGCTAAGAACATAAAACCATCCAAATAAAGTTCGAAAAAGGGGGTTTTCCCCGGGGAAATCTCCTGTTTAATGGATATATCTTCACCAATTGCATTACAATTTCCACCAGTTACGCAGTCAACAAAAATGACAATAAAAGGGTATATATCTTTAATATCATAAAAAACATTTAACAAAATCCGGTTAGTTATGAAGATTATTAATATGAAAATGGCAATTGGTGTTGGCCTCCTGCTCCTGATCGCGGATATTGTGATCGTGGTTCTTTCAAAATAGACTCACCCGGAGAATCCCCCATCAGCTCACAGACTGAAGATGCAATATTCTTTACATTTGAATATAGTATCATCGCCATGAAGAAATATCTTTCGCTGTTCATTTCAATACAGTTTTGCATCAGTCTGTTTTCGCAAAATTCCCAACCCCTGATTTCAGCAGAGAAAGCATTCGAAAAATCCTGTTTGGAAAAAGGAATACGGGAGGGATTCCTGTCGCATGTCGATAGTAACGGCATCGAGTTTACTGATAAGGGGCCGGTAGATGCGAAGCAGTTTTGGAGATCCCTGCCTGCATTTGAAGGTATATTTTCGTGGGCCCCGACTTATACTGAAATGTCCATTTCTGGCGACTGGGGATATACCACAGGAAATTTCGTGCACCGGCCTAAAACATTGAAAGATGAGATAGACGAATCCGGTCAGTATACAACCTTATGGGGTAAGAATGACAAAGGGGAATGGAAATATCAGCTCGATATTGGCACCGCCCATGCCTTCGTGCCACTGGAAAAAAGTTCAACAACCATCGTCACAAAAAAATACAGCGCAGGCAAACTCACAGGCAAGAATATATTATCTGAGATAGAAAATGAATTTATTAATTCTTTTGATAAAAGCATTGCGGATGCCTATTCAAAATATGGCAGTAAAGAATATATTCTGAATATTCCACAGCACCGGCCGTTGATCACTACAGACAGTTCAATCATCCTGATCGGTAAAATGGGATCTGGCCTGAAATATCATCCTTCTGCTGCTAAAGTTTCACCAGGAAATGATATGGCGGCTGTTTATGGAACCTTTAGTCTTGAAAATAAATCCGGCAGCTACCTGCGTATCTGGCGCCATGAAAAAAATGGCTGGAAAATAGCCCTTGAGGTAATCCGGATTTAGCTCTCCGGTTTCCTATTTCTTTACTGGAAACTTCTTAAACATGGCAGGCACAATTTCATTGATCGTTGGCCTTACACCCTGGCGTTCCTTTTCATTTACTTTTCCCTGGGCATTCGTACGCCAGACGATCTGATTCGTTTTTCTGTCGATCATATCAATAACGAGGGTACCATCACGGAAAGTAGTCACTTTCATAGATCCCTGATACAGATCAGGGTTATACATGGCAGTAGATGCGGGTACATAATAATACATATCATACTGGCCGGGAAGTGCTCCGGCATTAGAATTTGGCGCATAAACCGGAGGCGGTGCCTGACCCACTTCGTATGTTTTGGATAATACGAGTGAATAGGTAAATAAACAATCCGGAGTCAGTGAATCGAACTTCATTCCACGCGCGTTTAATTGCTGGCTCACGGCAGATGCAAGAGCAGATTCAACCGTCTTTTTATTTGCCAGTTTTGTGAATGAGGTGTCTTTCGTGGGAAGCCACGCATAAGTTTTATAATTCTGGAAATCTATTCCGGGGGTTTTTTCTGATTGATAGAGATTGGCAGTAGGAGAATAACAGGCCACCAGTAAAATCATGGTTGCAAATATGTACAGGCTGGTTCTTTTCATGCCCCAATGTACATTTCTTAGTTTGAATTACAAGAATGCCGGAATATCGGAAGCCCAGGTTGTACCTGTCCTCATTTGATCTGAAATTCCGAAATACTACTATTGTTTGCTCCCTGTTTCTTTGCAATGGCACGAATCGTTTGTCCCTTTTTTGCGGATATGGGTGCACGGTAAATATTGGCTGTAGTAAAGGATGGAATGGAATCATTTAGAGTATAATAAATAACAGCCCCGGGAGTTTTGCTGTGGATCGAAATTTTGCCGTCTTGTATTATAAATGCCGGACGACCAATTGAATTCACATAGTTGGCTGTCCGCTGATCCCGGATAGGACCCTTCCAGTTTAACCCGAAACCAAAATCATACAGATTTCCGGATTCATCCTTATATGGTTGCATATCGTGTGGCACATCTTCAAACTGTTATTCTACTGTTTCCATAT